>Ga0134126_10008388_pt1 | contig 13002 bp, 25 predicted proteins | sample KB31752_FD_96881 | JGI IMG/M metagenome (GOLD analysis project Ga0134126, IMG submission 96881) | Terrestrial soil microbial communities with excess Nitrogen fertilizer from Kellogg Biological Station, Michigan, USA - KB3-175-2 | ecosystem: Environmental > Terrestrial > Soil > Unclassified ...
ATCAAGCTCACGCAGCCGCGCGAGCAAGAGATCCTTGGTGTCCGCCCACACGCCGATCTCCTTGGCGGTGTAGGAGTCGGGATCGTCGGCCATTGACTCCGGCATGAGCAGGTGGAGCGGCATTATCCTCACCCACTCACGGCCATCGTGGGAGCCAGTCGTGATGCGGTATCCGTCGGTCCGCATCGCCGTCTGCCCGCTCTCGATCATTTTGGCTGTCGTCGCAAAAATCGTCATCTCTTGCCCCCTCCCAGGGGCTGGCCGCGGTTCTCGCCGCGGAGAAGAGGTTTTTAGAGGCCGCGGCCGAAGCCAGCGGAAAAAATCAACGCACAGATAGTATGCCTCGTACGCGAGCGGATGTCAAGCAATTTTGTAACTATTTTACGCCTTTATTTTCAGTGACTTGGCGGCGCATCATGCTCTTGATCGCCCAGATCACCCTGTTCGCGTCCGCCATCGTGCGGATCGCGGCGCCGCCAAGCTGCCGCGCCACGAACACATCCAGCCGCGCCTGGTCCCAGCCGATCGCATGGCGCAGCGTGGCGAGCAGCGCGAACTGCTGCTCGCCGGCTAGCATGACGCCCGACGCGTCGTAATGCGCCTTGCGGCCGTGCGTGCCCGCGGCGCGCGCGGCCGCGGCATCGGCGATCGTCATCGTTTTGCTGCCCTGCTCGGCGAAAAGCAATCGGAGCACTCGCTTGGCGTCGGCGAAGCTGAGCTCCTTGGTTCCGCGGGCGCGGCCATCGGTCGCGGCGGCGATGTATTCGTGCCGGAGCTCGCGGCTGTCGGCGGCGGCGATTCCGCGCGTGCGCATGCGCCGCGCCCACATCGACTGCAGGCACACGAGCTGGCGCACTGAGATCGGATTAGCCATTTTGCACGCCGGCGTCGGCGAGCCGCTCCTTGATCCACTTCAGCGCATAGTCGAAGGCGTCCTCATAACCGTCTCCGAACCTCTTATATAGGTCCCCCTTCATCACCCAGGGCAAAAGGCCGAAGCACCGATAGCAGAAGCTTTTGCGTGCGCCCTTTCCGCCCCCGCATGCGGGGCAGCTCGAGCTTTTCAAACTCTGCAGCATCTCTACCGGGTTCACGGAGTCCTCCGATTCCACGCTCGCACCGCGGCCGCTTTGCTCGCGCCATGCGCGCGCGGGGAGGCATTGCATCGCAGATTCGCGCACCCCGCCCGCCAGCGCATAACGTTGCCAGGCTGGCACCAATCGCCTGCGTTCTCCGAGGGAATCACGCGGGCAGCGGCACATAGCGGACATGGACGAGTATTGCGGCTGGTATGACCTGCGTTCTCCGAGGGAATCACGCGGGCAGCGGCACCGCAGAACGGGCAGGGCTTAAGCTTGGACACTCAGGACCTCCAGTTGCGAATCGTCAAACTGGCGCCGGTCCGGGCCGGAGTCGCCGCGCGGATCGAGCAGCACCGATACTCGCAGCGGATAGATGTGCCCGGCGATGGGGCGATCGCCGCAGAGGATTCGCTCTGTGCGGCGGATTGTTCCCGCGCGGCCGACATCTCCGCTGCGCTCACTTCGCACAACGCGGACGCGATCTCCATTCTTCATAGCGCCGACTCCCCCAGCTCGAGCGCGAGCTGGCCTTCGAGCTCGACGGCCGCAGGAAGCGGGCGGCCGAGCAACGCCCGGATGAGCTGCAGCTCGGTGACCACCTGGCGCTGATATGGGCGCAGCGACTCGACCAGCTCGGCGTGCGTCTGGACCAGGTAGTAGCCGGCCACCGCATTGCCTGCCGCCACGCGGCACGACCCGATCCGCATGCCGAGCAGCCGCAGATCGTGGACGTGCTGCTTGATCTCGCGCGCTGACAGCGCGGTGGCGTGCGCGATCTGCGCGATCGAGATGGCGGCGGCGCGGCCGCCGTGGCGGGCGATGATCTCCGCGACCTGGCTGCGCGCATCGAGCCTCATTCCCATCGCCTGCCATTCGGCCGGCCGCCGAGCAGGCGGAGGCAGGTCTTCACCGTGGTAATCCTCAGACCAAAACGCTCGCAGATCTCGCAATTCCAATCGGGCTGCTTGTGCTGGGCCCGATCTAAATGCCCGTGCCGAGCGTTTTGCAGCCACTTGATGTGCCCGTAGAGCAGCGCGCGGGCGCGCGATTTATCGAGCGTCGTCTTCATGCGTTCGCCCCTTGCGGTGGAATGTGCTTCTTGCGCCGGACGGGGTGCAGGTCCTCGTCGAGCCAGATGCAGGCCGCCGACTGCGTCACGCGCGTGCGAACCCCGACGCCGCGGTCGCGGACCAGCTTGCTGATGCGTCGGCAGATGACCAGCGCCTCTGCGGCATCGCGCGCCGGAAGCTCGAGATAGCGATCGGGCGGCAGCGCAAGCACCTGCTGCGCCGCGTCCTCGTAGCGCGAAACGCGGCCGCCAATGCGCGGCGGCAGGGTGCGCAGCGGGCGGACGTTGCCCGTCACGCGCCTGCCTCCGCGAAGAGCTCGGCCTGGTTCTCGCGGCCGTGGTCGAGCGGCGGCGGCCACATGCCGCAGTATTCGAGGCCGTCCCGCGTGCGCCGCGTGAGCGGCGGAACCTTCGGCGGCGCGGCCAGGCGGCACGTCACTTCGGCGCCGCGCGCGAGATGCGGGCACTGCCCGCACATCTGCATCGAGCCAGGCCTCGGCTGAGGAGTCCAGATCGGCGCGCTCACGCGACCTCCGTTCTTGCCACGTCGTCGGCGGGCTCGATCACGACGACCTCTTCTTGCTCGATGCGCATGCCGCAGCGTTCGAGGCGCTCCTCGTCCCAGAGCTTCAGGTCGTCGCGGCGCAGCCGCTCGGTGACGGCGATGAAGGCATCAGCGGCATTGGGAAACACGCGGCGCAGCATCGCGATCGCGTCGCTCTCGCTGAAGCCCTTGTTCAGGCGCAGCGCCGCCGGCGATGTGCGCGTGCCGATGCGGCCGAAGGTCAGCCGCACGGTTTTCCCGCGCCCGCGCTCTTCGATTTCGTCGGCGTGCGCCTTGATGAATTTCGCCAGGAGGCGGGTGCAGCTCTTCACCACCGCGTCCGGCCCGACGCGCTGCTCGGCGACGTACTTTTTGATCGCGTCAATATCCGCCTGGGCGTCGGATTCAAGGTCCGCGATCTTGCGTTGGTGCTCGCCGAGTATGCGCAGCGTCTGGTCGGCCTCCGCAAGCGTGCGCAGCTGGCTAACTTTCTTTGGCATGGGGCTCCTCTCGATGGGGTGACAGCAGTTTGGAAAGGCGGCGCTGGATGCACTCCAGCCCGCAGAGATGCACGAGGACGTCGCGGTCACCGCTGTCGCACCATGGCAGGATGCAGTAGCCCGTGACGTTGGGCCACCTGATTTGCGAGATCATCCACCAGTGGTTGCTCTCGCGGCGCAGGCTGCCGCACTCGTCGCATGAATACGTTTCGATCTTCATCGCTTCCTCCCGACGATCTCCGCTCCGAACCGCACGTCGGCGGCCTTCCTCACGGCCGCGGCGGTGATGCGGCCGCCGAGCCTCGGGTTCTCGTCGAGGGTTTGGCGGATGACCTCGACGAGCATGTCGAGGTCTCCGAAGCTGCCGGCCGCGGCCGCGTGCAGCGCATCCACCGCGGCGGGCTCGATCGCCTCGGCCAGGCCGAGCTTGGCCAGGTATTCGACGGTCTCCTCGCGGGTAATGCCGCTCAGCAGCTTGCGAAACGCGAGCCGCCGCCACACTTGCCGCAGGTCCTGCTGGCTGCGCGCATGCGCGAGCTGGAGGCGGCGGTAGAACGCGGGCTTGGCCAGCAGCATAAAGCTCGATTGCTTGCCCGAATCGTCCCAGATCGTGCGCAGCCAGTCGAGCGTGCGCGCGCCGAGCATATCGGCCTCGTCCACCACCAGCAGCCGCGGCCGCGCCGAGAGCTCCTCATGGATCGCCTCGTCGAGGTCGGCCACCGTCATCAGGCCGTCAATGTCGATCGCGCGCGCGATCGCGCGCAGGAGCTGGCCGTAGCTGGTGTAAGCCCGGCAGAACACCACGGCGTGCCGATGCTCGGTCGTCGCCGACCACTGGTGCATCGCCGCCGATTTGCCCACGCCCGGATCGCCAAAGACCGCGCCGTTGATCCGGCGTTTGGCGCAATAGTCGAGCGCCGACATCACCACGCGCGCGGCCTCGGTGCGCAGGAAATTGGCGGGCGGCGCGCAGCGCCGAGAGGATTCGGTGACGCAGTCGGGGTGGTTGTTCCCGACCCGCTCGATGCGCTCGCGGGTCGGGTGCGACCGGATGTAGTCGGCCATGAAGTCGCCCAGGACCTCCGCGGTATCGCGGAGCGGCCGCGACCGTCGCCCCGTGGCAACGTAATGGATGCCGGCCCAGGTCAAGCCGGTCGCTCGCACGATGTCCATCGTCACGAGTCCGGTGCGTTTGCGGAATTCCGCGATTTCGCGGCGCAGCTGCTGGCCTTCGGCGGCGCTGAGGAGGTTGCTCTGCATCATGAGCCCAGGAACGTGAGTTCCGCCTCCTGCTGGGGCGCTGCCGCGGGCTCGCGGCGGGAATCGGCCGCGGCCTGCTCGTAGCGGTCGTCAATCTTCGCGGCCGGCGCAGCGCCGGCCAGGCTGAGCGGCGGGGGATTCAATCGCCGCGACCACTCCATGCGTTCCTCGACGGTCGGGATCGCCGCCATCCGCTGCATCTGCTCGATCGCCTTCTTGGTCTGCTTGACCAGGCGGCGCTGCTCGGCGATGTCCTCGCGAAACGCCTCCTCGCCCATATGTCGCAGCTCCGTGCAGCGCGCCGTGCAGACGTAGGCCGCGCCGGGCTCGTACACCACGAGCTCGCCCAGGTCCTCGGGATCGTAGCCGGTTTCGAGCTGCTGCCCCTGGCGCAGCCAGAGCTCGGGCGCCGAGTAGACGTAGTCTTGGCCGCCCCAGCTCACGACGAAGGTCCCCCCGTTGCCGACGATGCGCAGCTTGCGCTTCTGCATCAGGAAGTCGAGCGCGCGGGTGTCGACCATTCGCGCCAGGCCCTGCTCGGCATACTCCTCGCGGATCACCTGCTCGGGCGACCGCCCCTTCATTTCGCGGCCGGTGTGGGGCTCGCGGTTGTATTTCTCGAGGTAGAACCACGCCTTCATGGCGCGGAACTTCTCGAAATCAAGGAACGGGTGCGAGGTCGCGCGGCCGTCGAGGAAGGCGCGGAACTCCGCGACCATCTCCTCGAGCGCTTCGGGCCGGTTGTGCGGCCGGTTGCCGCACGCGCCGGCGAGCCCGCGCTCGAAGGCAGCGGGATTGCGGAAGCTGGGCTCGATGGGCTTCGATCGCCCGCTGTACGGGGTCGCGTGGATCACCGAGATCCCGAGCCGGGCGAGCACGCCGCGCGTGTCCGCGAATTCCGCGGCGCCAAGGTCCTGGCGCCAGGCCGCGCCGTCGTGCGCGCCCTTGCCGTCGATGTAGTGCGACCGGAAGTCCTTGCCGTTGTCGAAATATGCTGTTGCGAACAGCCCCCAGCGCGTGATCACTGCCCGGATGCAGCTTGCGATCGACATCGAGCTCGGTGTGACCGTCATCACCGACGCGAGCACGGCGCGCGAGCGCATGTCCATCGCGACCGTCTCCCAGGGGCGGACGAGCAGCAGGCGGCCATGGCGTTTCAACGCGACGAACAGGTCGCAGCGCCGGTGGTCGAAGATGACCTGGCCCATGCACCGAATGGAGGCATAGTCGCGCACGATCGTCCGCTCGCAGTTCGTCTTGTAGGCTTCGAGGCCGCGGCGGCTGTACTCCTTGACCGGCTCGGGTAGCTGCGCGAGGAACCGCAGGACCGCGCTGTAGCTCGCGCGCGGCAGCAGATAGAACTCCTCCGGCTGCGGCTCGCCGCCCTCCTGGGCGTATTGCGCCCATCCGCGGCCGGACGCGGTCAGCGACTCGAACTCGCCGCGGCCGTGGATGTAGTCGAGGAGCTTGCCCTGGGCATGCAGCGCCTCGCGCTTCGCGCGCTCCTCGTCCAGCAGCCGCAGCACTTCGCGCATGCTGCGCAGCTCCGGGTTGGCGCGCGTTCCGCCCGAGCAATAGGCGGCGAGCGCGAAATCCTGAACGATGCGCGGCAGCTTGGTCGCGCCGCGGTCGGCGCGGACCTGCGTCGCCAGGCCGGCGAGCCCGCGCGCGCGGAAGCGGCGCTGCAACGCGTAGATGCCGCTCTCGGAGTATCGGACCTCGGCGCCGCTCGGCTCGCGCCAGATCCCGGCCGCGAGCGCGCGGACGTAGTCGCCGCGGTTCGCGATCGCGACGCCGTTGATCGCGCCCCCGATCTTCCGCGCCCACGCGCCGGTGAGCAGCGGCTCGATGATCGCGAACCGGAACCGCGCCATCGGCAGCTTCGCTTCGGGTGCGCCCTCCTGCGCGGCGGCTGCCGGCGCCGGCGCCGGCGCGGCCTCGATCGCCTGCACCGGCGCCAGGCGAAGCCGCTCGCGCCAGGCGCGCTGCGCGTGCTCGGGCAGCGAATCCACATCGATCATCGTGCGGCTGCGCCCGCGATACTTGCCGGCCTGGTTGACCGCCGCGAGCGACCCTTCCGCGGCGCGGCGCAGGACCGAGCGCGACGTGCAGCCGAGCAGCTCGGCGGCGTAGGGGACGGTGACCGGTTGCCCCATTACGCGCGGACCTCCGACGAGGCCAACGCCGGCGGCGGCGCTGGATCGCCGAGCATGGGGGCGAAGCGCTGTTCCGCCGCGCCCTGGGGCGGGATCGGCAGCAGGAGCGAGGCGATCAGAAGCGCGGTGAGGCAGGTCACCGCCACCGTCTGCACCAGCAGAATCCACGGCAGCGGCCGCGCGACCAGGCGCTGCAGCAGATACTCCAGCACGCGCGCCATCGCCAGCGAAAAGAAGCCGAGGAAGAAGATTCCCGCGAGCGGATGCGCATTGCGCGCCGCGTCGACCCCCATCCACACGAGGAACGCCAGGAACGCGGCGGAGTGAAAGAGCAGCAGCCGCGGCTGCTGCAGGGCGCGGTAGCCGGGATCGAAGCTCACGATCATGCTTGCGCCCGCGACCAGCACGTCCACCAGCATCCAGAGGCCGAACGGGAAGAGGCCGGAGAAGTTGCCGGTGGAGCGAAGGAGCGCCAGCACGGCGATCTCGGACACGAGGTACAAACCATACAATAGGAAAATGCCAACGTGCATGATGTCTCCTTGATTGACAAAGGGGGTGAGGCCACATGGTCGGACCGATCTGGTTCTAGCCAACTGAACCAGCGGGGGCCGGCGAAGTGGAGAGTGTGCCTCGCCCGCCCCCACGTTTCCCGGCCGCCCAGCGGAGCAAACTGAGTGCCGGAAACTCAAGGCGCCACCTCCAGCTCGCGCTCGTAAAAATGCCGCGCGGGATGGGAGGACGGCGCAAACACCAGGTCATAGACGTAGGCGCCGAGCGTCGCGTAGTACCGCACCGCGCTTACCCGGCCGACCCAGCCGGTGCAGGTGCCGTCCACGACGCGCACCCGGACACCGACGCCGAATTTCGCGGGCTGGCGCGCCTCGATGCTCATTTGGCCACCCGGTTCGCGCGGCGGCTCGCCTTCTGTATGCGCCGCCGAACCTTCCGCTTCCGCAGCAGATCGCGCGCAGCGCGGGGCGCGCCGTTTCGCACCTTCGTGTGCTTCTTCCAGGGGTCGCGCGCGGCCTCTCTGCGGAGGTACTCGCGCGCGTCGCGCATTATGTCGAAGAGGGCTTGCATTACGCCGTCCTCCGCGCGGCGCCTTCCATGCGCGCGCGCAATCGGTTTGAGAATTTCACCATCGCGCCGATCCGCGAATCGTCGTCGGCAGCCTCGGGCACGCCCGGAACCAGCAGGTTCGGCGGCTTATCGTAGGAGAGGCGCGCGAGCGCGGACAGCGCGTCAAACAATTTCGCCTCCGGTCCCCGTGCGATTTGCAACGCGCCGTCGGGCACCACGCGTCCGACCCCGATGAGGCCCGACCTCCAGGCGTAGGCGATCATGCCGCGCTCCGTTCCTTGCGGCGGTTCCAGCGCCGCACGGCTGACGAGCGCGAGGCCGCCGTCGTTTGGGGATTCGCGCAGCAACGGGTATTGCGGCACCAAACGTGCCACAAGTCGGGCATACACTCGTGCACTTTCGGGGTCTCGCCGCAGAACGGGCAAGGCAGCGGGCCGCTCACGCGGGGCATGACGCGCCTCCGTCGGCCTGCATCCGCCTGCCAAGCAGCCCAAGTAGGCGTTGCGCTCCGCCCTCAGCGCGCGCGACGCTGAGGCCCAGGACGATGAGTGCGGTGGCCAGCGTCGTGCGCTTCAGGAACGGGAGCTGCTGCTGCAGCTCGCGGAGCTGCAGCTCCTCTTCCTCCTTCAGGCGCGGATGGACCGGAAAATCGAGAGACATGGAGTGCTCCTTTGCTGTTCGCGCCGCACACAATCGGCGCGCTTGTGATGAATGCCCCGGCGCGCCCTGCATACCGCGTCGCACGGCGCCGGTTCGTGGCGGGGTCGAACAGGTAGCTCCAGAGATCGCCGCGGTGGATCTCCCATTCAGTTCCGATTTGGCGCCCTACGACTGCGCCCGAGCGCGCCAGGCGCCAGAGGGTCTGGCGCGAGATCTTGCCGCCGAGCATGCGCACTGCGCCGGAAAGCGTCAGCCAGGGCCCTGGCGGCGTGCGCCTTTTACGCGGCATGGTCCACGCAGTTTTGGCGGACGAACTCTGCGACAGCGCGCCGGACTAGCTCGCTTCGCCGCACGCGCAAACGCCGCGAGAGCTGGGATACGTTACGCAGCTCCTGCGCCGTCATCCTCACCTCAAGCTTCTTGTCTCGAACAGGGAATTTCACTGCCATGCCGATGTTGTACCACAAACCACATGCCTATTGTCAAGCACTTTGTCCGACGTTCCGCATGGCTACGTTCGTTTTTTCTTCTCTAGCGCGCAAGTTCAATGGCTGCTATGCTTTAGGGGCAAATGTACGACAAACAGCCGGAGAGCCGTATGATTCCTGAATACGAGCGGTTGGTTGAAAAATTCGAGGTGAGGATGGGCCGGCGGCTGCGGGACCGCATCGAGGTGTTGGCGCGCTTTGCGAAATCGAGGAGTGTGTCAGACTATCTGCGAGCTGGAATCGAAGAGTTCCTGGATCGTGAACAGCGCCGCCTGGGACTTTCCGACGCCCAGCTCGCGACCGGGGCAGAGATGCTGCGCAAAGAAAAGGCGTCGGCCCGAAAGGTCAAGCCGATGATTAATCCGCGCCGCAACAGCGGCTGAGGTGGGCGAATGAAGGCCATCAAGGGTTGTTTGGTTCTCGTGGTTCTCGCAGTCGCTGCGCTGTGGCTCATAGGCACGCTCACAGGGGGCCACGATCCGGCCCAACCGACCGCAACGCCGGCGGTCACCGTGCTGAGCTGGCGCTGGGGCTCCGACGAGTTTGGCGGGCGGTACATCTACGGCGAGGCGAAGAACAACGCGGATGCCGCGCTTTCGTATGCTTCGGTGACTTTCAATTTGTACGACAATTCTGGCGCGCGCGTCGGCACAGCGATGGACAGCGTCTCGAATCTCGACGCTGAGGGCACATGGAAATTCAAGGCGGGCGTCCTGCAGGACTCAGCGACCAAGGCGGAGCTGCAAGGCGTCTCGGTTGTGCCGTAGGGGATTTCTGTCCTAACAGTCCACCGCGTTTTGCTTTTTTCTCAATCGTTCCGGCCGCGCCAGCTGCGGATTTGCCTCACACTGTGCCCGTGCGGTCACCACCGCCGTCATTGACTGCGTGGCGGCGCGCGCGAATCCTGGTCCGCATGCTGACCCACTAAAGGCAGCGTGAGTGGCCGGCGCCTCCTTACCGCCGGTCACTCGCCTTGTCCGCAGCGCGGCAGCGTGGACCAGCCATGCCGACGCCGCAGCAAGTCATCGCCACGCTCTGCCGGAAATACGGCCCGAGCCTCCGCCTTCCATCCGGGGGTGACGGCGCGCGCGTGCTGTGGGCGCTGGCGGGCTGCGAGTCGGACTTCGGCGCGTACCCGCTGCCCAAGCACGAGGACGGCTACTGCGCCGGCCACCGCTACGACATCCCGGCGCTCACGAAGCGCTGGGGCTGCGCGGCGCACTGCAGCTACGGCCCCTGGCAGCTCATGTTCCCGCATCTGTGGGATCTTCTACCCGCGCCGATGCGCGATCCGTCGCTGTTGCTCTTCGCCGCGGGCGATGCCGGGCCGAAGTTCTCCGCGGCCGCCGATTACCTGTGCGCGGCCACAGTCAGTTTTGTGAATGCCGAGATCCTCGGGCGGCAGAAGGCGACGACGCTCGAGCAGATCGCTAAGGCATTCAACCACGGCAACTGGGCCGATGCCTACGACGATTCCGAGTACACGGACCGCGCGCGGCGGTTCTACCAAACACCGCTTCCACAGGAGGAACCACCCAATGCTGCACCTGCAACTTAGCCCCGCCGGCATCCTCGCCGTCGCGGCCTCGATCTATGGCGTGCTCCAGGCTGCGAAGAAAGCCGGACTCGACGGATATATTTCCGGCCGCCTGGGCGTGGCGTTCGCGGTCGTGTTCGCGTTCATCTCGACGATCGCGATCGCCGGCAACCTGAGCGCGAACACCATCTGCACCGCGCTCGCGGTCGCACTGGCCGCGAGCGGCCTGCACGCGAACGTGAAGGTGGCCGCGAACGGCACGCTCGCCGCGCCCTCGCCGATCCCGAGCGCGGGCACGGCCGGGAAGCTCACCTGCCTGCTGCTCGCGGCGGTCGCGGGCCTCAGCCTCACCGCCTTCCAGTGCGGGTCCTGGGATCAGACGGCATACGAGACGCTCTCGGTCTCCAAGGCCGTGGTGGACACCGCGGCGGCCGACTACCAGACGGGCGCGATCGAGCGGACGCAAGCCACCTACGACGCGATCACCAGGGCGCAGGCGGGGCAGGCCGCGGCGGTCCAGGCGCTCGAGACCTACGAGCTCGCGAAGGCGGCGGCCGCGACCGCGCCCGACGCGCTGCAGGCGGATCTCGCGTCGGCGCAAGCCACGCTCGCCAACATCGGGCCGCTCGTCTCCGCGATCGAAGCGCTCGACGCCAAGGCCGCCGCGAAAGACGCGCACGCCGCGGCCGTTGCCCACTGACCCCGCAAATTCCGAGGAGGAAACGCCCATGTCCACCGCACCCGCCCCAGTCACCGCCGAACAGCAAATTGTCAACGCGCTCAATGCGGCGACGCCCCTGGTCGAGTCCGGCCTGGCGCTCGTCGGGCAACCCGGCGCGGCTGCGCTCGTCGCCACCCTAGAGCAGCTCGTCGCCGCCGCGCTGGCGGCGCTGCAGGCGGCCAAGGGGCAGCCCGTCAACGCGCAGGATGTCCTGCTGCTGATGCCCGCGCCGATCACGCTCTCCGCGCCCGCCGCGTAGCCATGAGCGTCTACCCGGCAAGGCTCACGATGCCCATGCCCTGGCTCAAAAAGCTGGGGCTGGGCCTCACGATCTGCGGCCCTTACGCCTTCGTTGCGCTCGCGATGGTCGACAAGGGCGCGATCTGCCAGCAGGCGATCTCGCAGGTGGTCGCCTGGGGGCCCGCGACGCTGATTCTTATCGGCGTCTACCTGATCATCGAGCGCTGGGCGCCGCGCCTGGTCGCGGCGCAGACGGAACAGGCGTCGGCCTCGCGCGAGCTCGCCGACTCGGTGCGCGTGATGGTGCAGCGCGACGACCGTGACACGCGCGAGATGCAGTTGATGCTGAAGTACACGACCGGCGCGGTCGAGGAGCTGCACACCGAGCTGCGCGCCATGCGAGAGGAGCTGCGACACTATGCCCACGGCAAATGAAATCCGCGCGGCGCAGATGCGCCGCCGGCGCGGGAAGGTCCTCAAAATTCTGCAGACGGCCGCGCCGCTCGCGATCGCGGACGCCGCGCTGCTCTACCGACTGCTCGACGACGCCGGCGAGAGCATGACCATCGCGCAGGTGCACGAGCTGCTGCGCGACCTGAAGGAGCGCGGCTGCCTGCGCTACGAGCAGAAGCGCGTGCCCGATGCCGAGCTGCCGCAGGTCCAGTGGATTCGGCTGGAGCCGAAGGGACGCGACCTGCTCGAGGGCACGCTCGAAGACCCCGCGATCGACCTGATCTGAGACCCCATGGCCGGCTTCATCGAAATGCCCACATCCCGCCGCGCGCCGAGCTCGATCGACAAGCTCAGCGACATGGGGCGCGAGCTGGTCGAGGAGATGCTCGCCGACGGCAAGAGCTACTCCGAGATCGTGCAGGCGGTGAAGCACGCGACCGGGGAAGCCATCTCGCGCTCGGCGCTCTCGCGCCACCGCATCACCGACTTCGAGCCGACCCGCAAGCGCATCGAGGCCGCGAAGGCGGCGGCGACGGATCTGGCGGCGCTGCTGCGCGACGATCCGACCTCGGTCGAGAACAAATTCGATGCGACCGCGCAGGGGCTGTTCTCCATCATGCTGGCGCGCGTGATGGAGGCCAAGGGCGCCGACGTCACCAAGCTCATGCGCGAGGCTAGGATGTTCCAGCAGGTCCGCAACCAGGTGCGGCGGCTGGAGAACGACCGCGAGCGGATCGGGATCGAGACCGAGAAGCTCGCGCTCGAGCGGCGCGAGCTCGACAAGAAGCTGGCCGATTTCGAGGCGCGCCAGGCGAAGGCGCGCGAGGTCGCCGGCGAGCTCGCCGGCGCGCGCGAAATCACCGACGAAATGCGGGCGAAGATCCGGGAGGCGTATGGCCTCTGAGCGCGAGCCGGCAGTCCCGCTGTATGCCTACCAGAAGCGGTGGCTCGAGGACGACTCGCGCTTCAAGCTCTGGGTCAAGAGCGTGCAGATCGGCGCCAGCTGGGTGATGGCGCTCGAGCTCGCGCTGGCGCTGCTCGTCGCCAAGCAGACCTGGCTGTGGATGTCGGCGTCGCAGCGGCAGTCGCGCGAGGCGGCCGAGTACACCAAGACCCACATCACCGCGATGGGCGCAGTGGCGCGGCTCGATCTCGACGCGGAGGAGTTCTTCGGCAAGACGCGGACGCTGGTGGACCGCGTGGTGATGC
>Ga0134126_10008389_pt1 | contig 13002 bp, 11 predicted proteins | sample KB31752_FD_96881 | JGI IMG/M metagenome (GOLD analysis project Ga0134126, IMG submission 96881) | Terrestrial soil microbial communities with excess Nitrogen fertilizer from Kellogg Biological Station, Michigan, USA - KB3-175-2 | ecosystem: Environmental > Terrestrial > Soil > Unclassified ...
CCCGACTCGAGCAACGTTCCGAGCGAGAAGAATGTCAACCTGCGCATCGGCTTTTTGCACGGCGGACTGGACGTCAATTTCTTCGCCTTGAATCTGACCGGCGAGGACGACGGACAGCGCACCGGCGGCCGCTCCCAGTGCACCAACGCCGATTGCAGCACCTTCAACAGCTACACCTACGGGAAGACGGTCGCGGCTCCCACGCCGCGCCAGCTCGGGGTGCAGGTTGCCTACCGGTACTGAGGTACGAATGAACAGCTGCAAGAGCATTCCGTTGTCCCTGTGCGCGCTCGCCCTGGCGGCGATACCGCTGACGCCGCGGGCCCAGACGACGACCATGGCGGGAGCTGTCGACAACCGCTCCGCGCCGGTGGTTCAGTTCGACACCGAGGACTTCATCAAACTCAAGCCCGGCGAGAATCTCGGCGAAGTGCTGGGCGTGGCGGTCAATTCGAAGGGACAGGTGGCGGTGCTCAACCATCCCGGATCCGCGACCACCGGCCCGTTGTTTGGCAACGCCACCACCGAGATCCTGCTTTTCGACTCCAGCGGGCACTTCATCCGCGAGATCGGCCACAAGGTGTATGCGCTGGGCTACGGCCACTCCATTCGCTACGACCGGTACGACAATCTGTGGCTCGTCGACAAGGGCACCGATTCGGTCGTCAAGTTCGATCCGAACGGCAAGGTCCTGATGAATCTCGGGCGCCGTCCCGAGGGCTTCGACTCCGGTCACATCCAGCATCCGAAGCAGGCCGATGCGGTGGCCGTCGATGGATGGTTTGGCGCCCCCACGGACGTGACGTGGGACCAGGACGACAACATCTATGTCAGCGACGGTTACGTGAACTCGCGAATCGCGAAACTCAGCAAGTACGGGGATTGGATCAGATCCTGGGGCAAGTACGGCAAGGGCGGGAAGAACGCCGACGAGAATCCCTACAGCATCGACAATCCCCACAATCTGCAGGCCGATCGGCAAGGGAACATCTACGTGGCCGATCGCGGCAACCGCCGCATTCAGGTATTCGACGGCGACGGCAATTTCGAGCGCTTCCTGTTCCTGAACGCCCCATATGACAAGACGCATCATCCGGCGCTCGGCAATCTGCCGAAGGATCCTGCCACGCGGCCGGACCAGACAGAACCCTGGGCGATCTGCATCTCTCCGACGACACCACAGTATCTGTGGGTCATCGACGCCGAACCGGGCCGCCTCTACAAGATGACGCTCGACGGCAGGATCGTGGCAATGCTCGGCCAGTCCGGCAGGCGCATGGGGCAGTTCAACTGGGCGCATGCCATCGCGTGCCCGAGCGAGAACACCGTCTTCGTCGCCGATATGAACAACTGGCGGGTGCAGAAGATCACGCTGCATCCCGAGCGGACCTCGCATTGACAGACGGCGCGGCTCGAGCAGGCGGCACGGCAATGGCAGAGGGCTCCAGTTCCGCTCTTGCCGCGAAACGGCTGCGGCTGGTCGTTGCTGCGGCCTCGATGGGCACGGCGTTGGAGTGGTACGACTTCTTCGTGTTCGGGTCGCTGGCGTCGGTCATCACGGATCGCTTCACGGGCGGAAGCGGCAATGCGGGATTCATTTTCACCTTGGGAGCGTTTGCGGCGGGATTCGTGGTCCGGCCGTTCGGAGCTCTGTTCTTCGGTCGCATGGGGGACCGGGTCGGGCGCAAACGGGCCTTTCTGGTGACCATCACCCTGATGGGCGCCGCCACCGTCGGCATAGGGCTGCTGCCCACGATGGATCGAGTCGGGTTGCTGGCGCCCGTGCTTCTGGTGGCCATGAGGGTTCTGCAGGGATTTGCGATGGGAGGGGAATACGGGGGCGCCGCGGTCTATGTCGCAGAGCATGCCCGGCCCGACCGGCGCGGGTTCCTGACGAGCTGGATTCAGATTACGGCTGCGATCGGCGTCGTGTTGGCGGTGGGGACCGTACTTGGAACGCGCGTGCTGGTGGGGGAGGAAGCGCTGTTGCGCTGGGGCTGGCGCGTGCCGTTCGTGGTTTCAGCCGTGCTTCTCGGAGTCTCCCTCTGGACCCGCCTCAAGCTGGAGGAGAGTCCCGTCTTCCGCAGGATGCAGGAAGCACAGGCGATCGCACGCGCGCCGGTAACCGAGGCCTTTCGCGGCAGCAATCTCAGGAGAATGCTGACGGCCCTGGTCTGCATTCTGCTCGCCCAGGGCGCGGTCTGGTACGCCGGCCATTTCTATGTGCAGTTCTTTCTGGAGCGGGTGCTCAAGGTCGACCCCCGCATCGGCAACCGCGTGGTGATGGTGAGCGTGCTGCTTTCGGCGGCGGGTTACGTCTTCTTCGGCTGGCTGTCGGACCGCGTCGGCCGAAAGCCCGTGATGTTGTTGGGGATGATCGCGTCTGCCGCCCTGTACATCCCCGGGTTCCACGCGTTGACGGCCTATGCGAACCCCGCGCTCGAGGCAGCCGCACAAAAGGCCCCGGTGAGCGTGGTCGCAGACGCGGCCGAGTGCCATTTTCAATTCGATCTCCTGGGTCGGGCGGCGTTTGGCAGCTCGTGCGACGTTGCGCGGCGCATCCTCTCGGAAGCTGGAGTCCCCTATCGGAATGTGCCTGCCGCCTTGGGATCCGTCGCACAGATACGCGTGGGCGAGAGGACCGTCGCGAGCAAATCCCTGGCCGGACTCGGGCCTCAGCAGGCCGCTACCGAACGAGCGAGAGTGGGCAACGAGGTACTCGCTGCGCTGTCGGATGCGGGCTACCCACGCGCGGCGTCCGAAACCAGCGTGCGCGAAGGGCCGATCGTCGGGATCCTGCTGCTATTTCTGCTGGCCTCCACTGCGTTGTACGGACCGCAGGCGGCAGCGCTCGTTGAGCTATTTCCGTCCAGGGTCCGTTATACGGCGCTGTCCGTTCCCTACAACATCGGCACGGGATGGGTCGGGGGTCTGCTCCCGGTGACCGCTTTCGCGATCGTTGCGGCCACGGGGGATATTTACTCGGGCCTGCAGTATCCGCTGGTGTTCACCGTCATCGGGATTCTGGCAACGCTGTGGTTGTTCCCGGAAACCGCGGGACGGCCACTCGCGGATTCGACAGATGAGGGCGCAGCGATGACTGCCGGGCTCGTGAGGTCGAGGCAATGGGGACTCAAATGGACGCGCTGAGCGCGAGCGAACGGCGGATCTCGCGACGACATGCGCTCGCTGGACTCGCGGCGATCGGTGTTGCCGGGGCGCTCGCTGCCAGACAGGCTGCCCCGTCCTCCAGACAGATCGTCGATGTCCATGCGCACTACTACCCGCAGGTGTTGAAGGATCTGCGGCTGCCGACGCCCATGAATGCCTGGAGTCTACAGAGCCACATAGACGCCATGGGTGCTGCGGGCGTCGCTCGGTCGATTCTCTCGCTGACGACGCCCGGCGTGGTCGCCTCCGGAGAGGACGGCCGCAAGCTGGTCCGCGAGTCCAACGAGTTTGCCGCAAAGACCCGTGCCGACCATCCCGGGCTATTCGGCTTCTTCGCCTGTCTGCAACCTGATGACACGGAGGGCGCGCTCCGGGAGATCGAGTACGCGCTCGAGGTGCTGAAGGCTCAAGGGATCGGGCTGTTTACCAGCTACGGCAGTCGCTGGCTGGGTGATCCGCAATTCGACCCGGTGTTTGCCGAGCTGGAGCGACGCAAAGCGATCGTCTACGTGCATCCTGCCAGCCCCGCCTGCTGCAGCCGGCTCATTCCAGGTATCGCCGACACGCTGGTGGAGTATGGCACCGACACGACGCGGGCGATCGCCAGTTACGTCTACCGGGGCGCGGCGCAGAAGTTTCCGAATGTCAGGATGGTCTGGAGTCATGGGGGCGGGAGCATGCCCTTTCTGATCGAACGGTTCGATTTCGCGGATCGCTCGGAGGCTGCGAAAGCCCACGCCCCCGCTGGCTTCCGGGCCGCGGCATCCAGGTTTTTCTACGAGATCGCTCAGGCGTCCAACCCCGTTGCCACCACTGCCCTCAGGCACGTGATTCCCGTCAACCACATCCTCTTCGGTACGGACTATCCGTTTCGTACGCCGCTGGAGCACGTCCAGGGCCTCGAGAGCGGCGGTGTGTTCAGTCGTGAGGAACTGCGCGGCGTGTATCGCGAGCACGTCCAGCAGGCACTTCCGGAGCTGCTCGCATAGGTGTGCTGAGGGAAAAGAAAGATATGGGTACGAATACTGTCCCGCACAGGCCCTGGTTGTACCTGCCGGGAGCCGCTCTGAGCGCCGGGTTGTTCGCAGCTCCGGTGCTCGCGAAAGATGTGATGCTCATGAATCGCATCGGTCCGTCCAAAATGGAGCTGTACATCGCGAATGCCGACGGCTCGGGTGAACGGCGCCTGTTGCCGGACTCGGGCGGTCTGGACTACGACCCCAGCTTTTCAGTGGACGGAAAATGGATCGTCTTCACCTCGGAGCGCGATGCGGAAGGGACCGGCCAGGCCGATCTGTGGCGGGTTCACCCGGATGGTTCCGGTCTGGAGCGATTGACGAGCGATCCGGCCATGGAGGACGCCGGCGTGCTGTCGCCGGATGGCACTCGACTGGCGTTCGTCTCGACCCGAGGCGCAGCACGAACGGCGAATATCTGGGTCGAGGATCTGAAGACCCGACGGGCTCGCAACCTGACCGGAGATGGAAAGTCACAGCCCTCCCAGACGATGAACGGCAACTTCCGTCCGGCGTGGTCTGCGGATGGCAAGTGGCTCGCCTTTACATCCGATCGCGGGGAGAAGTGGGGCGGAGCCGAATCGGGAGCCGGTGCCGGGCATTCACATCCGACCAGTCTGTATGTCATGCAGGCGGATGGGACCGGGCTGCGGCGACTCACCTCGACCACGCCGCTGATGGCGGTCGGTACTCCCCGCTGGTCGCCGGACGGAAAGAAGATCGTCGTCTACGAGATCCGCACGAGCGACACCTTCGCCGCGCGAATGGCGGGCTTTCCCGGCGTCAGGTTCACCCCGACGTCGCAGATCGTCGAGGTCGACGTTGCCAGCGGCTCCATCACTCCCGTGTCGTCCGGGTCCGGCCTCAAGACCAATCCGCAATACCTTGCCAACGACACCATCGGGTATCTGGTCAAGGCAGCCTCGGAGGAGGAGCCCGGAGCCGGTGTTGCCTACTCCGACGGCTCGCGTGGGCCGCGCGGGGTTATCCGCAATCCCTCCTGGTCGCCGGACGGAAAGACGGTCGTCTACTACAAGCGCAGCTTGACCAACCGCGCGCAATACACTCGGCTGTACAGCTGGGACAAGTCGCGGGAGTATCGATACACGGATGTGTTTCCGATTCTGTGCCCCAAGTCAGGGAAGCTGGCCATGACGGATCTGGATTTCCCGTTCGGAAATCCGACGGCCTCCGTGAGCGTGCTGAACCCGGACGGCACCGACCGCCGGAAGATCTTTCAGAGGCAGGATGGCGCATCGCTGGAGCCCACCTGGTCACCGGATTGCCAATGGATCGCCGTCGGCGTGGGCGTCTTCTTTGGCGGGCGGGGCTTCGCTCCCGCGAACCTGTGGATGATCAAGGCCGATGGATCGGAGAGCAGGCAGATCACCCACGATCGATTCAACGTCGGGTTCCCTACCTGGAGCCCGGATGGATCGACAGTCATCTATCGAACCTGGGGAGACGCAGGGGGTAAGGAAGGGCGCGGCCTGCGCGCGCTGAAGCTGAGCGATAATTCACTGACCGTCCTGACGACGGAGTGGGACAACTTCCCTGTCTACTCGCCGAGCGGAGATCGCGTCGTCTTCACGCGCCGCATGCCGGACGCGGACTTCGAGGTGTTCACCATGAAGCCGGACGGCTCCGACGTCAGGCGTCTGACCACGACTCGAGGCGCGGACGCGCACGCGACGTGGTCGGCCGACGGACGGGAAATCTGGTTCGAGAGCTCGCGCACGGGCTTCAAGGATGAGGCCGCGCTGTACGACACCTCTCCGCAGCCGTACGCGCAGATATTCCTGATGAACCGTGACGGAACCCACGTACGTCAACTGACCGACAGCAAATGGGAAGACTCGATGGGTGTCTACCTCACGCACCCATGAGAGTGGGAGCAGGAGAACGTAGATGAGTGCAGATCGCATGCCTGCCAATGGCTGGAGCCGCCGTACGCTGCTCAGAGTTGCGGCGGGAACCGTCGGATGGAGGAGCGTCTCTGCGATTGCGCAGAGGCCACGTGAGGGAGGCAGCCTGGCGGGCGCGGCAGGGCCTGCGACCGTGATCCACAGCGAGCTGAAGAAACTGGCTCCGACCGCCTACGCCTTCCTGCAGAGGGAAGCTCCGGGACAAAGCAACTTCTCCATCTCGAACTTCGGGATCGTCGAGGGGCCCCGGAGCCTGCTCGCCATCGATGCAGGCGGTGGCCCGCAACACGCACGGAACTTCATCGCGGCCGCCCAGCCGTTGGGCAAGCCCTTCGACCGGATCGTCATTACCCATGAGCATCCGGACCATATCGTCGGGCTCACGCAGTTCGCTCCGGGTATCGAGATCATTGCGCAGGAGGAAACGCGCGCTCAGATGGTGAAGATGGGGACACCGCCGACGCCTGCGTACTGGTCGACGAATCCCGCCTGGGGGAAGCCCGGGGATGTCAACAAGGTCATTCTGCCCACCGTCACCTTCAAGGACCGGATGACTCTCTACTACGGCGACACGGAGGTGCAGGTGTCCTGGCCGGGCAGGGCGCACACCTCGGGGGATGCGCTCATTCTGCTTCCGCGGGAGAAGATCCTGTTCATGGGCGACGTTGCCTTCTTCGGCGTCACACCCCTCAACGGGTCCGGCTTCGTTCAGGACTGGATCAAGGTCTGCGATACGGTTCTCGCCGATGAGGGGGTTGCGACGATCGTACCGGGGCATGGCCCGGTCGGCGGCAAGTCTGACCTGCAGGAGATGCGCGATTACCTGGCGCTCCTTGTGAAGGAAGCCCGGCGCGGAATGAGTGCGGGAATCAGTGCGGGCAGGGCTGCCGCCGAGACGCCCCTTGGCAGGTATGCGACGTGGACAGATCCGGATCGGATCGCGACGAACATGGCCCGTGTGTATGCGGAGCTGACGGGCACTATCGGGGTGGACATGGATCGTGAGGCGGCACGCCAGGCGGTTGCCGAATACCAGCGCTTGAAGGCGCGGCGTTGATGCGCTGGCTTCGGAGGGCTTCACTCATGCGTTCATTTGCAACGACTTCACGCGCCCCATGGGCATGGAGCGTGGCGATTCTCGCCGCCTGCGTCGCCGGCATCGCCTGCGCGGCGACCGCGATGAAGAACCCGCTGTACGGTGATCCCAAGCATCCCAATATCTCGGGCATGTGGAATCCCGAGTTCGCCTACTTCGGGCCACCGATCGGCAAGGACGCCGGAAAGGCGCCGGCATTCGCGCCCGGCAAGTTTCCTCCGCGGCCGACGGGCCCGCAGCTGACGCCCGCCTATGCCGCGAAGTACGCGCAATGGCGCAAGCAGTTCGCCGATGGCAAGCAGGAGCCGGACACCGTGACCCGGTGCCTCGCTTTCGGACTGGCGAGGTTCGGCACGATGCCCGTGGAGATCATCCAGACGCCCGGCCAAGTCACCATGAATCTGGGCGTCCTGCACGACATCCGGCGGATCTACCTCGACGGGATCGGACATACCGTCGGCGCCGACCCGAGCTTCAATGGCGACTCCGTCGGGCACTGGGAAGGTGACACGCTGGTGGTTGAAACGAACAACGTGCGCGCGGCCACGCTGGACCGCGACGGCATTCCTTACTCGGACAAACTGACGGCAGTGGAACGCATCCGGCGCACGGGGCCTGCGCGGCTCGAAATCGAGATGACGCTGACGGACCCGGAGGCTTTCGTGGTGCCCTACACCATACGGCGGACCTATGTGCCCATGCCCCCGGGGAGCCGCTTCGAGGAATACCTGTGCGAGAACAATCGAGATCTTTAGAAGGACGCGGTCGATGAAATTTTCAATCGCTACGGTAGGTCTCCTTTGCATACTCGCTGTGTGTGCGCGGACGGTCCATGCGCATCACTCGTTCGCTTCGTTCGATGCGAGCAAGACCGTCAGCTACAAAGGCGTGGTCAAGGAGATCCAATGGACGAACCCGCACGTCTGGATCGAGCTCACGGTCATGCAGGGGGGCGCCCCGGTGACCTACGGGTTCGAAGGTGCTGCGATCGCCGTTTTGAAGCGCGTGGGCTGGACCAAGGACTCGGTCAAGGCGGGGGACACCGTCACCGTCGTCGGACACCCCTACAAGGACGGCCGCCCCGGTGGAAGCATCGACCACCTCGTTCTCGCGGACGGCCGGCAGATCGGAACCGGGGATGCGATCCCAGGTGCATTGACGGTACCGGGTGTGCAATGAGCGGGTTGTCGGTGGCGAGAGAGGGGGAGCACGAATGAGCAGCAAATTGACAAGGGTCGCGCCTGTGGGGATGTCGATCCTCCCGGCCCTCCTGGTGGCTTCGGTGTTTGCGGCAGATGGGGGTACTACGCCGTTCAAACTCGGGACGTTCAGCGAAGGAGGGCGGCAGTTTCTCGGCTTGGTTCTGCAGGACAGCCGCGTGGTCGACATTGCCGCGGCCAATACGGCGTTCGAGCGCGCTCATCGCCGCGGTCCCAAGGTACGGCCCCCGGCAGATATGAAGGAACTCATCTCACGGTACGACCAGGACGTCGGACCCAGGCTGCGGCAGCTCGCTGCAGCCAACGCGGCCCCGGAATCCGCCAAGTACGTTTATCCGATCGCTTCTGTCGGTGTGCTGCCTCCGGTTCGCCCTGCTGTCATATTGAATGCCGGCGCGAACTACCCCGAGCATGCTCGGGGAATCGTGGAGCAAGCGGCTCGCGCGGCAGCCGCGGCCGGTGCCGCCGCCAGCGCGCCTGCGGCCGGCCCCGCTGCGCCCGGGGCAGACGCCACCTCACCTGCTGCCGGACCGACTGCATCCGGGGCGGGCCCCGCGGCGAGTGCAGGCCCGGGCAGATTCGGCGGCAACATCCCCCGGCAACCCGCCGTGTCCAAGCCCGGTTTGTGGGAGAGAGCAGCGGATGATCCGCGACCTGACAATCCCTACCTGTTCCTGAAATCGCCGAGTGTCGTCGTGGGGGCGAATGACGACGTGGTCATCCCCAGGGGACGTGATGAGATCGACTGGGAGTGCGAGTTTGCCGTCGTCATCGGGCGAACCGCGAAGGACGTGCCGGTGGCCGACGCCGCCAGCCATGTGTTCGGGTATTCCATCGAATTCGACGTGTCGGACCGTGAGAATCGGGGCGATCGCAAGATGGGCGGTGGACCCGATTGGTTCGTGCAGAAGAATCACGATACGTTTGCGCCCATCGGCCCGTTCATCGTGCCGCAGGAGTTCGTCGCGAACCCCATGAACACGCGACACTATTTTACGCTCAATGGCGAGGTCAAGCAGGACTCCAATACCAGCCGGATGGAATACAACATCTGGGAGATGCTCGCGTACGCCTCAAACGTCATGACGCTGAGCCCCGGCGACATGATCTCGATGGGGACTCCGCCGGGTACGAATATCGAGAAGCAGAACCCGCGCTGGATGAAGCCCGGGGATGTCGGCGTATGCGCGGTCGAAGGCATCGGCGAACAGCATCACCACATCGTTGCACAGCAGTGAGAAGGGCCAGAGGCGGTTGACTGCGATCTGCCGGCTGCAGCGGCGCCGTCATCCCTCGGGCTCGGCAGCGCACGCGTTGCGGATCCGGCCCAACCCCGTCACCTCGCCCTCGAGCACGTCGCCAGGCTGGAGGAAGCGGTTGTAGTGAGTACCGTTTCCCGAGGGTGAGCCCGTAAGGACCAGGTCGCCCGGCAGCAGCTGCACGGACTCGGAGATGAACTCGATGATCCGCGCGACCGGGAAGATCATGTCGGCCGTCGACTCGTCCTGCATGAGCTCGCCGTTGAGCCTGAGGGTGATGCGCAGGTCCTGTGGATCCGCGACGAATTCCGCGGGCGTGAGAAGGGGGCCCACGGGAAGGAAGGTGGGCGCCCCCTTGCTGGCCATCCAGTCCATGCCCATCTGCGGCGCGTCGGGCCGTGCAACGCGCTCACGCGCCGTGATGTCATTGGCTATGACGTAGCCGGCGACGTGGTCGAGCGCCTTCTCACGCCGGACACGTCTCGCGGGGATCCCGATGACGGCCGCGAGCTCCAGTTCCCAGTCAGCCTGACGCACGTCGTACGGAATCACGATGGGGTCGCAGGGGCCCGTCAGGCTCGAGGCGAGTCCCATGAAAATGAATGGCTTCCCCTGCAAGGCCCGTTTGCGCATCATTTCGGAAGCATCCGCACGCACTCGCTCCACATCGATGGAAGGGTCGCGGGCGAGCGCGCCGTCGACTATCAGGTCCACGACGTGCTTGTGATAGTTCGCTCCCGCCTGAAATATCTGCCGGGGCACCACAGGCGGGTGCGTGCGAAGGGTCTCGATGGGCACGCCGGTAGCGGAAGGGTTCGAGTTCAGCGCCTGCGCGAGCGCGCGGAGAGCCGGCAGGTTGTCCTGCCAGCGTCCCAGCACATCGAGCATGGATGTAACGGGGTGCACGAGCAGTCCCAGCTTGCGCTCCAGGTTCCGCAAGCCCTGGAACGCATAGACTCGGTTGCCGACAACCATCGCGGGAAAGGGCGGCCCTCCCGCGGCCGAGAACGAACCCAACCGAAACAGGGGCTCGCCCGTAGAGCTCATGTTGGCAACTCCTGCGCACCGCCCGGGGACAGCGCATCGCCCATGGCCGGCGCCTCGCGCAGAGGCCCGACATGCAGCAGCCGTGCGGCAGTGCCACCGAGGATCTTCGTGCGATCGGCATCGGAGAGCACTGAGTGAAACCCCAGAGGGTCCGGTTCGGCCATATCGAACGGATAGTCGGTTCCCAGGCACAGATGGTCGGGGCCGTAGGTCTGCAGCAGGAATTGCAGCTGGGCCGCGTCAAAGACCAGGGTGTCGAAGTGGAGCTTGCGCAAATAGTGACTGGGGGGATTGGAGATATGCGCGCGGCAGTCCGCGCGAGCGCGCCAGGCGTGATCGAGGCGCCCCCAGTAGGCAGCGGCGTACCCGCCACCGTGCGCGACACACAGCTTCAACCCTGGCAGCCGCTCCAGAACGCCCTCGAAGATCAGATGCGCAATCGCGATGGTAGAATCGATCGGGTTCCCGAGCAGATTGTTCAGGTAGTGCCGGCGGAGCCGTTCCCCGTGAGTGAAGCCGAGCGGGTGCAGAAACAGGAGCACACCCATCTCCTGCGCGGCGGCAAAGAAGGGTCGAAACCGCTCTTCCGCAAGCTCGCGGCCGCCCACATGGGAGGAAATCTCGATTCCACGCAGGCCCAGCTCGCGCACACATCGTCTCATTTCGAGGACGGCCAGCTCCGGCGCCTGCAGCGGGACAACACCCATGCCGACCAGGCGCTCAGGGTGTCTGGCAACAGCGCTCGCGATACCCTCATTGGTGACTCGGGCCGCCTCGACTCCCACCTCCGGGGGAACTGTGTAGATCGCCTGCCCCGGCATGGGCGAGATTGCCTGAACGTCGATGCCGGCGGCGTCCATGTCGGCGATTCGCTCATCGACTGCCACCAGCTTGCATCCGATTCGAGCAAAGAGCTCCCGATTCACGGCATCGGTCTGCGGCGAGCTGAAACCCATCGGCGGTCCTGACAGATGCGGCTCGAGCAGGGCATCTGCCGCCGGAATGCTCAGGTGGGCGTGAATGTCGATGACTCTCGATGTGCTGTGTCGCTTCACGACCGCTTCCTCATGCGCTTGCGCCAACGCCCCATGGCCCCGAACAGCTCACCGGCAGAGCCCTCCGGCAGATCGCAACCGAGCTCCCGGTACAGCGCATAGACATTCGCCACGACTCGCTCCGCGTCCGGCCAGTCGGCGAACTCCTCGAGCGGTATGTCCGCCGCCGCCTGCTCCCAGGTCAATCCTGCCTCGTAACGCAGGCGGGTCTCATCGCGCAGGTGCTCGAAGTATCTTTTCTGCGCCCGCACGCCCGACTTGTCGGTGATCGGCCCGTGCCCGGGCACGATCGTCTCCACATCGAGATCGAGCAGGTAGTCGCATGCAGCGATCCAGTTCTGCAGCGGCCCGGCCCACATGATGGGGCTGGCCGCACTGAAGAGGATGTCGCCGGTGAACACGGTCCGGTCGCCGGGGACGAATACGATGGTGTCGGAGCTGGTGTGAGCCGGGCCGAGGTCGATCAGCCGTACCTGCTTGTCGCCGACTCGAAGAGACAGCTCCCGCTCGAACGTGCGCGTGGGTGCCTTGATGGTGATTCCCGAGAAGTCGAACTGGCGGCCCATGGTCTCGTGGAAGAACTCGCCTCCGTCTCCCAGCTGTTGCCAGTCCTGCGCCATTCTCAGGAATGCCGCGGGGTTCATCGCGGCGATTTCCCCTGCCGCCAGCCTGGTGGAGATGATCTGCGCGCCGACAACCAGCTCATTGCCGAGCACATGGTCCGGATTGGCGTGCGTGTTGATGAGCCAGTCGATGTGGGCGGCCGCCCGGACCTCACGTCGCATCTGCTCGAGCATGGCTCTCGTGATGTCCAGACCCATGAGGGTATCGATGAGGAGAGTCTGGCCGCCGCTCGTCACCAGGCCTGCGTTGCTCCAGCCCCAGGTGCCATCGGGCTGGAGATACGCGAAGCACCCGTTGCCCAGATCGTGCAGGCCGCGAGTAAAGGGCCAGTGGCTCATGGAGATCACCTCGTGCAGTCCGCCGCGTCGCTCGCGTCGCATTGCGGCGCGTTGCCGGGCCCGCTGGTCATCATATTGTAATTCCGCTATCCTGAGAATTCAGTCATGGGCAGCGTGAACAAAGTACTGGTCGTGGGGGGCGGCCCCAGCGGCATGTCGCTCGCGATCTGTCTGCGACGGGCCGAAGTCGAGGTCGATCTCGTCGATCGCGATCCGCAGTGGCTTCCGGTCGGCGCGGGGCTGTCTCTGAA
>Ga0134126_10008390_pt1 | contig 13002 bp, 14 predicted proteins | sample KB31752_FD_96881 | JGI IMG/M metagenome (GOLD analysis project Ga0134126, IMG submission 96881) | Terrestrial soil microbial communities with excess Nitrogen fertilizer from Kellogg Biological Station, Michigan, USA - KB3-175-2 | ecosystem: Environmental > Terrestrial > Soil > Unclassified ...
ATATTCTGCCCATGCAATAGCCACAGTAGCAGCGCCCACGCCATATTCAAGTATAAGGTCCCAACCAATTATCCATGCGATAAATTCCCCCATAGTGGCATAAGAATAAGTGTAAGCACTACCCGCGATAGGAATCATTGAAGCAAATTCTGCGTAACATAATCCGGCAAAAGCGCAACCAAGCGAGGCAATTACAAAACCATAAGTTACAGATGGCCCTGCATGCTGCGCAGCAGCAGCAGCAGTTCTTACAAATAAACCTGCACCAATAATAGCACCTATACCAAGGGCTATAAGGTTTAATGGGCCTAATGTTCTTTTTAATGTGTTTTCAGATTCACCTGCTTCATGCATCAAATGGCTTACAGGTTTTGTAATAAATAAGCTACTCATCGTATTTAATCGGAGTTTATTGTTTTTTAATAGAGCGAAAAATAAAGAAATAATTTTAATTTATTCAAAACAATTGTTTCAGCCAAATTCTAATAACCTGAAAAATAAGCAATAAATTAAAAAGATGAGAAAAAGTTTTGTTTGAAAGCAGTAAAATCAATTTTAGTAAACAAGGGTTTGACAAAAAAAAACAGTTGCTTTCGCAACTGCTTTAAAATATTAATTATGAAAAAATTACCAGATAAATTAAAAACGAAAAAGAATCCAAGTTAGTATTTACATATAAAAAAAATTAAGAAATTTCTGCATTGAAATAATTTTTTTTTAAACTAAATTAAAAAGGTGGCACTTGTATCAAAAAAAAATTGAAGGTTTTATATTTTTGAATTTGGGCTTTCCCTAAAAAAAAGGCTGCCTTTTTCAGGAAGCCATTTGAGCTAATAAATCATTAAAAATTAATTAACCGGTACCGTCGTAGAATAAATTACAACGTCGTTAAAATCATTGTCACAATCAGATTGGGTACGGTCTTTATCTTCGAACCCAATTAATAATTTATTTTCCGGAGCATAATTAATCAGGACAGCATGTTTTTTTAATTTTGGGTCAATTTCGGGATTGAGCGCATCATTTGTACAGAAATGCACTGCATCATTATTTAATGTTGCATTTTTTGAGATCCATGCATTTTCCATAAGGACGAATCCAATAGATGTTCCCGGATCAAATTGGCCAATTTTAATTTTATCGCCCGGTTGTAATCCTGTCAAGTACCCTGCATTTGGGAAAACATAAGTTATTTCTGTTATATCTGTAGCCTTTAATGGTGGTTGATTGCTAGGATATGTATAAAAGGCAATTGCATTTTGATTGGCGCATCCTTCAGAAACATAAGTTATATATACACTTGAAGTTTGAGTAATTCTCACATCCCCTATTGCTGAACTGGAAAAAAATTCCGGATGTGAAATAGTTAAGTTTTTTCCATCAGGGAGGATACTGTCAATAAATGAAAGTAACGACGGCGACAAAGTATCTTTCAACAAATTATCAGGTAACCCAATTGAATTGTAAGCTCCCAAATTTTCATAAGTAGTAGCCGTAAAATGTACAGGACTAGTAACGGGGTCTTTTTTGCAGGCGCTTAAAATTAAAATAATTGCAAATAGGGAGAAGTAGTTTTTTGTTTTCATGTGGGTTTAATTATTAAGAGGTAAATAATAAAATTTGAAAATCCCTTTCACAAATAATAAATATATTTAGAAAAAGACTTAGGAAGATTATGTTTTTTTAGGTTATTATTCAATTTTAATTTTGAGTTAGACAGTTATATTTTAAAGTATATAAGAATTATCTACCCTCAAAAAAAATCTATATCACTAGTAAAATTAACCTTTTTTAGGAATTTTCTTTCTTTTATTTTGAAAATATCAAAAATCTATATTTTCAAAAACTAATCGACAGTACAACGCCATTTTTTTGATTTAATTGCCTGTCACCATTTTTATTAATGCCTTCATTCAGTATTTATTACAAATATAAAAATGGTACTACTGGAACTTGAAGAAATTATTATTATTTTTGCACCACTTTTGCAGGCCCCGTAGCTTAACTGAATAGAGTATCTGACTACGGATCAGAAGGTTCCAGGTTTGAATCCTGGCGGGGTCACGCCTTAACCTCTTCTCTTACGAAGGGGTTTTTATTTTAAAAACGATTTGATTCAATATGAGAATTTATTTTTGGTCAGTTGGAAAAGCTCACGAACCTTATGTAAAAGAGGGTGTGGAGTTATTTACTAAGCGAATATCCCACTACTTTCCGGCAGAATGGAAAATTTTCCCTTCTGCTAAAAATTCCGAAAATCTGACCGAACAGGATATCAAAAAGAATGAAGCAAATTCAATATTGAAAGCTTTACAAAACGATGATCTATTGATTACACTTGACGAAAAAGGGAAACAATATTCTTCGATAGGCTTAGCTTCTTTTATTCAACAAAAAGCCAACGAAAGTTCGAAAAATATTATCTTTTTAATTGGGGGAGCTTATGGCCTTCATGAAAGTGTTTTACGGAAAAGCCATTTTACCTGGAGTTTATCCAAGCTGGTTTTTCCTCATCAATTGGTAAGATTAATTCTTGCCGAACAGATTTACCGGGCATGTACAATCCTTCGTAACGAAAAATATCATCATTCTTAGTTTTTATGTAGGTTTGAAGCGTTTAAAAAATTAAAATGTCCATTACTCTTATTATTATTATTGTTACGGTAATTATTTCCTTGTTCGCCTTTCGTTCCCAGAAAGCCATGGATGACCTTATATTTTATCCGGCTGCCATCACCGAAAAAAATCAATATTATCGTTTTATTTCTTATGGATTTATCCATGCCGACCTTTCACATTTGTTTTTCAACATGTATGCTTTCTATTTATTTGGGGGTGCTTGTGAAGATTCGTTTGTCGGTATATTCGGCATTTATGGAAAGGCCTTTTATGTTTTATTGTATTTTTTGTCTTTAATTGCCTGCGTAATCCCTGACTTTAATAAATATAAAACAAATACCGGCTACAGAAGCCTTGGTGCTTCCGGGGCTGTATCGGCAGTAGTTTTCGCTTATATTTTATTTAGGCCTTTACAGGGAATTGGCTTATTATTTATACCAATTTATATTCCCGGATTTTTATTCGGAATCCTGTTTTTAATCGTTTCTTATTTTCTGGGGAAAAAAGGAGGTGGCAGAATCAACCATTCAGCACATATTTGGGGTGCAATTTTTGGCGTCATTTTCTTAATCATTTTCAGTCAATTGTTTTCCACTTACCCCCTACTTGATAATTTTATCAATTCAGTTAAAGGGCTTGACTTAAGGCATATTTTTACAACTGGTTAAATTGAATAGTAAAAGCACTCTTTGTTTTCTCCGTTATCTTAAACCGGTCGTCAATCCGTTGCCCGATTATCCAGGTAATTTTTTTATTACTTTCAATAACCCACATTTTTTCTTTGTCCGTTAAAGACATTTTTTGATCAATAAAAAATTTACTTAATTTCTTTTTTCCCGGCATTCCCAAAGGGTAAAAATAGTCGCCTTGTTTCCATTTGCGAAGCAACAAAGGGAATTTAATATTTTTTAAATCAATCGTTGCAACTTCATCTGAATTAGCAACTTTTCCATCCCAATTCGAATATTTTTTTATATTCAATTCCCCTAAGTCAAAATCAACATGTGTATCAAATTCATTTATCAAAATATGATTGGCTTCTAAATTATTTACAGGCGCAATAATAAGCCAGGCACGGTTTTTAATAATTTTATGTGTTGCTGAAGAAATAAATTTTCCGCTTTCTGACTGTAACAAATTAAGCACTTCGTCAATCTGATTTGGCGTAAATCCATAATCTCTTATAATTTCATAAGTGACAGTTTTCAGGGGTTTTACCTTCAATAATTTCAAAACAGGAATATGAATCTCATTTCCCTTTTGTTCCAATAATTTTTTCTTGTGAAGCGAAATAGATTGTTGATATAAATCCTGAATTTCTCTAAACCTTTCAATATTATTTAGCAGGTTTTCTTCTGCTTTTGGAAAGACTTTTTGAATGGATGGAATCAATTGACGACGAAAAAAATTACGCGTGTATTTATCTGAATTATTAGAAGAATCTTCTACAAACTCAAGATTATTTTCTTTTATGAAGGAATTAATTTGTTCTTTTTTTGCAAATAATAAGGGCCGGATTATTTTTTTTTGTTTTGGCAAAATCCCCTGCAAACCCTTTATTCCTGTGCCTTTAAAGAAATTCATCAATAAAGTTTCTATATTATCATTGGCATGGTGAGCTGTAAGAAGAAATTGTGAATGGTGAATGGTCAATGGCAAATTCAACAACTCCTCAAACCATACGTATCTTAATTCACGCGCGGCAACCTGGATAGAAGTTTTATTTTGTTCTGCATATTTTTTAGTGTCAAATTTTCTGGAATGAACTTTTGTGCAATATTTTTCTCCCAATTCATGCACAAACTTTTCATCCCGCTCACTCTCTTCCCCTCTTAGCTGAAAATTACAATGCGCAATTTCAAAATGAAAACCAGCCTGGAAACAAAGTTCGCACAATGCCACAGAATCCGCACCACCACTTACTGCCAACAATAAGAAATCATTTTTTTGAAAAAGATTTTGTTGTTCAATATTTTTTATAAAATCTTTTAATAAAGACATTTTAATTTTTTAATAATTGGTAGTAAACGAACCAATAACGAAGATTTGTATTCTCGTAGGGACAGGTCGCGTAAGGACAAGTCGCGACCTGTCCCTACTACAATTCATCTTCCGCATCTTCAAACGCGCCTTGCAATTCACCATAAGAATGAGAATCATTTGCTGCTTCCGCCACTTCCATTCCCCGCTTATATACACGCATCGCTTTTTCAGGGTCGCCGATTCTCTCTAATAATTTTCCCAGGTGATAATAGGAACCAAGGTAAGTTGGTTCGCGTTTTAAGATTTCATTAAATAGCTTTCTCGCCTCCTCATCATTTCCCACTTTAATGTATTCCAAAGCCAGGGCGTGTTGCAGAAAACTATCTTTTCCTGATTTTTCCATGTAGTCTTTCAACCTGTCTATCCTATCCATCAAAACTTTTTTACTTTTTTATTCCTTAGTATCTTCGCACCTTGAAAAAAAGACGTTATGAAGATACTTGTGTGCATCAGCAAAACCCCCGATACGACCGCAAAAATAGCCTTCACAGATAACAACACGAAATTTTCCGAAGCAGGCGTTCAGTTTATTTTAAATCCTTACGACGAATGGTATGCTTTGGTAAGAGCGATTGAGTTAAAAGAAGCCGATTCTTCTACCATATTGCATTTGATAAATGTTGGCGGCGCGGATAACGATCCAATAATCCGCAAGGCTTTGGCGCTGGGAGGCGATGAAGCTATAAGAGTGAACAGCGACAGCAATGATGATTATTTTATCGCTTCGCAAATTGCAGAAATTGCCAAACAAAATAATTACGATTTGATTTTTACTGGTAAAGAAACCATAGATTACAATGGTTCTTCCATTGGCGGAATGGTGGCCGAAATTTTAAACCTTCCTTTTATTTCACTTGCGACAAAATTCACTTTGGAAGGAAATACCGCAATAGTGGAGCGCGAAATTGAAGGTGGCGAAGAAGTGGATGAAGTAAAGCTTCCGGTAGTAGTGAGTTGCCAAAAAGGAATGGCTGAGCAAAGAATTCCTAACATGCGTGGAATTATGAGCGCAAGAACCAAACCATTAAAAATGGTAGAACCTTCGCAGGCAGACACTTTTACTGAAATATCTTCTTTTGAATTGCCACCGGCAAAAGCAGGTGTAAAATTAATTCCTGCTGACCAACCGGAAGAATTAGTGAGGTTGTTGCACGAGGAGGCGAAAGTAATATAGGTTTAAAAAGATTAGAGGGTTTAGTAAGTTTAGAAAAGATTAGAAAACAAAAATCTTAATTATTTATTGGTTTACTATAGAGTTTATAAGAGTAAAATTTATTACTAATTTTTAATTTTCACAATGAGCGTATTAATATTTTTAGATCAATCAGAAGGGAATATAAAAAAGAATTCTTTTGAAGCGGTTTCTTATGGCGCAAAAGTGGCAGAAATCCTGGGAACTTCTGCAGAAGGAATTGTATTGGGAAATGTAAATGATGATTTGGCTTCGTTAGGAAAATATGGGCTGAAAAAAATTCATACTGTAAAAAATGAATCGCTGAATAATTTTGACGATGAAGTTTTTACACATATCATCGCAGAGGCAGCAAAAACTATTGATGCAAAAGTTATCATCTTTTCTAATAATTTTAATGGCAAATCAATTGCGCCACGTTTATCTGTAAGGTTAAAGGCCGGCCTGGTTTCCGGAGCTATTGCATTGCCCGGAACTTCTGATGGTTTTGTGGTTAAAAAAAGTGTTTTCAGTGGAAAAGCATTCGCAAATGTTTCTATTAAAACTGATATAAAAATTATTTCCCTTAACGCCAATTCTTATAAAGTAATAGAAAGCGAAGGAAGTGCAGAAGTTGCAGAATTAAGTGTTGAAATTCCTTCATCCAGAGTAAAAATAAAATCGGTAAATAAAGTAGAAGGTGAAATTCCTCTATCAGAAGCTGAATTAGTGGTCAGTGGCGGACGTGGATTGAAAGGCCCTGAAAACTGGTCAATTGTTACGGGCCTTGCCAAAGCTTTAGGTGCAGCAACTGCCTGCAGCCGCCCGGTTAGTGATAGTGACTGGAGGCCTCATCATGAACACGTAGGGCAAACTGGGCTTACGATTGCGCCGAATTTATATTTCGCTATTGGAATTTCAGGAGCCATTCAGCACCTTGCCGGTGTAAACAGAAGTAAAACAATTGTTGTAATTAATAAAGACCCTGAAGCGCCGTTTTTCAAAGCAGCAGATTATGGAATTGTGGGCGATGCATTTGAAGTAGTTCCTAAAATAACAGAAGCGGTAAAAAAATTAAAAGGGCTCAGTTAATTTATTAAGTTTCATTTTAGAGTTTGCCTTTTCAAAAGGCATTTATTTTTATATTTGTTATTCACAAAAAAATTCCGCGCAGGCGGATTGAGTCAATATGAAGAAAATTGAATTAGAAATTGTTGCACTTTCTCATAGTATTACTCAAACCCATTCCTATGCAGTTGTTTTGGGTGAAGTAAATGGTTTAAGAAGGTTGCCGATAGTAATCGGTGGCTTTGAAGCGCAGGCAATTGCAGTAGCCCTCGAAAGAATGCAGCCAAGCCGCCCACTCACTCACGACCTGATGAAAAATTTTATGATGGCTTTTAATATTGACCTTCACGAAATAATTATTAACGATCTCCAGGAAGGGATTTTCTATTCAAAATTAATCTGCTCCTCAGAAAAAGATACCGTCGAAATTGATTCAAGAACTTCAGACGCTGTAGCCTTGGCCGTAAGGTTTGGCTGCCCTATTTACACGTATGATAATATTTTGGAAAGCGCAGGAATATTAATGGAAGAAGATGATAAAAAGAAAAAGGTGGTGGTTTCTCATAATGACGAAGGAAGCGATGACCTTAAAAAATTATCTTTGGCAGAACTTGAATCATTATTAACTGAAGTGCTCGAACACGAAGATTATATAAAAGCAGCCTCAATAAGAGATGAAATAAACCTTAGAAAAAGTAACTAACAATAATTCCTTTTTTTAAAATAGAATTCCTGCTTATTTATTCGTTTACTGTCAGTATCGTTTAGAATTTTAATTGTTTCTACGCCACTCAACTCATGGTAACATTTCCTAATTGCAAAATCAATCTCGGGCTTAATATCGTAAAAAAAAGGGATGACGGTTTCCATGACATTGAAACTGTATTTTTTCCTTTACCATTCTATGATGTTTTAGAAATTATTACTAACGATAATAAAACAATATTTACTAACACGGGAATTTCGGGTGGGGAAATCAAGAATAATTTGTGCTTTAAGGCTTACCAATTATTAAAAAAAGATTTTTCGGATTTGCCGGAAATAAAAATGCATTTGCATAAATCCATTCCTGTAGGTGCCGGACTGGGCGGAGGCTCTGCCGACGGCGCGTTTACTTTATCACTTTTAAATAAAAAATACAACCTTGATATTTCATTACAGAAACTTTTAGTGTATGCGTCACAGTTAGGGAGTGATTGCCCGTTTTTTTTGATCAATAAACCATCGCTTGCTTTCGGCCGTGGTGAAATTTTAGAAGAAATAAAATGTTCCCTTTCTGAATATAAAATTTTAATTATTAATCCGGGAATTCATATCAATACAACGGAATTATTCCAACAAATAATACCTTCGTTTCCATTAAATAAAATCAGGGAAATCATACAACAACCAATTGAAAGCTGGAAAGATGATTTAATAAATGATTTTGAAAATACTGTATTTCAACAGCGTCCTGAGATAAAAAAAATTAAAGAGGAATTATATCAACATAATGCCATTTATGCTTCAATGACGGGAAGCGGAAGCACCGTGTTTGGGATTTTTAATAAAAATGATGAAATAAAAATTCCTATTAAAAAAGAATATTTGTATAAATGGATAGAGAAATTACCATAAATTTTATGGCCTAAAAGAAAAATAAATAATACCTTTGCTTTTCAAAAGATTGAATTGGCTAATATATTTCACATACAACATTTTCTTTCCAAGAACCTGGATTTTTTAGATCACAGAATCTAACCATACCGCCCTTTTTCCCTGCTCATCTGATTATCTTATTTATTTTCTACCTTTTTAATTTTTACTTATGCCGGTACAATCCGCTACTTCAAAATCTGAATATTTTATTGATCTTGAAAACCAATATGGCGCTGATAATTACCATCCCCTTCCCGTTGTTTTAAAAGAAGGAAAAGGTGTTTTTGTTTGGGATGTTGAAGGCAAAAAATATTATGATTTCTTAAGCGCCTATTCAGCCGTCAATCAAGGCCATTGCCATCCAAAAATTATCTCAGCTTTAGTTGATCAAGCTCAAAAGCTAACCCTTACCAGCCGCGCATTTCATAGTGAACAGCTTTCGCTTTTTTCCAAATTTATTACCGAATATTTTGGGTTTGATAAAGTGTTGCCAATGAATACCGGCGCAGAAGCGGTAGAAACCGCTTTAAAGCTATGCAGGCATTGGGCATACAGGGTAAAAAAAGTGGAAAAAAATAAAGCTAAAATTATTGTGTGTAGCGGGAATTTTCATGGAAGGACTTTAGGAATTATTTCCTTTAGTGGCGATGCTGTTGCCAAAGACGATTTTGGGCCTTATCTACCAGGATTTGAAACCATTCCCTATAATGATTTGCCAGCTCTTGCAGAAGCACTAAAAGATAAAAATGTTGCTGGATTTTTAGTGGAACCGATCCAGGGTGAAGCTGGTGTAAATGTTCCCGATGATGGTTATTTATCCAAATCGAAACAATATTGTGCAGATGCAAATGTGCTTTTTATTGCAGACGAAATACAAACAGGTTTGAGCAGAACCGGGAAAATTCTTTGTTGCGATCACGAAAATGTAAAACCAGATATTTTGATATTAGGGAAAGCATTAAGTGGTGGAACTTTACCGGTAAGCGCAGTTTTAGCCGATGATGAAATTATGCTCACTATCAAACCCGGCGAACATGGAAGCACTTATGGAGGGAACCCTTTGGCAGCAAGCGTTGCCATCGCCGCTTTACAGGTTTTAAAAGATGAAAAACTTGCTGAAAATTCCGAAACTTTAGGGAATATATTTAGGGGAGAATTACAAAAAATAAATTCACCACATATTTTAAAAATTCGGGGAAAGGGGCTTTTAAATGCAATCATTATTGATCATGATGAAAAAGATGCTGCCTGGAATTTATGTTTAGAGTTAAAAGAAAATGGGCTTTTAGCCAAGCAAACACACGGCGATATTATTCGTTTTGCTCCGCCATTAATTATTTCAAAAGAACAATTAATGGAGTGCGTAGAGATTATTAAAAAAAGTTTGAAAGTGTTAGACTAATTTTTTCAAAATAATTTGTAGTAAACGAAGTTTTACTTAAAATTTCTATTTTGCTTGGGCCTTTGTTTAGTGTGCATTTAATGTTTAATTGAAAGCGCCAATTTTATAAAAATTAATGTAATGTATATTCCAAATTCAAACTTGATGACAAACCGAACGGAGGCTATTGAATTTATGAAACGATTTAGTTTTGCAACCATTGTTTCCGCAAAAGATAACAACCCAATTGCTACACATTTACCTTTTATTGTGGCTTTAAGAAACAATAATATTACTCTAACATCACATTTCGCAAAAGCAAATGAGCATTGGAAATCCATAGAAAATACTCAATCATTAGTAATTTTCATTGAACCTCATGCTTATATTTCTCCAAAACATTATGAGAAAGAATTGAATGTACCGACCTGGAACTATATTTCAGTTCATGCTTATGGGCAAGCAAAAATTATAACGGAAGAGCAAAAAGTATTTGAAATACTTGAAAACACGATTGATAATTATGAATCATCTTACAAGCAGCAATGGAATGGATTACCAGACGAATACAAATTACGAATGTCAACAGCAATTGTCGCTTTTGAAATAGTAGTACAGGACTTGCAGGCAAAGAAAAAATTAAGTCAAAATAAAACTGAAAACGAACAAAGAAAAATTATCGATACCTTATCAAAAAGTAATGAACAAAACGAACAATTGATTGCTGAATATATGAAAAATAATTTGGACGAATATAACGGCGTTAGCAAAAAAGGGTTCGATAAAATTTGATTAAAAAAATGAAATTAACCGGACAAATAGCAAAAAATTTACGAGAAGTTTTTTATGGAGGCAACTGGACTGATGTAAACCTTAAAGATAGCTTATCGGAAGTTACATGGAAAGATGCCACAAAAAGCGTTGGTTCTTTAAATACAATTTCATCCCTCGTTTATCATATAAATTATTATTTGTCCGCTGTTTTGAAAGTTTTGCAAGGTGGGCCGCTTGATGCCCATGACAAAGACAGTTTTAAATGCCCGGAAATTTTATCCCAATTAAACTGGGATAAATTAAAAAACAAAGTTTTTGCCGACGTAGAAACTTTAGCCTGCCTAATAGAAAAGCTGCCGGAGAAGCAAATTTGGGAAGATTTTACCGATAATAAATATGGAAATTACTACAGAAACCTAATCGGAATTATAGAGCATACACACTATCATTTGGGGCAAATTGTTCTCATCAAAAAATTACTTTTACAAAAAACTGACAGCTAACCCACATCACTTCATATCTCGGGCACCAAATACCAAAGGAAGCAAATCTGCGGCATTTTCTATTATCTGCACTTCCCCTTCTAAACCGCTTAAAATAATACGAATCGGGCTCTGAGTCCTTTCCTGGAATTCAAAAAAAGACTGGCGGCAAATTCCGCAAGGGCTTATCGGCCTGGCACTTTTACCATTTATATTATCATAAGAAATCGCAATTGTTTTAATTCCGACATCCGGATATAAGGAAGATGCTGTTGACATCAGAGTCCTTTCGGCGCAAATACCTGCGGGATAAGCAGCATTTTCCTGGTTCGTTCCGCTAACAGATTTTCCATTTACCAGCTTAGCATAAGCACCAACCTTAAAATTTGAATAAGGTGCATAAGCAAACTGAGTTACTTTTCTTGCCTGTCGCAACACATCAGCATCGTCTTTATTTAACTCATTTATCGAATCATAAACCTGGTAACTAAAGCGAAATTTTGCATTTTTCATATCAAAAATAATTTGTTTAAAAAGATAGTGAAAATTACAATTTTGAAATTGATTAATCCTTAATAAAAAATACTTCAAAAAAAATGAAATTAAAAAATGGCTGAATTTGTTGGTTTACTATGTATCCTTAGATGTTATGCATAAAAAAAGCCGCATAGAAATGCGGCGTTTGTTAAGAACCAATCAGGTTCTGTAACCCCCAAAGAAAACTAGTTGAATATTTTTATTTTAAAGCCAGCATTTTTACTTCGCTAAACTGGACATTTCCATCTGAGTTTACATGTTTCAATCGATAATAAGATGTTTGAGCCTTCCCGATTATTTTATCAAAACATCCAAAGCAATCACAATCTTTCTGAGCCGGGTCAGCACCTAAAACATACGCAACAGTTTTAAAATTTTTCCCGTCAATACTTTTTTCTACTTCAAAATAATTAGTTTTTGAAGCGCTATCCGTTGCCCATTTAATTACTACTTTATTCTGTGCCTTAGCAACCTGGAAGCTGGTAATATTTATTTCTGCCTGTGTTGCCTTTTGAGCATTAGATGCTAAAGCAAAACAGAGAAAAAGAACTAAAAAGCCGTTTTTTACTAATAATATATTTGTTTTCATTGTATAATTTTTTTAGAGTTACAATGAATATTAGAATTAGGACTTTAATAAAATCTGGATTAACAAAGCAGTTATTGCTTCAAAAACTTTTCTTTCGAATAAAAGAAAATCTAAATGTTACTTTTTAATTGGTATTAAGCAAGGAATCATTTTATAATGGCCTTTTGAAAAAGAGTTCAAAAAATTTTGATAAGAAAGAAGAATAGTATAATGTTTATTCTTGTAGGTAAAATTTAAATTCATTCCCTTGTGTTTTGAAGTTTAAAATCTATTTTATAATGATCTTTTCAGATCTTTCAAGGGAAGCAGGATTGAGGTTGGCAACGATTGCGTTTTATAAATTCACAATCACAATGCAAACATAGAGTGCATTTTTTGAATTTGCAATACAGTAAAAATACGGTAATCTATCTTTTAAATATTTTTTAATATTTTATTTATTTTATAAAATGTTATCTACTTAAAATGACTTTATTTAAATAATAATGGTATTAAAGGCATCAAATTATAGACATTATTTAATTTAAAACTTGAAAAATCGTTTTAACCTAATAAGATTCTACAAAAATATCCTCACATGAAATAATGTCATAAAATTCCAAAAAATAAAGTCTCATTAACAAAATATTTATTCTTCAAATATTAATAATGGGCATTAAACATTATAATTATTAGAAATTTTATATTTATTTAAACTAAA
>Ga0134126_10008391_pt1 | contig 13002 bp, 11 predicted proteins | sample KB31752_FD_96881 | JGI IMG/M metagenome (GOLD analysis project Ga0134126, IMG submission 96881) | Terrestrial soil microbial communities with excess Nitrogen fertilizer from Kellogg Biological Station, Michigan, USA - KB3-175-2 | ecosystem: Environmental > Terrestrial > Soil > Unclassified ...
AATGCAAACGACCTTTTGACGCGAGCTGGTTTGTCGCGCCGCACATGCCGCACCAATCGCAGCAGGCAGACCATACCCCAGGGTGCCCGATCCCGCAGGATAAAGAAATGTTCGCGGCTCAAGTACGGGAAAGAAAGCTGAAGCCCAGTAGTTCAGAATGGACTGGTCATTCACGACGACATCATGGCGGTCCAGCTTTTCTCGCAGAAGGCGCAGTGCAGCCAGTGCATCGCCGCCGAGAGGCTGCAGCCGTTCCTGCTCTTTTGCTGTTGCAACAGGAGAATCGAACCAGGCAAACCGCCGTTTGTCTTCCTGTGCCGTCAGCGAAGAAGCTATATTGCCTATGCTGCCAGCCAGAAACAGCGTTGGCGAGAACCTGCTGCCGGGATACTCTGGTCCGTCAACAATTTGAAGGTGCGTCACGGGAAGCCTGAGGCCAAAGCGGCCGGTGTCAAATTCGGTGAGCCGGACGCCGAAGGAAATCAACAAGTCGGATTGATCGAACAACTCCTGCACGGCGCCAAGTCTCGACATGCAGCCGAAAGCCAATTGATGATCTGCGCAGAAATTTCCCTTCCCTGTGGTCGTGGTCAGTACCGGCGATTGCAGCTTTTCCGCGAGTTGCTGGATTTCCGACGTCGCGCCGTGTATTCCCGACCCAACCAGGAGCACCGGGCGGCTGCTCTGTGAGACCATCCTTGCTGCATCAGAAATCTGCGCAGAAGACGCCGCTACAACTGATGGCTTCGTCGGCTGGCGAGGCCGAAAATCGCCGGATAACTGACTAGCCAGAAGATCATGCGCGATCTCAATGAATGCCGGGCCCGGTGACGGTCCGCGAAGCACAGCTTCGGCATCAGCGAAAGCCGCAGGAATCTCGTCCGCACTGACCACTTGCCGCGCAAACCGGGTCAAAGGCCGAATGATATCAATCTGGTGTGGCGTTTCGTGCAGGGCCCCGCCCGACTTTGCCTGAAGAGGCATGGCAATGTTCGTGCCGATCAAGAGCGCCGGTGTATTCGTTTGCAGGCTTTCCAGCAGGGGAACCAGCGTAAAGAGATTGCCCGGTCCGGTGGACGCAAAAACGGCTGCAATGCGTCCACTCTGGCGATAGAACCCGTCGGCGGCAAAACCTGCCGCTTGCTCGTGCCTGACTACCCAATGACGAAACTGCTTTGTCTGGCGCAGGCCTTCATAAATGGCGATGTTGTGAATGCTGGGAATTCCAAAACCGCAGTCGATATCCATGCGGAGAAGAGCTTCTACCACGGCCTGAGCGCCGAGTTTAGGAGCGGTGGCGGCAGTTTGCGAAGGCGGAGACATGATCAAACCGGGATCAGCGAGCAGTAAACCGTCGAGAGAGCTAAGAACACGGTCGTGAAAAACGACAGGACGGTGGCTGCGATACCACCGTCCTGTGTTAAGAGACTAGAACCCGACGCGCAGGCCGAGCTGGAGTTGCCGGGCCGGGAAAGCAGAGGTAAACGCCAGCGGACTGTTGACTATTTGCTGGACAGACCCATGCACCTTGAAGTCTTGAGCGCCCAGGAATGCTTGTCCTCCGAGAGCTGTGGGCAACCCAAAGGTCGGGCCAACTACGTTGTTGACGCTTGCGAAGTTGGTGCGGTTGAAAAGGTTGAACCCTTCCGCCACCAGTTGAAGGTTGCTGTGCTCGCTCATTTTGAAGGTACGACTCAGGCGCATGTCAAACGACATGAAGTCCGGGCCTTCCCCCGTGTTGCGTGCCGCGCCAATTGGACGGTCGTTTGTGGAGTGACGATCGCCGTTCACATCGGCCCCGGCTAGAAGATTGAAAGGATGGCCGCTGTTGTAGCGGAAAATAGGAGAGATCTGGAAACCGGAACTGGCGCGTCCAAAGGTGCTGGTCCCGCGATTACCGGTATCGACCACCGCAGCAACCACCACCTTATGGCGTTGATCGAAATCAGACAGAGAACGCTCTGCTGAGAGATTCGTGTTGTCTTCCGGCCCAAAGTCGCTGTTGAAGTCCGTTGTTGTATCAAACGCCTTACTGAGCGTATAGCTGCCAAACAGAGATAGCGCGTTGCTGAACCGTTTCTTCACTTCCAGAATGCCGCCCTCGTACAAAGCTGCGCCCAGAGAGGAATATTGGTTTCCCTGCAAAAGCAGCGGATTGACGAAGCACGAAGTTGGATTTAGTCCACAGGACGGATCCGCCCAGTTGCGGAACGTAGCAGTACCACCGTTCGCAAGTGGGACGGAAGTGAAAGGAGCCGGCAAAGCGTTTACATCGATTGCCACCGGCAAGCCAATGGTGTGAACGTAAATCCCACTCAGCGAAACCGACATGCTGTTCCCAACTTGTCGCTCAATACCAACTTCCGCCTGCTGCGAGTACGGATTACGGTATCCCGGTTGCGCGCTGAAGAGCACACTCAGAGGAGGCACCGGACCGGTGTGGGTGATGTTGATTCCAAAAGGAGCCAGGTCTTGTGGCGTGATACAGGAGACATTCGGAGCAGTTGCTTGCGGACAGTTGGCGATTGCCGTCGGGAACAGGCCGCCAAAAATGCACGCCGAAGTTAAAGCGCCGCCAGGACAAACGGGACTCGCACCCACCGGCGGGGCCAGGGGAACGAATACCTGGGCAATCTGGCGATTGCCATTGACCAATCCAAGTGTCTGCACCACGTCTGCAATCTGTCCATAGATTGGAGAGTAGAAGATTCCATACCCGGCCCGGATCACGGTCTTATGATCACCAAACGGGTCCCACGCGATTGAAATACGAGGAGCAATGTTGTTCTTGTCGGTGGGGAGAGCACCGTACTGCCCGTCAACTTCGTAACGAACACCCGCGTTCAAGGTGAAATTAGGACGCATCGTCCATGAATCGGCAAAGTAGACTGAACCGTAGGGCCGGGGATAGTTGTACACCGGATCTCCGAAACCCTGCTGGTAGAACTGCGGGAGACCGAGTGAAAGGGACTGCAAAGAATTGACCTGGGCGCCTGTAGTCAAAAGTCCGCAGGGATTCGGGGTGGTGGGGCCAGAAGCGATAAAGCACGGGCTCAGGACACCGCCGGGCAGGTTGCCAAAAACAAATCGGCCAGGGAAGAACGTGTCTGATTCGGTGTGATTGCCACGATACAGGAACGTTCCGCCCATCTTCATCGTGTGCGTGCCACGAATGACAGTAAAGTTGTCCGCAACCTCGTACCGGCGCATGATGGTCTTACTCGGGATGAAAATGTTTGACCCGAAATTACCGAATCCGGGAACATCAAGGCCTACCTGGCCGGGGAAATTCGGAATCACGTCAAAGTTGCTGTAGTTCCACTGCAAACGCAGTTCGTTCTGCGTCGCTGCGCTGAACTGATGGAACCATGCCCCGAGAAGCGTGTTGTCAATAGCGGGATTGATAGAGCTTCCGCGTGAGAAGCCGGTTAGTGACTGCACATCAGGGTTTTCTTCGCGATCATGAGCGTAGCTGTATCGGAAGAAGACCTGGTTCTTGTCACTGAACGTGTGATCGATGCGGGCTGAAGCCAGATATTGGCGTGTGTTATAGGGGAACAAGCCGCCGTTGTTCTCAAACTGGTTGATGATGAAGTTATTGAGCGATGTCTGCCCAGGAGTTAAGCCCGTAACCTGACTTACCGTGAGAGCGCTGGTCAACGCCTGTGCACAGACAGCCGCCGGCAATATGGTCAGCGGTTGCGAAATACAAGGAACCGGTTGCGCCCCTAGAGCTGCAATGCTGTTGATGATCCCTTGCTGATTGTTGAAGGCGCTGCTGGCGGGATGGAATATCGAGGTACTTTGCAACAGTGGGACTGCGTTTTGCGCATCCGACATCAGCCCTTCAAAAGCGGCAAAAAAGAAGGTCTTATCTTTCTTGATCGGGAATCCGATGCTCGCGCCGAACTGTTGCCGGTTGAGAGAATCTTTAATATGGGTTCCGTTGGCAGTTGGTGCGAGAGGATTAAATGGTTGGCCCGGCTGCAACGCCTGGCTGATGGCAAAAGGATTGGACGCATCGAGCGCATCATTGCGGAACAACGCAAAGAGACTGCCGTGAACGTTGTTCGTTCCGGTCTTGCTGACGATGTTGATCGTTGCACCGCTCGCGCCGCCCAGATCTGCGCCATAATTGCTGCGGTTAATTTGAAATTCCTGGACCGCTTCCTGCCCCAGGTTCAAACGAACGCCGCCCGCGTCATCATTCGCTTCGCCGCCGTCAACAGTCACACTGTTGCCACGGCCGTTGCTGCCATAGAACGAAAGGCCGCTCTGCGGTGTCTGCTTTACGCGGAAATCCTGGTCGGATGCGAGCCGCGTGGAGTCGGCGACCGCGGGAGCCAGCAGCGTAAAGGTCAGGTAGTCACGACGGTTGATCGGCAGATCTGAAATGAACTGCTGATTAATGACGTTCGCCTGGCCGCCTCTCTCAGTTTCAATCACAGGCACTTCCGCCGTGACTTCCACCGATTCGGAGACCTGCGAAACCTTCAACTGGAAATCCATGAGCGAAGTCTGTCCCACAGTGACGACCAGCGCTTTCGCTATTTCAGATTGAAATCCTGGTTTGGAGACCGTCACGCTGTACGTCGACGGCACAAGGCCAAAGACGTGATATTCGCCATTCGCGTCCGTCGTGATGCTATGCTTCGTACCCTTAGCCGGATCGGCAACAGTCACGGTCGCGCCGGACACGATTGCCCCTGAGGGATCGGTGACGGTTCCTCTGATATCACCTGAAGCACCCAAGCCCTGCGCGTGCATCAATCCTGCAAGCAGAAGACAGAAAACGAAAATTGTAGAGACTTTGAACACCTTCATCGATCCTCCTATCCGAAGCGTAGGACATCGGCCCTTTTGAATTTTGTCGAGTGGTATTCGCAAGAGAACGGCGAGGGCTGAATGATTCCTCATTCAGCGATCTCCGCAGCGACCCGTGACGGTGCATTTGTGCGTTCCTTTTCGGCGGCGCTCACTATGGCTAAAACTGCAAACGTACAGCTGATAAGGCTTTTTCGGCGTTGAATTATGTCTCGCTTAAGACGATTTGTCAAAAGCTGGTTAAAATTTGTAACCCTGAACAGCAACACCTTTGCCCGGCTTTACTGTCCCTTCGCCCCTACCGCCGCCCCGGTTGGCCGGGAAGCAGCTTCGCTGTTGAGGCCAGATCGCAGCAGACGCGTTTGGTTCAGCCTCCTTTGGCCCATCCCAACCTGGCCAGCAACAACCCTCATTTCCTTTAGACGCATCAGCCGCAGATTGTCATCATCGCCTTTTCGGGGCGAAATTATATCGCAATGCATTCCCATGAACAGTATTTTTTTACCAAGAACGGCAATTGTTATCTGCCAGTCCTCTTTCTTTACTATTAGTAAAGAGCAATTAGCCTGGGCTTTCATCACAGGAAACAGAACTGGGCAACAGCATCGCAGCGTGAGTATACTTGCTGCCAGATTGTGCAGGTTGCCCGTCTGGGAATCTCCCTGAACCAGCGAGGTGTTGTCTTGCCCGTCCGCCGTTCTGAACTTAAAGCCGAAGTTGTCGCGCTCAAGCGCAAGCGGATTGTCGACACCGCTCGGCGGTTGTTCTATGAAAAAGGCTATGAACGCACCACCCTCGACGACATCGCCGAACGCCTCCAGGTCACCAAGCCCTTCATTTATTCCTATTACAAAAACAAGAATGAGCTGTTGCATGAAATCGCGCAGCAATGTATCAGCGAATGTCTTCAGGCACAGAACCATATTCTGAAAAGCAAACTCTCCATACCGGAAAAGCTGGCCCGCATCATCGAGCAAGTCACTCAGATCATCATTGATAACCAGGCCAATACCATCATTTACCTTCGCGAAGAAATGAACCTGGATTGGCGCGTGGCGCAAAAAATCCGCGAACAGCGCAACGATTTTGATCACAAAAACATGAAACTTTTACGCGACGGCGCACGCTCGGGCTCATTCAACGTCGTCGACGAACGAGTCACCGCGCGCTGCATCGGAGGCATCCTGGTATGGTGTGCGCTTTGGTATCGAGACCTGGGCGTGCTCTCACCCGCAGCCATCGCGCAATTGGTGAGTGAGACCGTCATGCGCATGGTCGGCTCTTCCGCACGAAAAGCGCTCTCGCGGCAACGATCCAGCAAAGCTCCAGCGCCACATAAACCAAACCGCGCTCGCAAAGCCAAAGCTACCGGCGCACTGGCGGAGCTTTAGCTTTATCAGTATCCTTCCCGTGCAACTCAAGTTTTGCGGCCGTAGGTGCCTGGCCGAATTTTGCTCTTCGCTTGCTCAGCCACTTGGCAAACATCGCGCCTGCCCGCGAAGGAAACAGGCGCGCCATTCGATCCATCCGATACGCATCCGCCCCAATCAGCACGCGATCTTTTTGCTGAACAATTCCCTGCACAATGGTCTGCGCCGCTTCTTCAGGCGTGATCCGCGCCACGCGATGGAAAAGTTCTCGTGCCAGTACCTGTTCCTGCAGATTGCTCGCCGCGCCTGCTCGTGCGTTCATGGCGATTTTTGTGCTGATACCCGCAGGGTGAACACAAGTAACGCCTACTGAACTTCCGCGCAGTTCTTCCCTCAGTGATTCGCTGAAACCGCGGATGGCATATTTGCTGGCTCCATAAGCAGTCTGCCCCGGCGGAGCAATCAGTCCGAAGACGCTGGAGATATTCACAATCCGCGCATCCGGCTCCTGCCGCAACAAGGGCAGGAAAAACTTGCAGCCGTGGATTACGCCCCAGAAGTTGATCCGGAAAAGCCACTCAAAATCCGCCAGAGACAGCTCTTCGAAGTTTCCATGCAGTGCGACGCCGGCATTGTTCACCAGAATAGAAGCGCGTCCGAAGTCACGCCGCACGCTGTTTGCAAAGCTCTCCATTCCTGCCGCATCGGCCGCGTCAACCACATAGCTGTTTGTCTTTGCCCTTCCCAGCATGCCGCAAGTTGACTCGAGGCCGACCGCATTAACATCAGCGAGGGCAAGCTGCGCACCGCGAGATGCAAGCTCCTTTGCCAGCGCCTGGCCAATGCCCGAACCGGCGCCGGTAATGACAACCACTCGATTGCTGAAATCCTGCATTAGTAAACTCCTGCGTGAGTACTGGCCTGCGGCGGCGTACAAACCGGCGGCGCGGGAACCGCCATTCGACTGCGCAGTTTCCGTTCTTTCTTGAGCAATCGCGGCAGCAGGAACTTTCGGGCAAATTTCATATGACGCAACGCGGCGTGCGGGTCCACCAGGTGAGTTTTCGGCAGCGGCACGCCTTATTCCTGCATCACCAGGCCAACCGGCAGTTCCATCTGCTCCTGCAACTGGATGAGTCGCACCACCATGTCACTGGCCGGCGTGAGCAGCGGTCCAAATCCATATCGCGCCTGTCCCGTCCCAATCACGTACAGGTTCTTCACCGTGGGCAGAACGCATCCGCCGTAGAGCAATGCCAGACCGCCTTGCACCGGGACCAGCCCCGGCGGAAGAAACGGAAAACTCACATTGAATCCCGTAGCCGCCACAACAATGTCGTACTCTTCCCTGCTGCCATCTGTGAACTCAACCGTGTGTTCATCAAACCGCGCAATGTCCGGCTTCGGCTTGATACGGCCGTGCTTGATGTAGTGCAGCAGTTCGCTGTTCACCGTCGGATGCTTTTCAAAAATCCGGTAATTCGGACGCGGGAGCCCGTAGCTTTCATATTTACCCTGCACAATCCGTAACAACCCGCGCAAGACCAGGCGCTGCGACCATACGGGAGCCCAGAATGGAATGATCTCGACTAAAGGTCTGCCAAAAATTGTTTTCGGCAGGAACCAGTACCCGTGACGCAGGCTGATCGCGGCTCTCTGCCCCACACGGGCAGCTTCAGACGCAATATCACAGGCAGAGTTGCCGCCGCCAATCACCAGCACCCTCTTGCCGCGCAACTGCTCCGGCGTCTTGTACTGCTTGGAATGGATGTACTCTCCCCGGAAGTGCCCAGGATGCTCAGGCCAGCGGCAATCCCAGTGATGTCCATTGCACACCAGCACGCCGCGATAAGCTCGGCGCTCGGTAAGAAGAGGGATTGACGGATCACCACTTGCTTCGCTCGGTTGCACTTCAACTTCCCATCGGTGATCTTCCAGCGGACGGCAAAAGACCACGCGCGTGTTGAATTGAATTCGTTGCCTTAAATCAAAATGTTGTGCGTAGCTCCGCAGGTAAGCCAGCATCTGCTCCGCGCTGGGAAAGTCCGGATAATCGGCTGGCATCGGATAGTCGGCGTATTCCGTGGTCCTCTTGCTGGAGATGATGTGGGTAGTGGTAAAAACTCCATGTCCCCAGTTGCCTCCCAGGTCACTGTCGGCTTCCAGTTGCTCGTACGGAATACCCGCTTTGGCGAGCGCTCGCGCCATGCTGAGCCCCACGGGCCCCGCTCCAATAATGCAGTAAAGCGACGAGCGATCCTTCATAACCTCTTGACCCTTTCAACGCTCCAGCCGCGTGAAATGAGGGCAGTCTAGCACAAAATGAATGGCGATTCAGATTGACAGACAGCTCCGCGACCACGAAAATGTTCCGCCATGGCCTCAACCTACAGCAGCAAACTCGCCCAACTCACGCTGCCGGATGTCGACGGCAAGCCTGTACGCCTCGGCTCACTGTGGGCCGACTCACCTGCTGTCGTCGTCTTTCTCCGTCACTATGGTTGAATCTTCTGCCGTGAGCACGTCGCGCAGTTGCGCGAATACGAGCAGCAATTCCGGCAGAAAGGCGCCAGGCTGGTCGCTGTCGGTCTGGGCGACGTCAGCTACGCTCGCCACTTTCGCGAACAGACCGGCATCACCTTCCCCCTGCTGATCGATGACAAGCGTGAAGCCTATCGTGCGGTCGAACTCAAAAAAGCCAACCTGCTTCACCTCCTCCGCCCGGATAACGCGCGCGCCCGCAAGCGCGCCAAGGCCATCGGAGTGCGCCAGCATCGCCTGGGAAAAGATCCATTCCAACTCGGTGGCAGTTTTGTGTTTGCTCCCGGCAACGTCGATCGCTTTGCCCATGTGAGCGAAACCTTCGGCGACAACGCCCAACCAAAAGATCTGCTGGCCGCCCTGGGCTGATTGCGCAAGAAGTAACCCGCGCACACCTGGATGACAGAACCACGCATTGTTCAAATGCGCGGATGAAGGATCTGCTCCGCTGCTGTCACGCGGTAGCCGGAAAGTCCAAGGTTCGGATTGATAAATCTCGTGTAAGAACAGCGAGCGACTGGCCTCGACTGCGCCGATGTTGCGCGTTTTGGGGATGGAGCTTGCCTGAGGAATCTTGAGTTGATTCCTTTGCGACCCTTCGCGCCCGTTGCGGTAGATGACTTTGGGTTTTCCGATCACCCGATCACCCGATCGAAAGATCACCCGATCCTTGGCTGACTGCCATTTGCCATGTGCTCATTCACCCACTTATGCGCCAGCACACAAAAAGCACATCATCGCAAAATTAGTTTTCAGGATGCGCTGCTCGCAGATTTTTTTGTCAGGGTACTCAAAGAAATTCTTCACCTTAGGCCGATTTGGCCAACCCTCGCGGGAGCCATGCTTCTAATCCTTTGTAGCTGATGCCAGCATGGTCACGATCCGTCTTACTCTGACGCCGGAACCCGCGCCTGAGAGCAATGGTTTGCTCACACGCGCTCGTCGTTTGCTGCCTGGAATCATCGCCGGCGCGGCAGACCTTGATCCGGCAGCAGTCCTCACCGCCACCGTCGCCGGCGCGAGCTTTGGCTATACGCTCGGCTGGGTCGTACTGCTCTGCATTCCCGTTCTTCAAAGCGTCTTCGCCGTCTCGTCCCGCATTGGCCAGGAAACAGGTCAGGGGTTGATTGATTTGGTCCGGGCGCACCACGGACGCAACAAGGCAATCACTTTGGCAATGATGATCTTCGCGGTGAACCTGGCCATGATCATTGGCGATATCGTAGCCGTGGCCGACAGCTGCTCCCTGCTGACCACGCTGCCACGATCTTTCTTTCTGGCTGCCATCGGCTTCATGGTCTGGTATCTGCTTATTCTCGGTAATTATCAGAAAACAACGCGGACCCTGGGCCTGATATCACTGATCTTGGTCTCCTATGTGATCGCGGCGTATCACGTCAGTGGCTCGCTGTTGTCGGTAGCGGCCGGCGTGATCATCCCCAAGATTCAGATGAGCCAGGCATACACCATGGGTGTCGTGGCCGTATTCGGTTCGCTGCTCACACCTGATGTCATCGTCTGGCAAACCAGCTCCCGCCGAGGCGCCCCCGAGAATGTGGCTCAGGCGCACGTCAGCGAGTCCCACGCCGGCACCTTTGTGGCCTGCGTCATTTCTCTATCGGCGATGATCGCGGCCTCTCACTTGCGTGTTGCCGATCCTTCCAGCATGAGCACTCGCACAGCCGCTGAAGCGCTTGCGCCTTTTGGCCAGATGGGCCCAATTCTTTTTTCCTTCGGAATCATCGCATCCGGCCTGATCGCTCTGCCCATTCTGGTGGCCTCACTTTGCTTCGCGGCTTCTGAAGCATTCGGATGGGAATCCGGACTCTCCATTCCTCCGTGGCGGGCGCGGTTTTTCTATGTCATGATTTCGGTCACCGTATTTGTGGCTGTTACCGTGGATTTCTTCGGCGTTAACACGGTCAGGGTGCTTTACTGGTCACAGGTTCTGGCGGGAATCGTCCTGGTGCCGGTTTTCATTTATATCCTGGTGATCTCAAACAATCGCCGAGTGATGCGTACCGCAAACAGCACCTTCCAGAATTTCTGGCTCGGCTGCGCGGCGGGCGGCATGTTGATGTCAAACCTGCTCTTCTTCTGGAACGCTTTGTTCGGCTAAATCTGCCAATCTATCGGTGAAAACCCTTTGCCGATTGGAGGCTCCCTCTTCGTTCACCGGTAGTGCTTTCATGTGATCCGTCACACATGGGTTGTGATCTGCTCCCAAAGTTGCAGCGTTGACAGGCGAAGGCGCTAAAATCGAACGCAGAGCCTTCTCCAACATGAACTTGTTCTCTGATGATCGTTGTGGGCTTTTTGAGGAACCATATGACCCGGGACGAAATCGTTAAAAAGCATAAGCAATATCTTTTCCCTTCGATCTTCACTTACTACAACGATCCTCTGGTCACGGATCACGCCAGCATGCAGTACGTCTGGGACACGGAGGGCAAAAAGTATCTCGACTTCTTCGGCGGCATTGTCACTATCTCTGTCGGCCATTGCAATCCCCGCATTACCGACAGGATCAAAGCCCAGGTAGATCGTTTGCAGCATGCCTCCACGGTTTTTCCCAATGAAGCCGTTGTGGCACTCGCGGAGAAGCTGGCCCAGATTACCCCCGGCGAAATCAGCCAGACGTATCCTTCAAACAGCGGTACAGAAGCCAATGAGACAGCCGTTCAGATCGCGCGTATGTATACCGGGCATTTTGAAGTTGTCGGACTGCGGCACGGATACAGCGGCCGCTCCAGCCTGACACAGTCTCTTGCCGGCCAGAGCGGATGGCGGAAATCATTACCCGTTCCGGCGCCTGGCTTCGTGCATGCCCTGAATCCCTATTGCTACCGCTGTCCTCTCGGCAAGACTTACCCCAGTTGCGAAGTGGCGTGTGCGCGAGACGTTGAAGCGGTGATCCAAACCACAACGTCGGGACAGATTGCGGCCTTCCTGGCTGAGCCCATCCAGGGCGTGGGCGGTTTCATCACTCCGCCGAACGAATATTTCAAGATCGTCTTTAAGATCGTCAAAGACTACGGCGGGCTCTTCATTTCTGACGAAGTGCAGACCGCGTGGGGACGCACGGGCAAGCGCTGGTTCGGAATCGAACAATGGGAAGTAATGCCGGACATCATTACCTCGGCAAAAGGGCTGGGCAACGGCGTTCCCATTGGCATCACCATGACGCGCCCGGAGATTGCCGCCAGCTTTCACGGCCTCCAGATTTCCACTTTTGGCGGCAATCCGGTCACTTCGGTCGCCGCCAAAGCGGTCATCGATCTGATTGAAGAAGACCGGCTCATGGACAACGCGCAGACAGTCGGCGACTACTTCCGCCAGGGCCTTGATGCGCTCAAAGAAAAATACGAGCAGATCGGCGATGTACGTGGCATGGGTCTGATGCAGGCCCTGGAGTTTGTGAAAGATCCGGTCAGTAAGGAACCAGCTCCAGCGGCTACCAACCAGTTCATGGAAGAGTGCCGCAAACGCGGTTTGCTGGTGGGCAAAGGCGGACTGTATGCAAATGTGATTCGCACCTCGCCGCCGCTCAACATCACCCGGAGCGACGTTGACGAAGCCATCCGGATCATGGATGAGGCACTGGCCGTGATAGCACCTGCGTTGACCGGCGCAGGCCAGTTCCGTTAGAGATTTTTTAGGAAAAGATTCGCTATCACGCTGATACTATAGACCGGTCCCAGGAAAATTTATGCCAACAATGGTTTATTGCACAGCATGCGGTAAGCAAATCCATGATTCAGCAACCAACTGTCCTGGCTGTGGCGCCGTCCAGTCCCCCAGGCAGACCCTGGTTGCTGCCGTCCCCTCCGCCATGGTACCCGCGACAGACAAACGCATTTTGCCCGCATTTTTGCTCTGTTTCTTTGTCGGATGGCTCGGCGCTCATCGCTTCTACGTTGGCAAGGTAGGGACCGGTATTGCCATGCTGTTCACCCTCGGCGGCCTGGGTCTCTGGGCTTTGATTGATCTCATTCTGATTCTAACGAGCAGCTTTACTGACAATAACGGCGTCCGAATAACGCAGTGGACCTAAGCGTTCTCTAATTCTCACCACGATAAATCGACGTAATTCGGACAGCGGTTCTCAGCAACTGAACATTTCTTAACAGCCCACGACGCAACACACCCGATGTGAAATGCCGTCACATCTCTTAGGTATAGGGAACCCCAGGAGCTTTCAAACTAGTCAATCATGTGTGCCACACCCCCGGACAGGAGGCAGTATGCCCAAAGGCCGCAGGATCGC
>Ga0134126_10008392_pt1 | contig 13000 bp, 8 predicted proteins | sample KB31752_FD_96881 | JGI IMG/M metagenome (GOLD analysis project Ga0134126, IMG submission 96881) | Terrestrial soil microbial communities with excess Nitrogen fertilizer from Kellogg Biological Station, Michigan, USA - KB3-175-2 | ecosystem: Environmental > Terrestrial > Soil > Unclassified ...
CCGTGAGTACCGCGGTGCCGTTCGTGTCGTTGATCGAGATCCCCGGCTCTCCTAGCGAGACCCCGGTGGTGGCCGTGACGATCTTGTTGCTCGCGAGGCCAAAGTCGCTGGCGTAGTCGACGTAGATCCCGATCCCGGCGCCGCCGATCGTGTTGTTGGCGACGACGGCGTCTTGGACTCGCGAAGTGCTGATTCCGATGAGCGTGATCCCGTTCACGTTCTGCACCGCACCAGCGTCGTTCGTCGACTGGCTGCCAGGCGAGTCGATGACGTTGCCGCTGATGACGGCCCGCGGGTTCTGGACCGAAGCCGCGTGGTCCTGCGTGTAGTAGATCGCGCCCGACGTCGCGGATGCCTCGGTGCCCGACTGTCCGTTGAGGATCACGTTGTCTTCGCAATCGAAGTCGCGCACGGACTTCGCTGCGATGGCCGCGAAGCCCATGCCCTCGAACCGATTGCCGATGATTCGGCTGCCATCGGTGCGCGGGTACATGTGCAGGCCCGCCACGTCGGCGCCGCCGCAATCGAGGCCCAGACCATAGAAGTAGTTGCCGATCGCCTCGAGCGAGCTGCCGTTGCCGGCACCGGTGCTGAGGTTCGTTGTCGGCGCGAAGAACACGCCGCCAGGAGAGCCGCCGGTGAATGTCGGCGTCGTCGTGCCGATGAGCCTGTTCTCGTTGAATCGAAAGAGGCCGTGCTGGTTCAGTTGCCCGCTCTGCACGTTGATCGCCGTCGTGTAGTGGCCGGAGACGCAGTCGCTCTGCTCCATCGACGGCCACACGTTGTGGAGCACGTCGAGGTTGCCGCCGAAGTTCGTGACGTACAATGATGCCTGCGGCGAGTTGGCAAACGTGACGCCCTCGATGTCCACGTACGCACCCGACGGGATGGCCGCCTGGATGGTGTAGAACGGAGGCGTCTGCGCCGAGTAGTTCCCGTCGATCGTGCCCGGTCCCAGGAGTCGAAGCAGCGTTCCTGTGAACGCGATCATGCTCCCAGAAGAGCCCGGGTACTGACGCAAGATGCCGCCCGGAGCGATCTGGATCGTGAGCGTGCCGGTCACGGAGAATTGTCGCACCAGACACGTGCCAGCCACGAGCAGAATCGTGCCCGTGCTGTCGAGCGATGTCGCGGCGGCCTGGAATGCCGACGAATCGTCGGTAACCCCGTCACACCTCGCCCCGAACGTGGTCACTGCCGTGGTGAGGGCCGGCGCGCCGTTCGGCGTGACGATGATGCTGGACGTGAGGCGATGCGACGATGCATCCGACTGCGTCGATTGCTCCGGCGCTGGCGTCATTCCTGATGGCTGCGACGATGAGCACGCGACAAGGACGGCAACGAAAAAGATCAGGATGCAGGCGGCGGCACAGTACCGTGCGAACGCGGACTTCATCACCCATACCTCGCCGTGACCCACATCGAATTGGAGGTGTCGACCGTGAGCGTGTCCGGCGTAGTCGACGCGGCCCACGAGAGCCCATTCGTCATTATCGGCGCCAGAATCGCCGGCTGCGCGCCGTAGGCGTGCTGGGTCAGATCGATCGACGCCACGGAGCCCGCCGGCACGGGCACCGGCAGCCACGCCGGTGCGGTGCCGTTGATGGGCACCAACGCGTCGTCGAAGAACATCAGGTACAGCGTTGCGCCGCTCTTGTTCCGGCCGAAGGCCGAGAAGAAGTGAGTGCTGGCGCTTGCCGAGATGACGTCGCTGTTGACGCTCGCCTGGCTGTCGTATTGGACGGGCTGTCGGCCCGACCGGATCATCGTGCGGGTCGTGCTCACGCAAGAGAGCGCCGCGCAAGGGGGTTACGTCTTCGCTTCGCCCACCGCCAGTTCGACGTTCTTCGCGAAGTCGTCCTTCATCGGCCGTTGCGTCCGCGGCGCGCCGTGCTTTCCACCACCGCCACCACCACCGCCCGGCGGACCAGCGGGCGCGAAGGATTTCTGCATCGCTTGCACGAACTGAGGCGAGAGCGTCTCGTCGGCGGGCACCCCGAGCAGCATCGAGAGCTGCACCTTCTGCCCGTACGAGAGCGGTTTCCGGAGGTCCGCCAGCCGCTCGTGCACGCGCTCCGTGATCTCCTGGTACATCGACGGGTAGACCATCCGCAGCGCGTCGACCTGCGCACGCGTGACGCGACCAAGCTCCATGTCCTTCAGCACGGAAACCGGATCGTGCACTGCCTGCACCTGTCGCTGGTAGTCCGATCGCTGCGCGTCGCTCATCGCCGGCCGATCGAACTGCGGCGTGATGCTCGGGCGCGTCGAGACCTTCGGCGCGTTCTCCGCGAGGTACATCGTTCCGCGCAACGCCGCCCGCTGGAATGCGTTGGCCGTCTTCGGCGCATGCTCCGCGATCGGCGCCGCCGCGTTCTCGATCGCCGCTGCATGCGCGTCCGGCTGCGACGCTGCCGCGAGCACCTTGCGGTGCGCCGTCTCCGCCGCGTGCTCCTCGCCCTCGCCCTCGAGCGGCTCGCGGAGCTTCACGGGGATCCGCCCCTCCTCGCCGAAGAAGCCCCCCACGCCGCGCTCGATCTGGTTGTCTACGTGGCGCACGGCGCGCTCCACACCGCGCAGGGCCGCGAGCTTGTCGAGCATGACCGCCGCCACGGAGTTGCCGTGCGTGCGGATCGCGTGGTGCGCGAGCGCCCCGAGCGCCCCCGTGGCGAAGCCCGCGAGCGCGCCGCCCTCGCCCCCCTCGGCACCTCCAGCCGCCGCACCGAGCGCGCCTCCGGCGAGCGCGCCCGCGCCGTGGTGCGCAGCGGCCATCGCGGCGCCGGTGATGTAGTCGCTCGGGGAGATCACCCGATTCGCCTCGTTGCGAGTCACGGCGTCCTGCGCGGCCTTGTCGGCCACCGTGAGCTGTCGATAGGCAAGCTTCGCTTCCTTGTACTCGTCGAGGAAACTGCCGCCCATCTTCTGCGCCGCGCGCTCGCCCGACTGCTCAAGCTCGTCCTCGATGACGCCGCGGATCTTCTTCATCGCCTCGGCCGCCTCGTTCACGGGGCCGAGCGGATTCGTGTTCCACTTGATCACGTCGTCGAGCCGCGCACGGAATTCCTGCGCCTGCTTGAACGAGAGGCGAAGGTTCTTGTCGTACTCGGCGCGGAGGTTCGCGGCCGTCTCGGCGCTGAGCGCCTCGTCATTGCTGATCCGGATCGGCTTGCGGATCGCCCCCGCTTCATCGGTGAACGCCTCGGGTCGGATCGCCGGCTCGTGCGTCGTCGCCACCTCGAGGGGCGTGCCGTTGAACTCGCGGCCGGTCTGCTCGAGGCGTCCGCCCAGATTGACAGAACGCTGGAACTTCCCGCCCTCGCCGCGCATCGAGCGGATGTCGATCGGCGAGGGAAGATCACCAGGCTCGCCCTCGAGCGCAGCGTCCGGCGAGACGCGCAAGCCCGGCTCGTGGCTCGCATTGATCTCGAGCGCACGTTGCGTGCGCGGCGCCGCGGTCTCGCTCGGGGCGAGTCCGATCCGAAAGACGTCGTCGACGTCGGGCATCGGCGAATGCCCCTCGGCGAACAAGCGAAGATCGGAGAGCAGCGTTTCGACCTTGGCGATCGCGCCCTTGTTCGTGCCGCCGAGCTTCTGCAGCTCGGGGAGCACGCTCTGTCGGATCCGATCCTCGATCGCCTTGACGCTCGGGCCGTCGAACTTCGCGTTGTCGGCGCTCTCGAGGATGCTGCCGATGTCCTCTCCGGCACGAGCGCGAGCCTCCGCGATCTTCGGTGCGAGGCTCTCGACCGTGTCGCCCCCGCTGACGATTCCCTCATCGAGCAGCCTGCGACCCACGCCGCGGATGCCACCGGGGATCCGATCGGCCTCCGTCGCGAACGCCTTGCGCGGGTTGATCGCGCGGAACGCCTGCTCTTCTGCCATCCCGGAGAGCGTTGGCGACGTGCGCCCCAGCACGCGCGAGCCCAGTTCGCCGGCGGCGCTCAGGCCCGCGCCCGTGGCGAGCCCCAGAAGCGCGCCGTGACCGAGCGCCGCCAGCACCTTCTCGCCGTTCACCTCGTGATCGCCAAGCGCGTCTTCGTCGATCTCGTTCGCGCCGCCGATGAGCGCTCCCTCGGCAGCCGCGCCGGCGCCCTTCGCGAGCGCCTTGCGCGCGAGCCCCGTGATCGCGCTGCCCTCACCTTCGGCATCGAGCACGCCGCGCACGACATGCTCGATGCCCTCACCGAGCTTCGCCACGCCGCGCGTGGGTGCTCCGATCGTCTGCGCCGCCGCCCGCGTGGCCTCTCCCGCGCGCGCCAGCGCAGAGACACCCTGCGCGCCCTCGGTCGCAGCCTCGCCAGCCTTCGCGGCCTCTCCGAGCTTGCCCGCCGCCTCGAGGGCGCCCGCGGCGCCCGCCTCGTCGCCCACGAGCATCGGAGCGACGCCGCCGGCGACCTGCCCCGCGAGAAACGCGTTCGGATTCGCCTCGCGGTGCTCCTCGACGTACTGTCCGCCTCCGAGCGCCTGCGCCGCGAGGTCCGTGAGACCGAGCGACGCGCCCGAGGCGGCGCCGAGCAGGCCCGTCGCGACCTGGCCTCCGAAGCCGCCATACTTCGCCTGCACGCGCGCGTGATGGACCTCGTCATCGGTCGCAAGGCGCGCGCCGTCTGCGAACGCGGCAGGCGCCTGCTCTGCGGCGACGCTGCCGACGGTGCCGTCCTTGGTGACGACGTGGACCTGCGAGCCCTTGAGAAATCCCGCCTGGCCGGCGGCGACAGCGGCTGTCGCTTGCTCGTGCGAGAGATCGAGCGGCTGACCGCTGGCGTCGTAGACGGTCGGCACGCGTTCACTCCTCGTCGTCGGCGCCGATCGGCTTCACGTCGTAGCCCGGGCCCTGGCTGGCGTCGGGCTCGGCGCTCGGCGTCGACGCGTATCTCGCCTTCTCCTGCATCAGCATCTCGCGAGCAGCATGGAGCTGCGCGCCGATCGGATCCTGGCCGACGAGCCCCGAGAGCTTCATGACGAGCGGATCGTCCGGGATGAGATGCGACGTGCGGTCGAGCAGCCCCTGATTCGTCTTTCCGAGGGCCGCCACGAGGTTCTCTTGCGCGCGCGCGGCGAGTGCCTGAGCCTTTGCGTTGTCTTCGGGGTCGAGCGTTCCGCCGTTGTGTTTCGCGCGAAGTTTGAGCAGTTCGTCGATGCTCGAGATCGCCGCGTCGTGCGCGCGCAGCGATTCGGCGTCTCGCTGGTTCAGCGCGCCCGGTCCCTTCGGCTCCTTCGCGATCGACGCGTATCCGGTGCCCGTCGTGAGGCCGAGCGTCGCAGCCGCCTGTCGACGCGCCTCCTCGGGCGCGACGTCGTGACCGTTGGCGGCAGCCTCCGATCGGATCTTCGCTGCCAGCTCTCCGATCTGGTGCTGCTGCGCGGCCGACATACCGCCGACCTGCACCGTCTGCGACGGTCGGAACGAGTAGAGCGAGGCCATCGACTTGTCGGCGTCGAGCTTCATTTGCGCGGAGACGAGGCGGCTCTTCGCCATCGCGCTTTCCGAGCCCGTGCGCGCGGCGTATGCCTGTTGCTCGGCGTCGAGCTGCTGCAGAGCCACGCCACGCGCGGCAGCTTTCGCCTGGTCCATGTTGCCGAAGCGTCGATACGCGCTCGCGAGCAGACCTTGCATGTCGCCGATCTGGCCCTTCTTCGCCTCGATCGCCTGCTGCTGGGCGTTGATGTCCTGGTCCACGAGGTGGTTGATATGCTGGAGCGCCAGGTTCGGACCCCCGCGGTAGCCAGAGAGGAAGCCGCCGAGCGCCGAAGCGAGCCGAAAGCGGATCTGGTCTCCGACTCCGCGCGAGTGCCACCAGCGATCCGGATCGATGCGCGCGTTTGCGACCTCGCTGGAAAGCGATCGGATCCGATCCTCCTGCGCCTTGAGATACGCGTCGCGCTCCGCGGCGTCGCTCAGGATCTGCTGCTGCTGGCCGCCGAGAGCCTTCGCGTGCAGGTCCGCCGCGACGCCCTGATCTTCGGCGGCGTGCACATCGGCGGCGCCGAGATCGCGCTGCGCGTCGATGGCCTCCTGCTGGTCGGCATTCAACCCCGCGATCCGCTCGGGCGCGATGTTCGGCGTCTCGTGCGCGCCGATGGCCGCGTATCGCGCGGGAGCAACGAGCGACGTGTCGTAGCCGGCGCCCCCTTGCGCCTCGGCGGCGCCTGCGTTCGGCGGCGGCGCGAGGGCCACCTTGCGCGGATCGACAGCGCCAGGCGTCAGGCCCGCCTCGAGGAGAGCCGCGTTGCCCTGCGAGTTGGGGCTCACGTAGCGCGCGTTCGGCGCAGTTCCTGTCACGGCGGCGAGCGCGGACGTGTCCACGGGAGCGCCCGGCGGTGGAGCACCGGGAAGCTTGCCAGGGTCGAACATCGGTGGCGCCGCAGCTGCCGATGGCAGCGTGGGCGCAGGCAGCGATGCTCCGCCGGCCACCGGGAGCATTACCGGGCCCCCCAGCGTGAGCGCCGTCGGTGACGGCTGCGGGGGCGCTTGCAGTCCCGCGCCCGCGAGCGTCGACGCGAAGTCGACGTCAGCATGCTTCTCCGCCGCCGGCTTAGTCATCTCGCGGTACGCGTCGGCCACGCGCTTCCGGTACAGGTCGAGGTCTGCCGCCTGGATTGCTGGCACGTGCGTGCGCTTCGCGTCAGCGACGAAGCGCCGGGCGATGTCCGGGTGCTGCGCGAACATGTATCGCTCCTGCTTTGCGCTCCGGAACGGCATCACGCGACCCCCCGCGGTCGGCGCGCGTACGACTGGGCCGCGTCGTCCAACATCCACGAGAGATCCTCGTCCTTCGCGCGATAGAGTCCGCGCAGGAGCCAGAGCAGCGCTCGGGCCGGGCAGAGCCGAAGACGATCGCGATCGAACATCAAGCCCTCCTGCGCGACGCGTGGCGCATGCCCATGTCCGCCGCCTGCAGGTGCGCCATCCGTCCGCGCAGGCCGTCGAGACCCATCATCGCGCGGGCATGCGAGGGGGGCCGGCGCATGTCGAGATCCGCGGCGGCGATCGGCGCGCCCGTCATGGCCTGCTGCGAGGGCACGCCGCCGAGGCCGGAGAGACCCGACAGTCCCGGACTCTGCGTCGGGGGAGCCGCGGCCGTCTGCTTCGTGCGCGCCGCCAGCATCCCGGGGAGCGCCCCGAGGTTGCCGCTCATGCCGGCGCCGAAGCCCGCGAGCGCAGCGCCGAGGCGCTGACCCATCGTCGGCGTCGCGAGCGTCTGCTGCGCGGCCTGGACCTGCGCCTGTGTCGGAGCGGCAGGCATCGTGATGGCCATCGGCCCCGCGCCGCCCATGGGCATGTCCGAGAACGTCGTGCGCTGACGGCGCGGATCGTTCGCGCCGAGCGGGCCCGCACCGTGGCGAGCCATCGCCTGCTTGAACTCTCGATCGCTGAGCGGCGCGGTCAGGAGCTTGTGCATCTCTCCGGTCCGCTGGTTCAGCGCGAGGATGAAGTTTGGCTCCTCGCGCAGCGTCCAGTGCGCGGGACCTCCGGGCTCCTGCAGGTCGGCATCGGCCATCGCAAGGCCGCCGGCCATTCCCACGAGGCCGCTCAGCATCTGCTGATTCTGCCCGGCGTTGAACTCGCTCTGCTGCAGACCCTGCCCCTGCGCCGCGAGTTGATTCTGAGACTGCAGCTGCTGCTGCTGCATGTTCGCCTGCAGCTGGGCGAGGCCAAGCGAGTTCGCCATGCCCTGAGACCCCAGAGTCATGGAGTCGTTGAGCGCGTTTTGCTGCTGCTGCAAACCGGCCTGCTGATATGCCGTCTGCGCGTTGAGACCCTGCTCTCCGAGGGATAGCTGCCCCTGGTTCGAGAGCATCGAATTCATGCCCTGCGCAGCGTTCTGCTCTTCCTGGATGCGGCCGATCATCGACTGCTGCGCGGCGTTTTGCTGCATCTGGACGCCCTGCTGTTGCGCACCCATCATCGCGGCGGCACCAGCGAGACCACCCGGCGCGCTCCGCGCCATTGCCATCTGCGCGCGAATGTTCTGATCCGTCGCGGCGTTCATTTGCGCCTGCGCGAGCGACGGCTGCGAGCCGTTGAGGACGCCCTGATAGTAGGAGCCGAGGCCTCCGTACTGACTCATCACGCCCTGAGTCGCGGCCTGGTCACGCCCGTTGTATTGATTCTGGACCTGTGCGCCCTGCCGCCCCTGCGCGGTTGCGCCCTGCAGCTGGTACTGGGTTTCTTGGCCCGTCCCGCTCACGTTCCCATTGAGGCCGCCGGCACCGTACTGGAACGCGTTCGAGTTGACCTGCGGGGTCGCGGTGCTCGCGGTCGAGTTCGTCCCGAGCGCAGCACCCAGGCCGCCGAGCATCGTGTTCGCCATGGTCTACCGAGGGCATGCGCAAGGGCCTTACTGGCGTGTGTAGACATGCCTCCCGATCGCGGCGAGCATCGGACCCATGCGGACGCCTTGCACTCTCTCGGTCGTGCTTCTGTGGTGCGCCACCGGATGCACCGGACCCGCGCCATCGTCATCGACGACGGATCCCGGAGTCGTCCCGCAGGACGCCATGGCCTCCGCGCCCGATGCGATGGTCGATTCGTCGACCGTGTTCGAGCCCGACTCGGGTCCCGTCGATGCCGGACAGGAGACCACGCGCATCGAATGGGACTCGGGATCGCAGTGCTGCGCGTCATGCGCGGCCAGCGAGGCGCTGTGCTGCGTGTCGTGCATGAGCACCTGCTTCGCCTCATGCACCGGCGCGGGCACGCCATGGGCTCAATGCCAGGCGTCCTGCGCCGCGGAATGCTCCGCCGGCGGCTCGGGGGCGGACGCCGGTAGCTGTGATTCGACGGCCTGCGCGACGATGTGCGCCGCATTCGGGACCACGTGCGCGGCGTCGGATCTCACGGAGTGCCAAGCCGTCGGCGCGTGTTGCGACGTCGGCGGAGACGTGCTGTCGTGCGGCGACGGATTCACCTGCGAGGACGATGCGGGGGTCCAGGGCTATTGCCTGGACCAGGCTACCGGCGGCTGCCAGCTTGGTCAGCGTTGCCTGTACGGCGAGATTCCGGATGCGTTCGCGCCTTACGTCGGCCGCGTGGTGGCCTGTCCGTAGAAAGGCACGGCCCGCCACGGCCGTTGTCACGCCTTCACGCTCGAGGGCAGCTTCCGGTACCGCTGGTCAAGCGTCTGGAGCTCGAACGCCAGGCCGAGGAATCGCACGCCCTGGCCCGTCGTGGCCGTGCCGCCCGTGGGCGCCGCGTCGCTCCACTGCACCTGGACACTCATGGCCTTGCCCGAGATGGCCTGCGTGTGCACGTCCCACTGCGCGGCGACGGAGTTCGCGGACGATAGCTTCGCGTACGTGAACGAGGCGCTCTGCGACGACGCGCCATAGTCGTAGTTGATCGTGACCCGCATGTCGCAAGGATCGAGCATCGCGGCGTAACCCATTGTGTGACGCAGGCGCTGGTAGCCCTGCAGGCCCGAGGTCTTGACCCACGCCGTCTGGATGAACGTCGAAACGAAGTTGGTGTCGCCCGTCGAGCTCACGTCCAGCCAAGGCGTTGGCGACGACGCGCTGTTCTCCTGCGCGACATATGCGGTTCCGTAGGTCGGAGCGAAGCCTGCACACCACGTCTGTCCGAGCACAGCAGCGCAGCGCGGCGCCAGGTCACCAAAAAACGACGCGTTCGATGCATAGTAACAGCTCCACCGAACGAATACGTAGTTGTAAACGAGCACTACGTTGCTGATAGAGCCGGGTATGAGAAAACGGATCTCGTTGCGCGAAGCCACAAGGTGCGCGCCAACCACCGGAGGTCCCGAGGTCGCGTCCTGTACATCCTTGCCGATGTACGAGACCGACAGATCGCGTCCCAGCATGTAGATGCCGCCCGTCGGCGCCTGGAACAGCAGACCCCCGGGGAACTCGACGACGCTGCGCCAGTCCGCGCAACCTACGTCCGAGGGCAGCAGAACGGCCTGCGTGAGATCCGAGCCGATGCCTGTCGCCGGCGGTCCTTGGCCTTCGACGTACCAGATCCGGTTCGCCGAGAAGACGATCAGCTTGTCGTCCATCGAACCGAGTGCGGTGAGCGGTTCGTCGGCAAACTGTAGGGTCAGAGCTTCATTGAAGTACGGTGCGTCTCCGCTCTCCGGACCCCCGCCAAACTGCGTGGAGTACCAGACCACGTACCCCGTATCGTCGATGCCCCAGAGGCGGTCTACGTGCTTGATCATGCATCGCAGCGCTGGCGGGCACTCGGCGTTGAGCTGCGCCGTCGTGTAGAGGATCGCGTTCGTGGAGATGCTCGTATCGCTCGCCGTATCGGTGTAACTGAAGGTCGCGGCGATGTTCGTCGGATTAGTGATGATAGACCCTACATAGTAATACGTGGTGCCATTGACCTGTGTCCGGTACACCTCGATGACGGGCGCCTGTTGCGCCCCCGCTGCGTACCGATTCGTATACGGAAGGTTGTTGAAGGAGATCGTTACGAGGCTGCCGTTGGCCGACGTCGTGACGGTCTCCGTGTACGCGGCACTTCGATGGATCAACCCATTCGCGTCGGGTTGCGCGTACACGTACGCGTAGCCGTAGGTCCCGGTGGAGAGGTTGCCGCCCGATGCCGTAACCGCCGTCGGTTGATAGATGGACGGCCACGAGAGAAACGAGATCTCCTGGTGCGTGGTGCCGTCGTAGTAGCTCGCGAGACCACCGCTCGAGAACGTCTCGCCCTGGCCTTCGCACGACTCAAGGTTCGTCGTCTGCGTGAAGTCGAACGTCACCTCGTCGATGAACAGGACTGGCGCGGCGCCGCTGTTGCTCGTCTGGTCGTAGAACTCCTCGGACGAGTTCACGAGCAGCAGAGTGCGATACGTGCCCGCGGCGGCGTTGGCTGGATTGGTGACGGTGCATGGTCGACCGTCCAGAAGCATGTCGAGCAACAGATAGGACGCGTTCGCCTGACGAGGTGCCACGATGGCGACAGGACGCGGCTGGGCGCTCCCCGTTGCGTTGATCGCCTGGGTGTCGAGAAGTACGAGAGACGCGAAGTCTGGCGCGGTGGTGCCGCTCCCCGTGACGAGTGGCTGGATCTGAGCGAACGGCACATAACAGCGCGTCTTGCTGCCCGCCTGCGCGAGGAACGGTCGCCCCGCGAACATGCCCATGGGCATGTTGCTTGACGACTGCTGGACGCCTCCCGTGGTATATACGGCCATCGCGCACAGTGGCGCCGGTAGCGCCGACGGATTGACATCGCCGAAGATCGCGAATGTCGACGGCGAAAGAGGGCAGACACTCAGTTCTGTCGCTTCTCCGGTCAGTCCGTTCATGGTGACGTTCACGGTCGCGATCGAAGCCCAAGCCGGCGTGTACGTAGCGACGTAATGGGTGAACGTCCCGCCGTTGTCTGTGTTCCAGAAGAAGGCGGCCAGGTTCGCGCCGTCGTAGCTGGCAGCCACGAGCTCCACCGGGTACGTGTACGTCGCGAGCTGGATCGACGCCGAGATGGTGAGCGCCGGAAGTGCCTCGAGGCGCAGGACGCGGGGGTGGTAGTTGGCCCCGGACTTCTGCCCATAGAACAGGACGATCCCGTTCCCTCCGACCTCTGGCACTGCATCGTAAACCGTATTCAGGTCGGAGACGATGGTTTGGATGCCGGACCATGTCAGAGTGGTGAGGTTGAGCGTGACGCCTTCGATTTCTCCGGCCGTCGGATCAGTAAAAAACAGGTACACGTACGACCCGATGATCATGCAGATCGGGTTCGCGAACACGTTGGTCAGTGTCACCTTGTGATTGAGAAGAATCGGCGCAGACGTCGCGGAGTCATACAGGCTGAAATAGACGTAGCCGCTGGTCGTCGCCCCGCTGGCCCATGTTCGGTAGGCCACGGCTCTATACCCGCCGCCTTCGGAGATCGAGAAGCCCGTGTAGTTGGCGCTGTTGGTCAGCAGGTGCGCGCGTGTCGCCACGCATTCCGGCACGTTCGACCGATACGCCCATGCCTTCTGCGCAGGCGAGTAGGCGTAGAGACCATCACCGTCCGACGCGAGAAGCTCCGAGCCGTGCGTGAGCAGTCTCACGGGGGCGCCCATCGTAGGGTCGCCAGGAAGCTGCGCGTTCGCCAGCGCTGTCAGCCCGTAGCGCTTCTCGATCGCCCCGTCGTGCGCGAACGTTCCGTTGAGGATCAAGAGCAGTCGCGAGCCCGGATCGACATGCTCCGCGGCCGTCTTCTCGTCGATGCCGCCGGCGAACGGGTACTGCAGCGTCGTGGAGCTCGGCATCAGTAAATCCAGACGTCGGCCGTACATGTCGCCGACGCGGTGAGAGTGATCTGCGTTGTGGAGAGCCGCGGGTCCGTTGGCGCCGTCGCGTGAAACGTCGCTCCCGCGCCTTGTACGTTGATGACCATGTACCCGACGTACGCGCGACCGAGACCGTGCTGGACCGACTTCGCCGTGCCACTCGAGAACGCGACAGCCTGCACCAAGTTCCCGTTGGCGAAGGGCATCGCCTTGATCACGGCGAGCGCGTCCCGGATGGCGGACTGGATGCGATTGAGCGGACGCGCGTTCGGCCCCGTGAACTGCTCGCGCGACTGCGCGGGGCCTAGGCTCTTTGTCGTCGTTGCGGGCTGCCCGCTTGACGCCGACTGCGTGATGGTGACCGGGATTCGCGGCAAGGCTTCACCTCACTCAATCCATCCGCCGCCCCACTCACTCCGATTCGCGATCACGTTGACCACCTCAGGTTCTCCGGCATGACGCTGGGGCCCCATCGCGCGGATCTTCGCGACCATCGCCGCACGGCGCGCGTCGAGATAGTTCGCCACATCGAGCTGGCCGTCTTTGATGAGCAGCTTTGCCGCGGCGTCGAGCACAGCGATCTCCGACCACGCGTTGACGTCGTCGTACGTGTCGGTGAGGTTCACGAGCGGCGAGAACACCGGGCAGTAGTTGACGTCGACCTGGTAGCCCTCGTTCGGCGCGCTGAGGAAGTTGATCCCTGCGTTGAGTCCCGAGCCCTGAAGCTGGTAGTAGACAGGGAACGTATA
>Ga0134126_10008394_pt1 | contig 12999 bp, 16 predicted proteins | sample KB31752_FD_96881 | JGI IMG/M metagenome (GOLD analysis project Ga0134126, IMG submission 96881) | Terrestrial soil microbial communities with excess Nitrogen fertilizer from Kellogg Biological Station, Michigan, USA - KB3-175-2 | ecosystem: Environmental > Terrestrial > Soil > Unclassified ...
CGGATGTCGACGGCGCCGCTCATGATGCAAGCGCCGCGGCGATGCGCGCGATCAGCATGGCGGCGACGTCTTCTTTCGATTGCGGCGGCCAGGGCTCGATGCCTTTTGCCGTGACGAGTTGAATCGTATTGCAGTCGCCGCCCATGATGCCGGTTTGCGGCGAGACGTCGTTGGCCAGGATCCAGTCGCAACCTTTGCTGGCGAGTTTTGCCTTGGCGTTGGCAGCGACGTTTTCTGTTTCGGCGGCAAAACCGATCACCAATTCCGGCCGCTGCGATTTGAGACGCGCGATGGTCGCCAGGATGTCGGGATTTTCGACCAGCGATAATTCCGGCGTCGTTTGTCCGGCTTTCTTCTTGATCTTCTGGCCGCCCGCCTGCGCGACGCGCCAGTCAGCGACGGCGGCGGCGAAGATCGCGACATCGGCGGGCAGGGCGCGCTCGGCCGCCCGCAACATGTCGCGCGCGGTTTCGACATGCACGACAATCACGCCGGGCGGATCGGGCGCATTTACCGGCCCGCTGATCAGCGTCACCTCGGCGCCGGCGGCTGCTGCGGCCGCGGCAATCGCGTGGCCCTGCTTGCCCGAGGAACGGTTGGCGATATAGCGCACCGGATCGATCGGCTCGTGCGTCGGGCCGGAGGTGACCAGCACGCGTTTGCCTTTGAGCGGCTGCGTGCCGCCGCCGAGCAAGCTTTCAACCGCGGCTGCGATTTCCAGCGGCTCGGCCATGCGGCCCAGCCCGCGTTCACCGGGTTCCGCCATCTCGCCTTCGTTCGGGCCAATGAGCGTGACGCCGTTGACGACGAGTTGCGCCAGATTGCGCTGCGTCGCTTTGTTCGTCCACATATGTGGGTTCATCGCCGGCGCCAGCAGAATTTTCGCGCCAGCCGCCAATAGCACGGCGGTGGCGAGATCGTTCGCGTGCCCGCCGGCCATCTTGGCCATAAAGTCGGCAGTCGCCGGCGCGACCACGACCAGATCGGTTTCGCGCGCCAACCGAATGTGACCAATGTCGAGTTCACTGCCGGCATCGAACAGATCGGTGAACGCGCGTTCGCCGACGATAGCGCCGGCCGACAGCGGCGTGACGAAATGTTCGGCCGCTTTGGTCAGAATGCACCGCACGACAAAGCCGCGCTCCTTCAGCCGGCGGATGAGATCGAGCGACTTATAGGCCGCAATACCGCCGCCGATGATCAGTAAGACACGCTTACTGCCGGGCGCAGGCGACGGGGCAGAGCGGCGCGGCGAATGCGGCGCAGACGGGCTGAAGTTCTCCGGCACCGCGGTGCCAGTTTCCTCGGCGGCGGCGCGCAGGATCGTGCGCACTTCGTCCTCGACCGAGCGGCCGCTCTTGGCAGCGCGCAGCCGCAACAGTTTTTTCAAGCGCTCGTCGAGTTGCCGGACGGTAAGGGATGCCACGCCGAAATCCACTGTAATATCAGAATGTAGCCGACGAATGATAGCACTGCAATCAGTGCAATCAACCCACGTTTGAAAAATTTAATGTGGCTCCGCTTGACCAAGTAAGAAGGTCTCCTGTATTTAACCGATAAGTTATTTAACTCAATGATTAGATATGGCCATGCCCCCAGATCGTCTCAGCACCACCTTCTCCGCTCTTGCCGACCCGACGCGGCGCGCCATCCTGGCGCGGCTTGCGCTCGGCGAGACCAATGTCAGCGAACTCGCCAAGCCGTTCAAGATGAGCGGCCCCGCGGTCTCCAAACATCTCAAGGTGCTCGAGCAGGCCGGGCTAATTGCACGCTCGCGCACGGCGCAGTGGCGCCCGTGCCGGATCGAAGCCGCCGCGCTCAAGCCGGTCGACGACTGGCTCGGCGAGTATCGCCGGCTCTGGGAGGAGCGGCTCGATCGTCTCGACGATTATCTGAAAGTCCTGCAGTCACAAGGAGAAGAAACGTGAGCGCGACAAATAGTATCGATCTCGACCGGGACCCGCGTTCGATCATCGGAACGCGGGTGTTCGACGCGCCGCGCAAGCTGGTGTGGCAGCAGTGGACCGACCCCAAATATCTGGCGCAATGGTGGGGACCGGATGGCTTCACCACCAATACCAGCGCGTTCGAGTTCCGTGCCGGCGGCATCTGGCGCTTCGTCATGCACGGGCCGGACGGCCGCGATTATCAGAATCGCATCACCTTTGACGAGATCGTGAAGCCCGAGCGCATTGTTTATCGGCACGACGGCGGCGAGGATGTCGAGCCGGTGCAGTTCGCGCAAACCGTGACCTTCGAGGATTTCGACAACGGCCAAAACCGCATGATCTGGCACGGCAAGTTCCCGACGGCTGAGGAACGAAAACGCGTGATCGAGACTTACGGTGCCGACAAGGGCTGGTGCAAACCATGGCGCGTCTCGCCGACTATTTGGCGACGATGGCCAAATCGGGGAACGCCTGATGTTCGAGCGGCGCTGGCGATCAGGACAGGGCGCGCAAAGCGTCTCGCAGCGTGTCCGCGCTTATGCCGTTGACGAGGCGTTCGGTCTCGGCATGCGTTTTCTTCCAGACCGGAAATGCTTTGGCCAGCAGAGCGCGGCCGGCGGCCGTGATGATCAATCGGCGGCTGCGCTTGTCCTCCTTGTCGATCGCGATCTTCACCAGATGACGCCGCTCCAACGGTTTGAGATTGGCGGTGAGCGTGGTGCGGTCCATGGCGAGCAAGGCCGCAACGCTGCCGATACTCGGCGGTTCCGGGCGATTGAGCGACGTCAGCAGCGAGAACTGTCCTTGCGTCAGACCGAGCGGCGCCAACACCGTGTCGAAACGCCGCGCCAGCGCGCGCGCGGCCCGCTGCACGTGCAGGCACAGACACGCGTCGCGCACTTCGTGGGTGGCGCTGAACAAAAGCTCCGAATGCGAATGAGGGGTTGACATGAAGGATATTATGTTGATATCAACCTAATTGTCAAGACCAGCGCTGTGGAGAAAACACCATGCTGATTCAGCCCTATCTGTTCTTCGAAGGCCGCGCCGAGGAAGCGATCGAGTTTTACAAAAAGACGCTCGGCGCCAAGACCGAAATGGTCATGCGCTTCAAGGAAGCCCCGGACCAATCGATGATCTCGCCCGGCAGCGGCGACAAAGTGATGCATTCCGCCATCAAGATCGGCGACACCACGCTGTTGGTCTCCGACGGCCGCAACACCGGCAAGCCGAATTTCCAGGGCTTCTCGCTGACCGTCTACGCGAAAGACGAAGCAGAAGCTGACAGGTTGTTCGGCGCGCTCGGCGACGGCGGCCAGGTGCGGATGCCGATGGAGAAAACCTTCTTTGCCAAGCGCTTCGGCATGGTCGCCGACCAATTCGGCGTCGGCTGGATGATCATCGTCCCCGCCCAATGAGCGAAGTCGACGGCCGAGAGAGCCGGTCTGACTTGCGCGCAAAATCGAAACAACCCGAGGAACAAGCCATGACCTATGTCGATGGAATGATCGTCCCCGTACCGAAGAAGAAACTCGCCGCCTACCGCACCATGTCGAAGAAATTCGGCAAGGTCTGCCTCGATCACGGCGCGCTAGAATACCGTGAGAGCGTCGCTGACGATGTTAAAGTCGGGAAGCGGACCTCTTTCCCGCGCAGTGTCAAACTCAAGCGCAGCGAGACCGTGGTGTTTGCATGGGTCGTTTACAAATCGCGCGCAGAACGCGATCGCGCCACTGCGAAGATCATGAAAGACAAGCGGCTGGCCGCGATGATGAACCCGAAAGCCATGCCGTTCGACGGCAAGCGCATGATTTTTGGCGGGTTCAAAACATTCGTCAGCCTCTAGTGCAGCGTGAAGGAGAAGCCCATGTCGATCGCGACGCAGAAAATAACGCCTTGCCTGTGGTTCGACACGCAAGCCGAGGAGGCAGCGAAATTCTACTGCTCGGTCTTCAAGAATTCGAAGGTCGGCAAAATCAGCCGCTATACCAAGGCCGGACAGGAGGTTCACCACAAGCCGCCGGGTTCCGTGATGGTCGTGGAGTTCGAGATCGAAGGGCAGACGTTCACGGCGTTGAATGGCGGCCCGAATTTCAAGTTCAACGAGGCGGTCTCGCTTCAAGTGCGTTGCGAGACGCAGGTCGAGGTCGACTATTTCTGGGGCAAACTCACGCAAGGCGGAGAGGAAGGTCCCTGCGGCTGGCTGAAAGATAAATACGGCCTGTCATGGCAAGTCGTACCCGCGATGATCCCGCAAATGATGACCGATCCGGACGCCAAAAGATCCGAGCGCGTCATGGACGCATTCCTGAAGATGAAGAAGCTCGACATCGGGACAATCGAGCGCGCCTACGCAGGGCAGCCGTCATGACCGCCGCAGTCAAAGCCACGCCATACGGCGAGAAGACCATCACGCTCACGCGCGTGTTCGACGCGCCGCGCGCGCTAGTGTGGCGGGCCTGGACCGAGCCGAAAATGATGGCGCAGTGGTTCGGCCCGCGCGGCTTCACAAGTTCGGTGCCGCAACTCGATGTGCGCGTCGGCGGCGCCCTGCGCATTGTCATGCACGGGCCGGACGGCAACGACTATCCGATGAAGGGCGTATTCCGCGAAGTGGTCGCGCCCGAGCGGCTGGTGTTCTCCAATATCGCCATCGACAACAACGGCAATCATCTACTCGAGGGCGAAACAATCGTTACGCTCACCGAGCAGGGCGGCAAAACGACGATGATGATGAAGTCGCACGCCGTCGGCCTGGTACCGATCGCGCCGCAGATGCTGGCCGGCATGGAGGCGGGTTGGACGCAGAGCATCGACAAACTTGCGGAGCTGGTGGCGAAGCCGCAACAATAACCAGGCTAGATCAGCTTCCACGCCACCACGGCGAGCAGCGCCGCGATTGCCCACAGCGCGACCGTGGTCCAGCGGTTGCGGCGTTGTTCGGCGCGACCGATGGCCTCGACGGTTTCGGGCGACAGCACCAGGCCGTTGCGCGTGATGTCGTCGAACTGATCGATCAACGTGGCGGCGCGCGTGAGCAGGCCCGGCACTTGGGCCGCGAAGCGGCCGATCTCGCCGGCGCCTTCGGCGACATCTTCCAGCTTGCCGGCCGGGCCGAGATGGCGCTCGATCCATTGCCGCACCACCGGATCGGCGACGCTCCACATGTCGAGCTTGGGATCGAGCGAGCGCGCCACGCCCTCCACCACCACCATGGTCTTTTGCAGCAGCAGCAATTCCGGCCGCGTGCGCATGTCGAATAATCCAGTGACCTCGAACAGCAGCATCAACAACTTGGCCATCGAGATGTCTTCGGCCGAGCGGTTGTGGATTGGCTCACCGATGGCGCGGATCGCCTGCGCGAAGCTCTCGACCGAGTGATGGCGCGGCACATAGCCGGCGTCGAAATGCACCTGTGCCGTTCGCTGATAATCGCGGGTAATGAAGCCGAACAGGATTTCGGCCAGGAAGCGGCGCTCCTTCGGCCCGAGCCTGCCCATGATGCCGAAGTCCACAGCAATAAGGCGGCCGTCGGCGTCGACGAACAAATTGCCGGGATGCATGTCGGCGTGGAAAAAGCCGTCGCGCAGCGCATGGCGAAGGAAGCTCTGGATCACGTTGCGGCCAAGCGCCGGCAGGTCGAAGCCTTTGGCAGCAAGCGCGGCGTGGTCGTTAAGCGGCGTGCCGTCGATCCATTCGAGCGTGAGCACTTCGCGCGCGGTGTGGTCCCAGTCGACGCCGGGCACGCGAAAGTCGGTGTCTTCGCGGGTGTTCTCGGCCATTTCCGAAAGTGCTGCCGCTTCCAGCCGGAAATCCATTTCGATCGCCACCGAGCGGGCGAGCGTCGCCACCGCTTCGACCGGACGCAGCCGCTGCGCTTCCAGTGAGAAGCTTTCCGCCTTGCGCGCGGCATAGAAGAAGGCGTCGAGATCGGTTTTGAATCGGCGCTCGATGCCGGGCCGCAGGATTTTTACTGCCACCGCCTTGCGTGCGCCGTCCTCGTCGACCTCGGCGCGGTGCACTTGCGCGATCGAGGCGGCGGCAACCGCAGGGCCGAAGCTGGCGTAGACCGCGGCGAGCGGCTTGTCGAAAGCGGCGGCAACCACAGCTTCGGCTTCGGCCTGCGGGAACGGCGCCATCTTGTCCTGCAGGCTTTCGAGATCGGTCGCGATCGATTTGCCGACCACGTCCGGCCGGGTGGCGAGGAATTGTCCGAGCTTGACGTAAGTCGGCCCGAGCTTGGTGAGTGCCGACGCCAGGCGGCTGGAGCCATCCTTCGCTGTCGGGCGCTCGATCAGCCGCGCCAACGCGATCGCCGTTTTGGCCGGCAGCGGCAGCGGCCGCGTGTCGACCAGCGCGAACACACCCTCGCGCGCGAACACGAAGCCGGCATGCGCCAGACGCGTCAGATGGGAAATGCCGGCGATCACAATTTCCAGCCCGAATGCAGCGCCACCACGCCGGCGGTCATCGGCGTGAAGCTGACGCGTCGGAAGCCCGCGGCCTCGATCATCTTGGCGAAGACCGGGGGCTTGGGAAATTTGCGGATCGACTCGACGAGATATTGATAGGCCTCGCGGTCGCCGGTCAGGGCCTGGCCGATGCGCGGAATCACCTGGAACGAATAGAGTTCGTAAAGTCTGTCGATGCCCGGCACATCGACCGACGAAAATTCCAGACACAGGAACCGTCCGCCGATCCTGAGAACGCGATGGGCCTCGCTCAACGCGCGTTCAATGCGCGGCACGTTGCGGATGCCGAAGGCGATGGTGGCGCAATCGAAGCTGCGATCCGGGTAAGGCAGTTGCTCGGCATTGCCTTGCTCGAAGGTCACAGCATTGTCGTGCCCGCGCCTGGCGGCGCGTTCGCGGCCGACCGCGAGCATCTCAGCGTTGATGTCGCAGACGGTGACGCGCGTGCCGGGCCCACCGGCCTCGACCACGCGGAACGCGACGTCGCCGGTACCGCCGGCGAGATCGAGCACGGCGAATTCCTTCTCGGAGCGCGACGGATTGACCGCGGTGACCAGCGCGTCCTTCCAGGTCCGGTGCAGCCCGCCCGACATCAGGTCGTTCATCAGGTCGTAGCGCCGCGCCACAGAATGGAACACGCCATCGACCATGCTTTGCTTGTCGGCGAGCGGCACGGTCTGCTCGCCGAAATGGGTCTCATCGCGCGTGTTTTGGCGGCTGGCCATGGCCAATAATCCTTTGCGGGCAGGACCATAGCGCGGCCTGCCGGGCGGCGCTACAAAGCCTCTGTAACATGCGTTAACGAAGGCCGGGGGCTGGAAAGGAGCCACCATGACAATTCAATTCCAGCGCACCGTTCCCATTTTCCGGATTTTCTCTCTGGAAAAGGCGCGTGAATTCTACCTCGATTTTCTCGGTTTCAAGGTCGACTGGGAGCATCGCTTCGCGCCGGACGCGCCGGTTTATATGCAGGTGTCGCGCGATGGCTTGGCGATTCACCTGAGCGAGCATCATGGTGACGGCACGCCGGGCTCCCTGGCCTATATTTATACGACCGACGTCAAGGCACTGCACCACGAATTGAATGACAAGAATTACCGCCACAACCATCCCGGCCTTCAGGAGCGGGAATGGGGCATGACCGACCTGATTGTGACCGATCCGTTCAGCAATCGCATTGTCTTTGCCGAGCCAACGGAAAAAATTACGGCATGAACGGTCGCTGATGCCCGAGCTCCCCGAAGTCGAAACCGTACGGCGCGGCCTGGCGCCCGCCATGGAAGGCGCGCGTTTTGCCAAGGTTGAGGTGCGGGATCGCCGCCTGCGCTGGCCGCTCGCCAAGGACTTCGAAAAGCGGATCACCGGCCAGACGGTCGAGGGACTGGGTCGGCGGGCCAAATATCTGCTAGCGGATTTGTCGTCGGGCGATGTGCTGATCATGCACCTCGGCATGTCGGGCTCGTTCCGTGTCGGCGCGGACGCTAAGCCCGGCGTCTACTATCACGAAAAATCCAAGAGCACCGCCCACGATCATGTGGTGTTTCACATGTCGAACGGCGCGACGGTGACGTTCAACGATCCGCGCCGCTTCGGCTCGATGAAATTGGTCAAGCGCGCCAGCGTCGACCACGAGCCGCTGCTGCGCGGACTGGGGCCGGAGCCACTCGGCAATGAGTTTGACGCGACGATGCTGGCGCGCGCCTGTGCGGGGAAGAAGACTTCGCTCAAAGCCGCACTGCTCGATCAACGCGTGGTGGCGGGCTTGGGCAATATCTACGTCTGCGAGGCACTGTTCCGCGCGCATTTGTCGCCGAAGCGGCAGGCGTCAACCATCGCCGGCCGCAACGGCAATCCGAACCAACGCGCGGTGGCGCTGGCCGATGCCATCAAGGCGGTGCTCAAGAATGCCATCGAGGCCGGCGGTTCGTCATTACGTGACCACCGCCGCACCGATGGCGCTCTTGGCGATTTCCAGCACAATTTCCGGGTCTATGACCGCGAGGGCGAGCCGTGTCCCGATTGCAAGGGTAAAATCAAGCGCATCGTGCAGACCAGCCGCTCGACCTTCTATTGCCCGAGCTGTCAGAAATAAGCCAAGCTGCGCGCGTGGTAGCCGGGGTCAATGACATGCGTCAATTCATCCTCATTCCCATCCTGCTCGCCCGCCTGGCGGGTGCGGCGTCCGCTGCCGATTATCCCGATCACCCGATCCGCTTCATCGTGCCGCAGGCGGCCGGCAGCGCCACCGACAATGTCGCCCGCATTCTGGCGTCGGTGATCGGCTCCGAGCTGGGTCAGCCGGTCATCGTCGACGATCGTCCCGGTGGCGCGCTCACGCTTGGGCTCGATCTGGTCGCGAAGTCGCCGCCCGACGGCTACACCATCGGCATGGGACCGATCGGCGCGCTCGCCATCACCCGCCACATGGTGGCGAAGCTGCCCTACAACATCGAGCGCGACTTCCAGCCGATCGCGCTGGTGGCGCGCGGGCATTTGCTGCTCGCGGTGTCGCCGCAACTGCCGGTGACGTCGGTCAAGGAGTTGATCGTCTACGCCAAGGCCAATCCCGGCAAGCTGACCAACGCCTCGTCGAGCAACGGCTCGCCTGGCCATGTCGGCGGCGAGCTGTTCAAGTTCATGACCGGAACGCAAATCGTGCACGTGCCCTATCGCGGCGGCGCGCCGGCTATAACCGATCTGATCGCCGGCCATATCGACCTGATGTTCGAAAGCCTGCAATCGATCGCGCCGCTCGCCCGCTCCGGCAAAGTGCGCGCGCTCGGCGTCAGCGGCGCGTCGCGTTCGCCGGCGTTTCCCGATTTGCCGACGATTGGCGAGACGGTGCCCGGCTACTTAGCGCCGACCTGGACCGGCGTGATCGCGCCGGCCGGCGTACCGCGTCCGATCGTCGACAGGCTCAATGCCGCAATCAACAAGGCGCTCAAGTCGGATGCCTTTATCGAGAAGTTCAAAGTCATCGGCGACGAGCCGGCCGGCGGCACGCCGGAAGAGTTCGCCGCCACCATCAAGACCGATTCCGCCAAATGGCAAGACGTCATCAAGCGCGCCGGCGTCAAGCTCGAATGATTTCAAACTTTGAGGGCAGGCCATGAGTTACCAGAACATCATCGTCGAGACCAAAGGCCGGGTCGGCGTCATCCGGCTCAACCGGCCGGCGGCGCTCAACGCGCTCAACCAGGCGATCAAGGCCGAGCTGCGCCAGGCGATCGAGGGCTTCGATGCCGATCCGAATATCGGCTGCATGCTGCTCACCGGCGGCGACAAGGCCTTCGCGGCCGGCGCCGACATTAAGGAAATGGCCGACAAGACCTTCATCGAGGCCTATCTCGGCAATTTCACCGCCGATTGGAATCCGGTAGCGCAGGCCCGCAAGCCGATCGTCGCGGCGGTCGCCGGCTTTGCGCTCGGTGGCGGCTGCGAAGTCGCCATGCAATGCGACATCGTGATCGCGGCCGACAACGCCAAATTCGGCCAGCCCGAAATCAAGCTTGGCGTTATTCCCGGTATCGGCGGCACGCAGCGGCTGACGCGCGCGGTCGGCAAGGCGAAGGCGATGGATCTGATCCTGACCGGACGCATGATGGATGCAGCCGAGGCCGAAAAATCGGGTTTGGTGGCGCGCGTGGTGCCGGCGGCGAACCTGATGGAGGAGGCGATGAAAGTCGCCGAAACAATCGCCAATTATTCGCTGCCCTCGGTGTTGGCGGGCAAGGAGGCGATCAACCGCGCCTTCGAGAGCGGATTGTCGGAAGGCATGGCGTTCGAACGGCGCATCTTCCATTCGCTGTTCGCCACGCAAGATCAGAAGGAAGGCATGAAGGCTTTTGTCGAGAAGCGGAAGCCGGAGTGGAAGAATAAGTAAATGTCGTCATCCTGAGGCGCCCGAGCGTAGCGAGGGCCTCGAAAGATGATGGCCCGCCAACTTCGTTGGCTCGCACCTCAGGGTGACGGAGGCTACTTCCTTACGCAAATAATGCGCACCACCGACGCCTTGGCATCAGCGGTTTGTATCTGCGCCGTCTGCACATGATGGGCGGCGAGGAAATCGCGGATCGTCTCCGTGCCCACCAGCCGCACTGGCGGCGCGGAGGCTTCAACACTTGCGAGCACCGCGTGACCCATTTCCATCAAACCCAGAAACTGGCCCTGCGCGTCGAGCGCAGCAGCGCCGGAAAATCCGGCCATTGGCACCGGGTGGCGCAGTTCGATAGCCTTGCCGTCCGCCAGCCGCGCCTTGATCTCGGTCAGCTTGCGGCTGCCGGCTTGTTCCTTGGGATCGGCAATGCCGACCAGCATCAGTTCGCCCGATTTGGGCGCATCGTGCGTCAGCGCCACGGCTGACAATTTGGGCTGGCCATAGACGCGCAGCAGCGCGAGCCCATTGTCTCTGTCGGCGGCGACGCGGTCGGCGTCCTGCCCGGCGGCGACGATCACCTGGCAGCCTTCGGCGAGCCTCAAATCCGTGACGATATGGCCTTGCGGGCCGACCACCACGCCGGTGCCGTATTCGACCGATTTCGACAGCGCGGCGTAAGGCGCGCTACGCTCGGGAAACGGCGAAAACGCGCTCGCCATCGCCGCCATTACCGGCGCGACAATGCCTTCCATCATCTGGTCATACATCATGGTGAAGCCGCGCACCTCGCCGCCGCGCACTTTGGCGCGCACGGAAAACAGCTTCAGGCCCTGCATGCCGCTGATGAAGAAATTGTCGTCATTCAGCACGCTGGTTTCGGCCCTGCGCGTGGCCGGTTCTTTTTTCTCCCGCTCGAATAGCGCGGAGAGCTTGAGCGACGGATCGCTGATGCGGAAGGTCTCGATCTGCACCTCGCCATGCGCCGACGACCAGCGCGTACCGTGCGCGGCGTCGCGTGCATTGGGCACCATCTTGGTCGGCAGGCCGATGCGGATACCGGTGGCCGGATCGACCACCACGTTCCAGCCGAATTCGTCTTCGTGCCGGGCGGCGTCGGCAAGCAGCGCCGTGCGTTCGGGCGGCGTGAGCACGCCGGTAACCTTGGCCTTGTTGCGTTTCTGGAAATTCTTAATGGCGGTAAGCATCGGATCCTCGCCGCCGGCCGCTCCGGTATAGTCGCCCGACCACAACAGCGCCGCTTGGATTTTCCGGCGTTCGCCGAATGGGATTCCGGCGAACACGTCGGGCACCGGTTGCGCTTTGGCGTCAGCCATTTTCGACGTGTCAGCTTTGGGTGCTTCGGGCGTGGCCGCGGCAGCTTTTGGCTGGACCGGCGCGGCTTCGGCGGGTTTCACGGCAGCCGGCTTGGCGACCGCCGCCTTCGGCTTGACGCGCTTGACGGTAGGCTTTGCTGCTTCGGTGTTGAGCGTGGGAATGGCGCCAGGCGATTCCTGCGCCAGCACTGGAGCGGCGCCGGGCAACAGCGCGAGCATCGCCAGAATCGGTCCCCAACGCATCGTTTAACGCCACCCTGATCTTGTTTTGCTGCACCTTAGCCCATCGAAGCGAGCGCGCAAGCTTCCAAGGGCTGGCAGAAATCCATGCAAAGCCATAGGGTTAAACTCATGCTCGATGCACAAGAACTCGAACGTTATGCGCGCCACATCGTGTTGCGCGAGGTCGGCGGCCCGGGCCAGGCCAAGCTGAAGGCCGCGCGCGTGCTGGTGGTCGGCGCCGGCGGATTGGGCGCGCCGATGCTGCTTTATCTTGCCGCCGCAGGCTGCGGCACGCTCGGCGTGATCGACGACGATATCGTGTCGCTGTCGAATTTGCAGCGGCAGGTGATTTTCGGCACTGGCGATATTGGCGAGCGTAAAGTGGACGCTGCCGAGACGGCGATTGCGAAGCTCAATCCGCATGTGCAGATTGAAACCCATATGGCCCGGCTCGATGCGGGCAACGCGCTTGGCTTGATCGCGAAGTACGATATCGTCGCCGACGGCTCGGATAATTTCGCGACGCGCTATCTGGTGTCTGACGCCTGCTATTTCGCCAAAAAGCCGCTGGTCACCGCTGCGGTCGGCACCTTCGACGGTTCGCTCACCACGCTTCGGGCGCATGAGACGCGTCCCGACGGCACGCGCAATCCGACCTACCGCTGCTTGTTCCCCGAGCCGCCGCCGCCGGGGACGGTTCCTGCGTGCGCGGAAGCCGGTATTCTCGGTGCGTTGCCCGGCGTGCTCGGTTCGATGATGGCGCTCGAAGTGATCCGCGAAATCGTCGGCTTCGGCGAAGGCCTGGTCGGGCGGCTGCTGATGGTGGACGCGCGCTCGATGCGGTTTGAGACGCTGAGCTACCAATGGGACCCGGGCAACCCGCTGAGCGGCGACAAGCCGACGATCAAGGATTTGTCGATTCACCGCTCATCCTCATCCTGAGGAGCGCTCTATAGGAGCGCGTCTCGAAGGATGAGGCCTCATGGTTCGAGACGCATCGCTACGCGATGCTCCTCACCATGAGAGAAAAACTCACAACATCGACGGCAGGACTCTATCTGGCGGTCTGTGCCCGTCCATGAAGGTCTTGATGTTGATGATGACCTTCTCGCCCATGTCGACGCGGCCTTCGAGCGTGGCCGAGC
>Ga0134126_10008395_pt1 | contig 12998 bp, 10 predicted proteins | sample KB31752_FD_96881 | JGI IMG/M metagenome (GOLD analysis project Ga0134126, IMG submission 96881) | Terrestrial soil microbial communities with excess Nitrogen fertilizer from Kellogg Biological Station, Michigan, USA - KB3-175-2 | ecosystem: Environmental > Terrestrial > Soil > Unclassified ...
AATTTCGCGGTATCGAAAAAATCCGCGCCCAATGCCGTGTGGTCGCGCTCACTGTTCCGGGTATCGAGGCTGGTGATGTCGACCGTGACGTCGAACCTGGCGTGCGCGAGATCGTTCGGGTCGTAATCAATCACGGCATCGAAGCGCCGGAACCGGCCGGTGTATTCGACGCCCTGGTAGCTGTTGGTGAACGTGAGCGTGCTGTGCGCGGGATCGACCTGCCAGCTCTTCGCCACGGCCGGCAACGCCAGTGCGGTCAGGATTGCGACTGCCAACCATCCGAGCCATTTCATCATCCCTCTCCTCCGTGCGTTCGCGGGCCCAACGCCATTCTCCGCAGCACATCATCGCGCTGCCTGAAGTGATGCCACAAGGCCGCGCCCACGTGCAACACCAGCAGCGCAATCAGGATCCAGAACAGCGTCTGGTGCAGCAGCAGCGCGCGCGGCTTCCACACCGGATCATAGCCTCCGAGGCCAGGCAGTTTCAGCCAGTCGAACCACACCAGCGGTGCGCCCGACGCGGAGTTGAACCACCAGCCACTGAGTGGAATCAAGAGAATCAACACGTACAGCGCAAGGTGCAGTCCGTGCGCGGCGCGCCGCTGCCAGCGCGGCATTGCGGGTGGATCGGCCGGGCGCTTCTCGCCAAGCCGCCACGCGATCCGCAGCAGGACCAGGGCAAGAATCGTCATGCCGATCGACTTGTGCAGCGCGAAAACGCGCACCTTGGCAGGCGTCAGGCCCATCTGCACCATCGTCAATCCGATCACGCCCTGCGCGAGGATCAACGCCGCGACCAACCAGTGGAACGCGCGCACCAGCGCGCCCCAGCCGGTTTCAGTGCTGCGCAGCGGCATGCCTTTTCTCCACCGCCTGTCGGTAATCGTATTCGGCGGTGCGATCGAGCTTGGCTTCGATTTCGAGGCGAAGCGTCACCTCGGTACCGATGGCTTTCTGGAACGCGGTCATGCCGAATTGCGTGCGATCGAGCTTCGCGCGTCCGGAAAACCCGGCGATGGTTTCGAACCCGAACAGCGTCGTGCCGACGCGGTTGACGGTGAAATCGACTTTCACCGGCAGCGTGACGCCATGCAGCGTGAGCTTGCCGTCCAGCGTGCCGGTGTGCTCGCCGGTCTTGGTGACGAGGACGCTTTCGAAATGCGCCGCGGGAAATTTCGCCGCGTCAAGAAAATTGTGTCCCGTGACGGCGGCGTTCCAACCCTTGTCGCCGAGATCGGCGGACGCGAGGTCGATGTCGGCCACGACTTTCGATGCGGCCCAGTCATCCGGATCGAAACGCAACCAGCCGCGCGCGATCGCCAGCCTGCCGACGGGTTTCGAATAGCCATCGTGATCGGCACTGAACAACACCTGTGAATGCACGGTGTCGATGCGGTAATCCAGCGGATGCGCGATCGCCACGCCGGCCACCAGCGCCAGCGCGAAGCCCAACGGGATTGATGACCATCGCCGCATGCAGGACCTCCGGCCCTCCGCCATCGTCGCACAGTATGCGTGTGTACGCATGCTGGCGATTTTTGTTGCATCATCGGAAGACCGGTTCGAGGGGAGACGGGAGATGCTCGCAGCATGGATTCTGGCCGGAACGCTGGCGGGGGCCGCGCCCAACGCAACGCAGGCGCCGCCCACGCCGGTGTTCCGCAGCTACGGTGTGGCGGACGGACTGCCTTCGACGCTGGTGTATTCGGTCACGCAGGATCACACCGGCTACATCTGGATCGGCACGCACGCGGGCCTGGTGCGCTACGACAGCCGCACGTTCCGCGTGTTCCGCCACGAACCCGGACAAGCGGGTTCGCTGCCCGCGAACGACATCTCCGCGCTGCTGGTCGATCGCGCGGGACGGCTGTGGGTCGGCGGCGAAGGTACCGGCCTCAACCTGTACGAACCGGGCGACGGCAGTTTTCGCCACTGGCTGCACGAGCCGAAACAACAAGAGACTCTCTCCGCGAACGACGTGATGGCAATCGCGCAGGACAACGCCGGCGCGATCTGGGTCGGCGTGTACGCGGGTGGACTGGATCGTCTCGATGCGGACGGCAAGGCTTTCGCGCATTTGCGCCATCGCGACGGCGATCCCGCCAGCATCGCTTCGGACAATGTCACCGCGCTGGCGCCGAACGCTGCGGGCGGCCTGTGGATCGGCACCGACGCGGGCCTCGATCGCATGGACGCGCGCGGCCATATCCAGCCGGTCACGTTGCCGGATCTGCCAACGCAACCCACGGTCTGGCAGATTCGCGTTGCGCGCAACGGCATCGACGCGGCGACCAGCGCCGGCTTGTTCCATGTCGATGCACGCGGGCAAGCGTCGCAGATCGGACCGGAACGCGAAGCGCTGGCCAGCTTGCGCGACGCCGACGGCAGCGTGTGGATCGCGCAGCGCGGCGGACTCGATCATCTCGACGCCAACGGCACCGACCGCCTCGAACAACCGGCACCCGGCGTGACCGGCAGCTTGCCGGGACGGCTGCCGGATGGTTTGTTCCGCGATCACGAGGGCGGCCTCTGGATCGCGATGGTGGACGGCGGCCTCGCCTACCTGCCACCGCAATGGCGCGCCTTCAGCATGTACCGCCATGCGCCCGGCGACGCGGCCGGCCTGGCGCGCAACCGCGTGCGCGCGCTCGCGCTCGCCAGCGATGGTTCGGTGTGGGTTGGCGGACCCGACATGCTGGACAAGCTGGACCCGGTCACCGGTGACGTCCGGCACGTCACGATTCCTGGCCTCGACACATCTTCGGTTTCGGCGCTGGCGGAAGACACCGCCAAGCGCCTGTGGATCGGTACACGCAAGGGCTGCTTCGTGTGGGATGGCAAGCGCCTGCAAGCCATTGCCGCGGGCGATGCGGCGCTGCGCCACGGCGTGTGGCGATTGCTGGCCGCACGCGACGGCGCGATCTACATGGCCGGCGTGGGCAGCGGCGTGTTCCGGATCCACCCGCGCACGTTCGCGATCCAGCCGCTCGCCGCGCCCGGCACGAATGAAGCCGCGCGCGAGATCGTGCAACTGCGCGAAGCCGCCGACGGATCGATCTGGGCTGCGAGCCACGCCGGACTCGCGCGGCTCGTTCGCGGCGCGAATGCATTCGTGTTCGTGCCGGGCATCGACACGGGCGACCTCGACGCGTTCGCATTCGGGCCCGACGACGGCCTGTGGCTCGCGCGCACCACCGGCTTGCAACGTTACGTACTCGATCGCGGCCACGCGATATTGAAAGGCAACGTGCGCAACGACCAGGGCTGGCCCTACACCGGCATGCTCGGCCTGCAGGTCGGAAGCCAGGGCCGGGTATTCGCGCTCGGCACGCGCAACCTGCTGGTGTACGACCCGCGCAACCGGCAACTGCACGCGTTCGTCACCGCCGAAGGATTGGCCAGCGCGGATTTCACCGGCGATGCATTGCTCGCCGCGGGCAACGGTGAGTTGTTCGCCGGCAGCCTCGCCGGCGTGATCGGCATCCACACCCGCGCATTGCCATGGCGCCTCGCGACACCGAAGGTCGCGCTGGAATCGGTGAGCGTGCGCCGCAACGGCAAGTCTGCCGAACTCGATCCGCGCCAGCCCATCAAGCTCGATTGGCATGACCGCGAACTCACCGTCACCGCACAAGTGTTGTCGTTCGTCGATCCGGCACGCAACACGTACCGCTTCCGCCTGCAGGGCTTCGATCCGGGCTGGATGGAAACCGGCAACCGCAACGTGCGCGAGTTCTCGGTGCTGGAGCCCGGCAATTACCAACTGCTGGCAAGCGGGCGCACCGGCGACGGTCCCTGGAGCGCGCCGCTCGACGCGCTTTCGCTGCGCGTCGCGGCAGCGCCGTGGAACACCACGTGGGCGCGTGCGGCCTACGCGCTCACTGCGCTGCTGTTGCTGGCGTGGCTGATCTGGGCCTTGCGGCGACGCCTCCAGCAGCAGCACCGCCTCGCGATGAGCGAGGAACGCCAGCACATCGCCGAGCAGGCCAACGCGGCGAAGTCGCGTTTCCTCGCCAACATGGCGCACGAAATCCGCACGCCGCTCACCGGCGTGCTGGGCATGACCGAGCTGCTGCTGAAGACCACGCTCAACGATCGCCAGCATCAATACGCCGACGCGATCAGCCGTTCGGGTGCGCTGCTGCTGCGCCAGGTCAACGATGCGCTGGACGTGGCGCGCATCGAGGCGGGCCGTCTGGAGTTGAACCTCGCGCCGTTCGATCCCGCGGCGATCCTGCGCGAAGTCGCGGACGCGGATGCCGGGCTCGCCGAGCAGAAACAGCTGAAGATCGACGTGGTGGTGGCGCCCGACGTGCCCCGCGCGGTGCGCGGCGATGCCTTGCGCGTGCAGCAAATCCTGTTCAACCTCACCCACAACGCGCTGAAATTCACCACGCACGGCGGCGTCATCCTGAAACTCGAACGCGACGGCGACGGCATCGCCTACAGCGTGATCGACAACGGTCCCGGCATGATGCCGGAAGAATGCGCGCGCATTTTCCAGCGCTTCGAGCAGGCCGATTACGGACGCCTGCAGCGCGGCAGCGGGCTCGGCCTCGCGATCAGCCGCGAGCTGGTCGGGTTGATGGGTGGCCACATCGGCGTGCAGTCGGTGCCCGGCCGCGGCAGCACGTTCACGGTGCAGTTACCACTCGCAGGCGTGGCGGCACCCGCCGCGGCGGTGCCTGCGCGCGCGACGCCGACGCGTTTTCGTGAAGATGCATCCGAAGTGCAATCATCCGACGCGACGCAATCAGCGCGGCGCGTGCTGTTGGTCGAAGACGATCCGGTGGCGGGGCAAGCCATCGCTGGCCTGATCGAAACCTTCGGCTACAGCGTGACGCTGGCGCCGCACGCGCTCGCCGCGTTGTCGGAGATCGATTCCGGCGACGCCAACGATGCGATGGTGTTCGACTTCGACCTGCCCGGCATGGGCGGCTGCGAACTGGCGAGCATGTTGCGCCAGCGCGGCGATCTCACGCCGATCATCGCGCTCACCGCCAGCTCGCACGGCGACGAGGAACAACGCGCGCGTGCGGCGGGCATGGACGCGTTCCTGCGCAAGCCGGTGCTGCCGGAAGATCTGCGCGACACGCTGGAAAGCGCCATGCGTACTGCCCCCTTCCAACGGAAGGGCGTTCGCTACGCGCCGCCTTTTGACCCCGAAGGCGCTGCTCTTCTTCCCCCTTCGCTTGCGAAGGGCGGAGCGTAGCGAACGCGCGCGAAGCGCGAGAGGGGGGATGCGCTTTTCGCGCTGCGTGATGGCATCCCCCCGCCGCTTCGCGGCGACCCCCTTCCTGCGGAAGGGGGTGAAGATCGTTACGGTGCGGATGATGCGGACGCGGGCGGCTGGGAACTGGCGTCGTACTTTTTCACCAGCGCCTGGAACGCGGGCTGGCCGCGCAGCGGCAGCCATAGCGGATTGGCGCTGAGGTCGTTGCAGGCGACCGGGACCGCTGCGCAGAACTTCGGCAGCAGGTCCAGCGCAGTGGCGTTCTGGCCAAGTGCGACATAGAGTTGGAGCACGTCGCCCATGGACGCCGGATCGAGGTCGGAATGCTTGTGCAGCGCATCCACCGCGGCCAGCGCCTGTGCGTGCAGTTTCGGGTCCAGCACCGATTGGTAGGTCAGCCGGCCCGCGGCGACCAGCGCCTTGGCCAACGGCGTATCGGGTTGCGCCAGATCAAAGGCCTTCACCGCATCCTCGGGGCGGTGCAGCAGCGAATAGACCAGCGCGAGGTCATCGCGCTGTCGGCGCTGTGCGGCGCCAGTTTCATCAAGGCCAGCATCGGCGGCAACGCCTGTGCGTACTCGCCGGAATCCAAAGCGGACGCCGCGAGGTTGTTCTGCGCGCCGGCGTTGCCGGGATCGAGTTGCACCGCTTCCTGTTCCTGCGCCAGCGCCTGCTCCGGCGGCAGCACGGTACCGTAATCCAGATGCGCGTTTGCATCGCTGGGGTCGAGTGCCAGCGCGCGCTGGAATTCGGCCTTGGCCTGCGCAAATTTGCTTTCCGCCACATCGGCAACGCCAAGCGCGACCAACGCCTCCACGTTGCGCGGGTCCAGCGCCAGCGCCCGGTTCGCCTCGGCGCGCACCTTGGGCAGCGCGTCTTTCAGGGGCAACGTGGAATATTGGGTCAGGTCGAACCACGCGCGCGCCAGCCCCGCATGCGCGTCAGCATAGTTTGGATCGAGCGCGATGGCCTGTTCGTACAAAGAGCGGGCCTGCTCGAACGGCGCGGCGGTGTGGGCAGTTTCAATCAAGGCGCGCGCCTGCAGCACCAGATCGTGCGCCTTGGGGTTTACCGTGGGCGCCGGCCCAAGCGCGGCGAACTTCACGTTCAGCGCCCCTGCGATCGAAGCCGAAATCTTGTCCTGCACCTGGAACACGTTGGCGGCCGAATCGTCGTAGTGATCCGACCACAACTGCCTGCCGCTGCGGGTGTCCACCAGTTCCGCGAGCACGCGGATCATGCCGCCCTCGCGCTCGATGCTGCCGTGCACGAGGTTGGCGACGTTCAGTGCTGCGCCGACCGCGTTCGTCGACTCATGGCTGTCGCGAAATTTCGATGCGGTGTCCCAGGCGATCACCGTGAGCGCGGCGTTCTGGCCGAGCGCGTTGGTGAGTTCCTCGGTGATGCCGTCGCTGAAATACTGCTGCTTCGGATCGCCATTGAGGTTGGTGAAGGGCAACACCACCAGCGTGCCGGCCGGCGGGTTGAAGGGTTTGGCGTTGGAAGCCGCGGTTGCGGCGAGCGTTGCGGCGGGTGCATTGCGCCGCACGAAATAACCCGAGGCCAGCAGCACGATCGCAACAGCCATCACCGCGATGATCGCGAAATCCAGCTTGCGCGCGGTGGAATGGGTCATCGAAACATTCGGCGCAACTTCGCTTTCGCGCTTGATGCCCTGCGGCGTGAATTCGTAGAACCACGCGAAGGCGACCCAGAATGGAAATCCGATCACGCAGGCGATCACGAACGCGCGCATCGCCCAGTTGGGCGCGTCGAACAGCGGCCCCAGTTGCGCGATGCCCTGCGACAGCGCCCATGCCGCGCCGGCGTAAAGCACGCCTGCGCGCAGCACGTTGCGGCGCTTCAGTTCCGCGAAAAAGGATGGACGCACGGCCACGGCAACACGAAGTTCCCGCCGGCGACAGGCCGGCTTCCACTGGCGCGAGTGTAAACGAGCGCGTGGCGGAATTCAGGTGTGTGCGTGAGGGTGGCTCAGCCGTCCCTTTGATGCGGAAGATTTGCGCGACAGGCTGGACACGGCGAGACGGACCTCGTAGGAGCGGTCATGCCCGCGCCAAACACGCGTTCATTGGCCGAACTGGTGAAAATGGCGGCCTTGCGGGCTCCTGCGGATTCGCCCAACGCGCACTGACCTGCGAGCGGCATATCCTCCGCGGATTGACCGATGCAAAGCGAACGCAACGACGCGCGCGATCGTGCGCAAGGCATCACCCTCGTTACTGGACGATGCGATGAAATTGACGTAGAACGCGTACACACGATGGCGGTCGCATGCACGCAGGCTGCGGCGGACGTTCGCAGGAGCCACCATAGTCGCCGTGCCAGTGCCAGCCGCTACCACACCAACCCTCGCCGGAATGCCCCCCTATGACCCCACGCAATGTCTCGTTGACTGTCGCCCTCGCCATCGCATTGACGGGCCTCGCCGCCTGCCACCAATCACAAGCGCCATCAAGCGCCGCCGAGCAGATGAAGCAGGGCGCCGAGCAATTCGGCCGGGGTGCGGATGCGGCCGCCAAACAACTTGCACACGCCGCCAAAAAATCGGCCGGCGATGCCGCGATCACGACCAGGGTCAAGGCAGCGCTCGCGAACGACGCCGGGCTCAAGACCCTGAAGCTGGACGTAAGCACCGACCAAGGCGTTGTAACCCTGGCCGGAACGGTCGACTCGCAAGCCGACCGCGATCACGCCGCAAGCATTGCGGAGAAAGTGTCAGGCGTCACCAGCGTGAACAACGAACTCAGGGTACAGGCGCCGGCGTCGGGTTCATCGTCCTGAGCCTTCGCAACAAACGGCAGAAGCGTCTTGCAGGAGCGTGCCATGCCCGCGATTGCTGCGCGGAATAATTCATCGCGCGCATGGCGCGCTCCTACGCGCCCGCGCAATCGATCAGCCATTGCGCCAGCAGCGGCACCGGTCTTCCCGTCGCGTATCCCTTGCGGCCCGGCACCCACGCGGTGCCGGCGACATCGAGGTGCGCCCAGCGCGTGCCTTCGGTGAAGTGCGACAGGAACAACGCGGCGGTCACCGCGCCGGCGTTCTTGCCGCCGATGTTGGCAATGTCGGCAAATGCCGATTCGAGCTGGTTGCGGTAGTCGCTCCACAGCGGCAGCCGCCATGCCCGATCGAGCGATTCGTTGCCGGCGGCGAGCAGCGCATCGGCCAGCGCGTCATCCGCACTGAACAAGCCGGAAGCGTGCGCGCCCAGCGCGACCACGCACGCACCAGTGAGCGTTGCCGCATCGACCAGTGCCGTGGGCGCAAAACGCTTGCAGGTGTAAGCCAGCGCGTCGCAAAGAATGAGGCGTCCTTCCGCATCGGTGTTCAACACTTCCACCGTGATGCCGGCATGGGTGTGCAGCACGTCGCCAGGACGGTAACTCGCGCCATCGACCGCGTTCTCAACCGCCGGCACCACACAGACGAGATTGACCGGCAGCTTCATATCGACCGCCGACAGGAATGCGCCGAGCACGGAGGCCGCGCCGCACATGTCGTATTTCATTTCTTCCATCGAGCCGGTCGGCTTGATGTTCAGGCCGCCTGCGTCGAAGGTGTCGCCCTTGCCGACCAGCGCGTAAGGCTTTTCATCGCCCGCGCCCTTGTACTGCAGCACGATCAGCTTGGGCGGCGTGGCGGAGCCCGACGACACCGCCAGCAGCGCTCCCATGCCGAGCTTCTGCATGTCGGCGCGCTCCAGCACTTCCAGCGTCACCGACTCCGCGTGCTCGTCCGCGATGGTTTTCGCCTGCGCCGCGATGTGCGTGGGCGTGCACAGGTTGGGCGGAAGGCAGCCGAGTTCGCGCGCGAACGCGACGCCGCGCGCGATCGCGTGCGCCTGCGCGATGCCCCGCGCCACATCGGCACCGGCGGCGAGCGCGAGCTTCGCAAGACGCGGCGCATCGGCATTGGCGGGTTTCAGCGTCGCGGTGTAACGGAAGCAGGCGTGGTCGATCGCCAACGCACAGGTGCGCGCGCGCCAATCCACGTCGTGACCGCCAACTTCGACTTCCGGCAGGTAGGTGGCGGCGTCGTTCACCGGCAAAGTTTTGAGCGCGTTGCCCGCCTCGTGGCACGCGCGCATGAATGCGTGCGCATCCAGCGCGGCTTGGCGGCCCAGCCCGACGAGCACGACGCGCGGCGCCTTCACGTCGGACACGCCGTGCAGCACCAGCGTTGCGCCGAGCTTGCCGCTGAAATCGCCCGCGGCTTTCAGCCTTGTCAGCACGCCGCCGCCGACGGCGTCGATGGCCGCGGCAGCCGGCGATTTCGCGTCGTCGAACACGCCCACCACCACGCACGCGCTGTCCACGGCATCGGGGGCGGCGGAACTCTGGCTGAATTCAAGCATCGCAATACACTCCTGGAAGATCGGGCGAACCGGCGCGTGCCACTACACTGCGAAACCTGTTCGCAAACGAGCCAGTCTAGCCGATGCCACGTCTCTCCATCCTCGACCGCTACATCCTGCGCGAGTACCTGTTCGGCGCGCTGGCGGCCGTCGTGGTGCTGCTGGTGATCTTCACGGGCGGCACCTTCGCGGACGTCGCCAACAAGGTCGCGACCGGACGTCTGCCGGGCGGCGTGATGTTCACGGTGCTGGGATTGAACCTGGTCAACACGCTGCAGGCATTGCTGCCGATGGGCATGTTCCTCGGCGTGCTGCTGGCATTGGGACGGATGTACCGCGACAGCGAAATGCACGTGTTGTGGGCGTCCGGATTCGGACCGAAAGGACTGCTGCTGCCGACCGCGATTTTCGCCGTCGTCGCCGCGATCGTCGCGGGACTGGTCGCGTTGTGGCTGGGGCCACTGGCCGCCCGCGCGTCGACTGCCGAGGTCGAGCAGGCCAACCGTTCGGTGATCGCGGCGGGCCTGGAAGCCGGACGCTTCACCAGCCTCACCGGCCGCGGCGGCATCCTGTTCGCGAACACGGTCAGCCCCGATGGCACCAAGCTCGGCAAGCTGTTCGTCGAAAGCGAGCGCGTGGACAAGAACGGCGTCACCGACCTCAGCGTGATCGTCGCCGACCATGGCAACCTGTTCCACGAAGGCGTCGAGGACAACCGCTTCATCGCGCTGCACGACGGCCACCGCTACGACATCCGGCTCGATGCGGACAACTGGCGCCTGATGCAATTCCAGAAGAACGACATCGCGCTGTCGCAACCCAGCGATGACAGCGCCGAAGAGGATCCCGAATCGCTGCGCAGCACGGCTTCGCTGATCGGCGACCGCGATGCCGGCGCGCGCGCGGAACTGCAATGGCGCATCGCGATTCCGTTTGGTCCACTGGTACTGGCGATGCTGGCGCTGCCGATGTCGCGCCAAGGACCGCGCGCATCGCCGGTCGGCCGCATCCTGATTGCGGTGGCGGCATATCTCATCATCATGAATCTGATGACGCTGGGGCGCTCGTTCATCGCCAGCGGCAAGTTGGCGGCGCCGGTCGGCATGTGGTGGATATTCATTCCAGTGTTCGCCGGAGCGGCGTGGGCGTTTGCACGGCAGTACGCGATCCGCAAACCGCGCAGTGCGGAGGTTGCCTCGTGAACGTCGGCGTGTGGCAACGCGTTCGCATCAAGCGCGTGGATTGGCTCATCGCAATCACGGTCTTGGGCGGTGTTCTGCTCACTTGGCTGGTGCTGACCGGCCTCGATGCCTTCATCCAGTTCGCAAACCAGATCAAAAACGGCTATACGCTCGGCAACGCCGTCGCCTACATCCTGCTGACGATCCCGCGCCGTGCCTACCAATGGTTCGTATTCGCCGCCCTGATCGGCGGCCTGGTCGGCATCGGCGCGCTGGCGACGACCGGCGAACTCACCGCGCTGCGCGCGGCCGGCATGTCCAAGCTGAGGATCTGCCTGTCGGTGACGGCACTGGTATTCGTGCTGATGATCGGCGTGTTCATCCTCGGCGAAACCGCGGCGCCGGCCGGCGATCAGCGCGCGCAGCAGATCCTGCTGCGTCGCACCGCGGGTCAGTTGCACATTGGCCAGAGCAGCGGCCTGTGGGCACGCGACGGCAACGACATCATCAACGCGAAGAGGGCACTGGCGCACCTGGTGAATGGCCGGCCCGAAGTCGAACTCGTAGACGTGCGTGTATTCGGCTTCAACGACGCGGGCGAACTCACCTCATTCCGCAACGCCAAGCTGGCGATGCAGGAAGGCAAGGGATGGTCGCTGCACGACGTGCGCGATACCCAGGTTTCAGTCGAGGGTGCGGTCAGCACCACGCATGCACAGCAACCGTGGAAGACCTCGCTCGATCCGGATGTATTGGAAGCTTCGGTCGCGCATCCGGAATACCTGTCGCTGCGTGACCTGTCGCGCAACGTCGATTACCTGCGCGCCAACCGGCAGAATCCGAGTTCGTATTTGAATGCGTACTGGACGCGCGCGTTCTATCCGCTCAACACGCTGCTGCTAGTGCTGTGTGCGCTGCCGTTCGGTTTCGGCGCACTGCGCTCGGGCGGCCTCGGCAAGCGCCTGTTCCTGGGCGTGATCGTCGCGCTCGCGTGGTACTTCATCCAGCTTGCAATCGTCAACACCGGCACGGTGTTCGGCGCACCGCCACTCGTGGTGAACCTGATTCCGGCGCTGCTGTTGTTGGCAATCGCGATCTGGTATTACCGGCGGGTGTAGCGGAAGAATGTCAGAGGCGCACAACGCGCGTTCGGCACACGCGGTCGTGCCACGTGCGTCGTTCGGGGTCGAACCACGCAAACCAGAAGCCGCAGCCGAGCAGCGCGAGCGACACCAGCGCCAACGCGAAACGCAAGCACGCGGTGCGCACGTCAAGGCGCGCGCCGTCCGCACGCAGCAGTCGAAATTTCCATGCGCGCGAACCGACCGTCGCGCCGACGCGCACCCACGACACCACGAAGTACGCGCCGGCCACGACCAGCAGCCACAGGCTCAGCAGCGCACGCAGCAACGGATTCGGGTGTTGCGGGTCGTAGACACCATGGAAGACCAGCACCCACAAGCAGGCGGCCACGATCCAGATTCCGATCAACGGAAACAGGTCGTAGAACATCGCCGCGAAGCGCCGCCACAACGGCACCGATCGTGTTTGCGCGGCTGGAACGGATGTCGATGGCATCGGAAGGCTTGCGCGAAAAAGGAGTGCGCGCCAGCATCGCGCGATGGCACCCTCCACGACCGACATCGACCCGCGTGACCGCGCCGCGATCGACGCATTCCTCGAAGGCGTGTGGTCGCGCGATGGCCTCGCGGATCTGACGCTCGCCGATTATCGCGGCGATCTGGAACGTTGCGCTACCTGGCTGGCACAGCACGCGCACGGTTTGCTGACGGCCTCGCGCGAGGATTTGTTCAACTATCTCAAAGCGCGCAACAAGGCGGGCATCGGCGCGCGCACCAACGCGCGCGAGCTGACCGCACTGCGCAGGTTCTATGCGGAACAGGTGCGCCACGATCCTGCTTTCGAAGATCCCACGCTGCTGCTGGACGCGCCCAAGCTGCCGCGCACGCTGCCCAAGGCGTTGGCGGAACGCGAAGTCGAAAATTTGTTGAACGCACCCGCGATCGACGCGCCGATCGGCCTGCGCGACCGCGCGATGCTGGAACTGATGTACGCCTGCGGCCTGCGCGTCAGCGAACTGGTGACGCTGCCGCTGGCGGGACTGAACCTGCGCCAGGGCGTGCTGCGCGTCACCGGCAAGGGCGGCAAGGAACGCCTGGTGCCGATCGGCGAAACCTGCATGGACT
>Ga0134126_10008396_pt1 | contig 12997 bp, 8 predicted proteins | sample KB31752_FD_96881 | JGI IMG/M metagenome (GOLD analysis project Ga0134126, IMG submission 96881) | Terrestrial soil microbial communities with excess Nitrogen fertilizer from Kellogg Biological Station, Michigan, USA - KB3-175-2 | ecosystem: Environmental > Terrestrial > Soil > Unclassified ...
ACATAAGCATAAATGCCTTGTCCTTTTATATCGTGTGGGTAACCAACAATAGCACTTTCAATAACACCTGTGTGCGAGTTAATGGCATTCTCTAATTCTGCAGTACCAATTCGGTGTCCGCTAACATTCAACACATCATCTACTCTTCCTGTTATTCGGTAATTGCCATCTTCATCACGCAGGCATCCATCACCTGTAAAATATAAATTTTTGTAAGTCGAAAAATAAGTCAGTCGGCAACGCTCGTGGTCATTATAAGTTGTTCTTATAATCCCCGGCCAAGGGAATTTTATACAAAGGTTTCCACTCACACCATTGCCTTCAAGTATTTTACCGTTTTCATCAACCAAACAAGGGTGCACACCCGGCAAAGGCAACGTTGCAAACGATGGTTTTTGTGGTGTAACATTTGCCAGATTAGAAATTAATGTACCACCCGTTTCGGTTTGCCACCAGGTATCTACCACAGGGCACTTTTCTTTACCAATATTGGTGTGGTACCAGTGCCATGCCTCTTCGTTTATTGGTTCACCTACCGAGCCCAACACCTCAAGCGAACTTAAATTTTTATTATTCACAACATCCAAACCAAAGCCCATTAAGCTGCGTATGGCTGTGGGTGCAGTATATAAAATGTTTACTTTAAACTTATCTACAATCTCCCAAAAACGCCCTGCATCGGGGTAGATTGGTACGCCCTCAAACATAAGGCTTGTAGCTCCTGCACTAAGCGGGCCATAAACAATATAACTATGTCCGGTAATCCAACCAATGTCGGCCGTACAAAAATGTATTTGCCCGGGTTTGTACTGAAACACATTTACAAACGTATAGTTTGTCCATACCATATAACCTGCACAAGTGTGTACAACACCTTTTGGTTTCCCGGTAGAGCCTGATGTGTAAAGTATAAATAAAACATCTTCTGCATCCATTTCTTCAGCAGGACAGATAGGGTTTCCTTGCTCTTCTACTTTTTTAATTTCATCGTGCCACCAAATATCTCTTTCGGCTTTCATAGTTACCGCAGTATTGGTGCGCTTGTATACAATTACTTTTTTTACAAAAGCACAAGTTGCTAAAGCCTCATCAATCACACTCTTTAACGGAATATCTTTTGCGCCTCTAAAAGCGCCATCGCAGGTAACAATAAATTCTGCCTTGGCATCTTGCAATCTATCTGCAATTGCTTGGGCAGAGAAACCTCCAAAAATTACCGAGTGTATAGCACCTATGCGTGCGCATGCAAGCGTGGCTATGGCAAGTTCCGGTATCATGCCCATATAAATGCAAACACGGTCGCCTTTTTTTACACCATTGTTTTTTAAAACATTGGCAAACTGGCAAACCTTATCATACAATTGTTGATAGGTGTAAGTAACGCTTGCCTCTTTCGGATTGTTAGATTCCCAAATAATAGCAGCTGTGTTGGCATCAGTAGCCAAATGTCTGTCTAGGCAGTTTTCGGTAATGTTTAGTTTGGCACCTTTAAACCATTCTATTTTAGGTTCGGTAAAATTCCAGTCTAAAACTTTATCCCATTTCTTTTTCCAGGTAAAATTTTCGGCTACACCCGCCCAAAAGGCTTCGGGCTCTTTCACACTTTTATCGTACGCGGCTTTGTATTCGGCCAATGTTTTTACTTGATGGGGATATTTCATAACATATAAATTTCGTTCTACGAAAGTATGTTATTCATAGTGTTTTTAAAACAAAAAATTACTTAATTTCAGCATCTATATTTAACTCATGGAAAACACTTTAGCCTACGCACAAACACAAGACAAAAACGACGAACTAAAAGCCTTTAGAGATAAGTTTTATTTTCCCCGCCTGCATGGCAAACAAACGGTTTATTTTACGGGCAACTCGCTGGGGCTGCAGCCCAAAGCCACACAAGATTATATTTTAAATGAATTAGAAGACTGGGCAAGCTTTGGTGTCGAAGGGCATTTTCATGCACGCAACCCTTGGTTTTCGTACCACGAAATCCTAACCGATAAAACCGCTAAAATAGTTGGGGCATTGCCGCAAGAAGTTGTAATGATGAACCAGCTTACGGTTAATCTACACCTGCTTTTAATTTCTTTTTATCGCCCAACCAAACAACGCTATAAAATTATTTGCGAGGCAAAAGCTTTCCCATCCGATTTATATGCTTTGCAATCTCAAGTAAAATATCACGGTTTTAATTATAAAGATGCGCTTATAGAAATTGAACCACGCGAAGGCGAAAAATCGTTGCGCACCGAAGATATTTTAAAAGCCATTGAGGATAACAAAAACGAATTAGCCGTGGTGCTTTTTGGCGGCATAAATTATTATAGCGGCCATGTACTCGATATGAAAACCATTACCGAAGCTACGCACAAAGCAGGTGCTTATGCAGGTTTTGATTTAGCGCACGCTGCCGGAAACATAAAATTAGATTTACACAATTGGCAGGTAGATTTTGCTTGCTGGTGTAGCTATAAATATTTAAACGCAGGTCCGGGTGGTGTTGCCGGAGCTTTTGTGCACCAAAAACATTTACAAAATTTCGATTTACCTATACTGGCCGGTTGGTGGGGCCATGATAAAGAAACCCGTTTTAAAATGGCATCTGAGTTTATTCCCATTCCTACGGCAGAGCGTTGGCAACTAAGTAACGCACCCGTATTATCTATGGCAGCATATAAAGCATCATTAGATATTTTTGACGAAGCCGGTATGGATAGGTTGGTTGCAAAAAGCACACGCCTTACAGGTTATTTAGAGTTTATTGTTAATCATGTAAACGAGCTTACAAAAACCGCCGATAAATATTTTGAAGTAATTACTCCGGCTGATAGAAGTTGCCAATTATCGGTTGTACCTCATGGCCGTGGTAAAGATTTGTTTACCCAGCTTACCCAACACGGTGTTATTGCCGATTGGCGCGAGCCCGATGTTATCCGCATGGCACCGGTGCCTTTGTATAATTCTTTTGAAGACGTATTTCAATTCGGTCAAATTTTATTGCACCTTTGTATTAAGTAAAAAAAACAATCATGAAAAAAATTTCCATCCTGGTTTTATTCGCAGCTACACTATTTGCTTGCTCTGAAAATAAAGAACAAGCCACCGATTCAAAAAAAGATAACGGCATTATCGAAACCCATCCTGTACATGGCAACGTAGTGCAAGCAAGTTTTAAAGTTTGGGGCAATTGCGAAACCTGTAAAGATAATATCGAATCAGCAGCACGCATTAAAGGACTTACCTTTTGCAGTTGGGATACCGACACTAAAGTTTGCACCATAACTTACGATAGCCGCGAAACAACAGTTGATGCCATCCAAAAAGCCATTGCCGAAGCAGGTTATGATAACATGGGCTACAAAGGCAACGATAAAGCTTATGCCGATTTAGCGCCTTGTTGTCAGTACGATAGAAAAAAGTAGGGCGGTCACAAGTTTTTATGATTACATAAAAAACAACTTGCATGCAAAAACGCAAACTAGGCAATACAGATTTACATGTTGCACCCATAACATTTGGCTGCAACGTTTTTGGTTGGACCGCCAACGAAAAAACATCTTTCGATTTATTAGATGCTTTTACTGCAGCCCAATTTAATTTTTTAGATACTGCCGATATTTATGCAAAATGGGCAACCGGAGTTGGAGGAGAGTCAGAAACCATCATCGGTAAATGGACAAAACAACGCAACAACCGCAGTAAAGTAATTATCGCTACAAAGGCCGGTATGGTTGATGCGGTAGGCGGCATAAACATTACCAAAGCCTATATTATTAAAGCTGCCGAAGCATCTTTAAAACGTTTGCAAACCGATTATATTGATTTATACCAAACACATAAAGATGATGAATCTGTTCCCGTTGAAGAAACCCTCGAAGCGCATCAGCAATTAATTAAAGAAGGCAAAGTGCGATGGATTGGCGCATCAAACTTTTCTGCCAAAAGGTTACAAACTGCTTTAGATGCCAGTAAAAAACACAACCTCCCTCGCTACGAAACCTTGCAACCACTTTATAATTTATACGATAGAGAAGGTTTCGAAAAAGAGTTAGAACCACTTTGCCTGGCAAATAACATTAGTGTTATAAATTTTTATTCCTTGGCTGCTGGTTTTCTTACAGGTAAATATCGCACCCAAGCCGACCTTAGTAAAAGCGCACGTGGTGCACGTGTAGCATCAACTTATTTAAATGATAAAGGTCTACGCATTTTAAAAACTCTTGATGAAGTTGCTGCACAATATAAAACTACTACAGGTTCAGTTGCCGTTGCTTGGTTGTTGGCACGTCCATCGGTAACAGCACCCATTGCAAGTGCCACTAGTTTAGCACAATTACAAGAGCTTATTAAATCTGTCGATTTAAAATTAAGCCCCGATACAATTGCTATGCTAAACAAAGCAAGCAGTTAAGTAAAAAATTATTTCTTCACCCTCTTCTTTAAATTTTCAATACTAAGTAAAATCACCTCATTGGTAGCAGGCAATTTAAACTCAGGTTCAAATTGATGGTTAGCACCTGATGACACCGCCTCCTTAATTGCTAGCCACGTTGCAAAAGCAAGCATTAAAGGTGGCTCGGCAACCGCTTTACTTTTACGTATAGCATTTGGGTTAGGTGCGCTTTGTAATAAATGTGTTCTAAAATCAGTTGGTATATCTTGTACCGATGGTATTTTGTAAGTGTCAGGCGAATGATTTAGCAAATGTCCTTTATCATTCCATTTTACTTCTTCGGTAGTACACCAGCCCACACCTTGTATGTAGCCTCCTTCAACTTGTCCAATATCCAATCCTGCATTAATAGAGTCACCCACATCGTGCAAAATATCGGTACGCAAATTTTTATAAAAACCTGTTAGTGTATCAACCATCACTTCACTCACGCACATACCAAAAGCAAAATAATTAAAAGGCTTGCCCCAACCGGTTGCTTTATCCCAACCAATATTAGGTGTGCGGTAAAAACCCGTAGCACTTAAACTTATTTGGTTAAAATGACATGCGGTCATCGCTTCACCAAAATCAATTTTTCTATCAGGGTTTTTCTTGTCAAATATTATATCATTTTCAATAACAATATTTTCTTTTTCACTCGGTTTATCTGTATGTGCTTTACTAAACTCTTTGGCAAATAATTCTGTTATTCTGCTTTTCAATTTGTCTACTGCCACTTTCACAGCCATACCATTTAAATCAGTCCCGGCCGATGCCGCCGTAGCCGATGTGTTTGGCACTTTAGATGTGTTGGTTGCATTCACTTTAATTTTTGCCAGACTTACACCCAACTCCGCCGCAGCTATCTGCGCAATTTTGGTGTTAAGCCCCTGCCCCATTTCGGTACCACCGTGGTTAACCAAAATAGTTCCGTCTTTATAAATGTTTACCAAAGCCCCCGCCTGGTTTAAGAATGAAGTAGTAAACGATATACCAAATTTTACAGGCGTTAGTGCTAATCCTCTTTTATAAAATTCATTTTTAGCATTAAATTCATCAACGGCCTTTCTTCTATTTCTATAATCAGAAGATTTCATCAACTGCTCATACATCGTATCCAATCTATTCAGTTCAACTTCTTGTCCGTAATGCGTAATGTTATCCTTATCTGTTCCGTAAAAATTTAGTTTGCGTACATCAACCGAATCTTTTTTTAAGTAGCGTGCAATTCTATCAATCACACTCTCCATAGCTGCCATTCCTTGCGGACCACCAAATCCTCTAAACGCCGTGTTAGATGGTAAGTTTGTTTTATAAGCCTTACCAATCACTTGCATGTTTTCAATAAAATAACTGCTATCAGCATGCAGCATAGCACGTTCCAAAATTGCCAAACTTAAATCGGTAGCACAACCACCATCGGCATGTTGCTCAAATTTCAAGGCAGAAATTTTTCCGTGTTCATCAAAACCAACTTCATATTGTATCAAATACGGATGTCGTTTACCGGTTATAATTTGGTCATCATCTCTAAACAATCTAATCTTCACCGGGCGCTTAGTTGCATTACATAACAGAGCACACCATGCTGCAGCCCAGTTGCCCTGTGTTTCTTTGCCACCAAAGGCACCACCCATCCTTCGGGTTTCAACTACAATTTCATTTTTTCCAACACCCAACACTTCAGCAATTATCGCCTGTGTCTCTGATGGATGTTGTGTTGAGCTATAAGCTGTAATTTCTTGTTGCTCGCCGGGCACACACAAACACGATTGTGTTTCTAAGTACCAATGCTCTTGCGCACCCGTTTCAAGTTCTCCTTTTAAAACATGTTTTGATTTTTTCAATGCAGTATCTGGCTCGCCACGTTTCATGGTTCGTGCCGGTGCTAATAAAGAATTTTTTTCTATTGCGACTCTTAAATTTAAAATCGCTTCCAATTCTTCATACTCAATGCGTATCAATTTTTCCGCCTCAATAGCAATCTCTTCTGTCTCAGCTGCTATAAGCACAATGGCTTGTCCCACACAAATAACTTCATTCGCAGCCAAGCACGGTTCATCGTGCACTACTGGCCCCATTTGGTTTGCACCTGGTATATCTTTATAACAAAGCACTGCGTGTACACCTGCTAATTTTTTTGCGGCTTCTAAATCAAGTGTTTTTATTTTGGCATGTGCTTGCTTGCTATATACAACTCGCCCAATTAATAATTGCGAATTAATCTGCATATCATCAATATATACCGACTGACCCGAAACATGTTTATGTGCACTATCGTGAGGAATGTTCATAGTAAATATATTAATGATGTGTTTCGTTCCAAAACTTTAACAACAAATTCTTAGCAGCCACACTTCTAAATTCTGCCCCCGACCTTGCGTCAGATAATGGAATAAACTCCCCAGCAATTATCTCCATAGCTTGTTCTACATTTTCTCTCGTCCATTCATTACCCATTAAAAATGCTTCTGCTTTTGTAGCTCGTTTGGTAACAGCAGCCATACCGCCATAGGCTAGACAAATAGAACTAACTTTATTTTTTTCTATCAGTAAACTAAAACCAGCACTCACCGTAGATATATCTAAATCTTTTCGTTTAGATACTTTATAAAATTTTACAATCGTTCCCTCAGCAGGTTTAGGAATGATAATTTTTGTAATCAACTCGTTTGGTTTGCGTGCCGTAACACGATAACTCAACACATAATTATTCATATTTACAATACGTTCTTCATGTACGCTTTGTAATTTTATATCTGCATTATAAGCCATCAGCACAGGTAGTGTATCTCCAATGGGCGAGCCTGACCCTAGGTTTCCACCTAATGTTGCAAGTGTTCGTATCTGTTTCGACCCAAAAACTGTCAAGGCTTCATGTAAAGCATGTAATTCATGTTTCGAAATTGTTTTCACTTCCTCCAAACTCATACCCGCACCAAATTTTATAACATAATCTGTTACCGTACATTTCTTTAATTCTTCAATGTTCGATAGGTCAATAATCTCTTCTAATAAATCATGTTTTTTGGTAACACGCAAAGCCACATCAGTTGCTCCGCTTATTATTACCGAATTTGGCATTTTATCTCTTAATTCTAACGCTTCGGTTTTTGTTTTCGGCTGAAAGTAATTTTGTTTTTTGGTATATATAAATGCTGATTTACTTTCATTTTTAATTTGACTCAATAAATCAATAACGTGCTTTTCATTCTTTGTAAAAAAATCTACACCATTATTTACACAGGCCTTTGCAGCCGCTTCAATAATTGGTTTATAACCGGTACACCGGCAAAGGTTTCCTGTAAGCGTGTCTTCAATCGTTTCTTTACTAGGATTGTTTTCTGTTTTGTATAATGAGAAAATCGACATTACAATCCCCGGCGTACAATAACCACACTGACTACCGTTGCACTCAACCATCTCCTTTTGTACAGGATGCAACACTTCTGTGTTACCTTCTTTCTGCATCAAATTCTCCACCGTAATTAATTGCTTGCCATTAAGCATGGGCAAAAAAACTAAGCAAGAGTCTATTGCCTGATAGTGCAATTTTCCATCTACACCTAACTCACCAATAGCCACTGTACAAGCACCGCAATCACCCTCAGCACAACCCTCTTTCACTCCTTTGTGCAACGGGCTATTCCGCAAATAATTCAACACCGTTGTAGTAGGCTTTAGTTCTTCACTAAAAGTAAGTGTCTGTATTTTATCGTCTAATACAAATGAAATAGTTTGTTGCATAGTTTCTCAGTATAAAGTTTAAAGATAAAAAGTTCCGCCGTATTTTATACGCTTACTTTAAAACTTTCGGGACAGTTTTTGTATTTCGCACATCAATCAGTTTTGCCAAAATACTAATTGCAATTTCCTGCGGTGTTATAGCTTCAATTTCTATGCCAATAGGCATATCAATTTCCTTAATTTCTTCTTCGTTTAAAAAATTAGCCGCAATCATATTCTTTTTTGCAATCTCAACTTTTCGTTCGCTGCCAATCATCCCAATATATTGATGTGGCTTTTTAGATGTTAAAGCTAAAATCTCTCTATCATACGCATGGTTATGTGTTAAAATAACCACAAATATATTCTCATTAAAATCTAATTGTTCAATCGCTGTGGCATGATGTTCCTTTATCATCCCACACTCAGGTATATCAATTTCATCAAAGGCTTCGTAGCGTTCATCAATTAGGGTAACATTAAAATCAAGCTCACTGGCAAATTTCGCCAAAGCTTTACCAATGTGTCCTGCCCCAAAAATATAAATCTGTTTTCTATTCATAATCGGTTCAATAAAAAGTTCTACCGTACCCCCGCAACACATGGCAAGTTCACTTACTAAATTATGCTTCACCGTTTTTGTCTCATTGTTTTTTATAACTTCAAGTGCTTGTTCAATTACCACTTTTTCTAACGAACCTCCACCAATCGTTCCTGCAATACCTCCGTTTTCATATACTAGCATTTTTGCTCCTGTTTTTCTAGGGGCAGAGCCTTTAGTCATAATTATCGTACACAAAGCAGCTTTGCGCTTACCATTTTCTACTTCAATTATTTTTTTGAAAATGTTCAATAGTCCTATTTTTGATTCGGAATAATAATTTTAAACGACGTACCAACCAATGGAGTCGATTCAACGCTTATCGTTCCATTAATTTTTTCCACAGCTTCTTTCACTATATACAAACCAATCCCCGAACCTTCCTTGCTATTTAAATTGCCTGTTCTAAAAAATAACTTAAATATATTTTCAACATGTGTCTGGGCAATTCCTACACCATTATCTATAATAGTTATGCAGGCTTCTTTTTCACTTGCACTAACTTTCAACTGTATTTTATGAGCTTCTTTATTTGTTTCGTTCTGATATTTAATTGCATTCGATACTAAGTTTTTCAGCACTACTTCCAATCTGAACGAATCACTTACAAATTCACCAATTTGCTCTGTCTCCTGTTCAAAAACTATATTCGGATCAATGTTCCTCAGCGAATCTATTACCTTTAGTGCAAGTTCTTTAAAATCAATTTTATCTTTTCTTTCTCCCGCGTTTGAGTTTTTATAATAATCAATAATATTAATTATAAAAGTATCAAGCCTGCTAACACAAGTATTAATAATATCAAAATAATGTTCTACCTCCTTCGATTTTTTAATCGCTTTCGATAACTGAACAACACCTAAAATCGACATTAATGGCGATCGTATATCATGAGAAATACTGTAAACAAATTTGCTTAATTCGCCATTCAGCTTTTCAAGTTGTTCGTTTTTTTTCCTGAGTTCTATTTTCGATTGATATATTATCGCACAATTTTCAATAGCCAAGGCTAGTTTTTCCCAATCCCAGGGTTTTTGTATAAACTTATTAATTTGCCCTTGGTTAATGGCTTTAATTACTACATCTAAATCCGAATAAGCCGTAATAAGCAAACGCATGCTTTCCGGATATTTTTCAACAGTCTTCTCTAAAAATTCTACCCCCGTGGTAGAGGGCATTCTTTGGTCAGATATAATGATATGAATTTTATGCTCCTCTAATAAATTAAAAGCCTCCGCAGCACTAATAGCCGTATAAACTTCATATTGTTTCCTAAAATGGGCGCGAAAAGAATTTAAATTATTCTCTTCATCGTCAACATACAAAATACTTGTTTTATCTATCATTTTAATAAAGCAATCACAAATTTATTTTTTTATTCAACACAACCACAACTTTAGTTCCTTTACCAGGCACACTATCTATTTCTATTTTAGCATGATGTGTTTCTATAATCTTAAACACAATTGACATTCCCAAGCCTGTCCCTTCACCCACATCTTTAGTTGTAAAAAAAGGTTCAAAAATTTTATCCCGTGTTTCTTGTGTCATTCCTATACCAGTATCTTCAAAACTCACACAAATATGTTCCCTTTCAACATATGATTTAATTATCAGTTTCTGTTTTTCATCTAAGCTTTTTTGTCTTATAGCATATAATGCGTTACTAATCACATTCATAAATACTTGGTTTAGTTTACCCGGCAAACATTCAATAAGTGGTAGGTCTTCCAAATCTTTTGTTACTTCTACATTTTTCGGTATAGAATATTTCAACAATGTCAATGTAGATTCAATTCCTTCATTAATATTGACTTCCTTAACTTCGCTCTCATCCAATCTCGAAAAATTTTTCAAACCAGCCACAATTTCAGTAGTCCTTTTTGCACCATCTTCAATACCCGAAAGAAGCATTTCTATTTCTTTCGTGGTATAATCTAAATCAATTTCTTTTTTGTACAAATCAATTTCTTTTAGTTTATCTAATAGGGCATCATTCGGTTTTATCTCCTCGTATTTCTGTACTAATTTTATTATATCCGCTATATCCATTTTTAACGGCTTTAAATTAGCACTTACAAAATTTATAGGATTATTTATTTCATGAGCAATTCCAGCTGTTAATTGTCCAAGTGATGCCATTTTTTCGGCATTAATTAATTGGGTTTGGGCATCTTTCAAATTTGTAAGTGTTACACTCAATTGATTATTGGTTTCTTTTAGTTCTATAGTACGTTCAGTTACTTTTTGCTCTAACACAACATTTTGTTCTTTAATTAACTTCTCATTTTCTTGCAGAGCCAACACCATAACCGTTTGCGATTCTTCCTTTTCCATTTTTAAAATATTAATTCTATCTGCAAGTGCAATTGAAAGCAAAATAGCTTCTATAGCCGAACCTGCTGGCATAGTATATATAGTAAGATTATTATAAGGTAACACACCCATATTTTTCAAAGCAAAAACTATAACTCCTATTAAAAAAGTAAGCCAGGCCGTAAGAAAAAATTTGGCTGGTCTGTATCCCTTTCTAGCTATCGCAATAGCTACACCAAGTAAATAAAAAGATATTAGTAAAGCTGTAATATCAACTAAGGGAATAATTTGTTTCCCAGCTATCGAAAGAATAATGCACATGATATAACTTCCATAAAAAACATACAGTACTTTATGTATGTTCGGAAAGTATTTTTTTGTATTTAAAAACAACCGGGCAAATTCTGCTGCACTTATTCCAACAAATGCACTTAATATTACAACACTATGTTCAGCCAACCAAGGTGAGTTAGGCCACAAAAACCTAAAAGTATACCCTTGAAAACAACTTTGTGTTAAACCAACAAATAATATATATACAATATAATATAAATAGCTGCGGTCTTTAGTAGATAGATATACAAATGCATTATAAAAAAACATCACCAACATAATACCCGCATAAACACCAAAAAGTAAATCCTTTTCTCTAATAGAATCTAAAATTGCATCCGAGTTTCCTAACTTTATAGGCAATACTATTTGTTCTTTAGCCTTAAGTTTTAAAAAACATTTAATAGTTTTATTTTGAGGAACACGTAAGCTAAAAACATAACTTGGATGATCATAATCTCTTAACGAAAACGCTTGATACTCTCCCATTTTCTTTTCTGTATATTTTCCGTTGTCTAAAGCGGTGTAGAACGTAACCTCATCTATTATAGGATTAGCAAGTTCTACAAGTAACAAATCTTTGGTCGAATAATTTTTTATTTTAAACTGTACCCAAATTGATGAACTTGTAACCCCTAAATTAGGTACATCCTGCGTACTAAGTTTAAAATCAGAAGATAATGCAACTTCATTTATTGTTAGCTTATTTGTTGGATCCTCTAATAGTTTAACTGAATTGCCTATCAGTATTGTTTTTTTTATGTCCGAAAAAAAAATTGTATCTCCAACATTTTCTAATGTGTTAGCGCCAACCAATAAAGGCATACAAATACAAAATAGGTAAAAATATTTTTTCATGTTTCTTTAATATTTTTGATTTACAGTTTCATCATTAAACCACGATTTAGGAATCGATAAATCATATTCTATATACAATTCTCCTTTAGGGCCTTTCTCTAAAATTTTTTGATGCAAAAGATTTCTCAAATTAACTATTTTTTCTCTTTCGGCAGGATTGGCTTTATCAAGTTTAAGTGTATCTTTTATTATCAAAGCATAAGCCAGCAAATCAGACTTAGGATAGTAAAATGTCCCTTTATTTCCTAAAGACTTCTCTACTTCAAACCCAACTCCTTTAAACATAGGTAACGTCAATTCTGCACAAATACCAAACATGGTTTTAATGTCTAATTGGTTTAAAACCGAAATGCCCATACGCACCAATAAATAACTTAGGCCTTTGCCAGCCACTTTTCTCGAGTTCCATAAGCCACATAATTCTCCTGCACCGTCCGCACTATTTTTTTTTATCAATTCATATATACTTGCATCAAGTTTCCCAATAGCAGTCTCAACAGGTAAGGGTTGGGTGCCGCCTACTTTAATAACTCTAATACCACATAAAAGCTCTCCATCAGTAACCGATTCAGCTGATATAACATATACTTTCGGATTTTTTACCCAATCATCATTATTAGAAGTAATCTTACCAATTCCATATACTTCCAAAACTTCTCTATGCCCAATTAAATACCGTCGGCATAAATCCGGTTCATCAATAGCTCTATAAATTTTTATTTTTATCG
>Ga0134126_10008398_pt1 | contig 12997 bp, 12 predicted proteins | sample KB31752_FD_96881 | JGI IMG/M metagenome (GOLD analysis project Ga0134126, IMG submission 96881) | Terrestrial soil microbial communities with excess Nitrogen fertilizer from Kellogg Biological Station, Michigan, USA - KB3-175-2 | ecosystem: Environmental > Terrestrial > Soil > Unclassified ...
AGCGGCGGGCCTGGCAAGGCGCCGGAGCATCCTCATACCGGGTCGTCTGTGGATGTTTCGGCAACGCAGCCAGGGTCGTCGATCGGCCGATTCGCCCCCAAAATGGGATCAGACGCCCTCTAATGGGCTCGTCGGAACAGGTGGCGTGCGCACGCCCACGCGGGCCCGCCCGTGAGCGCCGCCCTGGGGACGGGACAGCTCGACCGCGTTGCCGTGCCCGTCGCGCTCGCGGCATTAGCGCTGGTCGACGGAGCGTTCGCCGGGTTCCGCGCCGCGACCGGCCGCAATGCCCGAATCGATAAGCGCTGATACAACGCGCAGGCCGCCCGTCGCGGCTTCCTGGTAGCCGCGGCATCGCTGCTCGCCGTATCGGCGGCTCTCGGCCTCGGCCTGCTTGGGAGGCGTGAGGCCGCGCGCAGCTATGACGCCCTGGTCCAGGCAGGCGAGGGGATGCTCGTGGTGCTGCTGCCGTTTGCGGCGGTGGTGGTCGCGTCCCTGGCCGCGTATTGGCTGTTGCCGATGCGGGAGAGCACGTTCGTCATTCTGGTCGGCCTCGGGCCCTTCACCCTAGTCCGCCCTCTAGTCGTCCTGGCAGCCGCGGCCATGGCCGTGCGCAGTTCACATCAGTGGCTGGTCTGGGTCGGTAGCCTGCTCGCCTCGGCCGGCGTACTCATAGTCGAGCCCTGGGTTCATCGCCGTTGGTACAGCGAACCTCAGTAGCAGCCGTTCTGAAGGAACGAAGCGCGGCCACGCGCGAGGCCAACAACCGCGGCTATGCGTGCCCGCCGGCGGGGCCGCTGATCCTTGGGTCGACGTGAATCTTCGGGCCCGGACCGGCGCCGATCGGTCGGTTGCCCGCGAGCACTTCGCCGACCTGGTCCAGCCCGACCGTGGCAGCCACGAGCGGCTTGGGGTCTACCTCGCCCGCGGCGTAGGCGCGGATGGTGGCGTCGAGGCTGGGAGAGGCGGACAGCACGCCGACCGCTGTCACGTCTTTGAGCGCGAGCGTACGAGTGTCGATAGCGCTCGGCTCACCGGCCAGCCCGATGTACACGACGCGGCCGCCCGGCTCGACCCGCTCCAGCGCGGCGGCCGGCAGGCGCGCGGAGTTAGAAGCGTCGATGACCGCGTCATAGGGCACGTCCGGGATGGCATCCGGCTGCCATGCGTTGGCGAAACCGAGCTTGCGGGCGAATGCGAGCGAGTCCTCGGTGCGGCCCATGAGGTGCACCTCGGCCCCCCTGGCGCGCAAGAACATCGCGACGAGCAGACCGATGGTCCCCGGACCAAAGATCAGTGCCCTGTCTCCACGCTGCAAACCAGCGCCCTGAGCCGCACGCTGCGCGTTGCCGCCGGGCTCGACCAGCGCGCCGAGCTGCGCATCGACCGACTCGGGCAGGGCGTGCAGCGAGGTCGCCGGAACAGCGACCTGCTCCGCGAGAGCACCGGGGCGCCCGGTGCGAATCCCGATCTCCTGCAGGTTCTCGCACACGTGGTGACGCCCGCGAAGGCACCGGCGACAGGTGCCGTCACCGATCATCGTGTCGCCGGTCACGCGGCGGCCGAGCCACGCCGCATCGACGCCCTCGCCGATCTCGGCGACACGGCCGGCCCACTCGTGCCCGAGCCGCATCGGATAGGCCGAGTGGCCTTGGCGCAGGTAGGCCATCTGGCCGGTGAAGAATTCGACGTCCGTGCCGCAGACTCCCACGCGCTCGACATCGACCACGACCTCGCCGGGCACGGCGACAGGAGCCGCAACTTGCTGCACCGAGTACTCGCCGGGAGCGGTCAGAACGAAGGCGCGCATCAGACGTGGCGCTTCAGTCTTCGTGGCCGGCTGTGCGGGCACGACCGGCTGTCTCGGTCTGCGCAGCCACCGTGCGGCGCCAATCGGGCCCGACCGTCTTGGCAAGCGCCTGACATACTGCCGCGGCCAGCGCCGGGCCCTGCTCCGCGAGTAGCCTGCGTGCCTTCGCAGTCAAGGTGAGCGCGATGCCGCGCCGGTCGCCGCTCACCGACTCGCGAGTGACCAGACCGGAGTGGCTCAGGCAGCCGACCTGATACGTCAGACGGGTCTTGGGCCGGCCGAGCAGTTCCGCGATCCGCGTCATCCGCAGACTCGCACCCGGCTGCTCGGCCAACAGACACAGCACGAGGAACTCGTCGTGCGAGATGCCGAAGGTCTGCTTGACCTGCTTGGCCATGATCTGTTCGACCGTCCCGGCCGCCGAGAGCATCCGCATCCACAAACGCAGCTCCTCCGGCAGCAGCGCGCCCGCACTCCCGAGCGTGCCGGCCTCCGGGGACGGCGTCCCAGGAGAGAGCGTCCCGGGAAAGGCGGGGTCCGCGTGGTTGGTCATGGCTCCATGGTAACTGTCGTTCAAATTTGGATTTCATGCTAGCGTGACGTTCAAAATTGGATGAGTGGCTCGGTCGCCGATCCGCTCAGCCTTCGCTCTCTTCCTCGTCGTAGGAGACCCCGATGACCGCAAGCGCTCCCGGCCAGTTCGTACTCGACCCCGCACGCTCCACCGTCGCCTTCCGGCACAAGACCATGTGGGGTCTGGTGACCGTGAAGGGCACGTTCGCGAGTGTCAGCGGCGAAGGCAAGCTCGACGCGGATGGGAGCGCCAGGGGCGTGATCAACGTGCGCGCCGCCTCCGTCGACACGAACAACAACACGCGCGACAACCATCTGCGCTCAGAGGCCTTCTTCGATGCCGAGCGGCACCCGTTCATCAAGTTCGACGTGCTGGCCGCCGAACAAGGCACGGACGGCACCGTCCGCATCGACGGCCTCCTGACCGTCCGCGACGTCACCCATCCGCAGTCCATCACCGCCACCTTGGCCGCGACCGAGCCTGCGGGCGTCACGCTGGTCACCCAATTCGACGTCGACCGCGCCGCATTCGGGATCACCTGGAACCAAGCGGGCATGATCCGCGGCGCGGCCACCGTGTCGGCCACGCTTCGTTTCACCCGGGCCGGCAGCTGAGAACGGCGGCGTTCAGCCGTCCACGAGCAGGCCGCGCAGCGGCCCCTGAAGGCGTTCGGCGTGACGCGACACGTTCGGCAGGAGTGTCAGCCGGTGAGTACGCGGTTCGCCGCTTTGCTCCCGGCGCGCCTGTTCCTCAGCGATCGGCCGCCATAGCTCGTCGATGACGCGGGCCGGTTCGCCGGCGATCTGATCCTCAGGTCGTTGCAGGTGCTCGGACCACAGACGCAGCCGGGTGGCACGCGCGAGGGCCGAGTCGCTCACGACGACGTTCACCTCGGTGTCGTTGAACAGCGAGTGTTCATTGAGGTTGGCTGATCCGATGGTCAGCCAGGCGTCGTCCACGATGCCGACCTTCGCATGCACGTATACCCGCACCGGGCTGATCATGTGATCTGCGAGCGCGCTCACCGTGGTGGCCAACACCCTGCGATGGCCGTCGTCCGCGTCTAGCAACCGGCCGAGCTGGCCACGGCTGGTGTCCGCGCCGTTGTTCGGCCGCTCGGGCAGCACCAGCAGCACCCTGAAATCCTCGGTCGGTGGGCGGCGTAGCTTGCGCGCGAGCACGTCGACCACTTCGGTGGACCACAGGAACTGGTTTTCGAGGTAGACCAGCGACTCGGCGCTACGCAGGGCATTGAGATACTGCTCCAGGATGGAGAAATCGCCGCGCGGCGCGAAGCGATAGGTGCGCTCTGGCACGGTGCGCGCGAGCTGAACAGCCGTCCGGCCGGCCGCGGGTGGCGCGGCGGCGGCGGTAGGCAGGTCTTCGCCCGCCGCTTCCCGCCAGCGCTGCGCGAAGTGCTCGGCCACATCCGCGACGATCGGGCCGCGCAGCTCGGTGGCCGCGTCGTGCCAGCCCAGCGGGCGGTTGGGCAGATGCAGGGGACTGTCGCGCCGGTCGCCGGCGAGATCTGTTAGATCGATGCCGCCGACGAACGCCAGTTCCCCGTCCACGATGACCAGTTTCTCGTGGTGGCAGTGCATCGTGCGCTCTCGCCGGTCAAGGACGCAACGCACGTTGGAGCGCTCGGAGAAGCCGGCACACGCCTGCTCGACCATGGATCGCGTGGGCTTGAACAGCGGCAGGGGAGGACCACCCCAGAGCAGAAGTCTGACTTCAGCCCGCTGCGCCACGTCGGCGAGCAGGTCGCGCAGCGCGGGCGCCTCCGGTTCCCGGGTAAGCCGGAAATCGGGGGAGGCGAACCAGCCGGCGATGTGCACGAACGACTTCGCGCCCGCGATCGACTTGGCGATCGCGGCCAGCGCGTCGTCGCCGTCGACATGTACGCGTACCGCGTTGCCCTGCCTGACGGGATGCGCAAATCCGGTACTGGTGCTGGAATTCGACGGGTGCGGACGCTCGCCAGCGTCAGTGCTATCGTCCCCGTCGCCTTGCAGCACCCGCGCCCAACCCAGCCGGGACAACCTACGACGATGATGGGCGCGCACCAGCCCGTCCAAGCCCGCGCCGAGTCGCTCGTCGACGACTCCGAGCCACGCCGCGCCACCGAGCGCGTGCCGCAGGCGTGCCACAGTGGGTGCCCGGCTGCCTGTCTGACCTGCACCGTCCATCACACCTGCTTGCCCTTCCTGGCACTGGACAAACCGGCCGGATCTGGCGGTCGGGCAAGGAGGGCGTAGGCTGCGGAGGACGGCGCGGGAGATCGGTTGCTGTCAGTGCTCGTGTCGGTGGTTGCGGCGGTGCGGCCGAAACGGCCCGGGCCCGGGACCGGATCGGCGTGATCGCGCGCATCGATCCGGTTCGGCTCGATGCAGGTTCAGTGTTCGACGGTTCCCGGCGACAGGAGATCGCAAGTCATGGCGCGTAGCAGTGGCGTCCGAGGAAGCAGGGTCGGTTCGGGCCCGATGGGCGAGAGTGAACGTGGCAGCGCGGCGGCCCAGGTCGCGGTGCTCTATTGGTGCGAGGCCGACCATGTGACGCGGCTGCGTTTCGCGGACACGGCGGACGTACCGGTGTTGTGGGAATGCTCCGTCTGCGGGCTGCCCGCGGGCCGGGATCGCGAGAACCCCCCGGTACAGGCACCGGTCGCGCCGTACAAGACGCACCTGCAGTACGTCCGCGAGCGGCGCAGCGAGGCGGAGGCCGAGATCCTTCTCGCTGAGGCCCTCGCCCGGCTGCGCGCGACCGCCTGATACGTCCGGCGGGGCCGCCGTACTACGCCGAGCGGCGAGTGGACCGCTCGGGTGACGGGCGGCGGCCCTGCGTGCTTGCGCGCCGTTGGCGTTCGCTCGTCTTTCCGGCGGTCTGCCGATTGACTCGAGCGGACGTGCGGCCCGGCGTGCTGTCGGTGCCGGTCTGCTTCGCCGCTTGTCCGGCAGTGGTCGCGGCTGCGGGGCGCTGCCTGCGCGACCGGCCCTGCCGCTGACCCTGCCCCTGCTGGCCTCGCTGGTCGCTGGGGCCGTCCGTGGCGGCGAGCGGTCCGGCGAAGGTGCGCTGTCCGGGCGCCAGCCGCTCGAGCATCGGGTCACCGGGGGCGAGACGCGTCGTCGTCGCGTTGATGCCCGCCTTGCGGGTCAGTTCTCCCACTTCCTTGCGCTGCGAGTCGGTCATCAGGGTGATGACGGTGCCGGAGGCGCCGGCGCGTGCCGTACGTCCGGAGCGATGAAGGTACGCCTTGTGCTCGACCGGCGGATCGGCGTGCACGACCAGCGCCACGTCATCCACGTGAATGCCGCGCGCGGCGATGTCCGTGGCCACCAGCGTGCTCGCCTCACCGCTGACGAAAGCCGCCAGGTTGCGCGTGCGGGCGTTGTGCGCGAGGTTGCCGTGCAACTCCACGGCGGGGATACGGGCAGCGGCGAGCTGCCGGGCGAGCTTGCGCGCGCCGTGCTTGGTGCGGGTGAACACGATGGTGCGCCCCGGCGCAGCAGCGAGGTCCACGACGAGCGCGAGCCGGTGCTCGGGCTCGATATGCAGGACGTGGTGCGTCATGGTGGCGACCGGAGAGCGCTCGCTGTCCACGCTGTGCGTCATCGGCGCGTGCAGATAGCGCGTCACCAACTGGTCGACGCCGCGGTCGAGCGTCGCCGAGAACAGCAGCCGCTGACCGGCCGCGGGGGTCTGGTCGAGCAGCCGCTTGACCGTGGGCAGGAATCCCAGGTCAGCCATGTGGTCGGCCTCGTCGAGGACGGTGATCTCCACCGCGTCCAGCGAGGCGCGGCCGGACTCGAGATGGTCGGCCAGGCGGCCAGGGCAGGCGACGAGTACGTCGAGCCCGGCGCGCAGCGCGCTGATCTGCGGCCCGGCACCGACGCCGCCGAACACGGTGGTGCTGCGCAGGCCCAGCTGCCGGGCGAGCGGCTCGAGCGTGTCGTGGATCTGCGTGGCCAGTTCCCGGGTCGGCGCCAGGATCAGCGCGCGGGGGCGGCCCGGCCGGCGTGCCGCGGGCTTCGCGGCGAGCCTGGCGAGCACCGGCAGCACGAAGGCGAGGGTCTTGCCCGATCCGGTGCGTCCGCGTCCGAGCACGTCGCGCCCGGCGAGTGTGTCGGGCAGCGTCGCCGCCTGGATGGGGAACGGCTCGCTGATGCCCGCGGCGGCGAGCGCCTTGACGAGGGCGGCGGGCACGCCGAGTGCGGCGAACGACGGATTGGACGCGGCGGCGGCGACCGATGAGGTGCCTGCCGTTACGGGTGTGGACTGGCGCCTGACGGCGCGCGTGGCTGTCACAAGGACTCCGAACCTGGTAGATGCCGCGGGGCTCGACCAGCCGGAAGACGCCAGCGAAGAGAACAAGCGGCGCGGGCCATTCGATCGGCCCGCAGGCTCAATCCTAGTGGAGTCGGTGGGGCGATGCTGCCGCGTGGCGGTGCGGCGACGTACGCGCGGCTCCGCTGTCACCTTCGGACACGAACGCTTCGCGCTGGATCGTGCGGTCGATCTGAATGCACGTAGTGGCGGGACCAGGTTTTTCAGACGCACGAGACCGTTGGGGCTGGGCGGCGAGCCCAGCCCCAACGGTGTTCGTACTTTGAGCGCTTCCCTACATGTCCTCGAGGACTTCCGCGAAGGCGATCACGACGCCGCCGGTAGCGTGCTCGAGGGTAGCTCCGACAAGCGGACCGGCTTCCGCTGCGGCGGCGCTGGCCGCCGCGTAGTCGTCGAAGTAGAGATCCAGCAGCCGGTACGCCGGGGTCGGGCTTCCGTCTTCCTTCGGCCAGACCTTCGAGGCCTGCAGCCGCGTCAGGCCGGGCAGCTTGCGCGCGAGCGCGAGTTGGTCCGGGTAGGCTGCCTCGAAGGCCTCCGGGTCGGTGGGGTTGGAATAGACAAAGGTGATCTTGGTCGGATTGCCTTGCTGCGTCATGGATATCCTCCTGGCCGTTAGTCTCAGCAGATGCCAGCGAGCGGACCCAGGCCCTGGCGGCGCCGGGCGATGGCGTATAACAGAGCGCTGACTCCTCTCACTGTTCGTCGATCGTAATCAGAGGAATGGGCAGCGACCATGACCGCTCCGCCGGGAAACCTTGCCGATCGTCCAGCGACACCAGCCGACGTGCTCGGCCTGGACGCGGGCGATCCGCCGCATGATCTGCTCTCGCAGCTGCTGCGCAGCGTGCGCCTGAGTGGAGAACGGATGAGCGCGTACGCTCCGCCGCGGACATTCTCGATCGGCTTCGCGCAGGCCGGGAGTCTCCACCTCATCGAAGAGGGCGAAGTCACCGTTCGGATCGACGCAAGCACGCACGTCGAGCAGGTAAGTCGCGGCGACGTCGTCCTGCTGCCGCGCGGCGACGCACACCACATCAGCGACACCGCTGAGCGCGACGCGCCCGAGGCGGCGCGCTGGCTGTGCGGAACGTTCACGATCGGCGATCCGCAGGCGAGTCATCTGCTCAGCAGCCTTCCGGCCATGATCATCCTGCGCGGCGGCGGCGGTCCGGCGCTCGAAGGGCTCGACGTCGCCCGCAGGATGCTGCTCGTCGAGATGCAATCGCCCTCTCAAGGGTCGGCGGTGATGGTCGCCCGCATCCTCGATCTGATCTTCATTCAGATTCTGCGCGCCTGGGCCGCCGGCCCGGACCCAGAACCGAACTGGCTAGCCGGTGCGCTCGACCCACAGATCGGCCCGGCCTTGAGCGCCATCCACCGAGACCCGGGCCACGAATGGACGGTCGAGGATCTGGCCCGCGCGTGCTGTCTTTCCCGGTCGGCGTTCGCGGAGCGGTTCGCCGCTCGTGTCGGCAAGCCGCCGGCCACCTATCTCGCGCACGTCCGCCTCGACGCCGCTATCGGCCTGCTGCGCGATACCACCCATCCCATTGCCCTCATCGCGAAAAGCGTCGGCTACACCTCGGAGCCGGCATTCAGCCGCGCGTTCAAGCACCACTACGGCATGCCGCCGGCTCGTTGGCGGCGAGACATGCGATCTCGCTGATCACCTGCGACGGCGACCAGGTCACCAGTCAAGTCCGACGGCGTGCCTAGCGACGCGACGCGCTAGATCGGGAAGCGGCCGCGGCGCCAGTACCAGTGGCCGCCGGCTTTGAGATGGTCGGCGATCGCGCGCTGGAGCACGGTGCGGCGCGGCAGCTGATCGAGCGGTGTGCTCAGGCTGCGGAACACGAACCGCAGCACCTCGACGTCGCAGTCCAAGCCTTCCGGCTCCTCGTAGGGCTCTAGCTCGAAGCGGCGCTGGAACCGGACGATGTTTGAGTCCTCGGGCAGATACTGCGCCAGCTGCGGGTCCAGCAGCCACGAACCGCAGGAGAACGTCTCGTAGTGCTCGTCAGGGAAGTGGCGCGGGAAGAACGCGCGGGCCTGATCGAGCGACGCATCGACCGCCTCGGGGGTCAGCGGCCCGGAATCGGGGATGTGCACGTCGATCGAGGTATCGGTGCGCTGGTGGTGCAGGCGGCCCAGTTCGTAGACGCTGCCGCGCGAGTGCAGCGTCAACCAGCTCTGCATCACCGGCCAGCCCTCGCCATTCATCCGCCGGTCGACCGCGAGGTTGCGGCCAAGGTCCGCGAGAGTCACCCACGACACCTCCTCGGCGATGCCGTGGTCGCGGTGGTACCTCATGGCGACGTCGACCAGAGCCAGGTACGCATACACGTAAAGGTGCCGCCACGCGTGACCGCGCTCACGCGGTAGTTCCGGGCCGGGAGACAACCAGCCGTAGCCTCCGAGATCGGCGCGGACCAGGGCGATTGAGCGGTCGAGCAGCCACCGCAGCTGCGGCGTCCACTCCGGAGAATCCGCATCGGGCCAGCCCGCCATGATCTCGGCGGCATCCTGTGACCGCACCGCGAGCCGCTCCAGGATCGCGGGCGCGTCGGCCTTTGCGGGCAGCGGAGCCGACGGCCGGCCGTCGGCGAGCCGGTGCACGCGCTCGACCTCGTCGACGGGCACCCCGAGCTGTGCGGCGCTCTCCTCCAGATCCACGCGCACGACCCTACCTGCTGGGTGCGGCGCACCGGCCATGGACCACTGATCGGTTCACGCAACGGCTACTGGTACGTGCACAGATTCAGCGGATAGCAGCGGGCGAAGTCGCTCACGGAGACGTTGCCGCTGGAGGTGTTGGCGGGGGATCCGGGAGTCGGCGGCAGCGCGTAGATTCCGTAGCCGCCGTCGTGAGCGGTGTGGTTGTTCGTGATGCTCGCTCCGCCATGCAGCGTGTACAGGTAGATGCCACCCTCGACCGGCAGGCCGCCGGGGTCGGTCGCGCCGTCCGGGCTGTCGCCGTTCGCGGTGGCCTTGTTGGCGCTGACAGTCAGCGTCCCGTGCGGCATGGGGCCCGAGTCCACGAAATAGACCCCCGCGGTGCGGTTGTGGCTGAAGCTGTTGCCCGAGACGGTGTCGCCCGGTGAGTCGGAGATCGCAACACCGATGTCGTTGTTGGCGAAGGTGTTCCCGGTCACCTGCTGGTTGGCCACGTCGGCGAGTGTCAGCGCGGTGCCGGCTGCGCTGAATGTGTTGCCCTGGAACACGTCGTTGCCGAAGCCGAAACCGTTGTTCACCACCGGGCTGTTGACGAACTTGCTGCCGGTGACGGTGGTGTCGCCCTCGATGTTGAAGGTGACGGTGGTGTTCGCGAACGAGTCGCCGGTGAAAGTCGGGCCGACGCTCTGTGAGAAGAACACCGCTCCGCCGGCGATCTGAGAGTGGGTGACCGTCACCGCACCGACGTTGAGCTGCGCGAAGATCACGTTGCCTTGGGTGTGCAGGACGCGCGTGTCCGAGATCACCAGCCCCTTGCTGATCGGGAAGCGGCCGGTATCGATCACGGGCGCGGCGACGCCGCTGTCGTTCGTCAGCAGCAGCGCGCTGAACGTCGCGCCGTCCGCGTTGGAGAGTTGGATGGCGCTGCCGAAGTGCGCGATCGTGCCATTGGTCACGGTCACACCGCTGATCTGCGGATTGTCGTCGACGATCTGCACGCCGACGCCCGACCCGCCGCCGCGGATCGTATGCCCGCCGAGATCGAGCGTCACGTCGTCAGCCCCGATGCTCAGCGCGTTGCCGGGGCAGGTCAGGTTGTCAGCCACGGTGATGCTGGTGGTGATGACCTCACCGCAGGTCACCACCACCGGTGACGTTGCGGGTCCGGCGAATGCGGCCCCGCCGCTCAAGCCGCCGGCCGCGATCGTCAGGACGGTCGCGGCGCGGACCATGGAAATGCTCCTCAAGCTCAACCCCTCCCCAGGTTGACGCGTTCGAGGAAATCCCACCCCTGGGAAATCCCCCTCGACCGCCAGGATGTCATAACTCAGAGGTTTGATTCAATGCGCCGCGCGGTGTAATCCTGACGATCGGGGCGTCGAAGTCGGTGTTTTCGACGCGGCGTCACGGGCCTCTGGCGATTACTGTGTTGCCGTCGCGGGTGTTGCCGCGTCGCTTCGGTGACGCGTCACCGTGCGTCGATGGAGGTAAGGGTCCTTATGTGCCGGTTATTCGCCCTGAGCAGCGCCCCGAGGCGCTCGAAGGCCACTTTCTGGTTGCTGGACGCCCCCGACAGTCTGAGCGCGCAGAGCCGGCGCGACCCCGATGGCACCGGGCTGGGTTACTTCGCCGCCGACGGGACCGCGTGCGTGCATAAGGCGCCACTGGCGGCCTATCAGGACGCTGCCTTCGCCAGCGAGGCCAGGCAGGCGTCCTCCACCACCTTCCTCGCGCACATCCGCTATGCCTCCACTGGCGGCCTGGAGACCCGCAACACGCACCCCTTCGAGCAGGAGGGCCGCCTCTTCGCGCACAACGGGGTGATCGAAGGCCTCGACCAGCTCGACGCGCGCCTCGCTGAGGATCTGGCGCTGGTCAAAGGCGACACCGACTCCGAACGGTTCTTCGCCCTGATCACCCAGCAGACCCGGGCCCACGACGGGCAGATCGCGGCCGGTATCGAGCACGCCGCTCGCTGGATCGCGCAGAATCTGCCGGTGTACGCGCTCAACCTGATCCTGATCACCGCCGACGAGCTCTGGGCGCTGCGTTACCCGGACACCCATGAGCTGTACGTGCTGGAACGCCAAGCCGGGGGCCGCCACGGCGACCGGCACCTGGAACACAGCGGCACGGCCGGGCGTATGCGCGTCCACTCCGACGACCTCGTCGACAACCCGTCTGTCGTGATCGCGAGCGAACGCATGGACGAGCATCCCGCATGGCGCCTCATGGAGCCGGGAGAACTGCTGCGCGTCGGCCGGGATCTGCGCGTCACCCGGCGGCTCGTCCTTCCCGACCCCCCGACCCGCCAGCTCACGCTTGACGATCTGCGCCCCGACGCCGCCGCCTCGCAGAAAGCCGCCTGATCAGACCAGACAAACGGGTTCGGACCGGTAGACCGACCACGTACGGTCGGTCTACCGGTCCGAACTAGATTCCGGGCCTGCTTACGAGACTTACGAGGTGGCTACGTCGTCGTACAGGGTGTACGTCGGGTCGCCGGTGTAGTCGTCGTCCTTGCTCGTCAACGTCAGCGTGTAGCTGTGGCCTGCGACGATGGACGCGGTCTTCTGGACCCAACCCGAGTTCGCCACGCACGTCTTGGCCAAGACGGTGGTCGTGGTGCCGGTCGTGTTGTCCTTCAACGTGGCCGTGGCCCAGTCGTAGGTAACCGTGTCCGGGCAGGTCACGTCGTACCAGAACGTCAGCTTGGTGTTCCCGGACGCCGCCGTGAAGGTCTGCGTGATCGAGGACGTGTTGCTCGGGCTGGTGCTGCCGACTTGCGCCGCATACGTGCCCGAGTGCGGGCCCGAAGTCGTCACCGAGGTGACACCGCTGGCCGTCCATCCGGACAGCGAACCGGTCTCGAAGCCGCCATTGGCGACGGCGTTTCCGCCGGTACCGCCGGAGGTGCTGACAGCCCAGCTGAAGGACGCGGAGCCGCTGGCGCCGGTGCTGTCCTTCGCGGTGACCGTGACGCTGTAGGTGGTGGCGGTGGTCGGGGTGCCGGAGATCAGGCCGCTGCTGGAGATCGACAGGCCGGCGGGCAGGCCGCTGGCACTGTAGGTCAGGCTCGCGCCGCCGGAGTCCGAACCGCTGATCTGCAGCGAGACCGCGGTACCGACCGTGGAGCTCTGCGAACCGGGGTTCGTCACGCTCACCGTGTTGCCGCCACCGTGATTCACGATCGCGTGCGAGATGGCGCAGGAGTTGGTGTCGTTCGACCAGCTGGCCTGCTCAGCGTAGGTGCCGAAGGAGCCGAAGCTGATGTTGGCGGCGCCGCCGGAGGTGCCGGGGCTGAGCCACGCGCACTCGTCCGAGTTCTCCTGGCCGTTGTACGAGCTGCCGCTTTGCTGGTTGGTCCAGCCGCCGGCCGGGTTCTGGTCCGACATCATCTCGTGCCACTCGTGCCCGAGCGTCATGCTGTAGCCGTCGGTGGTTCCGGGGGAGTTGACGAATCCGACGCCGCAGCCCGCACCGGAGTCGGTGTTGTACGGCTGGTTGCTGAACGCGATGTCGCCGTACGGGGAGGAGACCGCGCCGCCGGTGAGGCTGCTGTCGCCGTTGTAGTCGTGCCACGCGCAGTACTGGCC
>Ga0134126_10008399_pt1 | contig 12996 bp, 4 predicted proteins | sample KB31752_FD_96881 | JGI IMG/M metagenome (GOLD analysis project Ga0134126, IMG submission 96881) | Terrestrial soil microbial communities with excess Nitrogen fertilizer from Kellogg Biological Station, Michigan, USA - KB3-175-2 | ecosystem: Environmental > Terrestrial > Soil > Unclassified ...
GGCGGCGACGATATGGTCCAGGAGAGCGAAGGAAAGCTCGACGCGCGCGGCCACCTGAATGTTGACTTCCCCGTTCCTCAGGCTGACGAAACTGACACGTCAGACTACAGCTATCGTCTCGAAGCACAAGTGACGGATTCAGCTCGACGGACAATCGACGGCGCCGGCAGCTTTGTTGCTACTCGTGGCACCGTCGTCGCCAATGCCGATCCCGATCGTTATGTTCATAACAAAGGTGACCAGGCTAAGATTCGCGTTACGACTACTGACTACGATGGGCATCCTGTCGCAGCGCCGGTGCAGCTTCAGTTTGTCGAACGCACCTGGACAAAAAAACCGAAACCGGAGGATGCCGATGAGTCTTACTACCCAGAGTATGAAATGCATGAACGGCCGATAGACTACGCAGACGTGCAAACCGACTCACAAGGCCAGGCCAGCTACAATTACACCACCACTGAAGCCGGCAACATCTCAATCAAGACCGTGACCTGGGAAAACGGTCGACCCGTGCCCACCATCGGCGGCTATCTCTGGGTAACTGATCGCGAGTATCCCTGGAATGAATCTTCCTTTTATAGTGAAGACTACACTGCTATTAAACTTGTGCCGGATAAGAAGTCGTACAAACCCGGCGAGACTGCCCACGTGTTGGCGATCCTGCCGACAGATAATGCGCACCTACTGGTAAGCACCGAACTGAACAAGGTAATGACTGTCCAGCATGTCAGTTCAGCCGGCAGATCAATTGTTCTCGATGTTCCGATTCAAGCCAGTTACGCTCCGAACATTTTTCTTAACGTCTCATACGTTAAGGGCGGCGATATGTACACGAGCGACCAGCGCCTGATCGTGCCCGCGCGCGACAAGATGCTCAACCTCGAAATCATCTCGAACAAGAAAGAGTACAAGCCGCGCGAGGCGGCATCGTACACAATCCTGGCGCGCAATGCCGACGGCGCCCCAGTGTCAGGCGCCGAAGTGAGTCTCGGCGTGGTCGATGAAGCGATCTACAGCGTCTCGCCGGATTATTCGGGCAACATCAAGAGCGAGTTTTATGGCCTGCGTTACAGCAGCGTCGAAACGCATCTCTCGATTAACTATTCGTTCACGGGTTTCGCCGGCGACAAACCAATCGATCTCGCCAAAAACAAATCGACTTATCAACTTGCCGACTTCAAGAATGAAGGCGACCTGGTTCAACCTACTATCAGGAAAAACTTCAAAGACACCGCCTTCTGGCAACCTGACGTGGTAACCGGCGCTGACGGCAAAGCCACGGTCAAAGTTGACCTGCCGGATAATTTGACCACCTGGCGCGCCACCGCACGTGGCGTAACGGCTGATACCAAAGTGGGCGCGACCAAGTACAAAGTGGTCGCCCGCAAAGATGTAATCATGCGACTGGAAACGCCCCGCTTCGTTACGCAGGGCGACACAGTCACGCTGTCAGGAATCGTCCACAACTATCTGAACGCGGACAAGGCTACGCAGATATCGCTCGAAGTAGATGGAGCACAACTCCAAAACTCCGGGAAACAAACTGTCACTATTACCAAACAAGGCGAGCATCGCATCGACTGGCAGATCTCGGCTCCGAATGCCGGCGAAATCAAACTGCTGGCTAAGGCTTTAACTGATACCGAATCAGACGCCGTCGAGTTGCCCTTGACGGTAGTGCCGCGCGGTTTGCATCAGGTGAAAAATGAGTCGGCCTCGTTTTCGGACGAGAATGCCGAGAAGACTTTTTCGATGAACCTGCCGCCAAACGCCGATGCGCGCGCGCGTAGTTTTAAAATCGAAGTTGCGCCTTCTATTGCCGGCACGTTGTTTGGCGCTTTGGATTATCTGACCACCTATCCGTATGGCTGCACCGAGCAGACCATGTCGAGTTTTCTTCCTAACGTGATCGTTACGCAGGCTTTGAAAAACGTAAAGACGTCGTCAATAAAGGATTCAAACGATCTGCCGAAGAAAGTTCAGAAAGGAATGGACCGCTTATACGCTTACCAGCACAGCGATGGCGGCTGGGGCTGGTGGAAAGACGACCAGAGCGATCCCTTCATGACCGCTTACGTTGTAAACGGTCTGACGCTGGCAAAGCAGAACGGCTATGAACCGGACGACAATCGCATCGCCAGTGGTCGCGAGAAACTGAAACAAATGCTGGATTCAGGCACTACTGAGGCAGGGACGCAGATCGACCTCGAGACGCGCGCGTTCATGGTTTACGCGCTCGAGGAAAGCGGCGGCGGCGATGGCCATTACGTTGAAAAGATCGTCGGCGAACGCGGAAACCTGCAGCCGTATGGACGCGCGCTGCTCGCCTTGACCTTGAAGCAACGCAAGGACGACAAACGCGCGCGCGATGTCGCTGCCGAAATTGAACGAACCGTCTCGGCCGATGACTACTCTGCTTACTGGTCCTCAAGCCGCAAGCCGATGCTCGACTTTGCCGAAACAAACGACACGGAAGCAACCGCCTTATCTCTTAAGGCGCTCGCTCGTATCAAGCCTGACAGTCCAGTGCTGGCCAAGGTCGCGCGCTGGCTGGTATCGAACCGCCCCAGCGGTTACTACTGGAATTCGACCAAGGATACTGCGTTCGCAATCCTCGGACTGATCGACTATCTGAAAGTTAGCCGCGAACTTTCGCCGGATTACGACGTCGAAGTTTATCTGAACGGCGAAAACATCTTGACGCAGCACGTATCGTCGGCAGCGGCTTCGCAAACGTTCTCCGTCTACCGCAAAGCAAACGATGTAGCCGGGACTAATGACATTCGCATCGTGAAGCGCGGCAAGGGTGTGGTTTATTTTTCGTCATCGCTTGACTACTACACCGGCGAAGACGAGGTCGCCGCGCGAGGCTCCGCCGATCTGAACCTAACCAGGGAATACCTGCGGCTCAGCGTCGTCGAAGACGGGTACAAACTGAAGTGGAAGACTGAGCCATTGAGCGGTGAAGTTCATTCCGGGGATATGCTGGTCGTACGGCTGACCCTCAACGGTTCGAAGGCGCGCCACCTCATGATCGAGGATCCGATTCCTGCTGGAGCGGAACAGGTTGATAGCGTAGGAAATCTCAACCTCGACTACACCTCCGGACATGACTGGACTGATTGGTACAGCTCACGTGAGTTTCGCGATAACCGGACCGTATTCTTCCTCGACTACTTTGATGGCAAGGCTACGTTCCAATATGCGATGCGAGTGCAGATACCGGGACAGTTTCGCGTGGCACCGGCTCGTGCGGAGTTGATGTATCGGGCGTCAACGCAATCAAACACGGCGTCAGGAAAACTGGCATTCCTGGAACGAAAGTAAGACTAACCGCCCGGACGCTGAGAGCGCCAAGGTAAGAAGAGATGTCTGCACCGGAATCAAATTTGAATAGTGTTTCTAATTCCATTCCTTCCTTGGCGATCTTGGCGCCTTGGCGGTTACGACTCGGATTTCTATTGAGGACCACACCATATGTTGACTGAAACATTCCATTCGATCGTCACGGCCGCTCGCAACGTTTTTCGAAATTGGCCAGCGATGCTGTTGATGGCGGCCGTCTACGCGTCGCTGCTCGCTTTGCTTTACCTCCTGGTAGCTATCAGGGAAGCAACCCTGCCACAGGTGATCCTGACTTTCTTGTTCGCGGTCGCCGCTCCGCTGCTCTTCTTCATACTCCAGACGATGATTGCCAGTGGCAGCGCGCGGCAGATTGCAAAGGAAGGTACCGGCGAAATTGAGCAACTGACTGCAGGCTCGCTTCTAAAAAGATCGCTGACTAGTTTTTGGAAATTGATCTTGATCAGTCTGCCGCTGATCGTTCTCGCGATAGTCATCGCTTATCTCCTCGGTCGAGCACAGAATTACTTTGGACAAAATATTAACGACCCGGCGATCGGTACTCATACGCTGGCGCCACCCGCTAACGGGCCACCGGCCCGGCCGATCAACTGGAGAGTCGCGCTGTTCTCTACCATTCGTTATTTGGCGTTCGGTCTGGTATTGCCGCTGGCGGCGATCCATTTGTGGCTTGCTACCGCGCGTGATGGACTGGGAGGCGCGGTTCGTAAAATTGCGACCCTGTTGTCGCGCGCCTTCGCACCTCAGTCCGTCCTTATATACATCGCCGGATTTATCGTTTTCGCCGTCGTTCCCTACTTTTTGCTTTTCAGGACTACTCAATCGCAGCACGCGTGGCTGGAGCTTTCGTTTCTGGTCGCGCGGTTGCTGGCGGTGTTTGCCCTTACGCTGCTTGGCTGGACCATCACCGTGCGCGCCCTTGGGCGCTTTTCATCAAGCCCGCAGCCTGAACCGGTGAACGAGGCCGCTTGATGCAGTCGCCGCCTTCATTGGTATCCATTAGCCAGAGCACCGTGCAGTCAGATGCCGGGCCAGCTGATGTGTCCCTAACCACATCGCTACCTGCAGTTCGAAACAACTGGCTGCCGCGCTCGCGTTTGTCTCTCGCTGTGGGCCTCGCAATCTGCGTCGCAGCGTTTGGCGGAATGATCGCTTTAAAGCTGGCGCGCCATTCCGGCCTTTCAGCATCCGGCGAGCGGGCAGCTAATGCCGAGTTACTCGATCAGCGCCTGCAACGCGCAGCCACACAAGCACTCGGCGATCGTCGCGGCACCATTATCGTGATGGATCCGCAAACCGGACGCATTCGCGCCATCGTCAATTCGGAAATCGCGTTCCGCGAAAATTTTCCGGTCGGCTCTGCCATAAAACCATTTACCGCTTTGGCTGCCTTGCGCTCCGGCTTAATTGACGAAGACTCGCGCACGCTCTGTCACGAAAAATATTCGCATCACGCATTTCAGACGACGTGTTCGCATCCTCGCGATCTGCCGCCGCTGAACCCCACCGAGGCAATTGCCTATTCCTGCAACTATTACTTCAGTTCCCTCGGCGAACACCTCAAGGAGACGAGCTTTAGCAGCACGCTCAGCGAATTTGGTTTTGGCAGAAAGAGCGGCGTCAATGACGGTGGAGAAATAACCGGAGAACTAAGACGCAGCGATTGGCGTCCGCAAAATGCAATCGGTGAGGGCAACTATCTTCAGGCTACTCCGATTCAAGTCATCGATGCCTATGTAGCGCTCGTCAACGGCGGCCGGCTCTTCACGCCACAACTCGAAAAGCCGGCAAACTTCGAAGCGGAGTTGCGGGCCAACGTCGAAATCAAAGATCGAGACCGGGAAGTTATCGTCAGGGGCATGCGCGGCGCTGTTCGTTATGGTAGTGCTGAAAAAGCGAGTCTCTATTCGCTGCCCGCTTACATCTTCGGTAAGACAGGCACCGCCACCGAAATCAATGGCTTTCGCACACATGGCTGGTTTGTTGGGATTGCTTCCGCGGGGAGTGAGACAGCGTCTGACTCTGATGCGGCGCCCGACAAGATCAAGTTGGCGGTACTCGTTCTCTTAACAAAAGGCCACGGATTTGAAGCCGCCCAGGTGGCGCGACCAATCTTCAATGAGTTTGCGTCTTCTGAGATCTCAAATTTCAAATCTCAAATCTCCGACTCGAAATCTGAGATCTCAAATTTCAGATCTCAGATCTCAGACTTGAGATCTCAAACCATCAAAGTTCACCTGATGCGCGAAAACATCACGCGTACAGTGGGCTTCGAAGACTATGTTCGCGGCGTCGTGGCGGCCGAGGGCAGCATGGAAACTGAACCCGACGCTCTCAAGGCCCTGGCTATTGCCGTCCGTACCTATGCGCTCAGGAACCTTGGGCGGCATGCTCGCGACGGCTACGACTTCTGCAACTCAACGCACTGCGAAAGATATCGGCAAATAGATACGGAGTCCGGCGGTTACGTTTCACCGCTGATTCTCGAAGCGGTTGAGGCTACTCAGGGTGAGATCCTCCGGGATCAAAATAACGAGCTCGTCGATTCCTACTTCAGCGCCTCGTGTGGAGGCGCCACCGCAAACATGACAACGCTGTGGGGCGGCAGTTCCCCCTCCTATTTGCGAGGCGTGCACGACGAGTATTGTGCTAACGAGGCACACGGTAGTTGGACCGATACTATTACGCAGACTCAACTGCTCAAGGCGTTGCAAACAGATCCGCGTACGAATGTTGGAGAGCGCTTGCTTAACGTCAACGTCCTACGCACCGATGCCAGCGGTCGTGCAGAGCTGATCGAAATCGAAGGTAATCGCCGCGTAACGATCAAGGGCTGGGACTTCAAGATCATTGTTGGGCGCGCGCTTGGTTGGAACTTTCTTAAGAGTTCGCATTTTGAAATTACGCGTTCAGGTTCGAATTTCATTTTTCGTGGCCGCGGGTTTGGTCACGGGCTCGGGCTTTGTCAGGAAGGAGCGCACGTGATGGCGGAGCACGGCGCAAATTACCAGCAAATTCTGGAGAAGTACTTTCCGACGACTCATATCGCGAATAGCAGTAGTAGCTTAATTTCAACGTCCTCTGTGAAACCCCCGTGTTCTCTGTGCCTCTGTGGTGAGGGTCTGTTTAGCGTATTCACACCACAGAGACACAGAGGAGTCACAGAGAGTTTTCAGTCGGCTGATCTCATGTGGGCATCTGGATTTGAGTTCCTAGTAAGTCACCCTCCAGGACTGACCCGCGACACTGTCCCTCGACTTAATCTTCGCAGCGAAGACTTTCGCATTAACTATCCAGCCACCATTAATCAACGCGACGCTGAAGGCTTGTTGACTTTGCTTCAGTCAAGCCGCAAGTCACTACTCGCGCGCGTCGCGGCCGCCGGGATCAAAGTTCAGTTTCCGGTTCTGGAAGTGGTTGTAAACGAGACGACCGGCGATTTTGTTGGCCGCACGGGCCTTCCAATCTGGGCCGCTGCCGCCACGCATGGGAACAAGATTGAACTTCAGCCGCTCGAAACGCTGAAGCGCCGCGGAATTCTCGAAACAACCCTGCGCCATGAACTCGTACATACTGTTATTGATTTGGTAAGCCGGGGCCGGGCGCCGCGCTGGCTGGCAGAAGGGTTGGCGTTACACCTGGCGGGCGAGGGTCGATTGCTGGCGCGCTACGAGCCGCGGAAGAAGATGACGACAGCCGAAATTGACAAGCAGCTTGGCTACTCGACCTGGACAGTGTCAGCCAATGAAATGCGCACCGTATATGCTGCCGCGTACGGCGAGGTCAGGCGACTGGTAAAAAGCGAAGGCGAAGCGAATGTTTGGAAGCGATTGGCGAAGTGAGGTCTGAGCTAACCATCGCCACAGCAGCAGCAATCCAAGGTATACTCGCGCCATGAGATCCAACCCTATCGGTACTAAAAACTTCCTATTACTCACATGAAGATCTTAAAGCAAACTAATCCCCTAATCAGCTGTGTGGTTGCGCTTGTCATGCTCGCAACGCCACTGCTAGCGCAGCAGCATCGCAATGCGCCGAGGAAACCGCCGGTTGCGGAACCCGCGCCAACGTTCGACTCACTACTCGCCGCCGATAGCTACAAAATCTATTGCGAGATTAGAGGTGTTGGTGGATTGGTGCGTTCATCCGCTGTGAACGATCTGCTTGATCCGATAATGAAGTTAGGGGGGCCGCCAAAAGAATTCAAGACAGTTGTGAAGTGGCTTAATGCGCACGCCGATGTGCTCGCCGGCTCGCGCATGATGGTGGCTGGTTGGGGATCCAGGCCGAATTTACCAAACGTCCTGATTGCCATCGAGTTTGCTTCTCCCGAGGAAGCGAAAAAGTTTTATCCCGAGTTGCGCGACTTCCTTCCTAAAATATTACCAACACCGACTCCAACTCCGGCCCCTACTCCCTCACCGACGCTAACTACAATTCCAGCTGCTCAGCCTGCCTCTACCATCGCTGCTGGACCATCGGAAACACAAGCAGTGAGAACGGAGCCGGTGGAAGCACCGGCGACGACGCAAAACATCGTTAAGGTCGCGGAAAAGGAACCGGGACCAAGTCTGCCACCCTATCAAATGAAACAAGCCGGCTCGCTGGTCCTTATCAGCGACACCGCGTTCACGTTTAAGAGTCTTAGACCGCGAGGCAGTAAAGCGCTTGAAGAAGATCAGAACTTCCTGCTGGCGCGGAATCGGTTTGCGTCTGAATCGCTTTTTCTTTACGTCGATCTGAAGACGATTGAAAAGGAAGAGAAAGCGCAACGGCAAAAGTGGGAAGAGGAAGCACAGAAACACGCCGAGGCTGAACAGAAACAAGCTGAAGAGGCGGCAGCCAATCCGCCAACCGTTGAGGAGCCGGTGACTGAGACGACAGATCCCGAGCTCTCCGCAGTGCCGGGTGACGAACAAGTGATGCCACCGGAGCCGCCTCCCTCCGAGCCAGCGACGGTAGTATCAGCCACGGTTGATCCGCAGGCGTCGGGCAACGCTCAGCTATCCAGCGGGCCGCAACCCAGTGTCGAAGAAGCAGTGGCGTTTTCCTCGCTCTCCCGCATTTTTTTCGCAGGCGAGAGCAAATGGCCTGAAGCTGTCGGCGCGGCGCTGGTATTTGAGGGCGATGCTTACGTTCTGCGCACCTTGATAATTAACAGTGCCGAGAACAAAGGCATCGCGATTCCTTTTGTACCGCAATTTGTTTCTGGACCAGCTATCGCTCCGGAGTCTCCCAACATATTTCCCGCTGACGTGGATCTGTTCGCCAGCGTGTCGCTCGACTATCCGCAAATCTACGAGGGATTGTTGAAAGCGTTGGCGGACTCTGATGAACGGCAGAGAAAGTACGCCGGACCATACGAACGTCGGCCCGCGACCAGCGGTCCCCCGGAAACTCCCTTCGCTTTTTATGAAAAGAAGCTGGGACTAAAAATTAAAGACGACCTGCTGCCACTGCTCGGCAACGAACTCGCACTGGCGCTTCCCAAAAAAGCAAAGAAGACGACGAACGATGCTGCGACGAGCTCTACGATAAGTCCACCTACCGGAGAATCCGCGCAACAAAACGCGGCTGCCGGTCCTAATGCCGGCCCGAACCCGTTGATCGCCATTGCGGTTAAGGATCGTGAAGCAGTTGGCCGGCTGATACCAAAGATTATTGACGGCTTCGGGCTAAAGGGAGCGAGCCTGCTGGCGCAAACCGAAAAACGGGAGGGCACCGAACTCGTTTCCTACGCCGGAGTTTTTTCATACGCCTTTGTTGGCGATTTCCTGGTCTTATCGCCCGACCCCGCAGAAACCCGACACGTCGTCGATGCCTATCTGAACCACCAGACGCTTTCCTCGGACAGTCATTTTAGAAACTACACTCGCTGGCAACCACGTCAGGTGCTCGGGCAGCTTTACATGGCGCCGGGACTGGTAGCGGAATATACGGTTGGCAGCGGCAAATCCGGAGCTGCTCTCGACAAGGTGAATGCTTTCTTTTCCGGCGTGAACCCGGTGATCGATCCGCTTACTTATTCACTCTCCAATGATGGTTTGGGCCCGCTCCACGAATTACATCTGCCAAAAAATCTGCTCCAGGTGCTGGTGGCTGAAATGTTAGTCGGAGCAAGCGACTCAATGCCCTCGAGCAATGAGGCGGTCGCGAGAAGCCTCATGCAAAATTTGGCTAACGCCGAAGCTACCTTCAAATCAACTGAAGGAAACAGCAGTTACGGCACGCTCGAGCAACTCGTCTCTGCAGGCTTATTCAATTCGGAAATGTTGGAGAAGTATGGTTACAGAATCGAGGTATCTGCCTCTCCGGATAAGTTTCAGATTACAGCAGTTCCCACTGAGTATGGCACGACAGGAAAGCTTTCTTTCTTTATTGACGAGAGTCAGATACTCCGCGGCGGTGATCATGGTGGCGGCGCTGCCACGGCTGATGATCAACCCATCTAGCGACGAGTGTCGTGCCCCTTGTCGTTATAGATTAAAAATTTCGACCGGCTCTACAGGCTCCGCGAGTTCAAACCCAAACACGCGCGAATAAAAATAGAGTTCGCCATCCAGTGCGCGCTTAATATTCTTCGCCTGGCGAAATCCGTGTTGCTCCCCTTCAAATGGCAGATATGCAACCGGAATCCCTTTTGCCCGCAACGCCTCGACCATTGTCTCCGCCTGATTCGGCGGCACTACCTTGTCTTCGAGCCCCTGAAAAAATATCACTGGACAAGACAGCCGGTCGGTGAAGTTGCTTGGCGAGCGCGCTATATAAACGTCACGCTTTCCGGGATACGGTCCCATGAAGCCATCGAGATACCGCGACTCAAACTTGTGCGTTTCTTTTGCCAACGCTTCGGCATCGCTGACGCCGTAATGGCTGGCGCCGGCGCTGAACGTGTCACGGAAAGTCAGTGCGCAAAGCGTGGTGTAGCCGCCCGCGCTGCCGCCGGTAATCATCAGGCGTTTGCCATCGACTTCGTCTTGCTCAACCAGGTAACGCGCGCCATTTGCACAATCGTCCACGTCCACGATTCCCCACTTGTCCTTCAGTCTCTCCCGGTAGGCTCGTCCAAATCCTGTGCTGCCGCCATAGTTCACATCCAGCACGGCTATGCCGCGGCTGGTCCAGTACTGAATGCCGAGAGTCATCGCGGTGGCCGCTGAGGAAGTTGGCCCACCGTGACTTTCAACTAAAAGCGGTGGACGTTCATCCTCGGGGGCGCGATAGTCGGGGTTCTTTGGTGCGTAATAGAATCCGTAAGCAGTGAGCCCATCTTCAGTAGGAAATCCGATGGCGCGCGGAGTCGAAAGATAGGACGCGTCAATCTCCAGACTACTGGAACGACGCACCACCTCGAAAGTTCTTTTCTCAAAGTCAAACTTTACGATCGCGGCCGCTTCGGCAGGAGAGCCGGCGCGCATCACTGCCCGTCCCGCTGCGGCGCGCACAAACCGAATGTCGGTGTATGGACAATCTATTGGTTCAAACTCTTTCGTGCGCGTGTCGATTAGCGCGAGCCGCGAGACACCATTTTCAATGTAAGCGCAAATAATCCGTTCGGCGGATTCGAACGCATAGGTCGATAAGCCAAACGCCCATTGTGGCACCCCAAACTCCGCTTCCCTTTCGCAAACTATCTCGGCGACTCCTGCGGAATTGAGGCGATAAAGATTCCACCAGCCATTGCGATCGGAAACAAAATAAAGCTCGCCATCCGGCGACCACTCCGGCTGGAAGATCGACTCCGCCACACCGCCGGCCACGCGCTCGCTGGCGATCAGTAGTCCGTCGTCATCAAATGCTCCAACCCAAAGCTCGGTGCCATCCCAGGGCATGTTGGGGTGGTTCCAGGTCAGCCATGCCAGTTTAGAACCGTCCGGGCTTATTCGCGGTGATGAGTAAAAACTGTTTCCAGAGGTCAATACTCGCCCGGTGCTTCCGTCACCGGCGAGATCGAGACTGACCAGAGTGTTTACCGCTTCCCGGCCGGCTACGATGTGGTCTTCCCTGACGCAAAGCAAACGTCCGCGCGATTTATCAACTACCGGATCAGCGTAACGCATATCGGCGCCGGGCGTGATTGGCTCCGGAGTTTTTCCTCCCCTCGCTGCGTGAAGACGCTGATCGGCAAAATTTGAAAAGTAAACTGCGCCGTTTGTGACCGTGTAATCCCCACCACCATACTCATGCACTCGTGTACGCGCGTTGAGAGGGTCGGGGTTAATGTCAGACATCTCTCCCGATACTTCCCGCCTCACGATTACGCTGCGGCCGCCTTCGGTGGGCCGCATTTCCACCCAATAAAGGTCAGAGCCGTCCATCATTGGTTGAGAGAGGCCAATCGATCCGCTGACGATTAAGTCAGAGGTTATCGGCGACTTCCACGAGCCGTATGGTGCTACGCGAGGTTTGGACATAAAGGATTTCTCTCCGTTTTTTCTTCGTGTTTTTAGACTTTCAGACAAAGCGTGCTCGCAGCCGGGGGAATGAGACTACCTTAAACTCATTGAAATTAGACCGTTCCGAAAGGCTTTGGGAAGCTTTTGTTACAGTGTCGTGAAGTCTTTGCAAGGATACTGCAACCACCATCAATTGGCGCGAGCCTACTATGCCGCATCGTTAATTCTCCATGGGAGAACTGAGATAAAGGCAAGGGCGCCGGTCTTGGGGGAGGTCGGCGCCCATGGTCTTTTTAGGCATTGTTACGACGAATTGCCTGCCTTGTAATCCTACTCCATCTCTTGAATCCGTTGAATTGTGCAGAACCGCGAGCAGCAGCGAGCGGATGCTACTCACATCGTTCAGAGACAGGTTTGATCATGCGTAAGTTGATCATAGCATCCGCTCGCTACCGCTCGCGGTTCTGCAATGTCGGGTCCTTGCGCATTCTCCTACCTTTGTTGTCTAACGGATTCCACTCCGTTCTCGTTGACTAACTCTCGAAACGACATCACAATTCGGCACGGACTCGAACTCATACCGAAAGGTCTCTCGCCATGCGCCGATTGCTCGTTAGCTTTATAGCCCTGGGCTTATTGCTGGTTTCAGTTCCACAGCCCCGCTCTCAAACGCAGACATTTCACCCCGTGGTGCGCGGCCGGCGCGGCGTAGTTGCCGGGGGGCACCCACTATCAGTTGAGGCCGGCTTACGGATCCTCCAGCACGGCGGAAATGCGGTCGACGCCGGTGTGGCCACGATACTTGCCGCTTCAGTGATTGAGTTTTCTCATTTTTCCTTTGGCGGCGAGGTGCCGATTCTGATCAAACTTCGTAACGGTGGCTCGCCTCGGATAAAAGGTTCACAAACTAACGGCGTGGTCGTGATCGAAGGGATGGGCCAGGCGCCCATGAAAGCGACGCGGGAATTTTTCGCCAACCGAGCCACTGGGAAAGATCAAGGCAACGCTCCCGATTCAGCTCGAGCACAGCGAAACGCTGAGATGGCGACGATGGCTGGGGCCAGGTCCGGTTTGATTCCGTCCACCGGGCCACTGGCAGCGACGGTGCCCGCAGTGCTCGACGCTTGTGTAACCTCGCTTGATCAGTTCGGCACTAAATCGCTGGCTGAAGTCATGCAACCCGCAATAGAGCTCGCCGACGGTTTTCCCATTGATGAGTTGCGCGTGCAATACATCA
>Ga0134126_10008400_pt1 | contig 12994 bp, 8 predicted proteins | sample KB31752_FD_96881 | JGI IMG/M metagenome (GOLD analysis project Ga0134126, IMG submission 96881) | Terrestrial soil microbial communities with excess Nitrogen fertilizer from Kellogg Biological Station, Michigan, USA - KB3-175-2 | ecosystem: Environmental > Terrestrial > Soil > Unclassified ...
CAAGTTCGCGCCTCCGATTCGCCTTCGCCCTCGCGCCGCTTGTCGTCGTGGCGGCGGGCTTGGCTTGCAGCATTCCTCATCGCATCGAACTGTGGCGCCGGGCCGAGATCGTCGTCGATTGGCGCCTCATCGGCGTCCAAGCGTCGTTCGCCGACGACGGCGCGATCGCCTCCCTGAAATGCAATCCAAAGCCGTCGCTTGCCGATGAGACGTGCCGGCGCATCGCGGGCCTCGCGGATTTGCTCATCCTCGATCTCTCCAGATCGACGATCGACGACCGGCAACTCGCCTTGCTCGCGCCGCTTGCGCGGCTGGAGAAGTTGGACCTGTCCGCCACGGCGGTCACCCACGCGGGACTGAAACAACTTCGGCAATTCGCGCAACTCCGTGATTTGAACCTGACGAATACGCCGATCACCGACGCGGGATTGGAGAGCCTCAAGGATCTGTCACGGCTCCAGACGCTCCAATTATCTCTGACCGAAAACTTCCGCAAGGCGCACCGGCTAGCGAGCATCGAGATTGGAGCTTCCGAGGCGCTTTTGGGCCGTTTGCCAAGCACGACGAGTACCGATATTCGCTATTCGTCGGGCGCCCAGCGCGTCAGCGTTTCCCGCGTCAAGCTGAAACGACCGCACGCCGGAGGCCGAGCCGTCACGAAGGGCTTACCGGCGGCGGTGACGGACGCCGGGCTGGTCTCGCTGGCCGCCGCGCAGGCCGAACTCGAAGAGCTTGACCTTCGCGACTCGGCCGTGACCGACGGGGGATTATTGAGCTTGCGAAAGCTCCAAAATCTCAGGCGCCTCGATCTGCGCGGGGCTCCGGTCACCGAGCAAGGCGTTTCGCGTTTGACTCGTCTCCTGCCCGAATGCGAGATTCTGAGATAAAAGAAGGCGGTCGGCCTCATTTCTCGACGGCGCGAAACGAAAGGCCGTCGTAGTAACCATCGTTTTCGCGCCCGCCGTAGCGCGTGCTGATCAGCCGCACCCGCACCCACCGCGTTTCGCGCGGGGCCAGCCGTTTGTCGGAAACGAGTTGCCAAGCGTCGACGTTGGCGATGGGGCCCGAGTCGGCCGCGTCGAGGATCTTGGAATTCGATGAGTCGCGATACTCGACGACGATCCGCGACGTATCGGGCGGTTGCTGCTTGAACGACCGGACGAAGCCCGTGAACTCGAACTTCTGCTTTCCCGAGTCGATTCGCGGAGCGTACAACTCGACATCGATGTCTTGCACAAGTTCGCCTTCGGCGCAATCGCCCGGCAGGAAGTATCCGGTCCCTTCCTGGGGCGGGGGGTCTTTTTCGCGGCGCTGCCACGGTCCCTTGATCGCCGTCCATCCGGGGATCCCGCTGCCTTGCGGCGGCTGCTCGCAACCCGGGTTGCGCAGCAATTCGCGCCGAAACCGGCCGATTTGCTCGGGGTCGCCGAGCCGATTCAGTTCCTCGACGAGAGCGGCGGCTGAAGCGCTCTGGCGGGCCGATGCATATTCGTCGATCGCCGTCCGGTAGGTTCTTTCCAGATCGGCGCGGGCCTTGGCCGCTTTTTGCTTGAACGCGCTCGGCGCCGTCGCCGGCATTCGGCCGTCTTGGTCGAACGCGACGCGCATTTGCACTGCCGCATCGAACGGCCCTTTCGTCCTACGGCGTGCGCTCGATTCGATCCGCTTGTCGATGTAGGTCTCTAAAGAGTCGCAAACCTTCTGCATGTCGCGGAGATAGTCCGCCTTGGCCTTGACCAGCATCGCGGCGATGGCGTTGCTGTTCGCCGCGGGCGGAGGGGCGTTTGCTGGTTCATTGGCGGCTTTTTCCGCCAACGATTCGGCGAGGCCTGTGGCCGACGGCTTGGGCATCGTGCTTTCCGCGACGGCCGGTAGTCGATCCGGCGGCGAATTCTCGCGAACCTCGGTTTTGAGAAACGCAGCGGCGGCGTCGGAGGATGCATCAGGCGGCTGCACCGAAGCTTCCATGTCAGCAGTCGGTGGAGAGGGCGTCTCGGGGTCTTTCGGTGCGGGCGGCTGCAGGTCCGGTCGCGGATTCGTCGCTGTCTTCGCGGGGCGTGCGTTGGGCGGGGCCAAGGCAATCGGTTCCGCGCCGGGTTTGGTCCAAACCAAGTAGCCGACGACGAGAGCGGCCGACAAGGCTGCGACACCAGCCAATGGCCAACCGCTGTTTCGGCGGCGTCGCGGGCGGCCATTGCGCATCGCGCTCGCCCGCTCGAACACCAACTCCGGCGCCGCCAGCGGATTCACAGCGGCGGGAACCAGTGCGGGCCGAACCGGCTGGGCTACCGGCTGGGGGCGCGGAGCGGGCGGCAAGGGCGGTTGGGTCGGGGCCGCAGACGGCGGGGGCTCCTGCGCCGCGGCAAGTTGCCGTCGCAATTCCGCGTCGTAGGCGGCGCGTTTCTGCGGATGGAGCAGGGAGATTTTGGCGGCCGACAATTCGTTGAGCAGCTTTTGCGAATCGGCCGAGTGCGGCCCGCCTTGAAACGTCCGCACATGGGCCATCTGCCGGTCGGCCGCGCTCTCGATGACGTCGAGATCGTCTTCGAACAGATTGATGGCCAACAGCCGATAGTGGTTCGGCGGCTGGTCCTCCGCCGGAATGCCGAGCCATTTGTGGTAGGCGTCGAATGTCATGTCTTCTTGCCAACGCATCGAGACAGAGCCGCCGATCGTCGCCCTAGGGCGCGATCCATCTCGATCGTAACCGGGACCGGCAGGACCGGCGTAGTATAACTCCCCGCCAAGAGGCTTTTCCAGCCGACTACCGGCCGGCCTTCGTCGCCCGCGAAAACACTGATTTCACCGAAGGCGCGGATGCTCTGCAATCCGTGGCGCCCGTGCCATCCGTGGTTCGCCACGGCTTTGCCTCCGCGCGGCAACTTGCGGCACGGTTCGCAAAGCAACATAATCGGACGTCGCGCCCCGCCGCCGGGCAAGACCGGCGCTCTCTACGTTATGGGCGCGGAAGGACCAAACCGACATCTAGGGAAGTGCAGGGGACGCACCGATGAAAGCCGCCTATATCAAGCAAGTAGGACCGCCGGAAAACATTACGTTCGGCGATTTGCCGACCCCTGAGCCGACCGGCGCCCAGGTCTTGGTGCGAGTCACGGCGGTGGCGGTGAACCCGATCGATACCTACCTGCGCAGCGGGGCGGTGAAGATGGAACTGCCGCTGCCGTTTATCGTCGGCTGCGATCTGGCTGGCGTGGTCGAGCGCTGCGGCCCGGAGGTCCAGCGGCTCAAGCCGGGAACGCGCGTCTGGGGCAGCAACCAGGGCTTGATGGGCCGGCAGGGGACGTTCGCCGAGTTCGCCGCGGTCGACGAAGCCTGGCTCTATCCGACGCCCGACGGGGTCAGCGATCAGCAGGCCGCCGCCGGCGCGTTGGTCGGAATTACCGCACACCTGGGACTGGTGCGATTCGCCAAGCTGGCCGCGGGCGAAACGCTGTTCGTCAACGGCGGCAGCGGGGGCGTCGGTTCGACGGTCGTGCAGATGGCCAAGGCGATCGGCGCCCGCGCCGTGACTACGGCCGGCTCGAACGAGAAAGTCGAGGTCTGCCGCGCCTTGGGCGCCGACATGGCGCTGAACTACCGCACGGACGACGTCGACGCGGCGATCCGCCATTTCGTGCCCGGCGGAGTCAACGTCTGGTGGGAGACGCTGCGCGAGCCGAACTTCGAGCGGACCGTGCCGCTGTTGGCGCCGCGAGGGCGGATGATCGTGATGGCCGGGCGCGAGGCCCGCCCGCTGTTTCCGGTCGGCCCGTTCTACGTCAAGGATTGCTCGCTGTTCGGCTTCGCGATGTTCAACGCCACGCCCGACGAGCAGCGCGCTAGTGCATCGGACATCAATCGCTGGCTGGCATCCGGACAATTGAAGCCGCGCATCGACCGCGTGCTGCCGCTGGCGCAGGCGGCCGACGCCCACCGCCTGCAGGAAGAAAACACGCTGCAAAAGGCCGGCACGCTGGCCGGAAAAATCGTGCTGACTCCGTAGCCGCTTGCCGCCCCAAGTCTATGTCCATCGACATCGCCCATTACCACGGCTGGCAGGGTTCGCTGCGTTCGCCGTGGCTGGCGTCGCTGGCAATCGTTCGCGTGGCGCTGGTGCAGGTTTTCCGCCGCAAGGCCTATTGGCTGGTGCTGGCCCTCGGCTTGGGCCACTTTCTCTTCGATTGGATCTGGATTTACGGGATCACGCAAGCGGGCCAAGTTCCCGAGATCCGCGGCGCGATGCTCGAACAGATCGGCTTCGACGCCGCGCCGAAGAACGGCTTGCAGACCGGTTATCTGGCCTTCATGGAGCGGCAAAGCGTGGCGGTGATGATCTTGCTGGCCTTCTCGGGCAGCTTGCTGGTAGGCAGCGACTTCCGCTTGAATGCGCTGCCGTTCTATTTGTCGCGCCGCATCGACCGGCGGCACTACATTGTGGGCAAGCTGCTGGCCGTAGGGGTGATCGTTTCTCTATTGACGACCGTGCCAGCCTTGCTGCTGTATTTCGAGTACGGCATGTTCAGCCCTTCGCTAAGATATTGGATCGACAACTGGCGAGCGGTCGCCGCGATTCTTTTGTATGGCCTCGTATTGGCCGCCTCGTTGAGCATCCTGCTGGTTTCGCTCTCGGCCTATTTGCAGCGGACGGCGCCGATCGCCATCACCTGGTCGAGCTTGTTCGTGCTGCCCAAGCCGCTGCGTCAACTGTTGGTCAAGGAGACGCACAACGATTATTGGAATCTGATCGATCCCTGGCGCGACATCCACTATGCCGGCCGCTGGCGGTTCGGCGGATTGAGGCCGAGCGAAGACGAGCGGTTGGCGCCGTGGGCCGCGGCAATTTTGGCCGTCGCATGCACGATCGCCGTGCTGGCGCTCGTGCGGCGCGTGCGCGCGGTCGAAGTCGTGGAATGATTTCGCGAAAGGAGCCACGGATGAAACACGGATAAAACACGGATTTTTTGGCAAGGCGTCTTTTCAACTGTGTATTTCATCCGTGTTCAATCCGTGTTTCATCCGTGGCTAAAATCGCTTCTTTGAAACTCGTGTCGTATCGATGCAACTTTCCTTCGACCGCGTGACGAAATTCTACGGCCCGGTGATCGGCGTCAACGACATCAGTTGCCGCATCGGCCCCGGCATCACCGGGCTGTTGGGCGCCAATGGGGCGGGCAAGTCGACGCTCATCAAGCTGGCCAGCGGTCAGTTGCGCCCCAGCCTGGGCGAAGTGCGCATCGGGCCGCATTCCGCCTGGTCGACGGCCGCCAAGCGCGAGTTCGGCTACAGCCCCGACATCAACAATTTCTACGAGGAAATGACGGGCCGCGAATTCGTATATGCCATGACCCGTCTATATGGCTACCGCCGGGCCGAGGCCCGCGAGCGGACCGAGCGAGCGCTGGCCGAAGTCGGCATGACCTCGCGCGCCGAGCGGCGGATGGCCGGTTGCAGCCACGGCATGAGGCAGCGGATCAAGCTGGCGCAGGCCCTGGTCCACGATCCGCCGATCTTGCTGCTGGACGAACCCTTGAGCGGCATCGACCCCGGCGGCCGGCGAGAGATCAACGATCTACTCGCGCGCTTGGCCGAGCAAGGCAAGACGATCTTGGTTTCAAGCCATATCCTGCTGGAGATCGAACACCTGGCGGATACCGTGGTGATGATTTCTCGCGGAAGGATCATGGCCTCGGGCACGTTGGCCGAAATCCGCGAACTGCTGGACGATCAGCCGCTGACGGTCGAAATCGTCGTCGAGCCGCCGCGGCGCCTGGCGTCGTTGCTGGCCGAGCTGCCCGAGGTGCGGAGCATCGAGCTGCGCGATTCCGTGCTGGTGGTGCGTACTACCTCGCCGGCGAGGTTCTTCGCGTCGCTGGGCGATTTGGTCGTGCGGCACGCGCTGGAAGTGCGGCGGCTGCAAACGCTCGACGCCGGCGCCGACGCCGTGTTCGGCTATCTCGAAGGGAACTCGCCATGAGACTCTGGCGCGCCTGGCTGACGCTCGTCTGGCTCTCCTTTCGGCGGCTGCTGTGGTCGGCCAGCACGCTGATGATCTTGTTTCCGCTCTCCGGCGGCGCGCTCTTCTTGCTGCGGCGGCGCTACGATCGGATGGAGGACGTCGAAGCCGCGTTCGGCATGTACAGCAATTTCCTGATCCTGATCTTCGCCTCGTTCATGGTCCCGATCTGCGCGTTGGCCTACGGCACGGCGAGCATCGGCGGAGATCGAGAGGACCACACCCTGCTGTTCGTGCTGGTGCGGCCGATCCCGCGCCCGCTGATCTTGCTGGCCAAGTTCGCGGCGACTCTGCCGTTGACGATCGGCCTGGTGTCGGGCGTGTTCTTCATCTATTGCTCGTTGGCCGGGCAGCCGGGCGCGCTGGCCTACCAGCTTTATCTGCCGACCGTCTTGGGAATGACGCTGGCCTATGTCGGCTTGTTTCACCTGTTCGCCGCGGCCTTGCGGCACTCGACGATCGTGGCGCTGGTTTATGCGATTTTCATGGAATTGCTGTTGGGCAATATGCCCGGCGTCATCAAGCGAGTCGCCGTGAACTACTACGGCCGTTCGTTGATGTACGCCGCCGGGGCGAGCGAAGGGCTGGAGCGGCCCGAGGGCTTCGAGCCGCTTTCGTCGTCGGCCGCCGGTTGGGCGCTCGCCGGCGTCGCGCTGGGCGCGCTGCTGCTGGCGATGTGGATCTTCGAACGCCGCGAGTATCGGGATCTGACGTAAGCGGGCGCCGGCGGAACGAACCCTCTCCCTTTGGGAGAGGGCAGGGTGAGGGCGCTACGGCGCAATTCGCCACAGCGCGAGAGGCTGGACAAGAGGTTGCCGTCTCGCCACGACCGTCTTGCAGCGGAGAGTTGTAACCGCCCTCACCCCAACCCTCTCCCGAAGGGAGAGGGAGCTTCCGCGCCCACCACCAACCACCGGCCCCCTCCTCACACCTGAAACACGCCCAGGCGAAACGGCTCGCGCTCGGCATGCCGCGTGGCCAACTCCAAGGCGAAAATCAATTCGTCGCGCGTTCTCGCGGGGTCGATGATCTTGTCGACCCAGCCGCGGGCCGCCGCATAGCGCACGTCGGTCTGTCGTTCGTAATCGCCGCGGACCTGCTCGCGCAGCCGGGTCAATTCCTCGGCGTCGACCGCTTGCCCTTGGCGCTCGAGGCTCTTGATCGTGATCTCGAGCAACGTCGAAGTGGCCTGCTCGGCGCCCATCACGGCGCAGCGTGCCGAAGGCCAGGCGAGAATCAATCGAGGATCGAAGGCCTTGCCGCACAGGGCATAGTTGCCGGCGCCGTAGGAACCGCCGACGAGCACCGTCAATTTCGGCACGCGGCTGTTGCTGATCGCGTTGACCAGCTTGGCCCCGGCCTTGATGATGCCCGCGCGCTCGCTGTCGCGGCCGACCATGAACCCGTTCACATCTTGCAGAAACACGATCGGCAGCCAATCTTGGTTGCAGTTCATCACGAACCGCGCGGCTTTTTCGGCGCTGTCCACATACAGCACGCCGCCGAACTGCACTGGACCCTCGGACGGCCGGACTTGATGGTGCTGGTTGGCGACGACGCCGATCGGGAACCCGCCCAGCCGGGCCGTGCCGCAAACCACCGATTGGCCGTACTCCGCCTTGTATTCGTCGAAGCTGCCGGCATCGAGAATGCAGGCGAGCACGTCGCGCACCTCGTAGTCTCGCCTCGGGTTCGAGCCAAGGATGCGGACGATCTCGCTCGCCGGCTGCGCCGGTTCGACGACCGCGTGCCGGACGAACGGCGGCGAGGGCGACGGCGGATCGGGTGCGACCAGCGCCGCCAAATGCCGCAGGCGGTCGAGGCAGGCTTCGTCCGTCGGATCGCGGTAGTCGATCGTGCCGCTGACTTGGGCGTGCATCTCGGCGCCGCCCAACTCTTCGCTGGAGACTTCCTGGCCAATGGCGCTTTTGACCAGCGCCGGGCCGGCCAGGTAAAGCCCCGAGCCGTCGGTCATCAGCAGTTTGTCGCACAGCACCGGCAGATAGCCGCCGCCGGCGACGCAATTGCCCATGATCGCGGCCACCTGTCCGATGCCGGCCGCCGAGATCACCGCATTGTTGCGGAAGATGCGGCCGAAATCGTCTTCGTCCGGAAAGACGTCTTCTTGCAGCGGCAGAAACACGCCGGCCGAATCGACGAGATAAACCAGCGGCAACCGGTTCTGAAAGGCGAAGCGTTGCGCTCGCAGCACTTTCTTGGCGGTGGCCGGAAAGAAGGCGCCGGCTTTGACCGTGGCGTCGTTGGCGATGATCATTTGCCGCCGCCCGGCAATCGTGCCGACGCCGCATACGACGCCCGCCGCCGGCGCCCCGCCCCATTCGGAGTACATCTGCCAGGCCGCCCACAATCCGATCTCGAAGAACGGCGTGTCGGGGTCGAGCAGCCGTGCGATTCGCTCGCGGGCGGTCAGGCGACCTTTGGCGTGCTGTCTTTCGATGGCCGGTTGTCCGCCGCCGGTCGCGATTTCGGCCTCGAACTCGGCATGACGGAGGACCAGATCGCTCAAGCTTTCCGAAGGGCCAAGCGGGCGAGGCGGCATGGGGCGGAAACTCTCTTCCAGGCGTGCGGGCGGCGGCCCGAGCATCATACCGCCACGGCCGCCGGGAGGTTAGTCCTGTGTGGGGAACCGTCGGAGTTGCCGTAGGACGCCTAACTCAATGCGGCGGCAACGCTAGCAAACTTTGGGGACCGATACTGTTGGAAACTCGTTCGCAGTTGATTTGACCCCAAAGGGGTCGCATTCGATAGCCCAGGGCGCAGCCCTGGGAATTGGGACCGCCACGATCAAATTGAAGCCCCAACGGGGCGTGACCGGCGGAGAGACTGCACCGATGCAACGAGCACTGGATGACGAAAGGCGTGGCATGGCGCCGTGCGACCCCGTTGGGGTCGACGACGGATTTACGTGGTGCGATTTCCCAGGGCTGCGCCCTGGGCTGACGAATATGACCCCTTCGGGGTCGAAGAATTGCGGGAGCCAGATTGGAGTGCATTTTGTTAGAAGCTCTTAGGACGGCCTTTTGGTAAGTTCATCGCGGGCCGCGCCGGCTCTACATGACCCAAAACGGCCTTCGCATGATTTATATTTCGGCGGATTCATTTATATCGCCGCGCGTTTTTTCATTTCGGAGGCCGGTCCATTGCGGCGTTTGCCGAGAATTCCAGGCATTTGCGGCGAGCCGGTCCGCCGCGACACGTAAAAAAGGGGGCGCTTCGGGGCTGGTTGGCGCCCAATACCGGCCCATTTCGGGCCTGAATTATAAAAACCGCCGCCGCGGCGGCCGTGGCGAAAGTGCGTAATTGCCGGGCGGGAGCATGATTCGCCGCACTTGACGATTTATGTCTCGGAGGAGGCGTATAAATCATGATTTTCCGTCCGTTCCCGCGCTTGCCGCCCAGCATTTGCGCCGCCGCTCGACATTACCGCGTGGCCGGCTTGCGCGACAAGTCAAGCCGCCCAACTGCGCCGGAATCTCCGCCGCGGCAGCATCGGGGCCACCGTCAGAATCAGCCGCACGAACCGCTACTTTGTCCAGGAAAGGGCGGCCCTTCGCCAGCGGGGGATCTTTTCTCGAACGACTCGCCGCCGAACGGCACGTGCTTCGCGTAGAAATAACAAGACAGCTTCGTGCGAAGCACGGGCGGCCTTCGTTCAGGGAGGGAGCGAGCCATGAAGGTCTTAAGGCTGACGGCCATCGTCTCACTCGCAGTCTTATTTTGGGACGTTTCGACGGTCCATGCGCAGTACGGCGGCAGCTTTCTTGCGGGCCAAGGGACGCTCGCCGCAGCGCCGGGCCGGTCCAATCTCGACGTCCCCCAGGCGGCCGGCAACTATAAGCCGGCCTACTCTGCGCGGCTCGCCAATCAGCGGAACCGCACGGCGACCTATTTCGAAATGAGGCGGATGAACGCTTCGTATCGGGCCGAGACGCGCCGGCCGCCGCCGACTCCTGAAGAACTGTCGGCCTTCAACCAACAGCGGACCCCCGAGCGCCTGGAAGGGGATCAAATCGACGCGGCTAGCGGTAAGTTGATATGGCCTGGCATTTTGCGCGGAGACCAATTCGCCGAATCGAGAGCCAAGCTGGAGCGATTGTTCGCCGACCGGACGATCCATGCTTACGACTCCGGCCTGGGCACGCCGAATTATCACGCCATCGTGGCCGCAGTCGACGAGATGCATGCCCAGTTGAAGGCGACGCTGTTCGCCTGGAAGCCGGACGAATACATCGCCGGGCAGAAATTCCTGAAGAGTCTGGCGTTCGAAGCCCGGTTCGCGCCGGGCGCCGCCGCAGCAGATTTGCACGGAACTGGATGACTTTAGCGCGCTTTTTCGGAGCAATAGGCGCCTTGCCTCGCGGAAGTGTAACTTGCGGCGTCTTCGCTTAACTAAGACCATTAGGAGAGTTATGGCTTTGATGGCAGAATAGGGTTGAACCGGTACGCCGGTTGCTGCGTATAATGCCCTCAGAGCGGAGAAGAGCAAAGATAGGCAATCCGCCTGTTTCAGTGCGCCCTACCGCCTAGCCGTTGGAGGAAGCTGTCATGAAAGCCAAGTATTTGCGAATCCTGGCGCTGAGCGCCTGCGGCGTCTTTGCTTGGGCAGGCCCGGCACATGCTCAATTTTTTGGCGGTCCTTTCGGCGGGGCTTTCTTTGGCGGCTATGGGTACGGCATGGGCGCCGGTTCGACGGCCGCCGGCAGCTTTCTGGCCGGGTCCGCGATGCAGACCGCCGCCGCCGGCCAGTACAACCTGCTGACCTCGCTGGGCGAAAAGAACTATCAAGACGCCTACGAACACTGGATCGACAACCAAAAGAAGCGAGAAGAAACGTATTTCGAAATGCGCCGGATGAACGCCAGCTACCGGGCCGAAACCCGCAGCCCGCCGCCGAGCATGGAGAAACTGATCAGTTTCAGCAATGCGCGGATGCCTTCGCGGCTGACCGCGCAGCAGCTCGATCCGGTGAAGGGCGAGATCAAGTGGCCGCGCGTTTTGGTGCGGCCCGAGTTCGAGCCCCAGCGGACGGCGCTGGCGGCGCTGTTCTCGGAACGCGCAACGCAACCCTACAGCACCGGCTTGGGCACCGAGAACTACCGCGAAGTGCGGTTGATCACCGATGACATGCACGACGTGCTGCGAGGGCTGATCAGCGACATCACTCCCGACGAGTTCATCGCAGGCAACAAGTTCTTGAACAGCCTGTCCTACGAGGCCCGCTTCGATCCCGACTTGAACGTCGTGGACGCCAAGTAGGGTTCGACTGCACAGTTGAACGTGGAAGACAAGAAAGGCCGTTCGTCGGCCTTTCTTTTTTGGCTCCTCGGGAGAAATGCATCTACACGATGGACCGCCAAGACGCGAAGAGCGCGAAGGGTGTAGCAACGGTGCGTTTACAAGGCATCGGCACGGCAAATCAATACTTGTGAAGCGTGCTGCTTTTGGCCGAAGATGGCGCGGAATAAGTGGCCGCCTTCGCGAATCAGTCAAGCTTTGGCTCCGGCAGACCATCCCTTCTGGACTTGTCCTGACGTTACCTGAAGATTGGCTTGACGGTTCAGCGTTCTTAGGTCTGGCCGGGCAACGATGTGGACGTGCGCGGCGTTGATGAAATGCAACGCTCCATGCCCCAAGGATGATGCCGCCAAGCATCATGGATGCCGGACTTCTCCTCTTTCGGCGCCGTCGCTAACTCTTTAGCAGCAAGGATTTGCGGATCGCTTTGCTGGGGCGTGAGCGCTGCTTGGCCCGAGACGTGCTTTTTCAAGGCTCACGTCCGAAGCAAATCGCCTCCGGGTTCTTCCCATCCACCTCACTCGCCGCGAGGATCCTGATCTTGGCCAAAGTCACCAAGCGCGCCTCTAAGGTCTGCAAGCCATCCGCCCGTCCTTCCAGCAAGGCCCCGCGAAGCAGCCACGCATCGCGCAACGGCGCTGCAAAGCAGCAAGCCGCCGGCGCCACCGATCGCAAGCCGAAGCCCAAGCCGCCGCTCGACCGCGATGAACTCGAAATGGACGGCGCCTTCGAAGAAGCCGCCGAACAGGTCGCCGACGCCGCGGAAAACGAAGACGAAGACGAACGCGACTTTGGCGACGAAGAATTGGAAAGTCTCAGCGGCGGCGAACGCATCGAGGATCCGGTGCGCATCTACCTGATGCAGATGGGCGAGATTCCCCTGCTGAACCGCGATCAAGAGGTCGCTTCGGCCAAGCAGATCGACTTGACCCGCAAGAAGTACCGGCTCACGTTGCTGGGCTGCGATTTCATGTTGCAGGGCGCGGTCAGCCTGTTGAAGAAGGTCCGCGACGCCGAACTGCGGCTCGACCGCACGATCGACGTTTCCGTGACCGACGCCGCGCAGAAGAAGCAGATCATGGCCTTGATCGGCCCGAACCTGGCCACGCTCGACCACCTGTTGCGGCAAAACCGCCGCGATTTCAAGGTGGTCATCAGCAAGAGCCAGAAGATGGGCGAGCGGCGAGCGGCCTGGCGCCGGTTGGTGCTCCGCCGCCACAAGGCGGTGCGGTTGGTCGAAGAACTCGAACTGCGCACCCAGCGTCTTCAGCCGTTGATGGAAAAACTGCAGGAAATCTCGCGGCGGATGGACTCCTTGATGGAACAATTGGTCGAAGTTCGCGGGCAGCGCGGCATGGCGCCCAAAGCGGCCGAGTTGCGAGCGGAGCTGCGCTACTTGATGCAAGTCACGCTGGAAAGCCCCTCCACGCTGCGAGCGCGGACGGCCCGAACCGCGGCCTACCAAAAGGACTACGACGCCGCCAAGCGCGTCTTGTCGGCCGGCAACCTGCGATTGGTCGTCTCCATCGCCAAACGCTACCGCAACCGCGGTCTGAGCTTTTTGGATCTGATCCAGGAAGGCAACACCGGCTTGATGCGGGCGGTCGATAAGTTCGAGCACGGCCGCGGCTTCAAGTTCTCGACCTACGCCACCTGGTGGATTCG
>Ga0134126_10008402_pt1 | contig 12993 bp, 12 predicted proteins | sample KB31752_FD_96881 | JGI IMG/M metagenome (GOLD analysis project Ga0134126, IMG submission 96881) | Terrestrial soil microbial communities with excess Nitrogen fertilizer from Kellogg Biological Station, Michigan, USA - KB3-175-2 | ecosystem: Environmental > Terrestrial > Soil > Unclassified ...
AACCACGCCGTAGCCGGTGCATTCGGTGCCGCAATCGATTCCGAGGATGCGCATCGTTCCGAGTTTACCGCACAGGCTTCAGTCTGCAGAGGCCCTTGCGTTAACTGAAACAGTGCGTCCGGACTCGTTGCTGAGAATGTACAATTCTTGTACCGAAGATTTGCACTCGAACGGCAGACATCCGGTCGGGCCAGAAGGATATTCGTTTTCCCGAGCTTGCCTGACAGCTTCGGTGTGTCTTTATATCTTCAAAATTCATAAGGGGCATCCATGGCAAAGAAGCGCATTGGTATACTCACCGGCGGCGGCGACGTCCCGGGCCTGAATTCGGTTATCAAGTCGGTCGTTTACCGTGGGGCGGAAACGGATTGCGAAGTGGTTGGCATTCGCCGTGGCTGGGAAGGGCTGACCCATGTCAACCTGAGTGATCCTGCCAGCAAGGCGCGCTACATTCTTCCATTGAATCGCGAGAATACGCGTACCATCGACCGCACCGGCGGAACCTTCCTGCACAGTTCGCGCACCAATCCCACCAAGATGAAGAAGTTGCCCCCGGTGCTCCAGGGCCAGAAGTTCGAAGCCAAGGAATCGACGAAAAAAGGCGTGACCAGCATGGTGTACGACGTCACGTCTGCGGTGCTCAAGAACATTGCGGCGCTCGGCTTGGACTACCTCATCGCAATCGGCGGCGACGACACGCTGAGCTATGCCGCACACCTGGACAAGCAGGGCATGAAGGTGATCGCGGTGCCGAAGACCATGGACAACGACGTTCGCAACACCGAGTACTGCATCGGCTTCTCGACCGCGATTACCCGCGCCATGGATGCCATCGACCGCCAGCGCACCACGGTTGGGTCGCACGAGCGCATTGGCGTTTTCCGCGTGTTTGGGCGCGATGCGGGCTACACGGCGCTCTACACTGCCTACGTCACCGGAGTTCGTTGCTGCATTCCCGAGTACAAGGTGGATCTCAAGCGACTGATCGAATTGCTGATCAACGACAAGCAAAACAACCCCAGCAACTACTCGCTGGTCATCCTTTCGGAAGGCGCGGAGTGGCAGGGTTACACAGTGAAGGAATACGGCGACGCCGACGCGTTCGGGCATCGCAAAAAGATGAGCGTCGCCGAAGATTTGAGCGATGAGATAAAGACCACGACCGGTGAGGAGACTGTCGTCAGCGATCTGACCTATGATCTGCGTTCGGGCAGTCCTGACTTCGTGGATCGCATGGTGGCCTTTACTTTTGCCGGCATGGCCATGGATGCCCTGCAGGAAGGGAAGTCCGGCTTGATGACCGCGATCAACGAAGGTCGGTACGCCATGGTCGCAATTCCTGATCCGAAGCTCGGACCGCGTAAAGTGGACATCGAATCGATGTACAACACCGAGCGCTACCGTCCGAGATACGATCGCAAGCTCGGACTGCCGATTTTCTTGACCCGGCCCTAGCGTTCGTTAGATCACGAAACCCAGCGTGCCCACTTCTCGCGTTTTCAAGAAGTGGGATTTTGCTTAGGAGGAACCGTGCGGACTTTTCTGATTACCGCTCTCTTGATGTCCTTTACCGTTCCCTTGCTGGCCCAGGGTGCTCCGCCCCAGGGCGGCGCGAACGCTCCTTACACGATGGAGTACTACTACAAAACACAGTGGGGGCATCAACAAGAGTTCCTAAACCTCTTCCTGAAGAACCACTATCCGTTGCTGAAGAAGCAGGCCGAAGCCGGACGCATCCTGTCGGTGAAGATCGAAACGCCCGCAAATCACATGACCGAAGATGCGCGCTGGGACTATCGCGTCACCATTCGCTTCAAGAACTCGACCGTTGCCACCACCGAAAATCCTGATGAAGACAAGATGATCAAGCAGCTCTGGCCGGACCAGGAAACCTACAAAAAGGAAGAGCAGCGGCGGTTCGAGATATTGCTCGCGCATTGGGACCTGCCGGTAAGCGATATCACGCCGAAATAGCGCATTCTCTTATCCTGGCGCGGCCATTCGGGAGGGCACGGCTTCAGCCGTGCCGAAAGATTGCTTTATCCCTTGTCATTCCGACCGAAGCCGAACGATTCGCGCGAATCGTTCGGCTGAGTGGAGGAACCTGCTGTTTGCACGGATACCTTCCAGATGCTCAGATGACTTCCAAAAGGAAAAGGCCAATCATCCCGAAGGGAATGACTGGCCCGAAACTCCTGAGGTGAATACTTAGCCTACTTCATCTTCACGAACACAATCAGCAGCGTATAAATCGCCAACGATTCAATGAACGCCAGCCCAATAATAAGGGCAGTTTGAATCGCGCCGCTCGCCGAAGGATTCCGCGCAATGCCCTCATTGGCGGCAGCAGCCGCGCGTCCCTGTCCAAGTCCGCAACCGGCGGACGCAATCGCCATGGCGATACCCGCAGCGACCGCAACCCAATTCGTACCGCCTGTCGTCCCACCCTGCGCGAACGCAGGCATGGCAAAACAGAGCGCCGACATCACCATGAACACCTTGCTCACCACTTGTCTCATGCTTTTCCTCCTATAAATTGCCGCCAGTGGGTGGTTGACGTTACCGTGCAAACGCCCTCACGCTGAACGGCGAACTTGTCCCAGGGTCAATGCGCTTCGCCCGCGGCGCCGGCCAAATACACGGTCGCCAGCAGAACGAAAACATAGGCCTGGATGAACGCAACTCCAATATGCAGTCCGATGAAGATGATGGGTATCGCGATCGGGATCAGGGAAACGAACACGAGAATGACCATGTCGCCCGCAAACATGTTTCCGTACAAACGAACTGTGAGCGACAGGACGCGCGCGAGATGGCTGATGATTTCGAGAGGAAACATCAGGACTGCCAGGGCGGCGCGTCCGCTCCAATGCATGCCTTTCATTGGCGGCCCTGCAAAGTGCGCGATGTATTTAATCCCGGACTTCCGGAAGCCGTGCGCCTGGTAATAGATGAAAACGCAGACCGCGCACCCGAGAGGAACCACATAGTTTCCGGTCGGCGATTCGAATCCTGGAATCAAACCCCAGAGGTTCGATATGAGGACGAACAGGCCCAAAGCCATCAGAAACGGCGTAAACCGCTCGCTGTGATGGCCGATAACCTCTCGGCTCTGGCCCTCGACGAAACCGTGCAATCCCTCCAGCATGTGCTGCAGAGCGCCCGGGCTCTCAACTGAAAGCCGCGATCTCAGAATCAGGAAGATGATGACCAGGAACGCGAAAACCAGCACTTCCATGGCAACGGAGTTGGAGATCGGCGCGCTCGGGTAATCCGGTCTAACGCCCAGCGCGTTGAGCAGCGCGGTGACCGGCCCGTGGAAGGCGTCGTTCAAAAGTCGAGTGAAATAAAGTTGTTCAGGCATGAAAAAAGTTGCTAGTGATCAGTAGCTAGTGGCTAGCAAAACTCAGATTTGGCGAGCCACTACTCACGAGCCACTAATCACTTTGTACGTCTCGTACCCCGCCTCGCACAACATCGCCGCTACGGGCAGAAACAGCCCCGCAAAGAATCCATAGAGGCTGTCGCGGGAAACAGTAAGTATAACAAAGGCAGCGACGGCCATCAAAAAGTAGCGGAGCAGAAACCGCTGGACCACGCGACGGCTGGAGACGGTAGGTCCCGTGCGTTCGGCAGCCGCCGCAACCCCAGCAACCACTTTCTTCAACCAGTAAAAATTAAGGAATGCAACGGCGGCACCCAGCGCGAATCCCACGGCGGTGCGCCAGCCGAACATCGTGAACGCCGTGATCAGCGCCGCCGCACCCAGGACGAGCATGAATTTGTTGATGCGATCGAGTGCATGGATGTGGAAGTCGCTCTCGGCCGGGGCAGCGTCAGTCACAAAACGATTCTAAACGGAAGACTGGAGATCATTTCACTGCGGAGACCGCCGAGAACGCAGAGGAAAAGAGCAGAACGGAAATGCAGATAATGAAGACTCGCAAGTCGCAACTCTTGCAAGTCGCCTTCTTTGCTATCTTGGTGTTTCTCTGCGATCTCGGCGTGCTCGGCGGTGAATGGCGTTCACTGGTTCTTTGACACCGTCCGTATCAATTCCACGAATCCGGCGATGATCCCCAGGATCAGCCCCACAATGTACAACCACGTGGTGTGCAGCCACTTGTCGAGGCCGACGCCGATGAGCCAGCCGATCACGGTTGCGGCGGGGAATATGAAAGCAAGTTGCGCGTAGTTTCCCGCCTGTGACCAAGGTGACCTGTCCTTCGGGTTGGGGTCCGCCATGCCTTCATCGTAAAGGAAATCCTCAATTTCGCCGATGAATTGTGCAGAGGGGCTGATTCATGTCCATTCTCGTACGGTTGTTGCTGCTCCCGCTCGTCCTTGCTGGCCTGTGCTTCGCCCAATCTGACCTCAGTGAACTAAATTTGGAACAACTGGGCCAGGTCAAGGTCACCTCGGCGTCGAAAAAATCGGAGAATCTCTCCACTGCCCCTGCAGCTATCTACGTGCTGACCGGAGAGGCGATTGTGGACGCTGGCTTCCGTAATCTGCCAGAGGCGTTGCGCACGGTTCCGGGCCTCTATGTCGCACAGACCGATGCCCACATATGGCAGATCAGCGCCCGTGGTTACAGCGATTTCTACAACAACAAGATGCTGGTCCTGGTCGATGGACGCAGCGTGTACACGCCTCTGTACGGCGGGGTTTATTGGGATGCGTTGGATATTCCTGTCGAGAACATCGAAAGGATCGAAATTATCCGTGGCCCGGGTGGAACGCTGTGGGGAGCGAACGCGGTCAATGGCGTGATCAACATCGTGACCAAGCAAGCCAGCGACGCGCAGGGAACACTGATCTCCGCGACTCTGGATAAAGACGCGGGCTACACCACCACCGTTCGCCAGGGTGGCATGCTAGGTTCGAAGCTGGGCTACTACGCATATGGGAGGGCGTCTTATTGGGAGCCGCTCCGCGGTCCCGGAGAAGCGCCCATCCCGAATCGCCTGATGTTGCCTCAGGCAGGCCTGCGGTTCGACTGGGCAGCCAACGACAAAAACGCGATCACTCTGGAGGGCGGCGCTTACGATGGACGCGTACGTAGCACGCAGTTCATTATCCCGACGCCGAGCACGACGCTCCTGAAAGGGAACAACGTCCTTCTACGTTGGAAGCACCAGTTCTCTGCGCGCTCCAGCACCGACACGCTCGCCTACTGTGACTGGTATTCGCGCTTCAGCATGCCCGCAGACTCTCGCAACACATGCGATGTCGAGTTCCAGCACGACTTTGAATGGAACGCTCGCAATTCGATTGTCTGGGGAGGGGCATTCAGCACAACTGGAGATGACCTGGTTGCCAACTGGTTCATGTTCACGCGGCTTCGCCGCCGTAATACCGTCATAAGCGGCTTTGCGCAGTATGGCTTCGCACTCATCCCTGACCGACTGCGCCTGATTGCCGGAACCAAAATAGAACACAACGGATACACCGGAGGGGAGTACCAGCCGCAGGTTCGTGCGGTCTGGACTCCTCGCAAGCAGCATGCCTTCTGGGCAAGTATTTCTCGGGCACTTCGTGTGCCCTCACGCGGAGAAAGCGACGTCGTTCTGCAGACGATCGTTCCTAATGTTGGACCGGGTGGCCTTCCCGTCCTCCTGGAAATTTACGGGAGTAACGACCTTCACGCAGAGCGCCTGCATGCGTACGAGGCTGGCTATCGCTACCAAACCAATTCGTTCGCATTTGACCTCTCGACGTACTACAACGCGTACAGCAACCGCATCGAGCAGCAGCAAACGATGGGAATGCTGCCATCAGGGCTCCTCCTGGATTACAGCTACATAAACGGGAGCCGAGCGCAGAGTCACGGCGCAGAAGTATCAGTCCAGTGGCGTCCTATAGAACGGTGGATGCTTTCCGGTGCGGTCACAGAAACTCGCGGCAGTCCTGATGCCCTGCAAGCGACACCGCGCCACCTCTTCAACCTTCAGTCTCGCTTCCAGGCAACCAATAGACTGGAATTCGAGAGCTCGCTTTATCACTATGGCGCCGTCCCACTAGGGCGTCTGGCTGAGTACCCCACCGTCCTTCTGCAATCCGTGCCCTCGTTCGACCGCCTCGACCTTGGAGGCACGTGGCAGTTGCTTCCGCAGTGGACGTTTGGAGTGTGGGGACGCAATCTGCAGTCGCCGAGCCATATCGAGACCCGCAACACGATCTTCGGTAATGTTGCCGGGCAAGTGCGCCGGTCCGCGGAATTCACGTTGATTTGGCAGCATGGCGGCGAGCGCCGCGGAAAAGAAGTAGGCGATGGTCCTTCCTCTTGCGAACGGCAGACGTTTGGGCGCGATTTACTTCGTGCTTGCCGCGTCGCTGCTTCTGGCTACGCCCACGGCCCGCGGCCAATCTGCCAGCGAGTACCAAGTGAAGGCTGCTTACCTGTACAACTTCGCTAAGTTGGCAGAGTGGCCGGACAACGGGTTTTCAACGCCAACCTCTCCGATTGTCTTCTGCGTGCTTGGCGGCGACGATGACTTTGTCGCGATGCTGCGCAGTACTCTGAGCAATAAATCGATCAATGCTCACAGCCTGGTAGCCAAGGCGCTCAGTTCACCTTCTGAGACGGACTCATGCACGTTGCTCTTTGTTCGCGGCTCTGAAAAGAGTCGCGTTCCTGGCGTGATCAGTGGAGTGAAAAAGTCGAGTACGCTGCTCGTCGGCGAGGATTCAAGTTTCCTCACGAATGGCGGAATGATCAACTTGGTGCTGAAAGACGGTAAGGTCCGCTTCGAGGTGAATTCGCTTGCACTCGATCGCGCCGACATCCGTTTCGACACCAGCTTCCTCAATATGGCGCAAAGCGATGCAGGCAGCACGAGAGTCCAGAACTCAGGATCTCGCGCCGTACGCTCAAATATTCCGCCGAAATATCCCGATCTGGCCCGCCAGATGAATATCACCGGCGCGGTTCAGTTGCAGGTGACAGTGGATGCAGGCGGCAGCGTAAAGGACGTTCGCGTGCTGGGAGGACATCCCGTGCTCGTGCAGGCGGCCGTGCAAGCCGTACGATCCTGGAAATATCGCTCGGGTCCCGCAGAGAGCGTGGAACTTGTGCATCTTATTTTTGGCCAGTAACTCGGCCTCCGCTTTGGACGGCCTGATAGCTTTCAATCAGCTCGCGGATGCGAATAGCGTCACCTTTGCTGTGCCCATGACTGGTGATGGGTTCCGCGCCCCCAGTCGAGTCGATACGAATCTCCGACCAGATCATTCCCGTCTTAATCTCCACCGACGCGACTTGGGAAATCGCGATGCTCTCCTCCGTGGCCCCGAACATCCGCGACTTTACCCGGCTCACGTGTAGCGGCGTGACAACGATTCGGGTCGGGAAAATGTGGTTGCCGCGCGTCCAGCGGCTGGCGGAGAAGGTGTAACTTTGGGTTGAGCCCGCAGTTGCAACATTGGTGGCCATGAGAAACTCCGGTCAAATGATACAGAAGAATTGAAGCGTTGAATCATTGAGACATTGAATGATTGTGTCATTAGCTGATTCGCTGAAGGCGTCAGGCAAAATAGGCCGGGTTTCAATCATTCAATGCCCGATAACTCAAGATTCAATCCTCTATAATCGCTGTTTACTTAACGCAAAGGTCAGATCTTGGCTCTCGACGAAAACATATATCAACTCCGCCTGGAAAAGCTGAAGCAGATTGAAGCGCTCGGGCAGCGCGCCTATCCCAGCCAATATGAATTCACCCACACGATTCCCCAGATTCTGGCCGACTATTCGTCGAAAACTGGCGAGGAGCTAGAAACTTCTCGCGTCAATGTGCGAGTTGCAGGTCGCATTATGGCGATCCGCCTCATGGGGAAGGCGGGATTCGCGCACCTGCAGCAGAACGGCGGCCGTCTCCAGATCTACGTGAAAAAGGATGCGGTCGGCGAGAAAGCATTCGAACTGTACAAACTGCTTGACCTCGGCGACCACGTTGGCGTGAGCGGTTATCTCTTCCGCACGCGGACCGGCGAACTCTCGGTTCACGTGGAGGACATCACCTTCCTATCCAAAGACCTCCTTCCACTTCCAGAGAAGTGGCACGGCCTGACTGACGTTGAACTCCGTTATCGTCAGCGCTACGTGGATCTGTTCATGAATCCCGAGGTGCGCGACGTTTTCCTGAAGCGCGCCAAGCTGGTGCAGTCCATGCGGCGTTTTCTCGACGCGCAAGGCTTCGTCGAAGTTGAGACCCCGATGATGCAGCCGATTGCGGGCGGCGCGGTGGCGAAACCGTTCATCACGCACCACAATACCCTTGACATCGATTTGTACCTGCGCATCGCACCCGAGCTTTATTTGAAGCGGCTCACGGTTGGCGGATTCGATCGCGTCTACGAGATCAATCGCAACTTCCGCAACGAGGGCATCTCGACGCGGCACAACCCCGAATTCACGATGCTGGAGTTTTATCAGGCCTACACCGACTATCGCGGCGTGATGGACCTCACGCAGAAGTTGATTACGCAGGCGGCCATCGACGTGACCGGCGGAACAAAGACGAAGTGGGGCGATGGTGAAATCGACTGGTCCGAGGGCAACTGGCGCCGCCTGACCATGCGCGAGGCAATCATTCAGTACTGGCCCGAGAGAGCGGGTGCAAAACCGACGATGGCTGATTTCGCCACACACGATTCGGTTAAGGCAGTTGTCCAACGCTTCAACTCAGGGCACTCGCACATGGCCTTTGACCCAAGCGCGCCGGCAGGGAAGACCATCGCGGGACTCTTTGAGGCTGTAGCGGAGGAGCACCTTACCCAGCCGACGATCATCTATGAATTTCCCACTGCGGTGTCACCTCTCTCCAAGCAAAAAGCAGACGAGCCGGATTGGACCGAGCGCTGGGAAATTTACATCGGCCAAATGGAGATTTCCAACGGGTTCAGCGAGCTTAATGACCCCGTGGACCAGCGCCGCCGGTTCGAAGGCCAGTTAAAGGAGCGGGAGCGCGGCGACGAAGAAGCCCACCAGATGGATGAGGACTACATTCGGGCGCTCTCGTACGGGATGCCGCCAGCGGGAGGCGTGGGCGTCGGAATCGACCGGCTCATAATGCTCCTGACCAACTCGCAATCCATCCGGGACGTGATCCTGTTCCCTCTACTTCGGCCGGAGAAGAAGTCCGAAGCGGCAGAGTAGGGAATCCAGCACAGGAATTTCGTTGTACCCTCTTTTTCCACTTGACATTTGGCAATTTACATACATACTAGTTGGTATGTTAGCGACGGCGAGATCGAAGCTTCGGAGATCGGCATCACTTCGCGATCCCGAGCGGACCCGGCGGAAACTCCTTGATGCCGGCTTTCGTGAAGTTTATGAGCGCGGGTACCAGAGCGCCGATCTGGATGCTGTTCTGGAAAGGGCAGGGGTCACGAAGGGTGCGCTCTATTATCACTTCGAGAACAAGGAAGCATTAGGGCACGCGATCATCGAAGAAGTCATAGCGGAGATGACGAGGCAAAAGTGGCACATTCCGCTGCAGAAAGGCAATCCGATCGATACATTGATTCACATCGTCCAATCGACGCGTACCGAAGTAGCTGAGATGCGGGGTGGTTGTCCATTCAACAATCTGGCGCAGGAGATGTCGCCGCTCGATGAAGGCTTCCGTAAGCGATTAGCGAAGATATTGAGTGAGTGGCACGGTGCCATGGCCGGTGCATTTCGGCGAGCTCAGGCGGAAAAAATGCTCAGAAAAGACCTGGATCCCGACGACGAAGCGACGTTTGTGATCGCTATGTACGAAGGCTACATTTCCCTGGCTAAGAACTCGCAGGATCCCAAGCTGTTGAAGTCAGGAAAGAGACGAATGATCGATTATCTCGAGTCCATGCGCGCCTGATTTTTTGGTTTGCGATGCATACGAACTAGTTGGTATGTATTCGGGAATAGAAAACAACTTGAGCTCGAATTGCGAGGGCGAGGAGATCGGTATGTGTCCTTTTTGTTTTGCGGCGCTGGCGGCCATAAGCGCACAGGCTCTGGCAGTGGGAAGCGGTGCAGCCTTGGCGGCAAAGTTCGTGCTCAAGAGCCAGTCGCAAGTGCTTTCGTATGGACTCACATCTGAACCGCAGCCAGAGCACGGGGAACGATTGAGCGCAGCTGACGCAGGCGTTCGCTAATCCCGTAGTCGAAGGCAAGCTGATCAGTTTTCACAAGGAAAACACTGAGGAGAGAACGATGTCGACAGCAACGAAGAAGACGGAATTACGCGGTCATCAGGTTGTCAGTCCAGAAGTGTGGGTCGCGTGTCGCAAACAACTGCTGCAAAAAGAAAAGGAACTCACACGCCTCCGCGATGAAGTTGCGCGCCAACGCCGCGAGTTGCCGTGGGAAGAAGTCACAAAATCCTATAGCTTCGAAGGTCCGAATGGCAGGGAAACGCTGTCTGAGTTGTTCGGTGGCAAAAGCCAGCTCATCGTTTACCACTTCATGTTTGGTCCGGGATGGAACGAAGGATGTGTCGGGTGTTCGTTCCTCGCGGATCACCTCGGCGGTGCGTTGTTGCACGTCCAGCAGAAAGACATCGCCTTCGTAGCTATTTCTCGCGCACCGCTCGCCGAGATTGAAGCGTTCAAGAAGCGCATGGGATGGACTTTCAAATGGGTCTCCTCGAATGGCAGCGACTTCAACTACGACTATCACGTTTCATTCCAGCCCGAGGAGGTCGCCAGCGGGAGCATTTACTACAACTACGAAAACCGCAGCGGCAATTTCCTGAGCGAAGACATGTCGGGCACCAGCGTCTTCTACAAGGACGAAGATGGGAAAGTGTTCCATGCCTACTCCTCGTACGCCCGCGGAGGCGAGGAACTGCTGGGGTCGTACAGTCTGATTGATTTGACGCCCAAAGGTCGGGAGGAGTACGGACCGACGTACAGTCTAGGGGACTGGGTGCGCCACCACGACCGATACTAGGCATCTGGATTTGTGGATCCCACAGGGCGATACCGCGCAGCAACCGTCCAGGATTTGATTGAATTTGTGAGCTGACTGTACGGATTTAGGGCCACGAGCGTGGCCCTGTTCCTCTAACGCTGGATCTCGATTGAGACCAGGTCGCTTTGGGTCTTGCCGCCGTCGCGATAATTGATGCTTGCCGGAACATTCTTCCAGCCACACGAGAACTCCCCCGCGCCGATCACGGTCGTAGATTTGTAGTCGCGGACGTGCAGCTTCAAAGTGCCGCGGCCGTCGCTGATCGACACAATGGCGGCGGGGGTTTGTGAGCAATCGACCGACAGAATCCTGCCTTTGACGAATTTCACCGGGCGCTTGTCAATGACCGGTTCCGCGGGAGCGGCGGGTTTGGAAGACTGGTCCCTGTCCTCAGGCTCCGCGTCGGCGATCTCTTTGGCCATCTTATTCGCTTCCTGGTTCCGGGCCTCCTGCTCCTCGGGAGAAACGCCATACTTCTTCAGGAATGGGAGGTCTTCCAGGTCCTTGGCTGCAGCTTTCGCAACCTGCGGGTCGTGGCTGTGCTGCAGCCGATCCAGAACCGCAGTGCCTTCGTCAAACTTCTTAGCCGCCAGGAATGCCCGTGCCAGGCGCAACTGATATGACTCATCCCGAGGACTCAATTGGACGGCAACCTTCATGGCTTCGACCGCACCATTGGCTCCTCCGCCCTCCAGTCTTGCCCATCCAAGGATGTTGTAGCCCTGCGCAAATTCGCGAAACTCATCCAGCACAAACTGCAGGCTCTCCATGGTGTTGGCGAGACCCTGGATGTACTTACCTTTTTGTGTAGCCGAGTGGTAGGCGGCGAGGGCGATTCCGAAATGCGACCACGGGTCAGAGTTGTTGAGTTGAAGTGCTGAGTGCAGTTCCTCGAAAGCCGACTTCGAATCACCCTTCTGCACGTAGGACCAGGACAACGCCCTGTGTGCAATCGCGGTCTCCGTCTTAGGATCATCGGCAAGTTTCTGGAGTTGCCGGATCGCGTCTTCGCGGTGCTCAGGCATGCGCAATTCCATCTCCGCAACGAGAGCGTCTGCCTCTGCAGCTTTGAGTTCTCTGTTGCTGGAAGCAATGTCCTCGAGGGTTCCGGGGAGCGGCGATTCCTGCACCACCTCTGGCGCGGCGGGAGCAAGTTGAGATTGAGTCTGCGTCTCCTGCAGGGATGTTTGCAGCGGTTTCAGCGAATGGAAATAGTCTTTTACCTGCTGATCCAACTGCGCCGGAGTCACGCCAAACGCCTGCTGCACAGCCTGGGCCATCGGCATGCGCTGGTTTTCCACCAGATCGAAGTATGTGCCCGCTTCCGCCAGCTTGTTCTGATTCAGAAGATAGTGCATGAGCATCCACGACTGCGCATAAAACAGCGTGTGATGCGTGCCTTCGCGGCCATTCACAATTCGGTTGCGCATTTGCAGCACGTCGCTGATGTTCAGCCACACTGGGTTGTTCAGCAATTCGGTCAGTGACTTCAAGCCGGGGCCTTGTTCGGAATAGGCCGGCTGACCGGGCCACGCGAGTTCGGGATCGGTGCCTAGTTCCGTTTTCTTGTCGGTGAAATACAAAGACGCGAAATACTCCGCGAATCCTTCGTCGAACCATGGCGCGGTTGGCGGATAGTTGTAGTCCAGCAGGTAATGCGCAAATTGGTGCTCAATCGCGCGCCAGCTGTCCGGGACCGAGGCGTTCACGACGATAAACACCCGCTCCTCGCCGCGCAGAAAGAACGCCGGCAGGGTCGTTCCTTGTGGGGCAAGCTTGCCGTAAGTCGCCGGGTTTTGCAGCGCCAAAATCTCGATGGGCTGCGACATGCGTATCTTCTGCCTCATCATGAGCTGCGAAAATACCGCCTGCATCTGCTCGAAGCGCGCCGCGATTTCATGCCCCTTTTTGGAGCCGGCGTCGGTGATCACGAGGAAATGCGAGGAACTGGTCTGCAGCCATTTCGGTTCGCCGGCATGAAGCGGCAAACACGTGAGCAGGGAAATGCCAGCTAGAAGGATTGCTTTATAACGATA
>Ga0134126_10008403_pt1 | contig 12993 bp, 18 predicted proteins | sample KB31752_FD_96881 | JGI IMG/M metagenome (GOLD analysis project Ga0134126, IMG submission 96881) | Terrestrial soil microbial communities with excess Nitrogen fertilizer from Kellogg Biological Station, Michigan, USA - KB3-175-2 | ecosystem: Environmental > Terrestrial > Soil > Unclassified ...
GGCCCAGCCGCTCGGTAGCTACTATGTCTTACCGGCAACTACATAGGTGGATCCTCCCTCCACCGGTGATCTGCGCCGTTGGGGCGCGCTGTTAACGGAAGGGTTGCAGGTTCGAGTCTTGTTTGCGGAGGCAAATGTTTTTCATCGAACGCGCCGTGCGAGATCCGTTGCGCCGCTGAGCGAACCGAATTGGTCGCTCCGGCGGCGCGCCCGCGCCGGATTTCTTCGAATAGTTCCACTTTCAGCCGCATTTCATTCTCAATCGTTCGATGCGCCGTTCCCGACACGTCAAACGGTGCTACGGTCCATTCTCGGGAGAACAGAACTGTCCTGATACAAGCTCAATAAATCTGGCATCGGTCGGTGAAATAAGGAAAGAGAAGGCGCACCACTGGACTAGCTGGGCGGCGCGCCTCGGTGCTGAATTTTGACGCGGGTCTGACCCAAGGCCGATGGCGCCTGTACCTCGGGGAATTCGAGGCTCTTCAAAGGGTGGCAAGCGTCACCGAAGGCGTTAATTCTCCGTGGGTGTTCTCGAAACCGCATCGATCACGATTAAGGGTACGGTTCGCTTCTGCTTCTCAAGTTTTAGACCGAGCTGCTTGTCGAGCGCTTCGGCAAGCGTGTAGCCTTGGACCGGATCGGAAGCGCTGGGCACAACGGCTCCCTGCGCACCTTCACTCACGGGAGCGCCGCGACCTCCACCGGTGGCAGCGGCACGGGCCGCCATCATAGCGCGCTGGCTCCACGTGAGGGTGATATCCCACCGGCCTTCCAGGCCGGTCGAGTTCGTCACTGGCCAAGGCGAATCGAGTCCATTTCCCGCCAGCCGCTCGACGAATTCATCGAGAGTCATGTTCGTGCAAGACAATGTGCGCGTACCGGAGGGCGCCGGCGGAGGCGCGGAGTCGTTCTTGCACGTGGTGCGGGTGTTCGGGTCGGCCTTCTTCAGTTTCGGTTTCGAGGCGACGAGAGTGTACGCAGTCACGGGCCGCTCCTCGGTATGGTATCTCAGGCCAAATCGCTGCTTCAGTAGGGAGAGTAGCATGGGCGCGGTAATGTCGCTGTCCGCGTTCCCGAGCGGCACTCCGTTCACGGCCGGCGCTTTGGCGACGATATCGAAGCGCTCACTATCGGCAAAGCTTGGGATATTCACCACGGCGTCATTGTTGAAGACGTTGAATGCGCGCTGAATCAGGAACCGCAGGTTCATGCCTTCGGCCGTGAGGCGTCCGCCCTGCTGCATTTGATAGCGGCCGCCCCTTCCCGCGCCCGGATCTGTCGGCTTGACGCTCGCGACTTCGAATTCACTCGGCAGCACGACTGGGGGCAGCAGGTCGGAGGTGCCCGGCGGGTTCGGTGCCGGTGTACGTTCAACACTATCGACGACGTAAACGGGCGTCGGCACCTGACGGTTCTCCAGTTTCAGCCCGAGTTGCTTCTCAATTGCCGTGAATATCGAGATGCGGCCGCCATCGTCCATCATTGGACCGATTAATCCCATGGAGTAATTTAGGTCGAAGTTAAAGTTTCCTTTGATGCCGGTGTCATTCAGCAGTGGGTTGCGGCCCACGTTCGCGCCGATCATGCTCGGCAGGTTGGCCACTAACGCATCCATTGAGATGTTGCGGCAATTGTATTCCACCTGTCCGTTCGGGCCGATGCTGATCCTCGTCGGTTCCCCGCTACCGCCGGTGGCCATGAAAAGCACCACGCCGCCCGCTGGTCCGGGTCCGTTTCCAGTCAGTGTCTTGGGCCGGCAGCCGGTCTGCTCCGAGCCCGCCGCTTCCTTGAGCAGGGGTTTCTTGCCGGCCACCAGAGCGTACGTAGGAAGCGGCTTGTCTTCCTTGTGGCCCACCAGTTTGAAGCGATCTTTGAGCAGCGATTGCAGCATCTGCTTCTGGATATCGGCGGTTGACTCCGGAGGAACCTTGGCAAGGACGTCGAAGCGATCCAGTTCAAGCCAACTCGGCCCGCCCAGGATCTTGTCGGATTGGTAGCCGTAGGCGGTACGGATCAAGTCCACCATGGTGGCGGTCTTGATTTCGTACTGGCCGTTGCGGACAGGTGAGGTGCGAACGAACTGCCCGGCCGGACCGTTAGCGGAGTACAGCGTGACGCCGGCTACTCTCAGCGATGGGCGAGTTTCGTCAAGAAGTTGTTCTCGTCAGCGAGAGCAGGCCGCAAGACTCACCGGTTCGTGCCCAGCCCGTAGTCCCGCAACGCTACTCCAGTCGGTCTTTGGCCTTTGCCTCTGCGATCGTTTGCCACTGCATGTTACTCGGCTCGTCCCGGCCGCCCCGCTTCAGGGGAACGATGTGATCAATCACGTACCCAGGGCAGGCGCCTGTCCGTAGCCCAGTCGCGGGGCACGGGTGTAAGCGCTGGAATTCGCGGCGGGCGGACGAACTCCGGGCCGATGGATGACTGTTTCGGCGCTCGCCTTGTGCCTGATCACGGCGTTCACTCCTCGGATCGCTCCGACGATCGGCTTGTGCTGTGAATGCAAGTGCGAGGACGAGCCAGAGAATGCAGAGTACGTGGAACTGATCGGCCGTTTCAGTGAGGATCTTTAGCCCGGCGCAACGGGCGAATATGGCGGGCTGCGATAATGTAGACAGGTGCCCTTCCGCAATTCGTGTCTTCCGCAGTTTGAAGCGATGCCTCTGGCGCGTCTGCATGCGCCGTTTGATCACCCAGAATGGATGTTCGGAAACGAAGCTGGACGGCTTCCGCGCATTTGCGTATGTGGGGAGCGGAACGGCGCGACTGATTTCGCGCGCGCAGAACGTGTACAAGTCCTTCCCTGTACTCACCGCGGCAGTAGCCGGCGCGCTAGCCGTGCGCAACGCGGTTCTGGATGGCGAGATCGTCCATCTGGATGCCGCGGGCGTGCCTCAGTTTCGGGCCATGATGAAGCGGCAGAAGCCCCAGCACTTCTACGCCTTCGACCTGATTTGGCTTGACCGTCGCGATCTGCGGTCCCTCCCCCTTATAGAACGCAAGCGACTGCTACGCGATATCGTGCCACCGCAGCCCTCGCCACTACTTTTCGTAGATCACGTGATGGAGCGTGGCACTGAACTGTATGAGGCCGCGTGCGCGCGTGACCTCGAAGGGATCGTCGCAAAGCTCGCGAATGGATCGTACACCCCGGAAGCGACCACTTGGGTGAAAATCAAAAATCCGGAATACTCCCAAGCTGAAGGGCGTGCCGAATTCTTCGAGGGCAGGTCTTTTCGTATGGCTGTGTAGCGAGCCGACGCGCCATCCTCGGGACACACTGGTTAGGCCGGGCCGGCCTTCTGCATCTTGTATTCGGCCCAGCGCTTCTTCTGGGCGGCGGCAATGCGCTTCCGATCCGCGGGACTCAGTTGTCGCCGTTTCGATTTAGGCTGGCTGCTCGCAGCCGAAGTTGCCCGCGCGGCCGCGCTTCGCGTTGAGCCTCGCCTCTCAATCGGCAATCGCGGCATTGATCCTCTCGAGCTCCAGTCCGTAGCCCACGAGTGCGGCCTCTAGAAGTGATCTGTCATAGATGGGCATGGCAACTTAACATTACCTCGCGCCCGCAGTCAATTCCGCCAATGCGAAGCAATTATGCCCCCCTTTCTCCCATCTGGAATCAGACCAAACGAGCTGTCCGCGAAGCGGACCCTCTGGGCTGCTGAATCAATGCGGGAGATCACCTGAGTTCAGCCGCGATGACTTTGATAGCGGCGATTATCAGAAGGGCTAGGCCTACGCTGCGCAAAACAATTCGTTCCCAACGAGTAAACTGTTCGTCCATTTAACGCCTCTCACCTTTATCAGACGACGAATTCTGTTGTGGCGACGAACAGAGGTGTGGACATGAGCTTGTCCGCGCGAACAACATATCTCGGGCCTGTGGATTGCGCCTTGCGATTACTTGGCAGGCGCGATATCCTGCAAACGCCAACGATAATGCCGTCAATCAGTGTCCTAGAGAGCGATGTCGTGCGGATCGCTCGCTTCGTTCGGCGTCGACGAGAAGCACTTAAGATCACACAGAAGGAACTCGCACGCCGCTGTACGCGAGCGCTGCGCGCTGCCGGTGTGCCAAACGCGGTCACCTCAACGAGAATCGCTAAGATCGAAGGGGCAGCAAGTGCAAGGCCTGCCATTGGTTCCGCTAGGTGGATCAGTCCTTTCGAGATTCATGCGCTAGGCGAAGCTCTCAACGCACCACCTGAATTGTTACGGGGCCTCGACATGAATATCGGGGCGCTGTGGGACCCGCTCATGAACTCGCAACTTGCCGAGCATGTCCTCGCATTATTCGAGGAGGTCGAAAGTAGTGCTGAGGACCTTCTGGCCTGGGACGCATTTCTACCCTGCTCACTCGTCACGCCCGAAGTCATGCATAGTCATCATGCGTTACTGCACCGCGATTTGCCAGACGAATACCGGGAAAAAGCAATAGAGCTATATGACACGATTGGCGATCGCCGGCGGGAGTGGCTACATCAGCGGAAACTGAGGTCGCCCATTTGGGAGATCGTCTTTGCCGCGGATATTGAGCGCCTAGCGTTCGGCACAAACGCTTATACCTTATGCGACCGAGGGCAGCGCATTGATTGCATGGCAAATCTGATCAGCATCATCTCGGATGCGCGACTCAATATGCATCTGGCCGTGCACGTAACGACCCCCGTCGATGCGGCTATCGAACAGCATCTTACCGGGAAGGACACACTACTCGTCTTCGGCGACAAGCTGGCCGTCTGGCGTGACATCACCGCGCAGTTGTTTTGGTCCACGCGACCGCACATCGTCAAACTCCATCGCAACTTTCTTCTTGAATTTCGCAACGCTGCTGTTAGCGCGCAGCACGACGTTATGGCCTTCTTAGGTGCCCTGATTGGCCGACTGTAAACTTCCTGAATGGAACTCACGCGTCGGCTTTCGGCCTCGTTGCCTCGCCGCCTCCGAAATTCCGGACAGAGTCGTTGCTGTTCTTCGCTACCGGAGGTAAGGTCCCAGTTGGCTACCGATAATGCACATTATGAGGACCTAAATGACTGATCTGATTCGTGTTCCCCAACCGGACCAATGGAGTCGGCTTAAAGCGCTCTTGCTTGACTCCGTGTCATCGCCAATCACACGCCGTGTATACAACCTCGGCCTGGACGAGTTCTTTGCCTGGTACCGACAGGAACCTCGCGCGGGCTTCACCAAGGCAACTGTCGCCGCCTGGCGCGTTGCGCTCGAGACCCGCGGCCTCGGCGCGGTTTCTATTAACGTGCGGATCACGGCAGTCCGAAAGCTGGCCGTGGAGGCCGCCGATAACGGGCTGCTGGCGCCCGAATTGGCCGGCGGGATTGCGCGGGTCAAGGGCGTTCCGTCGAAGGGCGTCCGCTTGGGGAACTGGCTCTCCGCCCGGCAGGCTCAGACCCTACTGAACGCGCCGGACGCCACCACGCCCAAAGGTTTGCGGGACAGGGCTATCCTGGCGGTTCTCCTTGGCTGCGGGCTCCGGCGCTCCGAGGTTGCGGCGTTGACGTTCGGGCACATCCAGCAACGTGATGGTCGGTGGTGCATCGTTGACCTGGTCGGCAAGCACGGGCGGGTTCGGACGGTGCCGATGCCGACCTGGGTGAAGGTGGCGATCGACGCGTGGGCGACCTCCGCCAACATAATGGACGGCGCCCTCTTCCGGGCTCTGAGCCGGAGTGGCAAAGCGCAACCAGCCGCGCTCAGCGACAAGGTCGTATGGCAACTCCTCCAGGGATACGCAGCCGCCGCCGGCGTTCCCGGCATCGCGCCTCACGACCTTCGTCGCACATGTGCCAAGTTGTGTCGGGCCGCGGGCGGCGAACTGGAGCAGATTCAATTGCTCCTCGGCCACGCTTCGGTCCAGACGACGGAACGATACCTCGGGACCAAACAGGATCTCATGCACGCGCCCAATGATGGCATCAAATTGTGAATCGCATTTTGACTATGCGCTGGCCATAGTCGCAAATCCGCCGCGGGCGCTCTGTTGCCAGATGTGCCGGTAGGCGAGGCGGGCGATCTCCTGCTTTTGGTCGTCCTCAAAAGATGGCGTCGGCAACGACTCGTAGATTTTGTCGAGGATGAACACCTCGACCTCTGCCTGGGGCTGCTCCTTCTCGGTCCACTGCTCCAGGGGTGCGAGCATGAGATCGCGGATCGGAGTTATGTCCCGGCTTCGGTAGCGGGCCTGTCGGCAAATTTCATCAGCCAGTCCAGTGTGCTCAGCGCATTGAGCAGACGAACGGCGTCAGCAATTGACCAATCCGCAGCACGCCGACCATGAAGAATCCAATGTCGATTGAGAAACGTCGGTCCTTCGGAAGCAAAATCGCTCGAACCGAAGAGCCGCGCCAAAAATAAGGCGGTCGATTTCCAGATGATGGATGTTGTGTGTAGGCGTTTCGCTGGTTCGACTTGGCCCGGCCTTTGCGGAAATGGCTCGGGTGGAAGCTGGGTATTTGTCCAGCAGGCGCTGGCAACTGGCTGGAGCCGCAACTCCTCGCGTCTAATTGGACACTGGGGTCTTATCCACTCCATCGACGATCAGGTACTGTATCGTCTGCTTACCCTTCTTGAGTGCCAATCCCATGCGGACTAACAGCTTCGCGACAGGCGCAGCCGTCTCTGGCAGTTGCTTCCCGTCGGGCGCGACCGGAGGTGGCATGTTGGACCCATCACCCTCACCCGTTGCCCCATCGAGCGTGACATCGAACAATCCATCTGCGCCCGTCTTATCGAGGACCGGGCGATTCAGTAGGATAGCCAGGTCCATCGCGAGCGTCTGCATGGATATGGCGCCGTCGACGTACAGCCGTCCGCGCCGGGTGTCGACTAGATCGGCTGCCCTACTGTTCTTTCCCGAGGCTTCGGCGTTATGTCGTTTCAGCGGAGGACCATCACTACTGAGTGAGAGCTCGAAGACCGCGGTTTCTCTGGCCTCACTGTGGCTTCGAAAGTTCAGGCGAGTTTTGAGCAAATCCTGGAGCATGACGCTAAAATCCTTCTGGGATGATTCCGTGGGAAATGTCGCCTCCAGATCATACTTCTCCTCAATCATCCATTCCGGGCCTTTAAGCTGATACGCTTGCAAGTCAAACGCTTGAAGAATAAGAAACTGAAGCGGTATTGCAGTGTATCTTACGCGGGATGGATCTCTTAATGCCCTATACCGAGCTCGTGGGTCCGGGTTGTGTCTCAGCACAGCGACGCTAAACGCTTTCGATGATTCACCTAACGGCGGAGTCTGCCCGCAAGTGACCGACACGATGCCAAGAGCAACGAAGACGGCGTTATTCACCTGACAAGCCTTCATAATGCAGGGCCGTGCCCCATCGTAAAAAAGTGGAATCAACATGTCATTAATTCACCCGCGGCACCCTCGGAAAACAAAGACCCTGCCGCGCCAGGGTCCATTACGGCAGTCCTGGCTGCAACATTTCCGCCCCCGGAGCTGGCCCGCGTTGTCTGTAGCCCGCAATGACTCCCTGGGACTGTAGCTGCACGACGTGTAACGGCGCTCCGAAACCGGTTTCTTTTCGCGCCGGGCCCGAAATTGAACGATCTTCAACGGGTGATTTTCAGCCTCAGGAGGAGCCAACAGGACGGACGCCGCGTTGCGGAGCTCTACGGGTTCTGTAGTCATTTGATGTTCTGTAGTCATTTGATGTAAGGATAACCGAAGAAGCCGCCGGCGGCGGGATCACTTCGCCGTGGCCCGCGGCCGGCGGCCACACACGCTGTATGTCGCCGCGGGTGGCCGTACACGCAACATAGATGCCAACTTTGCCGATCTGGTTCTTGTAGCAGCCCCATAACGGCGTCGTTCCGATCGCCTGCGTGGACCGGTCCGTCAGCCCTTGCCTCAATGTCAAAGCGATCCGTCCTCAGCCAGTCGGGTCCGCCGATAACACGAAGAAGCTGAAATCCCTTTAACATGTCGAGAACGTCACCAACCGTGACACCTTTGGCTTCGAAGCGATCCCCGTAAAAGTGGAAACGTACATCCCGTGCCGTCATTGCCGCTGGGCTGGGGCGGATTGAAATGACATCGAAGTGTACCTTGGGTGACGCCACCAGCGCGGTGGCAAGTATCACGCATGCCGGGAAGACATTGTTAAAGGCCATCTCGAAAGTGTGACGAGCGCAATCACCCAATCGTGGATACCATCCACATATGCCCCTTCCCGTCAGCGGAGAGTTACAAGGCAGCCTGCCGGTTCTCGGGATGGTGCGCGGGTAAGGGACTGCGCGATGTGGCGGCGATAAAACCGATGCGCATGGCTGGTTACATCGAGCTGCTCGGCCTTGAAAAGCCCAAAGGGTGGGCTTCTCCAAAGGTTGCTCTGGCGACTGTAGCGGAAAGACCGCGGCGGGCGATGCAATCACTCATAACCGTCCGGTTCGCATCTTGGCGCCAGCGCTTGCCCGGTATTCAGCCCTTTCAACGGGCCAGCGAGAGCTTCCAGGAGATGGTCTATCAGCGGGACCTGGACGGCATCAACCGGAGTTGCCTTGGCCGGGAAGGCATCGGGGCGGCCACTGTGGAACGATACGTCCTACGCCGGATGCAAAAGCACGCGCGACAGGATCATCCCCGGTCTGTCCCAAGGTCCTGGGCATTGACGAGCACTTCTTCACCAGGAAGAAGGGCTACGCCACCACCAGCGCCGGCCACGGTGGTGATGACCAGTTGCTGTTGTGCAGAGGCGGATAGAGCGGCCAGCAGCATGATGAATCGTTTCTTCATGTGACCTCCGGCGGTTTAGCTATGATACTCCGCTCTGTTGCCGATGATTCAGAGATTTCGTCCCAATCGAGACTTTGGTCACCGTTGTACCAAACAGCGCGTCGCCCGTCGCCAGCACCCGATTCGCGGACCCGCCGGTTCCGAAATAGAGTTGCTGGTCCGTTTGAGAAATGTTTCCCACGGGCGCGTGGGCGGACATCGCCGCCGGGACCAGACCCGTCCAAATGCGAGGTAACTGTCGCACCAGAGTGGCTGCTGATTACAAAGCCGCACGGCGCGTGATGAAAAATATCTGCCTCCCCAAACAAGACTGAAAACTGCAACCCTTCCGTTAACGGAGATCAGAACTTGTCAAAACCCGTGATGAGGCAATCGTGAGCTTTCCGTCGAAGCGTAGACAAGGGCCTCGGTGGGCTATTGAGCTTCGAAAAAGATGGATCAGAGATGCTGACCCTATCTCTTATCGGCTTCAGCGGAAAGGAGCCCGCATCGTGGGACGTATCCAGTCCCAGAACTCCGGCATGCTTGCTGATTTCGCCGGCGCGGGCAACACAGCAGCCGTCCGGCTGATGCTGGCAGCGGGCGTCCAGTCGGCTGTGCCGCCCGTACCTGCCGCCGCCTTCAGCGTGAAAAACGGTAGTTCGGCTCCTCCTTCCTTTCTGGTACAGCTTTCTCTGAAGCATCCGGATCTTTATAGGTTCCAGGCTCATCGCCAATCACCTCTCCTCTCCTTCTTCCAAAGCACATCTGAAGTGGAGTGAACCCCAAAACTGAGACAGTGAGTTAAGGGAGCAAATACATTGAATGGAGAGAGGAAATGGATTTGCCCCGAGTTGTTTTCAGTCGCGAGGTCAAACTCGCAGCCATACGGGACCTGGAAGCAGGAGTTGGCCGCGCCGCGGTGGCGCGGAAGTATCAAATCAACCCAAGCATGCTCTACCGCTGGCGCCAGCAGTGGCAGGCCAAGGGGACCTGGCATTTCCCGGCAACAGCCAGCGCGGAGCATTGGTGCCTGCTGTTGAGGGGTCGCGGCGCATCGCCGAGCTGGAGCGCAAGATCGGCCAGCTCACGCTGGAGAACGATTTTTAAAAAAAGCGTTGCTGCATTTGAAGGAACATCCCCCGTCAGCCGCCGGCAATGGCGGACATGTCTCTTCGAAGAAGTGCGGCATCCTCGGCGCTCGCTCCCGCGGAGAGACGCGCGATCAACGCGGCTACAATCCGGAAAAAATCGGCGTCGCACAGGACAAACTATTATCGCGTAGTTTACGTGGCTTCCGCGACATGAAGCCTCTGCGCCACGGCAACACATTCTAGTATAATTTCCTCTGTATGTAGTCGAACTGAGGTGAATCCGATGAACGAACGGCCCACCGATGAGGAGCCTGTATATCCGCACGTCAGGCTTGACACTCGCGAAATCGACGGTTTTTCTTACGTTATTGCCGACATCGGGTCTCTCCGGCAGTCTGGAGTTACCCGCGATCATACCCGGCTTATCGGGTTGAAACAACGCGGAGTAGCAGGACACCCGCTTGTCTATTCGGATAGCTACTCAGGAATGCGAGATGACCTTTACATTTACGCTCGCCACAGGGTGAGTCAGAAGGACTTCTTTTCCCGGCTTGATGCGTTTCTGGAAACAACTTTGCCCAACTTTCCGGAGCTTACCGGCAAGCCTCTGCTCTTCAGCTTTCAGGTTGATGGCGACTTTGTCGATGTCGAATTATCGTTACCGCTGCTTAGAAATATCGAACTCCCACTCGATCAAATCGATTTTGCCCGCCTCTCCATCAATGTTGGAGATATCGCCGTTGAGTTCAACACCACCCCGGTAATCTCATCGCAAGAAACGGCCTTCACTCAGAAGGGTGCGTTACGCCGTCAGCTCGAATCGCCGCTTTTCGGCTTCGACGCCTCTAGATCGGATCTATGGGCATCTTTTCTTGCTCAAATACATTGGGCATCCGGACTCATTTCCAAGAAGATTCTCCAGACACTTATCAGGTCTGCCGCGACTGTGAAAACATAGGAGCCTCCATGTGGAGCAAAAAAGTTAAAGCTAAGGCGAAACACTTTCCGGGTGTTGAGATCGAAACCCGCGTTATCGACAATGATTCGCTTGAGACCGTTACAGCAGTCAAACCCTACGGCGCGTATGGTCACAGTGTCGAAATCGGCAAATTCAAAGCAGTGTGGCCGGTCACTCTGAAAATTGGCTCTACTCTGAAGGATACACAACAACTGGCTTTTCGGGAAGCTGGAACAAGCGGCCAGGATGCTCCAGCTTGGGAGTGGGAGGCAAATCTATTCCCAAACCGTATAGCGGGCGAAGAAAAACGCCTGTTAATTTGCGCTTCTCCCAAGCGGCGCAAACACGACGCCATTACGGTCAGAATCGACAGTGACGGCCGCGGCGAGGACTTGCTTCTCAAGGTGCCAATTGACTAATCCTCCACCACTCGCCCTCGTTTTACTTCCATTTGTGACTAACCTTTGCCTGAAAGTCGTGTCAGCATTGTTGGGGGGCAAAATGCAAAACGTCACTGTCGAAGCGTTGCTGAATCGCTATAGACCGGCGAGTTCGCCGCCATTGCTTACTGCCGATCAATGGTCTGTACTGCAAGAAGCCATGGCGCAATCAACATCCGATATAACGACAGCTACTACCCTGGCGGGATCGGTAGCTGCAACCCTCATCATCGCCCTGAAGGGCGTGCCCGCTTGGTTCTGGTGGGTATTCATTGCTAGCATAGTAATTGCGTTCACTATCTGGATCTGGGTTTACACGCGAAAAAGCTTGTCAGATACCGGTTGGTTTTCACTTCCAACTGGGTGGTGGGTACTTGGAGTCACGTGCAGCTTCGATGTTGCCCTGGCAGCTCTTAGCTTCCTTGCAACTCACAGCGGCCAAGGCAACGCCCCTTCAGCACCCGTACGCCAGTGAATGTCCAGGTCTGATCGTGGGCGAGGGGTGAAGGGCGTAGCGGGTGGCGGGCACGTCGCGTTTGATGGAGACGATTTCGTAGCGGTTGTCTTTAGGGGGCGTGATTTGGGCGGAGAGGAGTAGGAGGAGCACTGCTTGGGCTAAGTGGATGGCGCGTTTCACGAGGGCTATTGTAGCCGAGTGCGGGCGCAATTCGCACGCCACGCCCGCTCGGAGACCCGGCGTCACCTTGCGTTCTCCATTCTGGCCATCGTTGAATACGAACACCGGCGCGGTTATCCCTTCGAATTTCTTCGTGGATTCCAAGGAAACATTTGCCTCCCGAAACAAGACTCGAACCTGCAACCCTTCCGTTAACGGGCATCAGAACGTGCAAGGGGAGACTCATGATGTGGCAAACCGCATCGTGCGAGCTGGCCGCAGTCGCGCGGATGGCCAATGTTCGGGCATTCGCTTTCCCTCAGCTGGTAACGGAAGGGCTCGCCTTCTTCCACGGTCGGCCCGTGATCGATGTAATGCTTGATCTCGATACGCTTCGCCAGTTCCTCCAGGCCGCCGATGTGGTCCACGTGGTAGTGCGTGATGATCAGGTGATCGATCTGTTTTACGCCCGCGGCGTTGATCACCTCCATGATCTGAGTTCGCTCATCTAATTTGGCCCACTTTGATCGTCTAATTTGGCCCACCCCTGGCCCCCTGGAATGAAACCATTCCGGGATGGACAGGAGGCTCAAAGTGGAACTATTCGAAGAGATCCGGCGCGGGCACGCGGCTGGAGAGACGATTAAAGGATTAGCGAAGAAATACGGTGTGCATCGGCGGATGGTGCGGCAGGCGATCGCCAGCGCGATTCCCCCGGAACGAAAACCCGTCGAGAAAGATCATCCCCGGCTCGGGCCGTTGAAGGCGATCATCGACCGGATTCTGGAAGAGGACCTGGACGCACCGCGGAAGCAGAGACATACCGCGCACCGGATCTTCACCAGACTGCGAGAAGAACACTCCGAACATCCGATCAGCGAGCCCACGGTGCGCCGCTACGTGGCGGTGCGGAAACGTCAGATGGGGCTGAGCGGCCGCGAGGTGTTTGTGCCACAGTCGTACGGGCTTGGCCAGGAAGCGCAGATCGACTGGTTCGAAGCTACTGCGAAGCTAGGAGGTGAGCGCCGCGTTCTGCAGTTCTTCGTGTCCTTCCGGCAAGGCTGCGTAAGGTCGCTTGAATCAGGATTTCTTTTGGGCCAAGAGGCGGCGGACCGAGGTTCGGCCGATCTGAAGACGGCGTGCGA
>Ga0134126_10008404_pt1 | contig 12993 bp, 8 predicted proteins | sample KB31752_FD_96881 | JGI IMG/M metagenome (GOLD analysis project Ga0134126, IMG submission 96881) | Terrestrial soil microbial communities with excess Nitrogen fertilizer from Kellogg Biological Station, Michigan, USA - KB3-175-2 | ecosystem: Environmental > Terrestrial > Soil > Unclassified ...
GCCGACGCCAAGACCGCGCCGCAATGGGTGGACGTCACCGCCAACCTGCACCTGCCGACCTGGGGCCAGGTCAACCAGATCTCGCCGTCGCATTTCGACCCCGCCACCGCGTACATCGTGGTGGACTTCCGCATGGCCGGGGGAAACGACCACAAGCCGTATATCCTGAAGACCAGCGACTACGGCGCCACCTGGAAGAACATCAACGGCGACATTCCCGCCACCCACCCGCTCGGCTATACCTTGTCCATCGCGGAAAACCCGAACCGCCAGGGCATGCTGTTCGTCGGCACGGGCCACGCGTTCTACTACACCATGGACGACGGTGCGCACTGGATCAAATACGACAAGGGCCTCCCGCCTGCCCCGGTCACCTGGATCACCGTGGAGCCACGCTTCCATGAGGTGGCCCTGTCCACCTATGGCCGCGGGCTGTACATCCTGCCGGACATGACCACGTTCGAGCAGACCGGCAGCACCGAGGTCGGGACATCCCCGGGGACGGTGAAGGAAACCCGCCTGTTCAAGCCGGGTCCCATCTTCCGCAAGAGCCGCACGGTCTTCCCGGAGCTCAATGATCCGCTGCGGCCACACTTCCAGTTCACCGTGGCCGCCAAGCCCACGGCACCAGTGAAGATGGAAATCTTCGACGCCAAGGGGGCGCCGGTACGCACGCAGTTCCTCGACGCCCATGCCGGGCTCAACGGCGCGTACTGGAACCTGCGCTACGACGCGCCGGAGCAGATCGCCTTGCTCACCACGCCGCCCGACAACCCGCGTATCTGGGAGGAGCCGCGTTTCCAGGGCCAGACCGTGCGCCGGATCACGCATTGGGGCATCACGCCGAACACCGGCGTGCCGCTGGCGGCCCCTGGCGACTACACCGTGCGCCTGACCATCGACGGCAAGACCTATACGCAACCGTTCAAGGTGCTGAAGGATCCAGCCATCGGTGCCCCCCTCGAGGACCTGCAAACCTCCACGGCCATGCAGTTGCGCGTCCGCGAGCGGCTCACGCAGACCTCCGAGATGGTCAACCAGATGGAAATCTGGCGCAAGCAGATCGAGGACCGCATCAAGGCTTCCGCCTTCACGCCAAACGCCGCCGCGTTGCAAAAGCTCAACAACGACATCCTGCAGGTGGAACACCAACTGGTGTCGCGCGAGTCCATGCTGAGCGACGACAAGCAGTTCCCCACCGCCTACAAGGTGTACATGAACATGGTGTGGCTGAGCGGCGGCGTGGGCGATGGCGCCGCGGACGCCGGCGGCGGTGCCGACTACAAGCCGACCGCCACGCAGATCCGGGTATTGCGGGAACTCGAGGCGGACTTGGCGAAGGCACGGGCCGACTACGAGCATCTGGAAAAAGTCACCCTGCCCGCCTTCAACCAGAGCTCGGCAGGCGAAGCCAAGCCAATCACGGACAAGCTCCAGTAAAGCGACATCCCGTCCGCGCCGGACAACCTCCGGTGCGAACGGGCAAGCCGCCGGCGCACATCGGACGTTCGATACGCGTGGGCAATGAAACGCAGTCAGCCATCCCCGGGGATATGCCCGGCGCCAGTCCGCCAAGGCAGTCCAGTTGTCTCATAGGGGTGTGGAAAGTCAGTCATTGTGGACGTCCATACGCGCCTTGTCGCATGACTTCCTTCAGGTTGTGCACGGGTATGGATGCCGCTAGTCTTCGGGAATCCCAGGGAGAACAAACCATGTCGCGAGTGCCGAGAGCGGTTCACCTTTCCTTGCCTGCGGCGCTCGCCCTGGGCGTGGCAGTGTCCTTGCCGAGCAACGCGCAAAGGGCCCCCGGGCCCGACGCGATCCAGCCCACGACCACCGTTCCGGCGCTGCAATTCCATTACATGGGGGCCGCGCCACATGGCCGTATCGCCTCGGCCGTCGGCATTCCCGGCAACTACTCGACCTACTACCTGGGCGCGGCCTCCGGCGGACTGTGGAAGTCCACCGATGGCGGCCATACCTACAAGCCCATCTTCGACCAGCAAAACGTGGCCGCCATCGGCACCCTGGCGATCCCGGCGACCGATCCCAACACCATCTGGGTGGGTACCGGCGAGCCCTGGCTGATCCGCCCCGCCGACGTCATCGGCAACGGCGTGTACAAGTCCACCGATGCCGGCGAGACCTGGCAGCACATGGGACTGGTCGAAACCGGCCGCATCGCCCGCATCGTGGTCAACCCACGCGACGCGAACAACGTGTTCGTCTGCGCCATCGGGCGGGCTTCCAGTCCGCAGCAGGAGCGCGGCGTCTTCCGCAGCACCGACGGTGGCAAGACCTGGAAGCGCACCCTGTTCGTGAACCCGGACACCGGCTGCTCGGGCCTGACCATGGACCCGGGCAATCCCAATACGCTGTTTGCCGGCACCTGGCAGGTCTCGCAGCGCACCTGGCAGCAGAACAGCTACGGCGAGGGCAGCGGCATCTACGTCTCGCACGACAACGGCGTCACCTGGAGCAGGCTGCAGCAAGGCTTGCCGAAATCTCCGTATGGCAAGACGGATGTCGCGATCGCCCCGTCAAACCCGCAACGCGTCTATGCCTTGATCGCCACCTACAACCAGGGCTCCCTGTGGCGCTCCGACGATGGCGGCAAGCAGTGGAACGTGGTCAGCTGGGACCGCTCCCTGATCGGCCGCGCCGGCTATTACATCCGCCTTGGGGTCGACCCGAAGAACGCGGACAACGTCTACGTCTCCAGCAGCAGCCAGCACTATTCGGTCGATGGCGGCCGTACGTTCAGCGGCCTCGGCGGCAAGGACGTCAAGTCGATCGGGCCGGCACGTTGCGGGGACTGCCATGACATCTGGATCGATCCGACCAACCCGGCGCATTACATCGTGACCGGCGACGGCGGCGCCGGCATCGCCACCGGCGCCGGCACGGCCATACAGGTGGTCCTGCCGATCGGCCAGAACTACCACGTCGCCACCGACAACCGCGTGCCGTACTGGTTCTACAGCAATCGCCAGGACGACAGTACCACCACTCGCGGCCCGATGACGCTGTCGCTGGCCAGCGGCAACGGCCTGCTGCCGGAGCAGGACTTCATGCCGGTCGGCAAGCGGCCGGCGCCATGGTGGGCGCGCAACGCCGAGAAGTTCCCGGTCGACAAGGAACTGCTGGCCAAGCTGCCCAAGCCGGCGCCACCGCCCGCGGGCTTTGCCCTGGGACCGAATGGCGAACCGAAGACGCCACCAGCCGGCCGGCCCTTTGGTTCCCAGTATGATCCGCCGCCACACTGGGAAGGCAATCTCGGCGGCTGCGAGTCGGGCTTCACCATCCCCGACCCGACCGACTCGGACATCGTCTGGGCCTCGTGCTACGGCGGCAAACTCAGCGTCTATGACGCCAGCCAGGGCACGCCGCACTCGGTCGAGCCGCAGCGCATCACACTCGATTCGCCGCCGGACGAGGTCAAGTACCGCTGCCACTGGTCGACCCCGATCGCGATCGACCCGTTCGACGGCAACAACGTCTACTACGGCTGCCAGCTGGTGCTGAAGACCTCGGACAAGGGCCATTCCTGGATGGAGTTCAGCCCGGACCTGTCGACCAAGGATCCGTCGCGCATCGTCAGCAACGGCGGCCAGGTTGGCGACAACCTGCAGCAGTACGACGGCGAGGTGATCTGGTCGATGGCGTTCTCGCCAATCCAGCGCGGCCTGCTGTGGGCTGGTACCAATGACGGCAAGATCTGGTACACGAAGGATGCCGAGTCCGCGACGCAGCCGCACTGGGTGGACGTCACCGCAAACCTGCACCTGCCGCCATGGGGCCAGATCAACCAGATCTCCCCGTCGAACTTCGATCCGGGAACGGCCTACATCGCGGTGGACTTCCGCATGGCCGGCGGGAACGACTACAAGCCATACGTGCTGAAAACCTCCGACTACGGCGCCACCTGGAAGAAGATCACGGGGGACATGCCCAGCGACAACCCGCTCGGGTATGTGCTGAGCGTCGCCGAGAACCCGAACAAGAAGGGCATGCTGTTTGCCGGCACCGGCCACGCGTTCTACTACAGCATGGACGACGGCACGCATTGGACCCATTTCAATGCGGGCCTGCCGCCTGCCCCGGTGTCGTGGATCACGGTCGAGCCACGCTTCCACGAGGTGGTCATATCCACCTACGGGCGCGGGCTCTTCATCCTGCCGAACATCACTACGCTCGAACAGACCGGCAGCACGACGGTTGCCGCCACCGCGGAAACCGCGGGCAAGACGCGCCTGTTCAAGCCTGACAAGGTCTTCCGGCTGGCGCGCGGCGAGTTCCCGACGCCGCTCGACATCACGCGGCCACAGTTCCAGTTCACGCTCGCGGCGGCGCCCAAGGCCCCGGTCAAGATGGAAATCTTCGACTCTGCCGGCAAGAAGATCCGCACGCAGATGCTCGATGCGCACAAGGGCCTCAACGGCGCCTATTGGGACCTGAAGTACGACGATCCGCTGAAGGTCGAGCTGCGCACGACGCCGGTGGACAACCCCTTCATCTGGGAAGAGCCGCGCTTCAAGGCGACGACCATCCGCGGGATCACGCATTGGGGCATCACCCCGGGCACCGGCATCCCGTTGGCGGCACCGGGCGACTACTCCGTGCAGTTCACGCTGGATGGCAAGACCTACCGGGAACCGTTCAAGGTCGTGAAGGATCCGCGCATCAAGGCAACGGATGAGATTTTGCAGGCATCGACCGCGCTGCAGGTGCGGGTGAGCAAGCTGCTCGCCGAGACCTCGGGCCTGGTCAACCAGATGGAGATCTGGCGCAAGCAGATCCAGGACCGGATCGCCGCCAACCGCTTCTCCGCCGACGCCGCCCAGTTGCAGAAACTCGACGCGGAAATCCTGAAGGTCGAGCATCAGCTGGTCTCGCGCGAATCCATGATGAGCGATGACAAGCAGTTCCCCACCGCCTACAAGGTCTACATGAACCTGGTATGGCTCAGCGGTGGCGTCGGCCAAGGCGCCAGCGACGAGGCCGGCGGCGTGGATTACGCCCCGACGGCCACGCAGATCCGCGTCACCAACGAGATCCAGAGCGAGCTGGACAAGGCCAAGGTTGGCTTCGAGCACCTGAAGACGACCGTGCTGCCCGCGTTCAACAACAGCTCTACGGGTGAAAAGCAGCCAATCAAGGACACCCTGCAATAACCCGCACACCAGATAGCCCGCACAGGCGGGCTGTCTGGTACCGGGGCCAGGCCGCCCAGTCCGTGACGCAGACGCGACGGCCGGAGCTGGCGATCCCGTCGACCGCGTCAAGCCCGGGTCGGGCACGGAACGCGGGCTAACGCAGCGCGGTATGGCATTTGGGACAGCGTCCCCGCATCCAGGCGTATTTGCCGAGGTAAGCGCCGCAGGCCGGGCAACGCCAATTGCGGTAGCTGAACCAGGCGCTGCCCAAGGCAACGACCACGGCTGCCGGTACCAGGAGCGTCATCCAGCTCCCGTCCGGGTGGCGCTTCGCCCACTGCAGGGCCAAGAACACCGCGCCGATCGGGATGACCAGCAGCCACTGGCGCAGCTTGCGCCGCGCAAACTCATCGACCACCCACTGACGGCGCTCGGCTGGTTCCGGCACGCCACCGCGACGCAGGTGCGCCGCCACCAGGGCGACGACGAGGATCACCAGGACGATGACGAGCACGTTCATCGGTTTCCCTTACCCGGCCGGCGGTTGGGCGCCATTATGCGGGAAACCGCCATTGCCTCGTCGATTTCACGACAGACTATTCGTCATGTGCAGGCAGGCCGAAATCCATTCGACCAGTACGAAATGTGGGACACCAACGCCGACGGAGCCACCATGACCGCTGCCGAACATCACGCCACCGCATCCGAGCTGACCTTGTATGCGCACCCCTTCTCCTCGTATTGCCAGAAGGTCCTGGTCGCGCTGTACGAGAACAACGTCCCCTTTGCCTGGCAACTACTCGATCAAGGTCACCCGCAGGCGCTGGAAGCATGGGCCGCGCTATGGCCGCTGCAGCGCATGCCGGTGCTGGTCGACGCCGGCCGCACCGTGGTCGAAGCGAGCATCATCATCGAACACTTGGGGCTGTACCATCCCGGCCCGGTCCGCCTGCTTCCCGCCGATGCCCGCGCCGCGCTCGAAGTGCGCGGCATGGACCGCTTTTTCGACAACTACATCTCGACCCCACAACAGAAGATCGTTGCGGACAGCCTGCGCCAACCCGCGGAACGCGACGCCCGTGGCGTCGCTGACGCGCGCAGGATGCTGGACACGGCGTACGCATGGCTCGACCGGACGATGGTCAATCGCGAATGGGCGGCCGGTGACGACTTCAGCCTCGCCGACTGCGCGGCGGCGCCGTTCCTCTTCTATGCCGACTGGTCGCACCGCATCGACCCGTCGTTTGCGCAGGTCATCGCCTATCGCGAGCGCCTGCTGGCCCGGCCATCCTTCGCCCGGGCCGTCGACGAAGCGCGTCCGTACCGCGCCCTGTTCCCCCTCGGTGCACCCGACCGCGATTGACTCAGGCTTTCAGCCGGTAGCCACTGCGGAAGATCCACCACACCACGGACAGGCAGATCAGCAGGAAGACCAGGGTCATGCCCAGGCTGATGGTCATGCTGACGTCGGATACGCCATAGAAGCTCCAGCGGAAGCCGCTGATCAGGTACACCACGGGGTTGAACAAGGTGACCTTCTGCCAGAACGGGGAGAGCATGTGGATCGAGTAGAAACTGCCGCCGAGGAAGGTCAGCGGCGTCACGATCAGCAGGGGCACGAGCTGCAGCTTCTCGAAATTGTCCGCCCAGATGCCGATGATGAAGCCGAACAGGCTGAACGTCACCGCGGTCAACACCAGGAACGCGAGCATCCACAGCGGATGCTCGATCCGGAACGATACGAACAGCCGCGCCGTGGCGAGGATGATCAGGCCGAGCGCCACGGATTTGGTCGCCGCCGCGCCCACGTAGCCGGCCACGATCTCAAATGCCGATACCGGCGCCGAGAGGATCTCGTAGATCGTGCCCACGAACTTCGGGAAATAGATGCCGAACGAGGCGTTCGAGATGCTTTGCGTCAGCAGCGACAGCATGATCAGGCCCGGCACGATGAAGGCGCCGTAGCTGACCCCGTCGATCCCATTCATGTGCGAGCCGATAGCCGCGCCAAACACCACGAAATACAGCGAGGTGGAGATGACCGGCGAAACGATGCTCTGCAGCAGGGTACGGAACGTGCGGGCCATTTCAAAGCGGTAGATCGACCGGATGGCGTAGATGTTCATGCACGCTCCCGGACGAGGCTGACGAAGATGTCTTCCAGCGAACTCTGGCTGGTCTTGAGGTCCTTGAAATCGATTCCGGCCTCGGCGAGCCGGCGCAACAGCACGTCGATACCGGTGCTCTCCCCTTGCGCGTCGTAGTTATACACGAGCTGGAGCCCGTCGGCCGACAGCTCCAGCGGATACGCGGACAAGGCCTCGGGAATGCCGCCCATCGGCGCCTGCAACTGCAAGGTCAACTGCCGCCGACCCAGTTTTTCCATCAGCTCGGCCTTGCCCTCGACCAGGATCAGCTCGCCCTTGTTGATCACCCCGATGCGGTCGGCCATTTCCTCGGCCTCGTCGATGTAGTGTGTGGTCAGGATGACGGTGACGCCGGTCGCGCGCAGCGCGCGCACCATGGCCCACATATCGCGCCGCAGCTCCACGTCGACACCGGCGGTGGGCTCGTCCAGGAACAGGATGCGCGGCTCGTGCGACAGCGCCTTGGCGATCATCACGCGCCGCTTCATGCCGCCGGACAGGGTGATGATCTTGTTGTCCTTCTTGTTCCACAGCGCCAGGTCACGCAGGACCTTTTCAATGTGGGCTGGATTGGCGCTCTTGCCAAACAACCCGCGGCTGAAGCTCACGGTATTCCACACCGTCTCGAAGGCGTCGGTAGTCAGCTCCTGCGGCACCAGGCCGATCTTCGCGCGTGCCGCGCGATATTCCCGCACGACGTCGTGGCCGTCGGCCAGCACGCTGCCACTGCTGGGATTGACGATGCCGCAGATGATGCTGATGAGGGTGGTCTTGCCGGCGCCGTTCGGCCCCAGCAGGGCGAAGATCTCGCCGCCCTGGATTTCCAGGTCGATCGGCTTCAGGGCCTGGAAGCCCGAGGCGTAGGTCTTGCTGAGCTGGCGGATGGAAATGATCGGCTGCACGCGTGCTCCTTCGAGCGAGGGGTACCCGTACGGTTGCGCACGGATCGTCGATGGTACGTGGCGATGGCGGCCACCGCCAGCACCCGGGCTCCGCTCCCCCCGCAAGAGCGCGCTGGCGGACCCCGGATCGCCGGTCGGCAGTGGCGCACGGTATCCTCGCGGGAGCCAGCCAGCCGATACCGTGGGCAACGAAGACCTGGTGGGAGGCGGCATGACTGCCATTGAAATCGTCCTGGCCATGCTGCTTGCCGTCGTCGCCAGCGGCTACCTGGTGCGCATGCTGCCCATCTCGCTGCCCCTGCCGCTGGTGCAGATTGCCCTGGGCGCGGTGATCGCCGGCGTATTCCAGCATGGCGTGCCGCTGAACCCGGATGTGTTCTTTTTGCTGTTCCTGCCGCCCCTGTTGTTCCTGGACGGCTGGAACATCCCTAAGGAGGGCCTGAAACGCGACCGGCGCATGATCCTGGCCCTGGCGCTCGGCCTGGTCGTGTTCACCGTACTCGGCGCCGGAGCGCTGATCCACTGGATGATTCCAAGCATGCCGTGGGCCGTGGCCTTTGCCCTGGCGGCCATCATTTCGCCGACCGACCCGGTCGCAGTGTCCTCGCTCACCGCCCGCCTGCCGGTGCCGAGCCGGCTCATGCACATCCTGGAAGGCGAGTCGCTGCTCAACGACGCCACCGGCCTGGTGTGCTTCCGCTTCGCCGTGGCCGCCACCTTGACCGGTGCGTTCTCGATCTCCGCGGCTGCGCTGACCTTTGTCTGGGTGGCCGGCGCCGGGCTGGCTGTCGGCGTCTTCTTCACGCTGACGGTGAGCTACGCCCAGCGCTGGCTGTCGCGGCGGTTCGGCCAGGCGGCGGGTTCGCCGATCCTGATCAGCCTGCTGATGCCGTTCGGCGCCTACCTGCTTGCCGAGCGCCTGGCCGCGTCCGGGATTCTCGCCGCGGTCGCCGCGGGCATCACCATGAGCCAGGTCGAATTGCGCGGCTCGATCCTGGCCAGCACGCGGCTACAGCGCGCGGCCGTATGGAACACGGTGCAATTCACCCTGAACGGCATCGTCTTCGTGCTGCTCGGCGAGCAATTGCCGGCCATCCTGCAAGGCGCCGTGACGTCGGTGACCCAGAGTGGGCATCGCAGCGCCTGGTGGCTGCTGCTCTACGCCGTGGCCATTTCGCTCGGCCTGGCGGCGCTGCGGCTGATCTGGGTCTGGATCACGCTGCGCCTGAGCCTGCTGAAATCCGCGCAACGTGCGCTGCCGACCCGCACGCGGCAGTGGCAATTGCTGCTGGCCACGTCGCTCGCCGGGGTCCGTGGCGCCATCACGCTTGCCGGCGTCATGAGCTTGCCGCTCCTGCTGCCCGACGGCTCACCTTTCCCCGCGCGCGCCCTGGCGGTGTTCCTGGCCGCCGCCGTCATCCTGCTGACCCTGGTGTCGGCCAGCATCGGCCTGCCTCTCTTGCTGCGCAACCTGGAGTTGGAGCCCGAATCTTCCGCCGAACACGAAGAGGAACAGCTTGCCCGCAGGCTGGCCGCACGCGCCGCCGTGGCCGCGGTCAAGCGCCGTCAGCGCGACCTGCTGGAGGTCGTGCCGACCAGTGAGGTGGACGTCTATACAAATGCCACCGCGCGGGTGATCGGCCTGTACCAGCATTGGCTGGTGCCGGAAGGTTCGGCAAAGGGCGAGGCACGACGGCTGCGCAAGGCCGACATCGCCGAGCGCGAGTTGCGCCTCGCGGCCCTGCGCGGGCAACGCGAAGCGATCTTCGACCTCGGCCGGCAACACCGGATTTCAGACGAGGTCTCGCGGCGGCTGGTGCGCGAGATCGACCTGCAGGAAGCACGCTACCACTGACCGCTTCCGCCGTCCCCTACCCCGCCGTCATCCCCGCGAAGGCGGGGATCCAGTGCCTTGTGGCAAGCAAAGGCCAAACCGCTGGATTCCCGCCTTCGCGGGAATGACGACAGGCAGTGTTCCGACCTCCGGCGCGATGCCGTGGATGACGCAAACGCGATGTTGCGCGATGTTGCAGGAAGGCGAAGGCGCGTCCCTGCGTCTCCCGGATCGCGCCTGGCCGTCGCGATCAGCCTTGCAAGGTATCCATCGCCTTCTTGGCGTGGGCGTGGGCAGCATCCACGGTCTTGGACTTGAGGCCGGCCTCGGCCTGCGTCAATGCCGTGTGCAGCTTGGTCTCGGTCGCCGCGTCACCCTTGGCGTCGGTGATGGCGCCGTTGCCCTGGCCCTTGCACGGATTCCCGGCCTTCGCGTCGAAGGCCGAGCCCGACGGGCCTTGCAGGCAATTCACCACGTGATGCAAATGCGTGCGCACCATCTTGAGGTCCGCCGCGCCCATCGCCATGCCGGCATGGGCAGCCGCGGTCGACACCTGCTTGTTCACGGCCGCGCTGGAATCCGCCGCCTGGGCAACCATCGGCACCGCCAGGGCCAGCAACAGGGCCGGCAGGCAACGGGTGAAGTTCTTCGCCATGGCACTACTCCGGAATAAGGCGGCAGGCGCCGCAGTACAGCGGAATATAAACCCGCGCGGGTGAGCAAAGCGCGAACATGCCTCGACTGGCCAACCTCACCAGGGCCGTGCTCAATCCATGGCCCACATCACGTTGAAGCCCACCGTGCGCTCCGGCGCAAACGCGGACAGTTCATCGGCCGTGGCGTGATAGAGCTTGTTGAACAGGTTGCGCACGTAGAGCTTCACCCTGAGCTCGGGTGTCAGCCGGTAGCGCAGCTCGGCGTCGACGAGGTCCACCGCGTCGCGCCGCAGCTCCTCGAAGCCGGGTCGCGTCATGGCCCAACGGTGCGTATACCGCCCGGCCACGGTGAAATCACCGAACTCGTAGGCGGCATCGAACCCGGCGCGCAGTGGCGGGATACCGTAGATGGGCTGGCCGCTGTCGCGGTCCTCGCCACGCACCAGCGCCATGTTGGCATAGATGGAAAAGCCGCTGTCGGGGGCCCAGCCGACGACGGCCTCTGCACCATACAGCTTGGCCCGCCCGACGTTCACATAGCCCTCGACGTCCGGCTGCAGGATGATCTTCTGGATCAGGTCGCTGACGTTGGTGCGCCACACGTGCACTTGCGTGTTCCAATCGCCGCGCCACCAGGTATGACCGAGGTCGACACCCAGCGAATGCTCCGAGCCGAGGTTGGGATTGCCGATGATCTCGCCGCGCCCGGTCACGCCGGTGAAGAAGCGCTCTTCCAGCGAGGCAAAGCGGTAGCCCGAAGCCAGGTTGAGGCTCCAGCGCGATGACTCGTCCGGGGCCCACACTGCCGCTGCCGTCACCGCCGCGTCCGAATCGCGCGAAGTCGCCCCGGACTGATGCTGGGCAATCCAGGTCGCCCGGGCACCAAGTTCGACGCTGAGTGGCTCGGCCAGCCGCCAATCGGTGATCCCGAACAGCGACCACGAATCCTCGCTGGCGCCATCCAGGCTGTAGGTGCGGTTGTCGGACCTCCCCTCGGCGTCATAGCCGGTCACGTCTCGGCGCCCGAAATATTCGACGCCGACGTTGTTCTTGAACGCACCGCTGCTCCAGCTCTGCTGCGCGACGCCGCCGCCGTCGGTGCTGGCGATATAGGCATAGGCGTCGGACTTGCGCGGAGTGCGCTTGAAGGTGGTGAGCTCCTGGTCGTGGGCGTACACGCTGGCCTCGAACCCGTTGTCATGCCGCAGGCGCAGGCGCCCGATCGTGTGGTCATCCTTCGGGTAGTCGGTGACCTGGCTGTCGGGGTAGCGCGAATTGGATTTGCCGATGTCCCTGGTGCGCGAGGGCATGAGCAAGGCATCGAAGTTCATGGCACCGAAACGGTGCTGGAACTGCAGCGTGGCGCTGTCGCGGGCGTAGCTGGTATTGAGCGGGGTGCCGTTCGGCGCCTTGCTGTCGCCGGCACGGTGGCGCGCCGCGGCCAGGGAAAAACCCTCACCGCCGGTGCCGGCAGCCAGCATGAATTCGTCGCCACTGCTGGCATAGTCGCCGGTGGCGAACGGTGCCTTGAACCAGCGCGGCTCCATGGACACCGCGCCGCCAAGCGCACCGGGGCCGAAATGCACCACCGACGGTCCGCGCGTGACGCTCACGTCGCCGAGCAGCACCGGCTCGACAAAGGCCACCGGCACGCCGGCACGCCGCTGGGCAGACACCGGCACGCCGGCGGTCAGGATCAGGATACCGTTGCCGCCGCTGCCGCGGATGGAGAAGGTCTCGAACAGGCCGCTCTGCCCGGTGGCGCCGACGCCGGGAAGCTGGGTGATCCAGTCCTGGAAATCGGACGGCTCGGAAATGGCCAGGTCGTAATGCATGGTGTCGATGGCCAAGGCGCTCGGCCAGTCGGCCACCGTCCCGCGCGCGGTAACGTTGACCGCCTCGCCGTGCCAGACATCCACTTCGGCGGCCAAGCCCTGCCTGCGCGAGTCGCCTTCGCCACGCGCATCCGCCTCGTCCTGCACGATGCGGGCTTCCGGCGCCAGGGCACCGGCTGCAGCGAAGCCGGGTAGCGCGCCAAACGACAGCGCGGCCATGACTGCACCAAAGACCTTGCGTGCTGGTTGTCCAGCCATAGCCACTCCTCAGTAGGACGCTTGCGCATCGGGCCGAATGTTCATGGTTAACAAGAAGCGTTTACAACTCAATCGACGGAGTTTGCCATACGTCCCAGTATCGGGGCCAGCGCCATGGGTTCAGGCAGTGGCGGTTGGACTGCTTGTCGCACTACGCCTGCGCATGGGCTCGTGCCGCCGGCGGCTACTGCTTCAGCGGCAGCGA
>Ga0134126_10008406_pt1 | contig 12992 bp, 13 predicted proteins | sample KB31752_FD_96881 | JGI IMG/M metagenome (GOLD analysis project Ga0134126, IMG submission 96881) | Terrestrial soil microbial communities with excess Nitrogen fertilizer from Kellogg Biological Station, Michigan, USA - KB3-175-2 | ecosystem: Environmental > Terrestrial > Soil > Unclassified ...
GTGCGAAGATCGTAAGACCTCCAATTTTTCACGTAACATCCAGTCCTCCTTTAGCGCAGCCTCGATCGCTAAAGTCAACTCGGGGGAAGACTCTTTATACAAATACCGCAAAAGATCCTCCGGAGTAAAGAGTGTCATAGGCAAAACCATTTAATGTCCTAATAATGTCCGAAGCAAGTAAAAGTGAAACGTCCGTTATAAAAACGGGATTCAAGTACTGTTATTGTTCGGTGCCTTAATAATTGTTCAGTCGGGACAATTGGATTGGGCGGAACATGCGTTCGCCATCGTTTAGCAATAAAGGGAGCGTACTAGGTAACTCTATGACAATCAATGCTGCGCCGTGAATCTTTGGAAGACGCTAGCGTGTCTTCGGGCTAGAGCCTTCTTTAATCAGGAAGAGGTCTTCGTTATCGCGCTTCATGAGGTACTTTTCCCGTGCATATTTCTCAAGCAATGCCGGGTTGGTCTTCAGCTGATCCAGCTCCTTGTGTGTTACTGCAATCTGCTGTTCATAATACTGCTTGCTTTTTTCCAGTTTCATGAGTTCCGCACGTTCCCGGAAATGACTCGTGATAAAGTCCCGGGTATCAAAGAACATAACCCACACTACAAAACCAACCGTTGTGAGGAAGTATTTGTTCTTTAACCAGGCCGGAATTCGCGTTAAAACCCTCATAAAGTCTGTATAATTGACCTTCGGTCAGCCGGCCCGGTGGCCGGGCCAGGAAAAAAGCCGCGGGTGTTTTAAGCCCGCGGCAACTAATCTACAACTTATTTTTTGAATTTAATCCGTCCTTTGGGATAAATGGCCACATCTGCCAGCTCCTCTTCGATACGCAGGAGCTGATTGTATTTGGCGAGCCGGTCGGTCCGGGAAGCACTGCCTGTCTTGATCTGGCCGCAGTTCAGGGCCACGGCGAGGTCCGCGATGGTCGTGTCTTCGGTCTCTCCGCTGCGATGCGACATGATGGTCGTATAGCCATGAGTTTGAGCTAGTTGTACAGCATTGATCGTTTCCGTGATCGTCCCGATCTGGTTTACTTTGATCAGGATGCTGTTGGCAACGCCCTTGTCGATGCCTTTCTGGAGGATTTTGGTATTGGTCACAAACAGGTCGTCCCCTACCAGCTGGACCTTGTTACCGATCTTGTCGGTGAGCTTTTTCCAGCCATCCCAATCCTCTTCCGCCATGCCGTCTTCGATAGAGATAATGGGATATTTGTTCACCCAGGAGGTCCAATAGTCTACCATCTCATCGCTGGTAAGTTCCTTGCCGGAGCTCTTATAGAACTTGTACTTACCGTTTTTGTACATTTCGCTGCTGGCGGCGTCCAGGGCAATCCCAATTTGGGAACCCACTTTGTAGCCGGCTGCTTCGATGGCTTGCAATACTGTTTCAATAGCCTCTTCGTTGCTTTGGATGTCGGGGGCGAAGCCACCCTCGTCGCCTACGTTGGTGCTATAGCCCTTTTTCTTCAACACCGATTTCAGTTGATGAAAGATCTCCACACCCCAGCGCAGCGCTTCGCTGAAATTATCGGCGCCTACAGGTACGATCATGTATTCCTGGTAGTCGATCTTATTGTCGGCATGTACACCGCCATTGAGGATATTCATCAGCGGCATCGGCAGCACGGTGCCGTTGACGCCACCCAGATAACGATACAGCGGGAGCTTGCACTCCTTGGCAGCCGCTTTGGCGCAGGCCATGCTCACGGCCAGAAGTGCATTGGCGCCTAATTTTCCTTTGTTCTCCGTGCCGTCCATTTCGATGAGCCTGGCATCGATGCTGGCTTGTTCGTTCACGGGGAAGCCGATCAGCTGATCAGCGATAATATCGTTGACATTGGCAACGGCTTTCAATACACCTTTACCGCCAAAGACCTGTTTGTCTCCGTCCCGGAGCTCCACGGCTTCGTGAATGCCCGTAGAAGCGCCGCTGGGTACCGCCGCCCGGCCGCGATGATTATTTTCGGTAACGACGTCTACCTCAACGGTGGGATTGCCCCGGCTATCCAGGATCTGTCTTGCATGAATGTCAGCAATGTAGCTCATGATTTTAGTTTTTATTTCGTCAGGCTCCGGAAAATGGCTTCCAGGCTTTGATTTTCGCTTTGCAAAGTAAGTATGTTCCAATTGTTCTGCAAAGCCAGTTCCAGCAATTGTTTTTTAACCTCATCCGGGGCGGATGTATGCAGCTCCCACTCGTTTTCGCCAAGTCTGCCGACCCTGTCCACGTGTGTGAGTTGCTCAAGTTTAGCTTGCTCCAGCGGCTCACGAAACGCCACGCGGATCGTGGCATTTCCGTTGCTTCCGGTCTGACGAAGCGCACTAAGCGTGCTATCGGCAACGAGTTTGCCCTTATTGATGATGACCACACGGTCGCAAAGGGCCTCTACTTCCTGCAGGATATGCGAAGAGAACAACACTGTTTTGTCTTTTCCAAGGTTCCTGATGACCTCCCGGATCTCTATGATTTGGTTGGGGTCCAGACCGCTGGTAGGTTCGTCGAGGATCAATACTTCGGGATCATGAAGCAGGGCGGCTGCCAGCCCAACCCGCTGTTTATAGCCCTTGGATAGCTGCCCCAGCTTTTTCTTGCTTTCAGGGGTCAGACCTACCAGGCCGATCACGCCTTCGATACGGACCTTCTTATCGGCAACATGATGTACGTCGGCAATGAAATCGAGGTATTCCCGGACATACATGTCGGGATAGAGCGGATTGGCTTCCGGCAGATAACCGATCTTCTTTTTTGTCTCCAGCGGCTGGTCGCTAACGGAGAGGTTGCAGACCCGGGCTTCGCCGCTGTCCTGACCGAGATAGCCCGTGAGGATCTTCATGGTCGTGGATTTGCCGGCGCCGTTGGGGCCCAGGAATCCTACGATCTCTCCTTTCCCAACCCGGAAGGAAATGGCGTCTACTGCGCGCTGTTCACCATAGGTCTTGACGAGGTCCTTGATTTCAATAGACATTATATGGATTTTGTGTACGATGCGGTCTGAGGCCGCCGGACGCGAAGGTAGCGTTTTAAGGCTGTTCTGGCCTACTCGTAATAAAGATGGCACCGACGATCACGCATACCGCCGCTAGGCCCATGGGGTACCAGAGTCCCGCCAGGGGATCACCCGGATGCCTGGTCACGAGCAGCGTAGCAACAAACGGCGTCAGGGCGCCAAAGATGCCATTGCCGATATGATAGGGCAGGGAGATCGACGTATACCGGATATGCGCCGGGAACAGCTCGACAAGGAAGGCGGCGAGAGGGCCATAGACCATGGCGATAAAGAAGACCATCAGGAAAAGGATGCCTACCATCTTCCAGTAGTCGGCGCCGCTCACACTATGGCTGACGGTGACCACCGGCTTTGTTACCGGCGTCTTGCCGCTGGCATAGATGGTGTCGGTGGAGCTTTGTGTCACGGTAAGCCCGCCATCGTAATGCGAGATGGTGTTCGAGGTATGAAGGATATCTTTGGTTTTATCGATAAAAGCGATGGTCGACACGATCTCCTTTTGCGTCGTGAACTCGGTGCGTCCCTGCGTGCCGGTAGTCGTCAGCAGCCCCCGGAACAAAAAGGGATAGGTCACGATCGCCAGCAGCATCCCCCCGAGCATGATCCATTTCCTGCCGATCTTGTCGCTCCAGGCGCCAAAGAGGATAAAGAAGGGCATGGCCACCAGGATCGCCACGAGCAGCATGGTCTTCGTCTGGTCGAAATCGAGCTGGCAGGTATTCTGCAGAAACACCTGGGTATAGAACTCGCCGGCATAGAGGATGACCCCCTGACCCATGGTAGCGCCAAAAAGGGCCAGCAGGACGAGTTTCAGGTTGGTTTTACGGCCAAAGCTCTCGGCTAGCGGATTTCGGGAGAGGCGTCCCTCCGTCTTCAGCCGTTCGAAGACAGGCGATTCCTGCAACTTATGCCGGACATACACCGAAAAGGCCACCAGCACAATGGAGAGCAAAAAGGGGATGCGCCAGCCCCAGGCGTTGAATTTTTCCAGGCTTCGGGCCTGGTCGCCGTCCAGACCATGCTGGACAAAAAGGATGACGCCAAGGCTTAGCAGCAGCCCTACCGTGGCCGTAGCCTGTATCCAGGAGGTATATAGCCCGCGTCTGTCCGCAGCGACATGCTCCGCGACGAAAGTGGCGGCGCCGCCAAACTCTCCGCCCAGTGCAAGGCCCTGCACCACCCTCAGCAGGACCACCAGCACCGGGGCTGCGAAACCGATGTGTGCATAGCCGGGGATCAGCCCTATTGCGAAAGTCGATCCCCCCATGATGATCATTGTGAGCACAAAAGCATGCTTACGGCCGACGAGATCGCCCAGGCGGCCAAAGACCAACGCCCCGAAGGGCCGGGCGATGAACCCTACGGCAAAGGTCGCCAGTGTCGCCAGCAGGGCCGCCCTGGGGTTCGAATGCGGGAAGAACTGGCTGGCAAGGACTGTCGCCAGGCTGCCGTAAATACAGAAGTCATACCACTCGATGAGTGTTCCTAACGAGGAGGCAACAATGATCTTGCGAATGTCTTTTGGCTGGCTCATGCACCAAAACTATTGCGAATTTGATAAAATGATTTAAAATTGTACAATCAATTGTACAATCAATTGTACAATCAATTAAGTCACTTTACCACTTTAACTAACGATTATGACCCCTCCTCCTGTTGTCGCTGCCAGCAAGGAAGGCCTTGCCAATCCTGCGCCGCTGGGCCTATGTGCCTTCGGCACTACCACCGTATTGTTGAATTTGCACAATGCCGGTGTCTTTGAGATCAACTCCATGATTTTAGCAATGGGTATTTTCTATGGCGGGATTGCCCAGGTGATCGCCGGCATCGTCGAAGCCAAAAAGAACAATACCTTCGGGCTGACGGCCTTTACGTCTTACGGGTTCTTCTGGCTCTCGCTGGTTGCCCTGATCGTAATGCCGAAAATGGGCTGGATCCCCGGTCCTTCCGAAGGTGGGATGGTTGCCTACCTGATTATATGGGGGCTGTTCACCTTATTGCTTTTCTTCGGAACTTTGAAGCTAAGCCGCGCCCTGCAATTTGTGTTTGCCACCTTGACGATCTTGTTCTTTTTGCTGGCGCTGGGCGATTACACCGGGAATGATACGATCAAGCATGTTGCCGGTTACGAAGGGATCATCTGCGGAGCATCGGCCATCTACACGGGTATTGCCGGGTTGCTGAACGAAATGTACGGAAGGGTGGTAATGCCCATTGGTTAGCGGTTAAAAATAATTTAATAGGGGACCGCCGGAGCGGCCCGAATAAAACAAAAAATGAATTTTCAGATGAGCTATCCTTACCAGATCAAAACACCGGAAGAGTATCGTCAGGCCTATCAAAAAAGCGTTTCCGATCCCGAAGGATTCTGGGCGGACATCGCTAAGACTTTCTCCTGGCGCCGCCCCTGGGACAAGGTGCTGGAGTGGAATTTCAAGGAGCCCAACGTCAAATGGTTCATCGGTGGACAGTTGAATATCACCGAGAACTGTCTCGACCGGCATCTGGCGGACAAGGGTGACAAGCCTGCCATCATCTGGGAGCCCAACAACCCCGACGAGCACTACCGCATCCTGAGCTATAAGGAGCTGCATTCTAAGGTCTGCCAGTTTGCCAATGTCCTCCGGAACAATGGCGCAAAAAAGGGTGACCGTGTGTGTATCTATATGCCGATGGTGCCCGAACTGGCCATCGCAGTGCTGGCTTGCGCCCGGATCGGTGTCATTCATTCCGTGGTCTTTGGCGGCTTCTCCGCTCAGAGTATCGCGGACCGCATCCAGGACGCCGAGTGCAATCTCGTGATCACCTCCGACGGCGCTTATCGCGGCGGCAAGGATATCCCGCTGAAATCGGTGATCGACGACGCGCTGGTACGTTGCCCCAGCGTCAAAAGAGTCATCGTGCTGACCCGCACCCGCGCTGCTGTGAGCATGATCAAGGGTCGCGATGTATGGTGGGAAGACGAGATCCGCAAGGTCGAGACGCAAGGCAACCCGTCCTGTCCCGTCGAGGTCATGGATTCCGAAGATCCGTTGTTCATTCTTTATACCTCCGGCTCTACCGGTAAGCCAAAAGGTGTCGTACATACCTGCGGTGGCTATATGGTCTTCACCAACTATAGCTTCGTCAACGTATTTCAATATAAACCCGGCGAGGTCTATTTCTGTACTGCGGATATCGGCTGGATCACGGGGCATAGCTATATCGTCTATGGTCCGCTGAGCGCCGGCGCGACTACGTTGATGTTCGAAGGCATTCCCACCTATCCCGATGCGGGACGGTTTTGGGATGTCGTGGATAAGTTCAAGGTCAATATTCTCTATACGGCGCCTACCGCTATCCGCAGCCTGATGGGTTTTGGCCTTGACTTCGTGAAGAACAAAGACCTGAGCTCGCTTCGGGTACTCGGCACCGTGGGTGAGCCGATCAACGAAGAGGCCTGGCATTGGTATCATGACAATATCGGCAAGGGCCGTTGCCCCATCGTCGATACGTGGTGGCAAACGGAGACCGGCGGCATCCTGATCTCCAACCTGGCCGGCGTGACGCCGGAGAAACCGGCGCATGCGACCCTGCCCCTGCCCGGCGTGCAGCCCGTGCTCGTGGACGAGCAGGGAAAAGAATTAGAAGGCAATGGCATCGGCGGCAACCTTTGTATCAAATTCCCGTGGCCTTCGATCATCCGGACCACGTACGGTGACCACGAACGATGCCGGACGACCTATTTTGCTACCTATCCCAACTTGTATTTTACGGGTGATGGTGCACTTCGTGACGCGGACGGAAATTACCGCATCACGGGCCGCGTCGACGATGTCCTCAATGTCAGCGGACACCGCATCGGAACGGCCGAAGTCGAGAATGCTATAAATATGCATACGGGTGTTGTGGAAAGTGCGGTGGTGGGCTATCCGCACGATATCAAGGGCCAGGGCATCTACGCTTATGTGATCTTCAGTGGTAATAAAACGGACGATGAGTCCATCCGCAAGGATATCATCCAGACCGTAGCGCGCATCATTGGTCCGATTGCCAAACCTGACAAGATTCAGCTCGTCAATGGTCTGCCCAAGACCCGCAGCGGCAAGATCATGCGTCGCATCCTGCGCAAGATCGCAGAAGGGGAGGTACACAATCTGGGTGATACGACTACTTTGCTCGATCCGGCTGTTGTAGAAGAGATCAAGAACGGGAGGCTGTAGTGCGGCGCGGCCTGCCGGTCCAGCATGGGTGCCGCGCTGGTGCTGCGCAGCCGCTTTAGTTGCTGGCGGTCTTATTCAATTGCAGCCAGGTGGTGAAATCAGTTTCTTTTCGCGAATAGTCCGGCGCCGAGGAATGCGGGGCCGCCTTCGGTAAAGACACCGCGCGTGGTGTCGAAGATTTTGTCGTCGGTGTAACCCTTTGTCTGAATGTCGTGTTGAACCGCAGCGAAAATCCTTTCGTGCATAAATTGTATTGCCGCGCAGTCCAGATGTCGCATTATTTTGTCCTTATGCGGGTCATTGGGAAGATCCTTGTTGCTTGGCAGCAATTTACCCGATTCAGAATAGCGTTCTTCCATAGCGGCAAAAGACTGCGCTAACAATTGAATATACTTCCGGTCGAGGAAATCGCAGCAAACACCTAAATACAGCACCGCGCCGATCACCGCCGGTTCTTCAATGGTCCCGCGGCGTATCTTGTCCTGCGCCCACTGAAGGGCCCTTTCATAATTGTTTTCCCAGAAATACATCCCATGCCCAAGCCAGTCGAAAGGCTCCTTGCTGATCTTAATTTCATTAGGGTTATACAAGAGCGCGTCTCGTACCGAAGCTTCACATCCATGGAAGCCAATGATCAGATTTGGCTTGACATCGTACATGGGAAGGTTATCGGGGCGTTGCTAATTCGAGGATCTTATAAGGCTCGGTATAATTCCCGTCCTTATCAAAAATACCAGCGCTGACAAGTTGAGCCAGGGCCTCTTCTTTCGTAAGGACCTTTTCAGCTTCCCGCTTAAAAAGATCCATCAATGATTGAAATTCTTTCTCACTCATGGCTTCACCATTTTAATTATACAAAGCTATAAAATGGTTTTAATCTCGTGAGAAAAAAAGCTAAACACGCCTTTTCCTGGCCGGGCAATTTTTAATCCCGAAAATCAGAAAATTTGTGTATAATCGAAATACTAGTGTTGGATGATCACCTTCGTTCCCACGGGCGCGATCTTATATACTTCTTCCATGTCCTCATTTTTCAGCGACACGCAGCCATTGGTCCACATCTGATAGTTGTCGACGGCATTGTCGTCATGCGGCCAGGTACCGTGGATTGCGATGCCGTCGCCGAGCTTTGCATTCTTTGGGATGAGACCCTGCGCCTTCCGTTCGTTGAACTTCGCAATATCCTGTGGGGTGGGATAATCCAGGTCCATGATCTTGTCCCATTTCTCATGGGGCCGTTTCGACACGATATGAAATTCGCCTTCCGGCGTTTTTCTGTCTCCCTGAACCATTTTGTCATCCAGCGATTTACTGCCGAAGACCGCGGGATAGGTGGCATACCAGCCGTCCTTGTCGTACACCTGCAGCTCGTAGTTGCTCTTGACCACGACGATATAGACGTCACCATCTACGAAGTGATGAAAAAAACGTTTGCTGGAGCTGCGATGATGCGCGTCACGGAAGGAGAACAGTGCGAGGAGGAACAAACTACTCAGGATCGCCTTTCTGATGCCGAAGGCATCAGGTCCGCCAGGACAATTATTAGCTTTCAATCGCGGTGTCATAATACGGCTTTTTTTTGCGGCCCAATTCCCGCATCGTATTAGACAACGCCCCGGCCCCCGGGTTTATTTTTGATGTGAAGAACTTTTAACAATTCGGAGCCGGGCCTACCAATTTCCGAAGCGCAACCCGATGCTATAAGGGATCTGATCCAGTCCCCTGTTCCAGATGGTCTTGGTCGCATAGCTGCCGTATAGCGATACCCAATAGCCCAATTGCAGCTCGCCGATATAGGATATCTTCCAGGGGTCTAAGTCGAAGTCGTTGTAGGTCTTTTGTTTACCGTCGGCATTGCTTTTGAATTTCTCCCGCGAGGAATACCGGTACCCAATGCTGGCCCCCGCGCTGAGTCCGAAAGGATGGCGTCGATGCGGCGTGAAATTGAAATTCAGCATCAGTGGCATTGTGACAAAATCCTCAGCCAGTTTATTCTTCGAATAGTTGATGGTATCCATGATCACCCTGGTAGGATTGGTGAGGAAACGGATATTGTCCTCATAGCGGTAGTTGTTGAGCTCGATGCCGATACCATACTTCAGGTTCACCACATGCTTGATGAGATTCATCCGCTGCATAAAGATCCAGATGTTCACATCCACCGATTTGCCGTTATTGAGTTTGAACCAGTTCTTGCTTCCGCCCGGGGCAAATTGCTGCGCGGCGGCGGAAGGATAAACGGTCCTGTCGTTGTAGTTCGTAAACCCGAGGTCCAGGATACCCCAGCTGGTGGTGATATTACGCGGCTCATACTTGTCGCGGTGATGTCTGCTGGTGATGCGCATGTAGGAGTCGGAGGTCTGGTCCTGCCGTCCGTTGCGGATGATCAGCAGATTGCCGACGCGAAGGGTGTCATTTCCCGCCTGCGAGCTGTCGCGCTTGAGGCCGGTAGTGTCGGTTTGTGCCTGCGTAAAAATTGTAATACATAATCCTGCCGTGAGTAATAATACCCGGTTCATACAAAAGAATTTTAAATGTTGTTTTGCAGCGAACGGCCGAAGGCCGTTCGCATTACTTTAACGCCACCTGAAAGACGCTGATCGAAACCTGCCGCGAGCCGTCGTCATCCCGATCCGCCGTTTTGCCAAAGGTGCGGGTGACCCGACGGAACAGACCACGCAACTTTGTTTTGCCGGTCGGGGGTGGCGTGTTGCCGGCTACATCGCCGTCGCCTTCATCCCGCGCTTCGTTCAGCAGCTCCTGGGTGGCAAAGGAACGTTGATCTTTAGGGATATTCACCGCCGCTACCGAATTGGCGGCTGCATTTTCCGTTCGCGGGGACGTCGTCGGGTCCGTTGCCGTTAACGGGTTCGAAGCAGCCGTTGCATTCTTTGTCGCCATTGCATTCGAAGCAGCCGTTGAATTCGACGTGGCTGTTGCATTCGAAGCTATCGTTCCGGTGACGGCCGTCCTGGTGGGGGCCGTCCTGGGATCCGTCGAAGCCAAATCCGTCGGAGGGGTAGCGGGCTGAGCCGTTTGATGCGTCGCATTCCTGGCATGAGGCGTCGTATTCGTTGCGCCGGCAGCAGGTGTTAAAGCATTCGTCGGGTGGACCGTCCTTTCCGCTACTGCCGGCGCCTGCAGCAGCTTGGGTTTGTCGAGCGTCATCGTAGAAGCGTTCCTTCCAGAATATAACGGTGATGTGTCCCGGGGAGTTACAGCTTTGGAATTATTTTTTGCGACGGCAGTGGCCGGGGCATCGGTTTTATGGTTATGCGGCAAAAGCAGAACAACTACCACTCCAATCACCGCTGCCGCTGCCGCAGCCTGTAACCAGGGCATCATCACCACGCGGCGGCGTTTCACCGGATGATAGAGACTTTCTTTGCCGGGGAAGAGGATAGCGGCATCGGGCTCGCTTACGGTCCTCTGCAAACGCTTTAGTTCGTGCGCGTAATGCGGTTCACGCTGCGTCAGCTCTTCGACGTTTTTCCGGCCGGCTTCATCGAGCTCGCCATCGACATATAGTAATAACGATTCTTCGTATTGCAGGAGGCTATGCTTATGGGGGAATACGGCATCGGACTCCGGTTCCAGCCGGCACTGCATGAGCGTCTCCAGCTCTTCCCGGAGATCGGGGTTGGCCCGGGCAAAGTGTTCCACGGCAAGCCGTGTCTCCGCCGGCAACTCGTTGTCGACGTATGACAAAAAGAACTCTTCGTAATTTTCTCTCGTGATCATAGTGTCTAAATTAAATTTTCGACCTTGACCAGGTAATTTTTTAATTGTATCCGCGCCCGGTGCAGGTAGACCTTCACCTGGCTTTCGTTGAGCCCCGTGATCGCGCCGATCTCGCTATAAGAATAGCCTTCGTAATCCTTGAGCAGGACCAGCGAACGTTGTGTCTCGCCCAGCCGCGCAAGGGCATCCTCCAGCGCCTTTTTCAGCTGATGAACCGGTGCGGCGGCAATCCTGGCTTCTTCCCGGAATTCGTCGCGGAGCTGCACGCGTTTCATCTTTCGGAGATGGTCGATCATCTGATGGTAGGCGATGGTAAAAAGATAAGATTTGCTTTTTTCCGCCGCCACTCCTTCCCTGTTCTTCCAGAGTTTCTCGAATGCGGACTGCACCACGTCCCGCGCATCCTCTTCCTGCCGCAGGTTTTTGAGGATGAAGCGGTACACGTTATCCGCGTATAGTCTTACACATTCGTTGTATTCGTTCTCTGTCATAAGCAGGTCGCCATAGGACCTTATCCGTAATACGTTGATGAAAGATAAAGAGTTACAGCCGGCAATAAAAAAATTTGCCGTCGCGGTAGCCCGCGGTAGAACCGGCCGTCCGGAAACGGAAGATCAGCGGTCATCCGCCGTCATCGAATGATCGTTTCCTGGCGGATTATCGGTTGAAGCCCAAGCCGTTATCGAGTAGACATTAAGCCGTTATCGGTTAGATACCAAGAGGTTATGCGTAAGAGACTCCAGGAGGATGATCTCGGACTTCGCTTTTCCGCCGTCGCATTTCCCGCATTCGTTGCAGGGTTCTTCGGTCTTCGAGGAGCGAGCCCGGACATAGGAGAAAAGCAAAACACTCATCGAGGCCACCAGGACCACGATGAACAACTTAAAGTAAATGTTGTTTGGCCTTCGGCCGGCAGACCTTTGGTCTGCCCGAATGTTGCGTTTCATGCGTTAGAAAGTGTTGCCTTTGGAGGACGAAATTACACATAAATTTGTTACAGCTGGACAAAAAAATGGGTGCCATCTAATAGATGATGGGTCAACTACTTACCTTTGGCCTCTCAATAAAAGATCACTATGAACGCCTCCTTTGTGAAACGCATTGCCGCTGAACTCGACGAGATCAAAGCCGCCGGTTTGTTCAAGACCGAAAGGATCATTGCCAGCCCCCAGGGCGCAGAGATCACGGTGAACGGCAAGAAGGTGCTGAATTTCTGCGCTAACAACTATCTCGGGTTATCGTCGCATCCCAAGGTCATCGAGGCGGCTCATAAGGCCATCGATCGCCGGGGGTATGGTATGAGCAGTGTCCGTTTTATCTGCGGTACACAGGATATCCATCGGGAGCTGGAGCAGAAGATCGCTACCTTCCTCGGCACCGAAGACTCCATTCTCTACGCCGCTGCTTTCGACGCGAACGGCGGTGTCTTCGAACCGCTGTTCGGCGAACAGGACGCCATTATCTCGGACGAGCTCAATCATGCATCCATTATCGACGGCGTCCGGCTTTGCAAGGCCCGCCGGCTGCGGTATAAGCATAACACGATGGCCGATCTTGAAGAACAGCTAAAAGCTGCGCAGGATGCGCGAAGCCGCATTATCGTGACGGACGGTTCCTTCAGTATGGATGGCACTATCGCCCAACTCGACAAGATCTGCGATCTCGCGGACAGCTATGACGCCATCGTGATGATAGATGAATCGCACTCCTCCGGCTTCCTGGGAAAGACGGGCCGTGGTACGCACGAACATTGCGGGGTCATGGGCCGTATCGATCTTATCACCGGCACCCTGGGCAAGGCTCTGGGCGGCGCCAGCGGCGGCTTCACCAGCGGGAAAAAAGAGATCATCGAGATGCTGCGTCAACGCAGCCGCCCATATTTGTTCTCCAATACCCTCGCTCCGGCGATCACCGGCGCCTCCATCGCGGTACTCGACATGCTGAGCGAGACCACCGCGCTGCGCGATAAGCTCGAGGCGAACACGAAATATTTCCGGTCGAAAATGACGGATGCCGGCTTCGACATCAA
>Ga0134126_10008409_pt1 | contig 12991 bp, 11 predicted proteins | sample KB31752_FD_96881 | JGI IMG/M metagenome (GOLD analysis project Ga0134126, IMG submission 96881) | Terrestrial soil microbial communities with excess Nitrogen fertilizer from Kellogg Biological Station, Michigan, USA - KB3-175-2 | ecosystem: Environmental > Terrestrial > Soil > Unclassified ...
AGTCGACGAAGTAGCGGCCGTGCATGCTCTTGTTGGCCGCGTACAGGTGGATCGCGATCCCGTTCCTAGTCGTGAGGTCGCCGTTGCCACCGACGGTGAACAGGCCGTCGATGAAGTCCTGCGGCCCGTCCTCCCTGGGGAGAGGGAGCGGGTCCCAGCGCAGCCTGTTCGGGTCCGGCGCGAGCTCGTCGAACGGGGTGCCCTTCAGGTTCCGATTGTCGATTCTCCTGAACGACGGGTGCCTTGCACTCGGGAGTATTCGGTAAACCCACGTCCGCCGGTTCACGGCCCGGGGCTGAGTGAACGCGGTCCCGCTGAGCTGTTCGGCGTAGAGGCCGAGCGGCGCCTGCTGCGGTGAGTTGCGGCCGACCGGGAGCGAGCCCTCGACCGCCTCGGTCGCGAATTCGTTCCCGAACCCGCTGGAGTACTGGAACTCGTCGTCCGCCATGGGGCCGCCTCCTCGTTGTCCGCCCTTTCCCAAACACGATCATGCATCCACCGCCCGCCGGATGTCAGGCGGGGTGGCTGGCACAGCGATTGACCTGGTAGGTCGCCTGGTGATCTTCTGCTGATTCAGTGCGAAATCACCACTCAAAAACAGTTAACAACAGTTACTGTAGAGACCTGCTCCTACTACAGATGTTCGAGTATGGAGGTTTGATGCCTGGTAACCGCTGGCTGACCTTCGACTGCTACGGCACGATCGCCGACTGGAACTCTTGCATGCTCGGCGCACTGCAACCGATCGCAGGTGCGAACGCGATACCGCTCCTCAGCGCCTACCACCGGGCCGAGTCCATCCTGGAAGCCGGACCAGCATGGCGGCAGTACCGGGACGTCCTCCACGACGGGCTCGACCTCGCCGCCCGCCGGATCGGCGTGCCGCTCACGGACGGGGAGTGCGGGGCGTTCGCTGCCGCGTGGCCTGCGATGACGCTCTTCCCTGACGTCGCCGAGGCGCTCGGGACGCTCGCTTCCTTTGGCTGGCAGCTCGCGATCCTGACCAACTGCGACGACGACTTGTTCGCCGCGACCGCCGCCCAGTTGCCTGTGCCGGTAGAGCTCGTCGTCACGGCGGAGCAGGTGCGGTCCTACAAGCCTGACCTCGGGCACTTCCGTAAATTTGCTGAACTAACAGGAGCGACGCCGGCCAACTGGATCCACATAGCCAACAGCTGGGTGCACGACATCCTGCCCGCCGCCCGGATGGGGCTGCGCTCGGTCTGGGTCGACCGGGACCTCACAGGGCACCCGGCCAAGTTCGCCGAGCGGCGGGTCACCACGATGCGCCGCCTGCCGGAAACGGTGATGGACGTGAGCGCGCTGCCCGCTTGGCCTGTGCACTGACCTCCGGGGCGCTGCGCAATAATTGACCTATGGCAACTAGTGCGGATCTGCTTGTCGACGGGTTCGGGCGAATCCGGGAGAACGTGGCTGACGTGCTTGACGGGCTGACGCCTGAGCAGCTCACTTACCGGGTCGGCGCGAACGCCAACCCCGTGAGCTGGCTCATCTGGCATCTGACCCGGGTCCAAGACGATCATGTCGCGGACGCCTTCGGGAAGACGCAGGTGTGGTCCACCGGGTCGTGGGCCACGCGGTTCGGGCTGCCCGACGGGATGATGGACCACGGGTACGGGCACTCGTCTTCGCGGGTCGCTAGCGTGGCCGCCGCGACCGCGTCCGCTCCGCTGCTGCTTGAGTACCACGAAGCGACCTACGCGCAGTCGGTGAAGCTCGTGGCCGAGGTTGCTGACGCTGACCTCGACCGCGTCGTCGATACGCGCTGGACGCCCCATGTGACGCTCGGGGTGCGGCTGGTGTCGGTGCTCGACGACGACATGCAGCACGTGGGGCAGGCGGCTTACGTGCGCGGGCTGCTGCTGCACCGGTAGGACGCGCGCTACGCGTCTGTGCAGATCAAGCCCCAGGGCTTGTCGCTGACCCGCGTGATGACCACCGTCGCGCGTGTCTTGCCTGACAGCTTCAGGCGACGTCGTATCTGGTCGACGTCGCCTGCGAGGCCTCTGCGCCTGATGTCGACCGCGCCGATGCCTAGCTCACGCAGGCGCTTCGCGAACTGCTTCTCGTTCCACGGGGCCGAGTGCGCAACGCGCAGGGTGCGCGCGAACGGGGTCTGCGCGTTCCTGTCGAGCGTCAGGAACGCGATCTGGGGATCGATTTTCGCCGCGTCGTCGCCCAGCGTGCGGGCCAGGTCCTCGACCAGGCCGGCACGGGTGACCGCTGGGTTCGGGTCGAGCAGGTACTCCCCCGGTTCGCGCAGCGGGACTTGGCCGCCGTGGCGGGCGACGAGCGTGTGCGAGCTGGGGGTGCCGCCTGTCTGCGCGGGCGTTATTACCGTCGCGCGGCGCGGGCCGCGCGGTCCGGCTGGTGCGGTGGCGAGGGCCGGGGACCAGAGGACCGCTTCCTTGAGGTCGCGGGACTCCGCGATGAACTCGGCCTCCCAGGCGTCGGGGACCAGGTCGTCGGGGATGCCGGGCGCCGCCTTGACGCAGACGGCCGGGACCGCGTCAGTCAGCGCCGCGCACCAGTCGAGCGGGGGCTCGGAGGTGCCTGCCCGGTAGCGGCGGGCGTCCGCGGCGGATGCGGTGCCCGCGCCGGAACGGCGGGCCGGGTCGATAAAGACCGCGTCGATGCCTGCCAGGCTCACATCGCGGACGTCGGCGACGACCGCGCTTACGTTCTTGGCGCGTCCGTAGACAGCGGCGTTGTGCAGGGCCAGGCGCGCGTGGGTTTCGTCGCGGTCGACAGCTAGGACTTCGCTTGCTTCCGCCAAGGCGATGAGGTCGCCGCCGATGCCGCAGCACAGGTCCGCGACCCTTTGCTTGCTCTTGAGGCGACCGGCGCGGTAGCTCGCGATCGTCTCCGACGACGACTGCTCGTAGCCCGCCCTGGTGAACAGCATGTCGGCCGCGCGGCTGAACTTGGCCGCGGCGGCCCGGCGCAGTTCCTGCTGGGCCATCGCGGTGGCGACCAGGGCAGCCGGGTACTCGCGGCGGAGCCGTTCCGCGAGCGCCAAGCTTGCGGTCTCCTGCCTGTCTGCTTCTGCGGCGAGGCGGGACAGGAGTTCCTGGCCTTGGGGCGTGAGCAGCACGGTCGGATCTTCGTTCATCGCCTCATGAGACTAGCGAGACGCGCATCGTGTGGGGCGAGGGGTGAAACACGCGGCCGTTCTGGATCCTGGTTTTGCTGTTCTTGATCTTGGTTAGTCGCCGTAGCGGCCTACGCGGATGGCCGCGAAGCGGCCGTCGGGACCTATGTCGTAATGGACGAAGCTGGTGATGCGCACGGTGTCGCCGGCCTGCAGCGGGCCGCGGGTGAAGTTGGCGTAGTCCTGGCGGGCGTGGAACTCGGTGGCCACCTCGACCGCGACGTGCTTGTCGTTGATCATCAGGAACTTGATGTCAACGGTCTCGTCGACGGCCTTGCGGAACGGGCGGTAGAAATCGACGATCGCGTCGCGGCCGTGCAGCGTGAGGCCGCCGTTGAACGAGAAGACGACGTCGTCGGCGTAGTAGCGAGCCAGGGCAGCGAAGTTGGCGGCGTTGAACTCGGCGATGTAGGCCCGGAAATCCTCTTCGTTCATGATCGCGACGATACGCGCGGTACGCGGGGGAATGGCAGGGCCTGAAAGCGGCTGCCCTGCTGCGTGGCGGATGGTGGCTTCAGCGTAAGGTTCAGCCTGTGTCTCCCCTTGTCGACCAGATGGCCTCTTCTCCCCTGCCGTTCCTGATCGCCGAAGAGGGGCAAGGCAACGGACAAGCGCGAGAGGCCCTGTTCTGTTCCTTCCACGTCGATCTCGGATACTTCGAGCAGACGGTCCTCGATGCCGCGGAGGCGACCGGAGCGCGGGTCACGGGCGTCGAAGACGCGCGCGTCTCCGCCGATCCCGGCTACCGGGCAGCGGCGCGGGGTGCTGGGACGCGTTTCGTGCACGGGCTGGCCGCGCCCAGCCAGGGCGGCGCGTTCCACGCCAAGGTCATAGTTATCGCGGGGCGCGAGCGGGCGCTGGTCGCCATCGGGTCTGGCGACCTGTCGGCCGAAGGATGGGGCAGGAACAAGGAGTCCTGGACCGTCGCGACGGCGGACCGTGCGTCGTGCCCGGAGGTGGGGGCCGACGTCGCCTACTGCCCTCGCTCACTGGACAGCCTGTGCGCACTCGCGCCGCTGGCGGCGAGCGGGATCTCCCGGACGGCGACGCTGCTTGAGGAACTCGCTGTCGAGGCCGACATCGTCGATACCGGGCACCGCCTCGTGCACTCCAGCGCGGCGCCGGTCGCCGACCAGCTCCCGCGCGGCGAGGTAGACCATCTGCTGCTGTACTCGCCGGTCCACGACGAACGCACGGCTGCTGTGCAGTCGCTTATTGACCGGCTGCGCCCTTCGCGGGTCACGCTCGCGGTTCAGTCCGCCGGGCGGACCGTCATCCAGCCGGCCGCGCTGCGCCGGGTGATCGCGGCTGCGGGGATTCCGGTGGAAATCGTCGAAGACGCCGGGGAACGGGACCGGCACTCAACGCTCATTGAGGCGGTCGGGTCGGACGGTGGCCGGTGGGTCCTGACCGGGAGCCCCGACCTGTCCGCGCGTGCCTTGCTCACCGCCGCGGGCAAAGGCGGCAGCATCGAGGTCGGAGTTGTGTCGCGTCCGGCGGCGACGTTGTTCCCCGCAGGGACTAGGCCGGTATCGCTGGACGACGTCCAGGCGGTGCGGCTGCCGGGCAGCGCGCAGGCCCTGCCGGCCGACGACGCTGTCCTGCTGTCCGCCGCGCGGGCGGCCGACGGCCTTGAGGTGACGTTCGCGCGGCCGGCGGCCTGGCCGACGGCGCTTGAGGCCTCCCTTACGAACGGCTTGGACGACTGGGAGGCGATCGGGTCGGTACCAGCGGGCACCGCCAGCTACGTGCTCGCGGGCGCGGACCTGCCGGGTGGGAGCCGGGTGCGGTGCGTGGGTGGCGCTCCGGGGGCGGCTGTCTTTGTCGTCGACCCTGAACTCGTCGTAGGCGGGGTGCGCTGGCACGCCGGGCGCGTTTTTGCGGATCAGCCCGGACCTGCCGAGCTGATCGCTGATGCGCGGCTCCTGGAGCGCTGGCTGGCCGACGCTGGCTCGTTCGCCGCCGCGGACCCGGACGCCGGCGAGGACGGGTGGCTTGCCTACGCTGACGACGCGCAGGCTAGCCTCGGCGCCACGATGTTCCGGCTGGCGCTGGGCGAGTTGCCCGCGGACCTGACGGCTTCCGCGTTCACGGTCTCCCTGGTCGGTGCGGAGCGCCGCAAAGTCCGGCAGCTGCTGACGGCGGCCACTGCCCCTGTTGTCGCGCAGGCTGGAACTGCCCAGTCCGCCGCGGCTCGGCTTGCGCTGCTGGCCCTCGTGCTGTGCGCCGCGGAGGCTGGGGTCTGGGACGACCCGCAGGGGCCGGACGGCTGGGTGGCCGTCTGCGCCGGGGCGGTCAGGAACCTGGTCGCTGGCAACCTCCCGGAGCGGCTCGCTACCGCCGCTGCGAGCTGGGCGGCCCTCGCCGTGTACCTGATGCACGAGCAGCGCCCGGCTGGCGGGCGCACGTCGGAGACGGCCGAGTACGCCGAGGCCCGCGCAGCGGCGGCGCACCTGCTCCCTGGTGCGAGCGCGGCGCTGGTCGCTGACCTGGCCGCGCCGTTCACGAACAGGAACGGGTTCCCGGTCGACCCGGATGCGGTTATGCACGTGACCGGGCTGGTGGCGCAGGAGGACCCGCTCGCCGACGCGATTGACGCGCTGGCGTCGGCCCGGCCGGAATGGTCAGTGCACCGGCACGGCAGCCGGCTCCTGCACGTTGAGTCCAGCGGCCGGGGCACCTTCCTGCAAGCGGCGCAATCCCTTGAGAGCGTTCCCGGCGGGGCGGACGCGGCTGTCTGGGCGACGGGCACGACACCCGCGTGGGCGATCGCGGTCCGGTTCGAGGGCGCCCTCTTCCACGTCGAGAGCGACGCCCGCGGTCAGCTGCTGTGGCGGCACTACCGGCTCGGCCCGCTGGCCACCCCCACGGCGCTCGCTCGCAACCCGGAACTCGCGGCCAGGTCCCGCGTCAACCACGGCGCGCTCAAGGACCCGTTCCCCGAGGCGATCCAGGCCCTGGTGGCAACAGGAGTGGACCTGAGCGGCGGGGCGCCGTCGGACTGCCCGGACTAACTAGCCCCGTGGGCGCAGGCCGTGGATGAGCGTCTGGATGGTGCCGGAGATGACCTCGTCGGCGGGGCGCTCGCCAATCATGCCGCTGGCGATGATGGCGGCTAGTCCTTGCAGGGTCGCGAGGACGGCCATGGCGATCCGGTCGGGGTCGCCGCTGTCGATCTCTCCGTTGTCCGTCGCCGCGGCGATCAGCGCTGACGGCGCGGCGAACGCGCGATCGTTCGCGGCCCGCAGTTCCGGGAGGTCCGGGTTGTCCTTGCGGGCGAACATCAGGGCGAGCAAGGCCGGGTGCTCGACGGCGAAGCGGACGTAACTCCGCGCGAAGGCGGTCAGCCGCTGGTCGAAGCTGCCGGACGCCTGGCTGAGCCCGGCGTCGAGTTCTGCGCCAAGGCGCTCAAGGCCTTGCACCGCGAGGGCATCGAGAAGCGCGCGCTTATCCGCGAAATGCGGCCTGGGAGCACCGTGGCTGACGCCGAGTTCCCGCGCGAGCTCCCGGAGGGACAGGCCAGCCACCCCAACCTGCTCGATCTTTTGTCCGGCTGCGTCCAGCAGCGCCGCGCGCAGGTTGCCGTGGTGGTACGGGGTGGTGGTCGCTTCCATGAGGGAATTATAGGCGGTGCCTACATTCTTGACACTGTCTAGAATATGGATATTGTGGCGGCCCGAGTCCGTGCGGCGGTTGCGTTGGTCGCATCCGTTTCTGTTATGTGCGGGTGGTCACGGAAGCGGACGCGCCCCCGTCCAGTGGTGGCCGTGGTTGGAAAGACCGGGAGATTCGGCTGAGGTGGGCGATTGGCTGAGGTGGGGGGCGTGCGCGGTTGCTCGTGTGCTGGTCCGCGCGGGCTGGCCGTCCGTGGTGGCCGTCAGCGCGGGGTGCCGGTTGGCCGGGGTGATTACACAGGTAACCGGCCGCCGAGGCCGCGCCTCAAAAGGTGGCTTGGGTCAGGAGGGCTTGCCTAGGGTTTCGGTGAAGAAGGCGGTGAGCTTTTCTATGGCTGGGGCGACGTATTGCTCCTTGTCGTAGAGGTCGACGTGGCTGGCGCCGTCGATCCAGTGGAGTTCCTTGGGGCCGACGGCCCTTTGGAATGCCTCGACGCTCATCCAGGAGGTGATGGCGCGGGTGCCGGCGATCATCAGCAGCGGGCGCTGTCCGATCAGCGGGACTGAGGCGAAGGCGTCGAAGGTGGCCATCTTGTCGATGCTGGTCCAGTCGAGGAAGCCCGCTGAGCGGGGGTGCTGCGCGCGGGGCGTGCGGTAGTACTCGAAGCCCTCCGCACCGTGCTCGCCGGCGAGGGCGCGGGCCTGCTCGATGGTGTCCGGGAACAGGGTCAGCACCGGCGGCTGCTCTCCTCGGGCGGCGGCGGTGCGGGCGCTGGCTGCCGCATCGAGCATGGCCTGGAAGACGGCTGGGTCCTGGGTGCCGTCAGCGCCGAGGCGGAACTGGCGGGCGATGTCCACGGCGCTCACCGTGGCGGCTGCCTTGATCCGGTGGTCGCTCCCGGTTGCCGGGAGGACGTAGCCGCCGGAGGCGCAGATGCCCAGTGCGCCGATGCGGCCTGGGTCGGCCTCGGGCCTGGTGGTGAGGTAAGAGACCGCGGCCTTGAGGTCTTCGATTCGGTGCGCGGGGTCTTCGAGGCCGCGAGGCGCACCGCCGCTTTCGCCTTGGTAGGCGGAGTCGAACGCGAGAGTGACGAACCCCTGCTCGGCCAGCCGGCGCGCGTAGAGCCCGGCGGTCTGCTCCTTGACGCCGCTGCCCGGGTGCCCGACGACGATCGCTGGACGGGGGCCGTCCGTGTGGTTGTCAGGGAGGTAGAGGTGGCCCGCGAGGGTGATGCCCGCGCTCTCGAAGCTGATATCGATCCTAGTCAAAGGAGCCCCCGTTCTGGAGAGTGAACAGTGTCGGCGGAAAGCCGCGCACCTCTTCACTCTCGGGGCGATCCAGGGCGCGCAAAAGAGGCGGGTTCTTGCCTGGGAACGATCCTTCCCAGGTAAGAACCCGCCCTCCCACCAGGTCTTTTCATGGGGCCAGAATGGATGACATGAGTCCCGCACCTGTTTCTGGCGAACTTGGCGCCTTCCTGAAGGCCCGGCGTGGCCAGTTGTCGCCGCGCGATGTCGGGCTGCCCGACGTGGGGTCCCGCCGGAAGGTCGCTGGGCTCCGCCGCGAGGAAGTCGCGCAGCTCGCGGCGATCAGCGTGGACTACTACACGCGGCTGGAGCAAGGCCGTGTTCAGGCCTCTGCGCCCGTGCTCGCCACCATCTCCCGTGCGTTGCGGCTGGACGAGGATCAGCAGGCCTATCTGTACTCAATCGCGGGAAAGACGGACGCCCGGCCGCGCCGGCGCCGCGCCGTCCAGCAAATGCGGCCCGCCATGCGGCGGCTGCTTGAGCAGCTCACCCAGACTCCCGCGATTGTCCTCGGCAGGCGGATGGACATCCTCGCTTGGAATCCCATGGCCGCAGCGCTCTACATCGACTTCGGGCAGTTCCCGGCCGGCCGGCGGAACTACGTGCACCTGCTGTTCACTAATCCCGTTATGCGGGGCATGCACCTGCAGTGGGAGCACGATGCGCGCGACGCTGTCGCAGCACTGCGCATGGAAGGCGCGAATGATCCGGACGACCCGGACCTGGCCCGGCTGGTTGGGGAGCTGTCCATCGCCGATCCCAGCTTCCGCTCTTGGTGGGCTGAGCGCCGGGTCAACAGCGCGAGCTACGGCACCAAGCACTACCGGCACGCGGTCGTCGGCGACCTCACTCTCGACTGCGACACTTGGCACAGCCCCGACGGTTCCGGCCAGCGCCTCATGGTGCTGACCGCTGAGCCCGGCACTTCCTCCCATGACGCCCTGCGCATCCTGGCCTCCTGGAACGCCACGCAGGACGGGCGGATTACGAGGTCGTAGCTCGTGGGACTGGTAATCAGAGGTCGTAGATCGTGGGGCGAGTAGTACGGGTACGGCCGTTGGGGAGGGTCCAGCGGATGACGCCGGGTTCTGGTTGTTCCACGCGCCAGCCGGGTGACTGCTTCGCCCGGTGATGCGAACGACATGGCGTGTGGAGGTTGCATTCGTCTGTTGGGCCGTCTGGGTATGGGATGACGTGATCTTGATCGGCGTGAAGGGACTGGGCACCGCAGCCCGGGCCGGTACAGGTCTGTGCGCGGGCGCGGATTAGATGCCTCAGCTTGCGGCTGGGGACGTAACGGGGTTCGGCGTGCTGGTGATCGCACGTGTTTTGGGCGATCCGCGCAAGGGCGGCCGGCGTCATGCCTAGATCCGTAAGGAACTGTTGTATGAGGGCAGACTGACCTGTGGCAGCTGGGGGCGGGTCCGGCGAGTCCGGCTGCCAAGGATGACGACCTGGAGCGCAAGCGTGGGCGACCGCTTCACCTCGCTCGTTAACGACAGTGAGGCACCATCTGGTTCTGGGATGGCGTGCGGCGGCCTGGACGATGCCCCGGGTTTCCTGTGGGTCCGTCAGGCCCCAGGTGCCGGCCTGGCCAGGAGCGGTGCCCCAGCCAAGGAGAGTGGCGGCCGGGACGATCAGGTTGATCAGGGCGGGGAAGTGAGGGGCCGACGGGGTCGAGGCGTCCGGTGTGGCTGGGGAATTCCCAGGAGCGTCTGAGCAGCCTCCGGGGTAGTCATCGTCTTCGGCGGCGGCTGGCTCAGGTGGGACCGGGGCGAGGCGGTCGAGGGGGTCGCGGGCCAGGAGCCGGTCCAACGCGGCCATGGCACGCAAGGAGTCGAGGGAACCCTCGGCGCCGCCGTTGCGGAGCCGGACCGCGAGTTCGTTGATGGCCGCCTGGACGCTCATCACGAGGCTGGTGTCAGCCTCCCGGATCGAGAACGAAGCGTTGCCGGACTGCTCACGGCAGGCTTCGACGCGCTGGCGCGTATGCCGCGCGTCCTCCTTCTCCCGCCGCACCGCTTCTGGGTCCAGCTTCATCGCCAGAGCCCCCGCACGGCGGACCACCGTGTCCGCCCGAACCTCGTGTGCCACTGGCGCAAGCGCCTGGTCCACCCGGGCGGCATCCGCGTCCGATAGGCACAGCGTCGCAGCTGCGATCGCGCTGGCCCTTGCCTGGTCGATCACTCCGTCCGCCATGCCTGCCAGGGTGCGGGGCAGCCTCGCGGTGAGCTCGGCGGCCTCGTCAAGCAGGTGCTGGGCGTGGCGGCGACCGATGAGCAACTCTGCCGCTAGTTCCAGGTCCGGGAACTGGGCACGGCGCAGGTTTCGCGGCACGCCTGCTGCTCTGTCCGCCTCGTACTGCGCCGCTCGGCGGCGGGCCAGCTCCGCCATCGCGAGCGTTTCCAGGTAGTGCGCGCGATTCTGCAGTCGCCGGGCCGCCTCCAGTGCCCCCGTCAGCTCATCGTCGCTCAGGCGCGCCCCGGCGTCGGCGAATGCGGCCTCGGTCAGCGCCGCTAGCAGCGCCCCTGGCGCCAGCGTGTCGGCCGGGCCGTCCTGGACGAAGGCGGCCCGCAGTGCCTCGGCCTTCTCCCGCTGATGCGTCTCTGGCTCACCCATCCCGCACTTGGCCGCGTCAACAGGAGTCCTCGGCGGCGCGTCATCCAGTGGGGCGCGGCGGGAGTAGTCGCGGACAGCCACAGCCGCACCTCCGTCCGGATGGCCCTGGATAGAAATCCATCAATACGAACAGAGTATCGCCTGGCACTGACATTCCGGGTGCGGCGGTTGGCCTTTCGTAAGTCCTTCCATCCCGTCGCCGCAGTGGCACCTGGGGCTAGAGGCCGGATTCGAGGGTTTGCTGGAGGCCCTTCGCACGTTCCTCGCCGTAGTCAACGTTGACGTGGGGCTGGTGGTCAAACGTCAGCACGCCGTTGGTGAAGGAGATGCCCGATGTGCTGTAGAAACCGCCGGAGTTCTTGATGACGATCTTCGCTAGGCCCTCGCGTAGGGCGTTATTGCCGAGGTCGTCCATCGTCACCGCGCTGAGCGCGTCTACCAGTGGCTGGAAGTACACCTTCGGGAAGAACTCGGCGTAGCTGTCGGCGTAATCGGCAACGGCCAGTTCCGCCCAGGCCACCTCGACCGACACTTCGAACCCAGCCGCCTGGTCGATGCGTGCCTTCCAGTCGGGGTAGTCATCGTTCTTGAACCGCTCAGCGCCGCGGCGTTCCGCCAGTCCCATTTGAACCTCCGTGGTGACGGGCTCAATCCGAATCGTCCCTGCCGCGACGATAGCGCCGGACCGTCTCGGGCAGCCGCTGCATTGATCGAGATCGCCGTGGGTAGAAGGAGCACGCTGAACAGCCGCGTGAGCAGCGGGAACGGCGACTGGACTCGGGGAACTCATGCAGGTCGGCGACGTCAACGTCCATCCCATCGCTGACGGCACGTTTCGTGCCTCGCCGCAGTACTTCGGGGACGACGTCACGGCCGACGGCCACGAGGACCTCTTCTCGCGCCATGGCAAGGCGTGGCTGCCGATCGGGTGCTTCCTCGTCCGCACCGGGTCGCGCAACATCCTCGTCGACGCCGGAGCGGGCCCGGAGATGCGCGACGACGGCCCGCGGCGACTGCTGGTCGGCGGTCAGCTCATGAACGGGCTGCGCGCCGTCGGCGTGCTGCCCGCCGACATCGACGACGTCATCTGCACTCACCTGCACTCCGACCACTGCGGCTGGCTGTTCGACACCGATGCCCGGCCCGTGTTCCCGAAAGCCGGAATCTGGCTCGGCGCCCCGGACTGGCAGCGCTTTGTGCTCAACCGGGAAGCCTTCATGTTTGACCACATCCGCCACGGCCTGGCGAACTCCAGCGAAGACCGGATCCGCCAGGTGACGGAGGACTCGGCCGTCGCGGCAGGCGTGGATCTGCTCATGACCCCCGGACACACACCCGGTCACATGGCGGTCGTGGTTTCCTCGCAGGGCAAGCGCGCGCTCCTGCTCGGTGACGCGATCACCTGCCCGGCCCAGCTCGATGAGCCGTCCTGGCAGGCAATGGGCGACGTCGACCCCGGCCTCGCCGCCCGCGTCCGCCGCCGCCTCTTCAGCGAACTTGAGGACCCGGGCACTCTTGCGGCAGGAGCGCACTTCCCCGAGCTGCAATTCGGTCGTGTCGTGGTCGGCCAGGCGCGCCACTGGGGCTACGCATGACCGAACCGTGCCCGTGGCCGGTTAGCTGGCTTCCGGGTTCCGGGCGCGGTTGATGAGGAGCATCGCGACCGCGACGACGACGATGACACCGCCGAGCAGCGTGGCGGACGTGGGGTGCTCACCGAGGAACAGGGCACCGAGCGAGACGGCCACCACCGGGTTGATGTAGGCGTACGTGGACACCGCGACGGTGGGCAGCCGCCGCAGCGCGATCACGTAGCAGGTCAAGGCGAGCAGTGACCCTGGGCCGATGAGGTAGAGCAGCCCCAGGAGCGACTGTTCGCTGACGTGCGCGGGGTCGACATGCGTTAGCTCGCCGGTCGCGGCCGCCAGCACGGTGAGCACGACTCCTCCGGTCAGCATCTCCATCGCGCTGCCGACCAGCGGGCTGGCCGGCGCCGGGAGCCGGCCGGCGAGCACGGAGCCGATGCCCCAGCTAACGCTGGCCCCGAGAACGACGAGGACCGGAAGCACTTCGCTGGTTCCTGACGGCCGGGCGAGGACCGCGATCCCGGCCAGCCCGACCACCAGGGCGAGCCAGCCCAGCCGCGGGATCCGCTGCCCGTTGATGAATCGGTCCGCCAGCGCCATCCACAGCGGGACGCTGGCGACCAGCAGCGCGGCCAGTCCCGAAGGCAGGGTCTGCTCCGCGTAAGACACCCCGCCGTTGCCAAAGGCGAGCA
>Ga0134126_10008410_pt1 | contig 12990 bp, 13 predicted proteins | sample KB31752_FD_96881 | JGI IMG/M metagenome (GOLD analysis project Ga0134126, IMG submission 96881) | Terrestrial soil microbial communities with excess Nitrogen fertilizer from Kellogg Biological Station, Michigan, USA - KB3-175-2 | ecosystem: Environmental > Terrestrial > Soil > Unclassified ...
CATGATCAGGCGGCACTGCTGCGGCGACATGCGATAGAGCAGCGACAGGATCATGGTGTTGAGGCCGACCGACTTGCCCGAGCCGGTGGTGCCCGCCACCAGCAAGTGGGGCATCTTGGCCAGGTCCGCCATCACCGGCTCGCCGCCGATGGTCTTGCCCAGCGCCAGGGTCAGCGGCGCGCGCGCCTTGTCATAGTCGGCAGAGGCGAACATCTCGCGCAGATAGACGGTCTCGCGGAACTGGTTGGGCAGCTCGATGCCGATGACATTGCGGCCTGAAATGGTGGCGATGCGCGCGGCCACCGCGCTCATCGAGCGGGCCACGTCGTCGGACAGTGAGATCACGCGGGAGGATTTCACCCCCGCCGCCGGCTCGAATTCATACAAGGTCACGACCGGCCCCGGGCGCACCGCATTGATGCGGCCCTTGACGCCGAAGTCGGCCAGGACCGCTTCCAGCATGCGGGCATTTTCTTCCAGCGCTTCGTCGGAGAGGGTGTGGGTGTCCTTAACCGGCGCCGGCTCGACCAACAGGCCCAGGGCGGGAAGCTGATATTCGCCGGAGGACAGGTTCAGCGCCGGCTGCTGCTTGTCGGTCCGCTTGGGCTGGGCCATGCGCGTATCGCGCTTGACGCGGCTTTTCTGGCGCTCGGCCAGGCGCGTGGCGGCGATGGATTCCGGCTCGGCGGCGCCGGGCTCTTCCTCGTCCTCATGGACGTGATAGGCACCCTCGTCGTCGTCCTCATATTCGTGGTCGCCCTCATCCTCGTCGTGATGGCCCCAGAGCGTGCCGAAGTCCGGTTTGCGGATCATGCCGCCCAGCCAGCGAACGCCTGCGGGAATCTGCATCGCGCCATAGACAATCGGCAGGAAGCGCAGCCCCGTGGCCAGAAAGGCCAGCGGCAGACCGACGAGCAACAGGCCCAGCGGCAGCACCCAGCTCAGCATGGAGGTGTGCCAGACTTCGGCGGCATGGGCGGAAAGGCCCGCGGCGGCGATTCCGATCAGCCCGCCGGTGCCGGCGGGAAGGCTGCCGGGCCGGGGAAAAAGGCCCATCCCTGCGGCAACCGTGAAAGTGCCCAACGGCCAGGCCAGCAGCCGCCACATCGCATACTTGATCGAACGGCCGCGCAGGCCGCGCAGGCCCCAGACGAACAGCGGCGCCAGGAAGGCCAGCGAGGCCAGACCGAAAAGCTGCAACAACAGGTCGGCGCCGATGGCGCCCAAGGGTCCCAGCCAGTTGGAGACATCGCGCAGATTGGCGTTGTTCAGGCTGGCGTCATCGGAAGAATAGCTGGCCAGCGCCGCCAGCGCCGCGGTGGCCGCCAGCACCAGCAACAGGCCCGCGCCGCGCAGGGCCAGCATGCGCAGCAGCCGGTTCATGGCGTGCCTGGCGTCGGCCAGGGCGTCGCTCATGGCGCCCCCCCGCGCCCGAGGGTGGTAGACGCCGCCGATCATCCTTGACGAACCCATGCTTGGCCGCCTGCGCTTAGAGGATTTTCTTCAACCTCTCGAGTGCGGCCATAATGGTTGATAAGTCGTTAACAAGCGCGACCCGGACATAGGAAAAGCCAGGGTTTGACTGGGTTTTTCCAGCTTCGATTTCGCGCCCGAGATAGGCGCCGGGCAGGACCCGAACGCCCTGTTCCCGCCAGGCGCGCAGCGCGAATTCCTCGCCATTGCCGACATCCAGCCAAAGGAAAAATCCGCCGTCCGGCCGGGTCATCCGGTTGCCGAGTATTTCCTCCGCCGCTGCCATCTTCTGGCGATAGGCGGCCCGGCCGGCGGCTACGTGCTCTTCATCGCGCCAGGCGGCGGCCGAGGCAGCCAGGATCGGTGTGGGTACCGTGGGGCAGGCGACATTGCGGAAGGCGCGGAAGGCCTGGACCAGTTTTTCATCGCCCGCGACCATGCCCGAACGCAGTCCCGGTAGCCCGGAGCGTTTGGAAAGCGAATGAAAGGTCAAAAGGCGCGAGAAGCCGCCCGACTGTTGAAGACGCGCCGGCAAGGCGCAATGCGGCGGCCGGTCGAACCAGATATCGGCATAGCATTCATCGGCCAGGACGATGAAATCGTGGCGATCGGCCAGGGCGAACAGGCTCTGCCAGTAACGCTCATCCGCCACCGCGCCTTCGGGGTTGGAGGGCGAGCAGATATAGACCGCCGACAATCGCGCCAAGGTGGCTTCGGGCAGGCCGGCGAAATCGGGCAGAAAGCGATTTTCCTTCGGCGCCGGCACGTAAAGCGGTTCGGCGCCGGCGCTGAGGGCCGCGGCGGCATAGCATTGATAGAAGGGATTGGGCATGGCCACGATCGGCCGCAACCCCGCCTTGGTCTCAGGAATGAAAGGGAACAAAACCGAGAAAAGGCCCTCGCGCGTGCCGTCCAGCGGTAGCACATGCCGCTCGGCATCGATGGCGCCGTTCAGGACGAAACGGCTGTTGAGCCAGCCGCTCGCTGCCTGCCGCCAGTCTTCCGTCCCGGCGATGGCGGGATAATTGCCAAAGCTGGCGACGCTCTTGGCCAGCGCTTCCTTGATGAAATCGGGCACCTGTCCCGACGGATCGCCGATGGACAGGCTGATGGGGTCCTTACCCGGCTTCACCTCGGCCAGAAGCGTGGCCAAGCGGGCAAAAGGCCCCAGCGGGAGGGCAGCGATACGGGGTAGGTCGGACATGGCGGCGGACCATAAAGGCCCCGCTCTCTCAGGAAAAGCGTTAGCGCTGCCACCCGCCACGGGCTTTTTCGCTCGAGCCCCGCATTTCGCGGGGCGACCTTCAGCATCCGACAGCTTCCTTCCCCTCGCGGCGAAGCCGCTGGAGGGGGAAGGTGTCGCAGCGAGATGTCGGCGGAGCCGACTCGAGCTGCGACGGATGGGGGTCAATAAACAAAAACGGCGGACGGGATAAAGAAAAGGGGGCGCTCCTTTCGGAGCGCCCCCGAGCACTTCAGGGAGAAAAGCTGTTCAGTCGTGAACGGTTTCGCCGTGCAGATTGATATCCAGACCCTCGCGTTCCACTTCCGGGGAGACGCGCAGACCCACGACCATGTCGATTACCTTCAGGATGAGGAAGGTGACGATGCCGCAATAGAGGAACACCGCGGCGACATCGTAGAACTGGATCAGCATCTGGCCGCCATTGCCGTCCGTCAGCCAGCCCTTGCCCAGGCTGTTGATGGAGTTCTTGGCGAAGGCGCCGGTGAGCATGGCGCCCAGTGCGCCGCCCACGCCGTGCACGCCCCAGGCGTCCAGGCTGTCATCATAGCCGATGGCCTTCTTCACCCAGACCGCCGAGATATAGCACACCACGCCCGCGGCCAGGCCGATGATGAGCGCGCCCACCGGATCGACAAAGCCCGAAGCCGGGGTGATGGCGACCAGACCGGCGACGGCGCCGGAGATCATGCCAAGCACCGAAGGCTTCTTGGCGATGATCCACTCGGCGAAGGTCCAGGCCAGGGCCGCCGCGGCGGTGGCGATCTGCGTTGCAGCCGCGGCCATGCCGGCATTGTAGCCGGCGGTGACGGCGGAGCCCGCATTGAAGCCGAACCAGCCGACCCACAAAAGCGAGGCGCCGATCACCGACAGCACCAGGTTATGCGGCGACATGTTCTCTGTGCCCAGGCCAATGCGCTTGCCCAGGACGATGCAGGTCACCAGCGCCGCGGTACCGGCATTCAGATGCACCACCGAGCCGCCGGCATAGTCCAGCGCGCCCATGGCGCCCAGCCAGCCGCCGCCCCACACCCAGTGGGCGATCGGACAATAGACCAGCAGCAGCCACAGGCCCATGAACCACAGGAAGGCCGAGAACTTCATGCGGTCCGCCAGCGCGCCGGCGATCAGCGCCGGCGTGATGATGGCGAAGGTCATCTGGAAGAACATGTAGACCGATTCCGGAATCGTGCCGGCCAGGCTGGAGACCGCGTTCAGCCCCATCGGGTGCAGGAACAGGTACGAGAAACCGCCGATATAGGCGTTCGTTCCGGCGTTGGCGTTGGGTGTGAAGGCGATGGAGTAGCCGATGATCATCCACAATACGGTGATCAGGCAGGTGGCGCCGAAGCTTTGCGCCAGGGTCGCCAGCACGTTCTTCTTGCGCACCATGCCGCCGTAAAACAGGCCAAGGCCCGGAATGGTCATCATCAGCACCAGGGCCGATGAGGTGATCATCCAGGCGGTGTCGCCTGAGTTCAGCGGGTCCTTGGTCGCGGCATAGGCGCCGCCGGCTGTGGCTGCGAGCGTGCCAAGGCTGGCCAGCGCCGCAAAACCCGCCTTCTTCAATTGTTCTATTCTCATGTGTCTGTCCCTCTTTGAACGGGCCTTGGGCCTTTCGGCTTACAGCGCGTCACCATCCGTTTCGCCGGTGCGGATACGCACGACCTGTTCGAGCGACGTGACGAAAATCTTTCCGTCGCCGATCTGGCCGGTCTTCGCCTTGGAGGTGATGGCGTCGATCACCGCGTCGAGCATCTCGCTCTTGACCGCCACTTCGATTTTGAGCTTGGGCAGGAAGCTCACGGCATATTCCGCGCCGCGATAGATCTCCGTATGCCCCTTTTGGCGCCCATAGCCTTTGACCTCAGTCACCGTCATGCCCTGGACGCCGAGCGCGGAAAGAGATTCGCGCACCTCGTCGAGCTTGAAGGGTTTGATGATCGCCGTGATAAGCTTCATCCGCCGTCCTTCCGTGTTATTGCCCGCGCCGGACGAAAGGCCCGGCTTTAACCGTTTATCAAGAAGCAGGCCAACTCCCCGGCAAGAGACTAAGTGTTTGTAAAAGAAGATGTTTTGGCAAAATCGGCCGCCTATGACTCGAAAACGGGCAACCTTATTTGCCTGGAAAATAAGCAAAAGGCGGCGTTTGCCCGTTTTTTGAGCGCGATAAAGGCAAGACTTTGAAACACGCGGATGTGGTGATCTCAGGCGGGGGAATGGTGGGGCTGCCGCTGGCCCTTGCCTTGGCCCAGGGCGCGCTGAAGACCGTGGTGGCCGATGCCGCCCCCGTGACGCGGGCTCTGGATCCAAAGTTCGACGGCCGTGTCTCGGCCCTGGCCTATGCCAGCGTGCGGATGCTGAAGGCGCTGGGCGTTTGGGAAGGGTTGGCGCCGGACGCCCAGCCGATCGAGGAGATCCTGGTGACGGACGGCAAGCCCGGCCAGCCGGCCTCACCCTTCTCGCTGCATTTCGATGCGCAGGAAGTGGGCGCGGCGGCGCTGGGTCATATCGCCGAAAACCGCCATATCCGTGCCGCGCTCCATGCGGCAGTAGAGCGCGCGGCCAATCTGGAATTGCTGGCGCCGGCGGCGGTGAAGACCGTGCGCACGGAAGCGGGCGGTGCGATGGTGACTCTGGCCAATGGCGAGCAGATCCGGGCGGCGTTGGTGATTGCGGCCGACGGCCGGGAATCGCCGCTGCGCGCGGAAGCCGGCATCGGTGTGATCGGCTGGTCCTATCCGCAAACCGGTATCGTCGCCACGGTGGAGCATCAGAAGCCGCACAATGGCGTGGCGTACGAGCATTTCCTGCCGTCCGGTCCATTCGCCATTCTGCCCATGACCGGAAGCCGGTCCTCGCTGGTCTGGACGGAAGCCAAGACCAAGGCACCGGCGCTGCTGGCGCTGGACGAGGCGCGCTTCAACGAAGAATTGGCCCGGCGCTTTGGCGGCCATCTGGGCAAGACCAAGGCGGCCGGGCCGCGCTGGTCCTATCCCTTGGCATTCCACTTGGCACGGGATTTTGTGCGGCCGCGGCTGGCGCTGGCGGGCGACTGCGCCCATGGCATTCACCCCATCGCCGGCCAAGGTTTGAATCTGGGCCTGAAGGATGCCGCCGCGCTGGCGGAGGTGTTGCTGGACGCGGCGCGGCTGGGCCAGGATATCGGCGCGCTGGATACGCTGAAGCGTTACGAGCGCTGGCGGCGGTTCGATTCCTTCACCCTGGCGGCATCCACCGACGCGCTGAACCGGCTCTTCTCCAACGATATCGCGCCGCTGCGGCACCTGCGCGACCTCGGTATCGGCATTGTGGACGCGATCGGACCGGCACGTCGCTTCTTCATGCGCCACGCGGGGGGCGATGTCGGCAAGCTGCCGCGTTTGATGAAAGGCGAGGCGGCCTAAGTTTTTCGCCGCGACAGCTGATAGAGCATTGCGGCGCAGAGCAAGCCACCGGCCAGGCCTGCCAGCAGCGCCGTGCCGAAATAGGCGTAAGCCGCCGGGCCGGATACCAGCGCATCGGGATGGAAAGGTGCCATGCCGAGCCCGGTGCCGGCAAAGCTGATGGCGCCGCCGATTGCCGCGGCGCCCGCAATACGCAGCGCGGCGCGCGCCGGGACCAGCAGCAAAGCGCCCAGGAAGATCGCCGTCGCGATGACCGCTGCGGCAATCAACGTGATCAGGACGAAGATCGGCGCATTCATCAGTGGATCGTCCGCTTCCAGCGCTGACTGGCGCGCTCGCGGGGCGAGAGATTGGAGCGCGGCTCGCCGCGTGGCATCAGCGCGGCCGGCAATTCCTCATAGAAGCGCCGCGCCACCACGCCCACCCGGCGGGCGCGCATTTCCTCCGCCTCTTCACGGCTGGCGAAGATCTCGGCTTCGAACAGGAAGTGGCTGAGGCTGCCCACCTTGATCTCCTGAACCTCTTCCACCTGCTCGTCCGCCACTTCCAGGGCATGGCGGATATGAGCATTTGGTTCGGCGCGATCGCGCTGTTCACGCGCAATGCGGGCAACATTGGCCTGATCGAAACGCTTCAGCCGCGGCAGGCCGTAGCGGTAGAAAGCGATACAAGCCAGGACGAAGGCGCAGGCCCAAAGGACGTTTTCCATCAGCTTTTCAGCCCGTGGATGCCATGACCCTTTTTTAGATAGTCCTCGCTCTGCATCTCGGCAAGGCGCGAGACCGTGCGCTGGAACGCATCGGAGGCGATGCCTTCGGGATAGAGCTGGCCGGGGCGCGCGGCGGCGGAGCAGATCAGTTTCACACCCTCATCATAGAGTGTGTCGATCAACAGAGTGAAGCGGCGGGCCACATTGTGCATGTTGTCGGTCATGACAGGAATGTGATCGATCAGCACCGTGTGAAAAGCCTGGGCAATTGCCAGATAATCGGCCGCCGCCAATGGCCGGTCGCACAGTTCATCGAATGAGAACCGCACCACACCGCGGGCCGCCTGTGGCACCGGCAACTGGCGGCCCAGCACGGTCAGGCGCGTAGGCTTGCCTTTGACGGTATCGGTCAGCCGCCGCCAGGCTTCGTCCATGGCGGTATCGGCTTCCGCGCCCAGTGGTGTCATATAGACTCTCACACCCGACAGGCGCTGCAGGCGGTAATCGGTGGGGCCGTTCAGCTCCACCACTTCCAGCCGGTCCTTGATCTCTTCGATAAAGGGCAGGAAGAGCTGGCGGTTCAGGCCGCCTTCATAGAGCCGGTCAGGCGGCGTGTTCGAGGTCGCAACGATGGTGACACCATCGTCAAACAGGCGGTCGAACAGCCGGCCCAGGATCATGGCATCGGCCACGTCCGTGACCTGGAATTCGTCGAAGCACAGAAGGCGCGCCTCCTCGGCCAGCGCCTTGGCGACCACAGGAATGGGATCGCTGCTGCCGTTTTTTAAGGGTCGCTCCGGCTCTCGCCTACGCTCTTCGCGCTGGCGAAACGCATGAATGCGGGCATGCACGTCCACCATGAAGCTGTTGAAATGGGCCCGGCGTTTCTTCTCGACCTGCGCTTCCTCGAAGAAGAAATCCATCAGCAGGGTCTTGCCGCGGCCGACACCGCCCCAGATGTAAAGTCCTTTCGGGGCTTCAGCCTTGCGTCCGAACAGGGAAAAGCCGCGCTTTTTTTCCAGCAGCTGCGCCAGTGCTGTGAGCTTGCGGGCGGCTTTCTCCTGCGCCGGATCGGGCTTGAGTTCCCCGCCGGCCAGCGCCGCGCGATAAAGCTGCATCAGGCTGCCCCCGCGATGGCGTCGGCCAGGGCAAGCAGGCGCTGCGCCTCCTCGGCATGCAGCCGCTCGATCATGCGCCCATCCAGGGCGATGACGCCCTTGCCCGGATTTCGCGCGAAGGCATCCAGAATGCGTTTGGCTTGCGCAATCTCATCCGGCGAGGGCGCGAAGATGCGATTGGCGGCCTCGATCTGGGACGGGTGGATCAGGGTCTTGCCATCAAAGCCGAAGGCGCGGCCTTGCGCGCAGGCCTGCGCGAAACCGTTCTCGTCGCCGATGTCATTGTAGGTGCCGTCAATCACGCCCAGGCCGTGCGCACGCGCGGCCACCACCGTCTGGGTCAGCACGGCCCATAGGTTGCGGCGGTCTGACAGGGACTGGCCGCGCATGCTTTTGAGCAGGTCATTGGTCCCCAAAAGCAGGCAGGTGACGCCACCGGCTGCAATCTCGGAAAGATGAAGCACCGCTTTTGGCGTCTCGATCATCGCCCAGATCGGAATATCGCCCCTGGCGGGATTGATATCGGCGGGACTTTCCACTTTCGGCAGCAGGATCGCATCGGGGCGGGCCGGGCGTATCGCATCCAGATCGGCTTTGCCTTCAGCCGAGGAAAGCGGATTGATCCGCACCGCCACGTCCCGACCGCCATAATTTCTGACGGCGGCGCAGACCTGGGCGCGCGCAGCGTCTTTTGACTCGGGCGCCACCGCATCTTCGAGGTCGAGCACCACGACATCGCAGGGCAGCGCGCGCGCCTTTTCCAGCATCTTTGCGCTGGAGCCCGGAACGAACAGAACGGAGCGGCGGGGCCGGACTGCTGCCAAGCCTATTCGGCGCCTTCGACCAGGATAAACTCGCCCTTGCCGGCCTTGTCGCGGAATTTGCGGGCGGCGGTATATTCGGGCGAGTGATAGCAGTCGTGGGCGTCCTGCAGCGAGGCAAATTCGATCACCACATTGCGGGCGCGCGCTTCGCCTTCCAGCACTTCGGTCTTGCCGCCGCGGGCCAGGAACTTGGCGTTGTAGCGCTCAAAGGCGGGCTTGGCGGTCGCGACATAGGATTTATAGGTCTCCGGGTCGTGAACATCCACGCGCGCGATCCAATAGGCTTTCGGCATCAGGCGGCCCTCAATAAGTTGCGGTTGACGAGCGATTCAGCGATCTGCACGGCATTCAGCGCCGCGCCCTTGCGCAAGTTGTCAGAGACGATCCACATGTTGAGGCCGTTCTCCACCGTGGGGTCCTTGCGGACGCGGCTGATATAGGTGGCGTCCTCGCCCACGCATTCGATGGGCGTGACATAGCCGCCGTCTTCCCGCTTATCCACCACCAGTATGCCGGGGGCGGCTCGTAACGCGGCGCGCGCCTGCTCAGCCGTCACCGGCTTTTCGAATTCGATATTGACGGACTCGCTGTGGCCCACGAACACCGGCACCCGCACGCAGGTCGCGGTGACCTGGATGTCGGGGTCCAGGATCTTCTGGGTCTCCACCACCATTTTCCATTCTTCCTTGGTGACGCCGGAATCCAGGAAGACGTCGATATGGGGAATGACGTTGAAGGCGATCTGTTTGGTGAACTCGCTCACCTCGACCGGATCGGCCACGAAGATGGCGCGGGTCTGGCGGAACAGCTCGTCCATCGCCTCCTTGCCGGCGCCTGATACCGATTGATAGGTCGAAACCACAACCCGCTTGATGGTGAAAAGGTCGTGCAGGGGCTTGAGCGCCACCACCAGCTGGGCGGTGGAGCAGTTCGGATTGGCGATGATGCCTCTTGGGATTTCGTTCAATGCCGCGGCATTGACCTCCGGCACCACCAGCGGCACCTGCCGGTCCATCCGCCAGGCGCTGGAATTGTCGATCACGATCGGGCCCTGCGCCGCGATCTTGGGCGCCCATTCCTTGGCGATGGCGCCGCCGGCGCTCATCAGCACGATGTCGGTGCCCTTGAAGTCGAAATAGTCCAGCGCCTTGACCTTCAGGGTTCCATCACCGAAGGACACCTCGGTGCCGACCGAGCGGGTGGAGGCCAGGGCCACCACTTCGCTGATGGGAAATTGCCGCTGGATCAGGACATTGAGCATTTCCCGACCGACATTGCCGGTCGCTCCGACCACCGCGATTTTGTATGCCATGCTTCCGTCCGGGACCTCGCCGGGCGATCCAATACTGCCGGGATGGGCAAAAGGCTAGTGTGGTGGTTTCGAAGTTCGCCATGTCAGGGATATCGACCCCTTAGGCGAACTTCGAAACCACGACACTGGAATCAATAGATTGCCAGCCCTAAGACCGATCGGGATCGTGCGAATTCCGGAAGCGGGACGCTAGTTGCTTACCATTGCAGGCGCAGCACCGCGCCACGCCCGTCAAGGCCGCCCTTGAACGTCGGGCCGGTGGAGCCGCCGGACTGGCTGTTGAATGCTTCCCAGCGGCCATCCGCCAGGCCGAGGCGGCGCGCCGCCTCGTCGGAATAGGTCATGGCATAGGGGTGGCGGGCCGTATCGGCGTAGCGGCTTTCCAGCTGGTGGGGCGTCGGCCAGGCGGCATTCGGATCGGGCACTCGGAAAGCGAAGGCTGGCCCCGCCACCAGGAGGGCGGCTCCGACAAGGCCAGAAACGGCACGCTTCCGCATGCGAATTAAAACGCGGCAATTCGGCAAAATGTTTCATATCTTGGTGACCCTCTGGAAAGTTCCCTGTTTCCAAAGGCTTGGCGACGATCGGGGGATGCGGCTATGGTCGCCTTGCACGTCGAAGAGGGTTCTTATGAAATTTGCCAAGCTGGGCGCGTCGCTGCTCGCCCTGGGTCTGGTCGGCAGCACCACCGCCGAGGCCCGTGTTTCCTCCTGTGCCAGCGCGTCGGAAGTCCAGGCCGTCCAGGTGTCGGCCGTGGTGCAAGAACTGACGGACGCCGCGCTTTCCTGCGGCCAGGAAGCAATGAGCAACATGAGCCGCTTTCAGATCGTGTTCCAGAAAGAGCTGCGCCGCTCCGATGCCACGCTCAAGGCCATGTTCAGGCGGTTGAACGGAGCGCGGGCCGGCGAGGCCGCCTATGACTCTTACAAGACCCGGGCGATCAATCATGCCGAGCAGCGGCGCATCAAGCCGGGCGAGCAGGCCAATTTCTGCAAGGCGGCGCGGATCGTATTCGCGGCCGCGCTGGCGCCCGACAAGCCGATCCTGGAGGACTTTGTTTCCGGTGTGCCGGTGAACGAAGCCAATCCGGTGGACAGCTGCGAGATCAAGGTCGCGGTGGCGCTGCAGGGCGTGCAGGCGGGACCTGCTATCATGCCGACGCCGCGCCCCGCGCTTCCGGGCGATCCGCCCAATCCGAACCTGTTCCCACAGTAAGATCGGCAAGCGGCTTGCTGTTATAAGTGACGCTTTAGCGCGCACCGGCGTGCTGGTGTCGGGCTGACCCGCAGCCTATGCTTGTGCCCAAAAACGGGCAGGGAGCATCATGAAAAGATATATCGTGGCCGCGCTGGCGCTTACGCCGGCGATCATCCTTGCGGCGCAGGCGCAGCCGCCCAAGAAGGGTGGCGAGGTACTCACCGCGCGGGAACTGACGCCCAAGATGCCGGCGCCGGTGGCGCCTTTTGAATGGGCCTACCCGGTCGCGCCGCCCAATCTGCCGCGCCCTGACATGACCGCGCTCCATACCGCCGAAGGCGCCGACCCATCCATCAAGCTGACCATGCGGCAGATCGGCGACGCTTTTGGACCGCCGGACTGGTATCCGAAGGAGCATCCGGCCTTGCCGCCGATCGTGGCCCATGGCGAGAAGCCGCACGTCCCTGCCTGCATCCTGTGTCATCTGCCCAACGGCAATGGCCACCCCGAATCGGCCAGCATCTCCGGCCTGACGGCGAATTATATCATCGAACAGATGCACGCCTTCCGTGATGGCGACCGGCTGAACATCCGGGCGCCCGCCATGATCGAGATGGCCGATGCCATCAGCGAAAAAGACCTGCGCGAAGCCGCGCAATATTTCTCGCATATTCCCCGCTCGCAGCAGAAATGGATCCGGGTGGTGGAGACCAGCCGCGCGCCCGCCAATCATGTTGGGGCCGGCGGCGCCCGCTTTTTCGACAAGGGGGCGGCGACGGTGCCGGTGGCGCCGGACATGATCTATGAGGTCGCCGAGAGCGAGCAGGTCGAGCTGCGCAACGATCATGTCGGCTTCGTGGACTATGTGCCGATGGGGTCCCTGGCCAAGGGCCGCACCGTGGCGATGGGCAATCGGGGTCAGTTCCGCACCTGCGGCTCCTGCCATGGCGATGATTATCGCGGCCACGAGGAAGCGCCGCGCCTGGCCGGACGCGGCGCCTATTATCTGATCCGCCAGCTCGCCGACATGAAAGCGGGCCACCGCAAGGGCGCGGCGCTGGGCAAGATGAAGGACATCATCGGCAAGCTGTCCGATGCCGATATCCTGAACGTCGCCGCCTATATGGCCTCGCAGAAGCCCTGACGGGCTTGGTCCGAGAAGCGCATGGCGAAAAGGCCGGCCGAGAGACCGGCCTTTTCCTTTTATGCTGTAGACACAAACAAAAAGGGCGGACCACAAGGTCCGCCCTATCTGATTCAGGTCTGGGCTGATCAGCCGCCCAGGTCGATGACCGCACGGCGCGGAGGCGTGAGCCGGAGCGCCATCAAAAACAGCCGTGCCAACCTCACAAACAAAAAGGGCGGACCGCAAGGTCCGCCCTTTCTGATTCAGGTCTGGGCTGATCAGCCGCCCAGGTCGATGACCGCGCGGCGGTTCTTGGGCTCGCGCACGCCCGGCCCGGTCGGGACCAGCGGGTCGTGGAAGCTCTTGCCCTCGATCGCGATCGAGTCCGCGGTCAGCCCCTGACGGACCATTTCGTCCTTCACGGAGGTGGCGCGGCGGATCGAAAGCGCCTGGTTGTAGCGATCCGAGCCGACCGTGTCGGTGTGACCGGTGACCATGATGCGGACGGAGCCCAGCGTCTTGGCCGCGGACACCGCTTCGGTCACGGTCGCCTGCGCTTCAGCCGTCAGGTTCGACTTATC
>Ga0134126_10008411_pt1 | contig 12990 bp, 9 predicted proteins | sample KB31752_FD_96881 | JGI IMG/M metagenome (GOLD analysis project Ga0134126, IMG submission 96881) | Terrestrial soil microbial communities with excess Nitrogen fertilizer from Kellogg Biological Station, Michigan, USA - KB3-175-2 | ecosystem: Environmental > Terrestrial > Soil > Unclassified ...
CGAAAACCCGGACACAAGGTGGGGGCGGACGACCGCGTGCGGTGACCGCATTTTCATGCAATCGTGGTGCGCGCCGGCGCGCTATAGGGCTTCGCTCGCAAAGACGACTTATTCGACCTGATCGCAATCCGCCAAGCGGCGCGATCAGCCGGCGGGCGGCTTCATCGCCACGGCGAACATCACATTGGGCAGGATGTCGCGGATGGCGGCGCGCAGGCTGGCCTCGTCGGCGCCCGACGCCATGGCGAGCGCGCGCCGCGGGCTGCGCCGCAGCACCACGGCAGTGGCGCGGCCGCCAGGGCCCGAGCGTATGGTGGCGAAGGTACCGGCGGGATCGACGCGGTTGAGCGCCTTGCGCAAGGCGGCGCGGCCGCTGTCGGTGTCGACGTCGTGGATCGGCAGCTCCTTGTCGCTCGCCTCGGTGTCGGGCGGCAGCTCGGCGTCGAGCGCCTCGACCGGCTGGTGGCGCGCCAGGCGCTGGAACACCGCCCGGCCTTCGCCGGTGTCGACGCGGAACTGCAGCTCCCAGGTCTCGCCGCGCGCCGCCAGCTCGGAGATGAGCGCGAACAGATCGTCGCAATCGGGGTCGTGGCTGCAGGTCAGGAAGGCGAGCCGCCCCTCATGCTGGATGACGCGGTCGTCATCCTCGGCGAAGCCCAGCTCCTCGAGCGCGTTGGTCAAGGCGCGCTCCGACGCGATCAGCAGCGTGCTGACGTGCAGCTTGCCGCTGTCCGCAGCGTTGTCGGCGGTCTCCATGGAGAGTGGCTTAGCCTGCGGGTGCCCCGAGGACAAGCCGTTGCTATGCTGCGGCGCGACCGGCGGGGACAGCACGACAAGGCTGGGGATTGGCGGATGCGGGGTGAGCAGCATGAGCGGCGGCAAGGCGCGGCGCCGGCGGCCGAGCCGCGCCCAGCTTCCGGCGCCTTCAGCCATCGCGAGATCCTGGTCATCCTGAGCGGCGTCCTCCTCGGCATGATGCTGGCGGCGCTCGACCAGAGCATCGTCGCCACCGCGCTGCCGGCGATCGCCGGCGACCTTAACGGGCTCGAGCGACTGTCGTGGATCGTCTCGGCCTATCTGCTGACCTCGACCGCATCGACGCCGATCTACGGCAAGTTGAGCGACCTCTATGGCCGGCGGGTGCTGCTGCAAACCGCGATCGCCGTTTTCGTCGTCGCCTCGGTGCTGTGCGCCGCGGCGCAGGACATGGCGCAGCTCATCGCCGCGCGCGCCTTGCAAGGGCTGGGGGGCGGCGGGCTCATCAGCATGGCGCAGGCGGTCATCGCCGACGTGATCTCGCCGCGCGAGCGCGGCCGCTACCAGGGCTATTTGAGCGGCATGTGGGCGACCGCCAGCGTCGGCGGCCCGGTGCTGGGCGGCTTCTTCGTCGATTATCTCTCGTGGCGTTGGGTGTTCTGGATCAACCTGCCCTTGGGCGTCGCCGCTTTCATCCTGTGCCGCTACGCGCTGGCGCGGCTGGTGAGCCCGCGCCAGCGCCGCCGCATCGACTATCTCGGCGCAACGCTGCTCACCGCCGCCGTCGCCGACCTGCTGCTGGTGGCGAGCTGGGGCGGCACCACCTTTGCCTGGACGTCCCCGACGCTCATCGGCCTCATGGCGGCGGCGCTGCCGCTGGTCGGCGGCTTCGTCCTGCAAGAGCTGCGCGCCGCCGAGCCGATCATGCCGCCTAGGCTGTTCGCCAATCCGGTCATCAGCCTCGCCAGCCTGATCAGCTTCATCGTCGCCATGGCGATGTTCGGCGCCATCGTGCTGCTGCCGGTGTTCCTGCAGCTGGTGACCGGCGTCGGTGCCGGCCATTCCGGCGTGCTGCTCATTCCGCTCATGGGCGGCACCGTGGTCGGCGCCTTCACGGCGGGCCAGCTCATGCGGCGGAGCGGCCGCTACAAGGTCTTCCCGCTGATCGGCCTCGTCGTCAGCACGCTCGCCTTCGCGCTGCTGGCGACCATGGACCAGAGGACGGCGCCGACGCTGGCCATGGTCTATATGGGCTTGCTCGGCATCGGCATCGGCATGTCGATGCCGGTGATGCTGGTGGCGGTGCAGAACGCGGCCGAGCTGCGCGATATCGGCGTCGCCACGGCGACGGTGGCGTTCAGCCGCTCGCTCGGCGGCTCGTTCGGCGCGGCGATCCTATGGTCGGCGCTGCTGGCGGCGCTCGAGCGGCATCTCGCGGCGGCCGGCAGCAGCCTCGGCACGGCGCTGCTGGCCGGCGGCCCGGACGCGATCGCGCATCTCAACCCAGCCGAGCGCGCGCTGCTGATCCCGGCGCTGGCGCAGTCCTTCCATCTCGTCTTCGGCATTGCCGCGCTCATCGCCGCGCTGAGCGTCGCGACGACCCTGTTCCTCAAGGAAGTGCCGTTGCGCACGAGCACGGCGGTCGCGGCGCAACCCAAAACGCCGGACGAGTGACCGCCCGCCGGCCCTAAGCAGATTTTCTCCGGGCCCGCGCCCGGAGGCAGCAGCGCCCATTCCGGCCGCCGGCCGGAACGGCGCCGCTGTCGGACCGTCAGCCGAAGATTCTGCGCAACTGGTGCAGAGGCTTCAGCGAGCCGCTCCACCAGGTCCCGGTCTGCGGCGCGGCGACGGCCATCGGCCGCTCGACGACGCCATTGACGATGTTCTCGCGTGCCTGATGCAGAACCTTGATGACGAGGCTGTGCGTCGTGAGCGGATGGTCGTTGAACATCTCGATCCGCAGATAATCGCGACCCGTCACCTGCTTGATCGCCAGCAGGATCGGCTCTTTCAACGCGATGGTCGCGTCCGCCGCCATCATCGCCCCCAAGATGCAGCGCCGCCCGTCATAGGATCGCAGTTGCTGCTTGCACCAGCGGTCCTCGCGGGCCAGCAGGTCGATGACCTTGTCTACTTTGTCGAGGGTCTCGATTCGACCTTCATAGCCGATACCGTCGAAGGGCATAGCTTGTTCCTCATTGACCGTGAGCACCGGCTGCAGCCGCCTGGTGCTACTCAGCGAACGGAGCATCGGGCACAAAGTTCGCCGATGGAAGGGCAGGTATGAAGTTTTGAACGCCTCTATCGAGGGTGGCGCAAGCCGGCCTCGGCCGCCTCAGATCTCGATCTGCCCGCCGAGCTCGATGACCCGGTTGGTCGGGATGCGGAAGAACTCCGTCGCGTCGAGCATCGTGTTGGACATGAAGATGAAAAGCTCCTTTCGCCAGCGCGACAGGTCGGTGCGCTGGCTCGACACGATCTTCTCGCGGCCGACGAAGAACGAGGTTTCCAATAGGTTGAAATGGAACTGCATGGCGCGGCATTGCACAAAAGCCCTGGGGATATTTGGCTGGTCCATGAAGCCGTAGTGAAGGGTGATGGTATGGAAATCCTGGTCGAGGTGGCGGATCTCGATCCGCTGCTCGTCGGGGACGTGCGGGAAGTCCATGGTCTGCACGTTGAGGAGCACGACGCGGTCGTGCAGCACCTTGTTGTGCTTCAGATTGTGCAGCAGCGCGTTCGGCACGGCGTTGACATTGCCGGTGGTGAACACGGCGGTGCCTGGGACCCGCGGCGGATGGCCCGGCCGCAAGGTGGCGATGAAGGTCTCGACCGGCAGCGCGTCGCGCTCGCGCACCTGCACCAGCGCCAGCCGGCCGGCCCGCCAGGTTGACATCACGATATAGACGACCACCGCCACCGCCAGCGGGAACCAGCCGCCCTCGAAGATCTTGAGCATGTTGGCGGCGAACAGGGCAAGGTCGACGGTGAGGAAGAAGCCGAACAGCATGGCGGCGAGGCCGGGATGCCAATGCCGGATGCCGTACATGTAGACGAGGGCGAGTACCGTCGTGATGCTCATCGTGCCGGTGACGGCGATGCCGTAGGCGGCGCCCAGATTGTCGGACGAGCGGAAGCCGATCACCAGCGCCACCACCGCCACGAGCAGGATCCAGTTGACGATCGGCACGAAGATCTGGCCGATCTCCTGCTCGGAGGTGTGGCGGATCTCGAGCCGCGGCAGGTATCCCAACTGGACGGCCTGGCGCGTCATCGAGAAGGCGCCTGATATCACCGCCTGCGAGGCGATCACCGTCGCCACCGAGGCCAGCACCACCAGCGGGATGAGGGCCCAGTCCGGCGCCAGGTGGAAAAACGGGTTCTCGAGAATCGTCTTGGTGTCGCCGGCGCGCAGCAGCAGCGCGCCCTGGCCGAAATAGTTGAGCAGCAGCGCCGGGAAAACGAAATAGAACCAGGCGCGGCGGATCGGCTGAGCGCCGAAATGGCCCATATCGGCGTAGAGCGCCTCGGCGCCGGTGACCGCCAGCACCACCGCGCCCAACAGGACGAAGCCGCGCCACGGATCCGTGACGAGATAGTTCACGCCGTAATAGGGGTTGAGCGCCAGCAGGATGCGGCCATGCTGGACGATCTCGATGAGGCCGAGGACGGCGATCACCACGAACCACAGCACCATCACCGGGCCGAAGAACTCGCCGACCAGAGCGGTGCCGCGGCGCTGCAGCAGGAAGAGGCCGACGAGCAGGATCACGGTGATCGGCAGGATATAGGGCTCGAACAGCGGCGTCGCGACCTTGAGCCCCTCGACCGCGCTCAGCACCGAGATCGCCGGCGTGATGACGCCGTCGCCATAGAACAGCGCGGCGCCGACGAGGCCGGCGGCGAGGATCAAGCCGTAGCCGCGCGTGCCGCGGCCGCAAGTACGCAGCGCCAGCGCGGTCAAGGCGAGGATGCCGCCTTCGCCGCGGTTGTCGGCGCGCATGATGACGATGACGTATTTGAGCGTGACGACGATGAACAGCAACCAGGCGATGAGCGACAGCACGCCGAACACCGAGCTCTCGTTGACACTGCCGACATCGTCGAAGCATTGCCGCACGGTATAGAGCGGCGAGGTGCCGATATCGCCGTAGACCACGCCGAGCGCGCCGACGATCAGGCCGTGCCGCATCTTGTCGCCCACTCTCGGCGTGCCCGTCGCGGTGGTCTCAGCCATGCTACCTCGTTCCTCGCCGGCGCCGGATCGGGCGCGGCCAAAGCGCCGCACCATAAAGCCGGGCACCGGCGAAAGCCATCGCGCGGGCCGCTCGCTCAACGCGCCGGCCGTTTGGCGCGCGCGGTCGGCGCGGCGGCGAGCGGGTCGTCGGGCCAGGCGTGCTTGGGATAACGCCCGCGCATCTCGCTGCGCACCACAGGATAGCTGCCGGCCCAGAATCCGGCGAGGTCGCGCGTCACCTGCAGCGGCCGCCCGGCCGGCGACAAGAGGTGCAGCAGCAGCGGCACCCGCCCGCCGGCGACGGACGGCGTCTCGCGCGCGCCGAACATCTCCTGCAAGCGCACCGCCAGCACGGGCACGTCGCCCGCGCCATAGTCGATCGGCAGGCGCGAGCCGCTCGGCACCCTGACATGCGTCGGCGCCAGGCGGTCGAGCGCCTGCTGCTGCTCCCAGGCGAGGCGCTGGCGCAGCAGCGCGGCGAGATCGAGGCGCTCGAGCTGCGAGCGCCGCGTGACGCCTGCGAGATAGGGCGCCAGCCACTCCTCGAGATCGGCGAGCAAGGCGGCATCGGCGAGATCGGGCCATTCGGCCGCCGGATCGAGCCGGCGCAGGAACAAGACGCGCCGGCGCAGGCTCTCGGCGTCGCGCGTCCAGGGCAATGCGGCGAGGCCGAGCGCACGGATGCCGTCCAGCATCGCCGCCGCCACCCGCTCGGCCGGCGGCTCAGCGAGCGGTTCGTCCTTGAGCACGAGCGCACCCAGAAGCTGCTGCCGGCGCGCCAGCACCGCCTCGGCGCGCGCGTCCCAGGCGACGCTCTCGACGGTCGCGATGGCGCCGGCGAAATCCTCCTCGATCTCGGCGCGCGACAGCGGCGCGGCGAGGAAGATGCGCGCCACGCGCTTCTCGCCATCGAGCTCGGCCACCGCGAGGAAGTCCTCGGCGGCGAGCGGGTCGGCCGCCGGCAGCTCGGCGCCGCGGCCGTTCGACAGCAGGAATTGGCCGTGGCTTCCCGAGCGGCGCTGCGCCACGCGGTCGGGATAGGCCAGCGCCAGGACGCGGCCGCTGTCGCGCGGGTCGAGCGCGTCGCCGTCGCGCAAGCGCAGCCGCTGCTCCGACTGTCGCGCCGCCTGGCGCGCGCGTGCCAGCGCGCCGCGCTCGAGCGTGACGCCGCGCGGCAAGCCCGGCGATCGGGCGTCGCCGTGCAGCAGCTCGACCCGCCAGCGCAGATCGGCGTCGCGCTGCCCGGGACCCGCCTTCAGGATGTCGCGCTCGCCGAGCAGCGCGGCGGTAGCCGCGGCGAGCCGCCCGCGGCCCATGCGCCGCGCCTCGAGCAGCATATGCGCAAGGCGCGGATGGAGGCCCAGCATCGCCATGTCACGGCCATGCGCGGTGATCCGGCCGCCCTCGTCGAGCGCCGCGAGGCTGCGCAACAGCTCGCGCGCCTGGGCGTAAGCCGCGGCGGGCGGTGCGTCGAGCCAGGCGAGCGCCGCGGGATCGGCGCTGCCCCAGCGCGCCAGCTCGAGCGCCAGCGGCGCCAGATCGGCCTCGAGGATCTCGGGCGCGATGAACCGGCGGAGCTGCGCCTGCTCGGCCTCGGGCCACAGGCGATAGCACACGCCCGGCGCCAATCGTCCGGCGCGGCCGCGCCGCTGCTCGGCCGAGGCTTGCGACACGCGCACCGTCTCGAGCCGCGTCATGCCGCTCCGCGGCTCGAAGCGCGGCACGCGCATCAAGCCGCTGTCGATGACGATCCTGATGCCCTCGATGGTGAGGCTGGTCTCGGCGATGGGCGTGGCGAGCACGATTTTGCGGCGCCCCTCCGGCGCCGGGCGGATCGCCTCGTCCTGAGCGTCTTGCGGCAGGTCGCCGTAAAGCGGCGCGACGATGATGTCGGGATCGAGCTCGACCTCGGCGAGCAACCGCGCGGCGCGGCGGATCTCGGCGCCGGCCGGCAGGAAGACCAGGAGGCTGCCCTCCGTCTCGGCGAGCGCGCGGCGGATGACCGAGACCACCGCGCTCGCGATGCGGTCGGCGGGCGGCCGCTCGAGATGGCGCACCTCCACCGCGAAGCTTCGCCCGGCGCTGGTCACCACCGGCGCGTCGCCGATGAGGCGCGCCACCGGCTCGCCGTCCAGCGTCGCCGACATCACCAGGAGGCGCAGATCCTCGCGCAGCGCGCGGCGCGCCTCCAGAGTCAAAGCCAATCCGAGGTCGGCATCGAGGCTCCTCTCGTGGAACTCGTCGAAGACGACGAATCCCACGCCGTCGAGCGCCGGATCGTCCTGGAGGAGGCGGATGAGAATGCCCTCGGTCAGCACCTCGATGCGCGTCCCGCCGCTGACGCGCGTGTCGAGCCGGGTGCGGTAGCCCACGGTTTGGCCGACCGTCTCGCCCAGCATGTCGGCCATCCGCCGTGCCGCCGCGCGGGTCGCGAGCCGCCGCGGCTCGAGCATGAGGATACGCCGGCCGGCGAGCCATGGCGCGCCGAGCAGGGTTAACGGCACCAGGGTGGTCTTCCCCGCGCCTGGCGGCGCCTGGAGCACCGCGGCGCGCGCATGGGCCAGCGCATCGGCCAGCGGCTGGAGCGCGTCGCCGACCGGCAACGCCTTGATCCATCGGTCGAGATCGGCGGCTGGCATCGGCTGTTGCTATAGCGCATCGGCGGCGCCGCCGCAGCGCGCTTCCCTCATGCCGCCGGCGGTCCTATGCTCTCCCGTGGGGGAGTGACGAGGAGATGCCGATGCGATCGGTCCTCGGCTGGGCGCTTGTCGCTGCTGCGCTGCTCTCCGCCGGCGCGCCCGCGGCGCGTGCCGAGAAAGTCGATGTGGCGCTGGTGCTGGCCGCCGATGTGTCGCGCAGCATCGACGACGACGAGTTCAAGCTGCAGCGCGAGGGCTATGCCGCCGCGGTCACCAATCCGCGGGTGCTCAGCGCCATCGCCGCCGGCCAGTCCGGCGCGATCGCCATCTGCTTCGTCGAGTGGTCGGGGCCCGAGGAGCAGCAGGTGATCGCCGACTGGACGGTGATCCGCGACGGCGAGAGCGCCGGTGCCTTCGCCGCGACATTGCTCGCTGCGCCGCGCGCCTTCGTCGGCCGCACCGCGATCAGCGCGGCGCTCGATTTCAGCCGCGCCTATCTCGCCAGGGCCCGGGTCAGCGCCGAGCGGCGCATCATCGACGTGTCCGGCGACGGCACCAACAATTCCGGCCGCTCGCTGCGCGACGCGCGCGACGAGGTGGTCGCGGCCGGCATCACCATCAACGGCCTCGCCATCATCAACGAGCATCCCAATCCGGGCTATTTCGCCCACACCCAGCCGCCCGAGGGCCTGCCCGAATACTACCGCCAGAACGTCATCGGCGGCACCGGCGCCTTCCTCATGGTGGTGCAGGACTTCAACACCTTCGGCGACGCCATCACCAACAAGCTGGTGAGCGAGATCGCCGGCACCGCGCCGCCGACCCGCGCCGCCGCGCTGCAACGGTAGCGCGCAGTAGCGCGCTAAGTCGCATAGCCCCTCCCATCCCTTCGCGATGGGTCCCTCCCTCACCCGCGATGCGGGCGAGGGGCTTGATGTGCGAGCGTTTCACCGGTTCGAGCGCTGCGGTGGAGGCTCGTCCTTGATCGGGTTGCTCAGCACGCCGATGCTCTCGATGGCGATCTCGATGGTGTCGCCGTCCTTCATCCAGACCGGCGGGTTGCGGGCGTAGCCGACGCCGGCCGGCGTACCCATCACCAGGAGATCGCCCGGCTCGAGCGTCAGGCACTCCGAGAGCAGCGCCACCGTCTCGGCCACCGGGAACAGCATGTCGCTGGTGTTGGCCTTCTGCATGACGCGGCCGTTCAAGCGCGATTCGATGGCGAGGCCGGCAGCGCCGGGGGGCAGCTCGTCGGCGCTCACGAAGCACGGCCCGAAGCCGCCGGTGCGGTCGAAATTCTTGCCGATGGTCCATTGCGAGGTCTTGCGCTGATAGTCGCGCAGCGAGGCGTCGTTGAAGCAGGAATATCCGGCGATGTGGCCGAGCGCCTGAGCGACCGGCACGTGCCGCCCGGCGCGCCCGACCACCGCCACCAGCTCGGCCTCGTAGTCGAGCTTGGTCGAGGCCCGCGGCCGGAGGATCGCCTCGCCATGCGCCGCCAGCGAGGTGTTGCAGCGCATGAACAGGCTCGGATAGTCCGGCTTGGCGTGGCCGCCCTCGGCGGCGTGGTCGACATAGTTGAGGCCGAGGCAGATGATCTTGCCGGCGTTCTCGATCGGCGGCCGGAAGCGCAGGCCGGCGAGCGGTCGGCGGGCGTCGGCCGGCGCGCGGCGCGCCGCCTCCTGGGCGGCGGCGAAGGCGGACTCGCCCGAGCGGATCAGGCCTTTGAGGTCGCGCGGCAGCTCGGGCGCCGCGCGCGCCAGCTCGATCACGCTCTCGCCCTGCAGCACGCCGAGCTTCGCCGTGCCGCTCTCGTCGAAGGCCACCAGCCGCATCGCCGTCTCCTCACGTGGAACGAAGCTCGCCGGCGGCCGGGCCTTGCGCCGAGATCCCAACTGGCGGGAGCGGGGTAATTGAGCATATGATAAGCACAACAAGATGAAAACCGGGGAGGGATCGAGATGATAGCCTGCGTGAAGCGGATGCTCGTGCCGGCTGCCGTGGCGGCGCTGCTGGCGACACCGGCGGTTGTGCCGGCCGGCGCGGCCGAGCCGATCAAGATCGGCTTCGGCATGGCGCTCACCGGCGGGCTCGCCGGCAACGGCAAGTCGGCGCTGCTCGCCATGAAGATCTGGGAGGAGGACACCAACGCCAAGGGCGGCCTGCTCGGCCGGCCGGTGCAGCTCGTCTATTACGACGACCAGACCAACCCGGCGACGGTGCCGGGGCTCTACACCAAGCTGCTCGACGTCGACAAGGTCGACCTCGTCGTCGGCGATTACGGCACCAACCTGCTGGCGCCGGCCATGCCGGTCATCATCCAGCACAACATGACCTTCATCGGTCTGCTCGGCCTCGCCGTCAACAGCGAGTTCCACTACCCCAAATACTTCGCCATGATCCCGACCGGGCCCGATCCCAAGGTCGGCTTCTCAGAGGGCTTCTTCGACGTGGCGAAGGCGCAGAATCCCAAGCCCAAGACCATCGCCATCGTCGCCGCCGACGCCGAGTTCGCGCGCAACGCCGCCGACGGCGCGCGGCAGAACGCCAAGGCGGCCGGCCTCCAGATCGTCTACGACAAGACCTATCCGCCGTCGACGGTCGACTACTCGCCGATCGTGCGCGCCATCCAGGCGACCGATCCCGATGTCCTCTATGTCGCGTCATATCCACCGGATACCGCCGGCATGGTGCGCGCCATCCATGAGGTCGGCCTCAACGTCAAGCTGTGCTGCGGCGGCATGGTCGGGTTGCAATACGCCTCGCTCAAGACGCAGCTCGGCCCGCTGCTCAACGGCATCGTCAATTACGACTTCTGGCTGCCCGCGCCGACCATGATGTTCCCCGGCGTCGCCGATTTTCTGAAGAAATACCAGGCGCGCGCCGTCGCCGAGGGCGTCGATCCGCTCGGATATTATCTGCCGCCCTTCGCCTATGCCTATCTCCAGGTGCTGGGCGAGGCGGTCACCGCCACCAAGAGCCTCGACCAGGACAAGCTCGGCGACTACATCCGCGACCACACCTTCAAGACCGTGGTCGGCGACGTGAAGTTCGGCAAGGGCGGCGAGTGGGCGCAGGCCCGCGTGCTGCAGGTCCAGTTCCAGGGCGTCAAGGGCAACGACGTCGACCAGTTCAAGAACCCGGCGACGCAAGTCATCGTCGCGCCGGAGCACTACGCCTCGGGCAAGGTCCGCTACCCGTACAGCACCGCGCAGAAGTGAGCGCGCCGTCCGTGCTGGCGATCGTCGGGTCCGGCATCGCGCCCCACCCCTCCCTCCCCCTCAAGGGGGAAGGGAATAATTTGCCCGGCAGGTTTAATTCCCCTGCCCCCTTGAGGGGGAGGGTAGGGAGGGGGGTGACGATGCGCGCGCTTTGCATGGGTCTGGCCGTACTCGTCGCCGGCGTCGCGTCCGCGGCACGCGCGGAGACCAAGCCGCTCGACGTCATCGTCTTCGCCGGCGGCTTCAACTGGCCGATCTGGGCGGCGCAGAAAGAGGGCTATTTCGCGCGCAACGGCGTCGAGGTGCATCTGACGCCGACGCCGGGCTCGGAATTCCAGCTGAAGAACCTGATCGAGGGCAAGTTCGATATCGGCATGACCGCGATCGACAACGTCATCGCCTATCAGGAAGGGCAGGGCGAGGCCAAGGTCGACGTCAAGCCCGACCTCTTCGCCTTCATGGGCGGCGACAACGGCTTCCTGCGGCTCGTCACCGTGCCGGAGGTCAAGAGCTATGCCGCGCTCAAGGGCAAGCAATTGACCGTCGACGCGCGCACCACGGGCTACGCCTTCGTGCTCGAGAAAATGCTGCAGAAGGGCGGCCTCAAGGACAGCGATTACGAGCTCGTCAAGGCCGGCGGCGTGCTCGCCCGCTTCGAGGATCTGATGCAGCAGAAGCATGCCGGCACGCTGCTGCTGTCGCCTTTCGAAGTGCCGGCCGAGGCCAAGGGCTTCACCCTGCTCGGCAGCGCCATCGACGTGCTCGGCCACTACCAGGGCCTGGTCGGCGCCACGCGGCGGCAATGGGCAAGGCAGCACCGCGCCGAGCTGGTCGGCTATATCCGCGGCTACGTCGCCGGACTCGGCTGGCTCTACGACCGCAAGAACAAGGCGGCGGCGATCCAGCTGTTCGAGGCCAACCTGCCCAAGCTGTCACCCGAGCTCGCGGCCAAATCCTACGACATCCTGCTCGCGCCCAAGGGCGGCTTCGCGCGCAAGGCCGAGATCGACATGAAGGGCGTGCGCGAGGTGCTGGCGCTGCGCTCGGAATATGGCGAGCCCAAGAAGAAGCTCACCGATCCCGGCAAATACATCGACCTCACCTATTACGAGCAGGCGCTGGCGAAATAGCGCCCCGTCGATCGGATCCTGCGCCTCACCCCACCTCACGCCGGCCCTCTCCGCCCCCCGGGTGTAAAGGCCGGGGACATGGTTGACAGGTGTTCGGGGACATACTGGACGGGTGGGGCTCGTCGGGGACGTCCACAGGAGGGACCCGCAGCAGGAGGGTGAGGCGGGGCCAGCAGCGCGCCGGTTGCCTCGTCTGCTGATGCAGGCCACACTGTCGCCATGACGGGATGGCGGCGGTGACGGATCACTTCCTCGCCTCGCGGCGCGATCTTCTGACGGGCGGCGGCGCGCTCATCGTGAGCTTCGCGCTCGGGCCGCCGCGCGCCGCGGCGGCGCAAGCGGCGGCGCTCGGCAAGAGCCTCGACCGGGGCGAGGTCGACGCCTTCCTCGCGCTCCATCCCAACGGCACCGCCACGGTCTATAGCGGCAAGGTCGATCTCGGCACCGGCTTGCGCATCGCCATGCGCCAGCTCGTCGCCGAGGAGCTCGGCATCGAGGTCGGCGCCATCATGCTGGTCGAGGGCGACACGGCGCTGACGCCCGATCAGGGGCCGACCGCCGGCAGCACCGGCATCGCGCAGGGCGGCATGCAGATCCGCCGCGCCGCCGCCACGGCGCGCCGCGCGCTGCTGCGGCTCGCGGCGGAGCGGCTCAACGCCGCGATCGACGATCTCGACCTGGTTTCGGGCGAGGTGCGCAGCCGGCATGGCGCGACCATCGACATCGAGGATCTGCTCGGCGGCCGCAGCCTTCGCCTCAAGGTCGATCCGGACGTGCCGCTGCGTCCGCCGGCGCAGCATCGCGTCATCGGCAGGAAGCTGCCGCGCCCCGACATCCCGGCCAAGGTGAGCGGGCGGCATGTCTTCGTGCATGATCTCGCCGTGCCCGGCATGTGGCATGGCCGCGTCATCCGCCCGCCGGCGATCGGCGCGCGCCTCGTCGCCGTCGACGAGCGCTCGATCGCGGATTTGCGCGGCGTGCGCATCGTGCGCATCCGCGATTTCGTC
>Ga0134126_10008413_pt1 | contig 12988 bp, 14 predicted proteins | sample KB31752_FD_96881 | JGI IMG/M metagenome (GOLD analysis project Ga0134126, IMG submission 96881) | Terrestrial soil microbial communities with excess Nitrogen fertilizer from Kellogg Biological Station, Michigan, USA - KB3-175-2 | ecosystem: Environmental > Terrestrial > Soil > Unclassified ...
AAATAACTCAAAATCATGCCAATTTATTTTGCTACAAATACTAAACAAATCTATACCATTTTGAATGGCGATTAATGCAATAGACAATTTATTGTGAATTGACTTATCTATTCTATTGTTTATGATTTTAACATTCGAATGAGATAAAAAAAATAATAAATCGTTAAAAACGACATCATTAATTATTCCAAAATTTTTTTTATTGGAATCAAAATTTGCGAGAAGATGAATTAATAATAAAGGGTTAATACTCAAAGAATTTTTAAAATTAAAAAAAAGAGTTTATTGTACTTTTACAGTTCCAAGCATAGTTGGATGTAATTGACAATAGTATGTGAAGGTTCCAGCTTTAGCAAATGTATGTTGGAATGTTGATCCAGGATTGAGTAATTTTGTTAAACCAGAGTCAAATTCTTTACCAGAATCTGCAGAACCTGGTGCTCCAGATGTAATTGTATGTTGTACTGAATCTTTGTTTGTCCATACAACTGTTTGACCAACTTTAACGTCAACAGGGTTTGGACTATATCCTTTATCTCCCATGGTAGATCCACCGGCTACGATTGTAACAGGTACATTTGATCCTTGGGCAAAAGCTGAAAAGTGTCCACTAGATGTAATTGAGATCATCCCAATAATTGCAATTAAGCTTGCTGCGATATAAACTGGTTTATTTACCATTTCTATCGATAGTACGTTAAATAAAGTCTAATAAATATTTTATTAGAAAAAATTCACTTAATATTTATTTAACAAGTTTACAGTTATATAATAGCAGAAAAAAATAATAATTTGCATAAACCAAGAAATAATTAAATAAATAAAATATTGTAAAAAAATATAATAAGGTTAGACAGTCATTTTCATTAAAACGATGTCCAAAATTTGTTTAAAATGCAACAAGACTTTTGATGAGGCTACAGTAGAGGATCCAACATCACAAAAATATCCGTCCTGTCCTGACTGTTGGAAAGAATGGACAACTTATGCAGTAATGGTAATGAACGAGATGAGACTTGACATGTCGCTTCCAGAGCATAGAAAGGCACTTAAAAAATACGAAAGAGGATTTTTTGAAAAAACAATTGGAGAAATAGAAAAAAATCCGGACAAGAAATAGAATTCAAAATTTATGTTTGAATATTAGATACGTATTATCACTCATCTTTAAGTGAAACAGGAATTAATTTGATAAAATCAGATGGGTCAGGAGTATTCAATATAGATTCCATAAAACAGTTCCACAACACAGATCTTTTATTTTCAGGTAGTTTGTTTAAGTGACTGACCAAAGAAGAAATAAAATAAGGATCAAATTTTTTCAAAATATCAGAATTTAAACACAATTCCAATAAATAAGAGGTAAAAATTGAAACAATAGAACTACTTTCCATCTCCGAGAGAGAATTTAACCATGAATCAAAAAGATTTAAAATTGCTGATCTTTCGATTTTATGATAATTATTTAATATATTATTAATTATTTCTTTCTGTCCATAATAGTCAAAATTATTAAATTCATCTAATCTTTTTCTAATGATAGGCAATCTTAGACCAGGCGGTAAATTTGATAAAATTATCAAGATATTTTCAACAAATTGTGATACATCCTCTTCACCCATACTAGAAAATAAAGATAGATGAATTTTTTTCTTACTATTAACTATTATAAAAAATACAAAAATAATTAAAAAGCTAAAATAAATTTCAAAAGCTAAAATAAATTTTTAATTTGCATATCTTTTTTTACAAAAAATAGCAATTCATTTTTATTTCCTTTTACATTCAATATACATAACATAGAAAATAAATAAGATTGATTCCAAATGAGAATTGTTGTGATACAAGACCGCATCTTAATTTAATAAATATATAATTTTATAATAGTTTAATATAGTTAGACAGGTTTTTAGATAAGTTAAGTGTCATTTTAACAAAAATTGAAAAATATCTATTCAAAAGTATTTTTGTTATCCCCACTAAGATGACATGACAATCAAAAAAAATATGTATTTATTATTAACCAAGTCTATATTAGGCTAATCATAAAACAATAATTCTAAATAAAAGAATATTGTATTAAACATTGCATTCATTATAATTCCAGTAGTTTTTTACAACAATGGATCTGTATTGTAACGAATTCGAAAAACAGTGAAATCATCTTTTGCTAGTCAAAATTAATTAAATTTACCGTTAGCATTACATTTTTGTTATAAAAACGCTAACAAATGATGAATAAAATATTACATTTATAACAAATCCTGCTGAATTTATCATATATAACGTCATTAAATATGCATATGTATCATGCCAAGTACAATTTGTTATTACAAGAATTTTATTAAATAATAGTAAAAGTAATCAAACATCCAATATTCTAATATAAAGATATTTAGAATATCAAATATCCATAATATGATGTAAACAACCATTAAAATAAATATTATACAAATCATACAAATATCATATGCCATGTATAGTCACGATCGGTGGATTTTACGGAGATGAGGGAAAAGGAAAAATTATAGCTTATCTTGCAATCAAGGATAACTATGATGTTGCTGCTAGAGGGGGAGTAGGACCCAATGCAGGACATACTTTTGTTTTAGACAACAAAGAATACAAAGTAAGAATGTTGCCAAGTGCGGTATTAAATAAAGAAACTAGATTGTTAATTGGATCCGGAGTACTAGTTGATCCAAATATCCTCTTAAATGAGATCAATACATTTAATGCAACAGATAGAACCTTTATTGACTATCAATGCGGCATAATTAATCAAAATCACCAAACAGAAGATAAGAAAGATATTCATTTAAAAGAAATTATCGGAACTACCGGTACTGGTACTGGTCCAGCTAATGCAGACAGAGCATTAAGAAAAATAAAACTTGCCAAAGATATCCCAGAGGTAGCATTATTTTTAGAAGACGTAAGTAATTCAATCAATTATTCGATTGACAACAAAGAGAGTGTTTTATTAGAAGGCACTCAAGGAACATTTCTATCGCTGTTTCACGGAGTATACCCATATGTAACTTCAAAAGATGTAACCGCTTCCGCCATATGTTCTGACATAGGAGTAGGTCCCAAAAAGGTAGATGAAGTATTAATTGTATTTAAATCATATGTCACCAGAGTTGGCGAAGGTCCTTTGGCAAATGAATTGAGTGCAGATGAAGCTAAAAATAAAAATTGGCAAGAATTTGGAAGTGTAACAGGAAGACAAAGAAGAGCAGCTCCATTTGATTTTAATTTAGCGAAAAAATCTATCCAAATAAATAGCGCAACACAGATTGCATTGACGAAATTAGACATCATATTCCCCGAATGCAAAGGAATCAAAGAATATTCCAAACTAGAAGATAAAGCGAAGAAATTTGTTGAAAATATTGAATCAGAAACAGGCATCCCCGTAACAATAATAGGCACAGGAGCAGAAATTAACGATACAATAGATAGAAGAAAAACATAATATTCATTATACAAAAATTAATTTTAAAACTTGTTAAAATAATTTTAATTAAATAAATATCAAGTATTTTAATAAATTAACAATCTTATATGCTTTTTTGCATGATTTGAAAATCAGTTAAAAATCTATTTTTTGTTTTATAAGAATAATTAACTTGGTTATTTCCGATAAAGATATCAACAAAATGTTAACAAATGAAGATTAAATTAATCTTGGAACAAAGCAATCATTTCATAGCCATCATAAAATAAACACCAATAAAAAAGATAAAAAGAAAACGCTTATAATCCGATAAAATACTATGGATAAAGGTAAATATTGTATTTCAAAGAAGGTCTTACCTTTGATGATGTTCTTCTTGTCCCAAAAAGGTCACCCATAGTTTCAAGGTCTCAAACTGATTTAAAAACAAAGTTATCTGCAAATATCAAAATCAATATACCAATAATAAGTGCAAATATGGATTCTGTCACAGAGGCCAACATGGCCAGCACTTTGGCTAGAGAAGGAGGTATAGGGATAATTCACAGGTTCAACACCATCCAAGATCAAATCACAGAAGTATTAAAGGTAAAGAGAAGTGAGTCGGTAATAATAGAACAACCATATACAATTGGTCCTAATGACACAATAGAAAAAGCAAAAAACATAATGGATGAAAAAGGCATCTCAGGATTATTAGTTGAAGATATTGGAAAACTTTGTGGAATAATCACTCGAAAAGATATAGTTTTTGAAAAAAATCTAAGCTTAAAAGTTTTAGAATTAATGACAAAAGATGTTGTTTTTGCAAAGACTGGAACAACAATAGAACAAGCTAAAGAAATCCTTCACAAAAACAAAGTAGAAAAATTACCTGTTGTTGACTCTGAAAAAAGGATACTAGGCCTAATTACGGGTAAAGACATATTAAAGATGGAGCAATTCCCTAATGCGTCAAAAGACAAAAAAGGAAGACTATTAGTCGGTGCAGCTGTTGGTGTTAAGGGAGATTATCTTGAAAGAACGGAAGCACTGTTAAACAATGGTGCAGATGTCATAGTAGTAGATATAGCCCATGGACATAGCGATAATGCAATCAATACAGTCAAATTAATAAAAAAAGCATTCCCATCTTGCGAATTAATAGCAGGAAATGTGGCTACAGAAAAAGGAACTGAGGATTTGATCAAAGCAGGAGTAGATGCCGTAAAAGTGGGTGTAGGGTCTGGATCCATATGCATCACAAGAGTTGTAACAGGATCTGGAGTACCACAGTTAACGGCAATAATAGATAGCGTAAAAAAAGCAAAAGAGTATGATATTCCAGTAATTTCAGATGGCGGAACCAGAACTTCAGGAGATTTAACAAAGGCTTTGGCTGCAGGAGCATCGTCTGTAATGATAGGAAGTATGTTTGGCGGTACCGATGAAAGTCCAGGAAAAACTTTGGTTAAAAATGGTAAAAAATACAAAATGTATAGAGGCATGGCATCATTTGCCGCATCGCTTGGTAGAAAATATAGAGAAAATACTGAATCAAATTTAAATTATGATGAATTAAACGATTATGTTCCGGAAGGAGTAGAGGCGATGGTACCGTATAAGGGAAGCGTAATAGAAATAATTAGACAGCTAACAGGAGGTCTGAGATCTGGCCTGAGTTATTGTGGCGCAAAAACAATTAATGAGATGTATGATAATGCAGAATTCATAAAAATAACAGCATCAGGATATAAAGAAAGTCAACCTCATGACGTCGACGTGATCTAATAGATATATCAATCACAAAATAGCAAAACAATATTCCCAACATCAATTGTTTGATTAAATTATTTCATTTATTATAATAAACCACATATCTAAAAAGTAGATATAGATTAACAAAATATAGAACTACTGAAATAATATAACAAGCAAAGAATATTTGAATTGAATGATATTATAGAGTAGAAAGAATTTAAAAATAAAATAAATAATTAAGAGGAAAAAAATCTAGTATTAAATTCCCTTATCTTGTAGATGCGGAAGTATTATTATTATTATGTACAGCTTTGGATATGTTATTATTTATTCCGTTGAGGGCAGTCCCGCCTAACGGTATATTTATGAAAGGAATTGCACCGGTATTACTTGCACCAACACTACCACTAACACTACCACCATTTCCAGCCCCTAGACTTCCAGTCACTAATGGAAGTTTACCATCCCATTTGGAAGTTTTTAGCCAATCCAGGTATATTGTGCTATTATGAAGTTGTTTATCAATAGTACTAATAGCTTGAGCTTCACCTTGTGCCCTTAACACATTAGATTGACTGATTCCTTGAGCTTGTGCTACATTTGCTTTTTGTTCACCAATAGCCTTTGCTTGTGCTTGCTGAGCTTCAATTTCTATCCTTTGAAGATCATTTTGAGCTTGTAGTGCACGTTGCTGAGCAACTACTTTTGCTTCTATAGCTTGTACGAAACCTGTGGAAAATTGAAAATCAGTAATTGAAATCGTATCCACTATTATATGAAATGGTGCCAATCTAGCCTTTATCGTTTGTAAAATCTGATCCTTAACAATTTCTCGTTTAGTTATCAATTCTTCAGCATTATATTGAGCAGTAATTTGCTTGACTGATTCTTGGATAGCAGGTACAATGATTACATTAGAATAATCAAATCCTACCTCTTTATATAATTCAGGGACTTGATTTGGATCTACATGAAAATTCAATGCCACCTCAGTAGCAACATTTTGCAGATCTTTTGATGCAGCATTAGTGTCCTGAACTATTTTTTGAGTACGTACATCAAATTGTACAATAGAATCCCTAAATGGAAGAATAAAATGAATACCCTGATCTAAAGATGTACTTGTATCTATAGCACCAAATTTTACCAATACTCCGCGGAAACCACCATCAACAATCTTAACACTTGATGACAAAACAACAAAAATAATTATTACTGCAATAATGGCAGGTATTGCAATTCGCAACGGGCTAGGAAAACCTGATCCACCCATAGCACCCGTTCTTCTGCCGTTGCCACCGCCGCCACCACCAATATCTTCCAACGGTTCACCATCAGGAGAAAAACGTCTATTTTTTTTACGTTTAAAAAAATCAACCACAAATAAACAATAAAATGAATTTAATTTAAATATTTGTAAAAATTCTATTTATTTTTATTATTACTTAAATATTTTAAAAAATCATCAGAAAATTTTCCTGAATCAAGCAAACTTAGATCGTCTTTCATATTATTTTCTTTAATCCATACAATGTTACCATCTAAATCCACGATAATTAGATTAGATCTTTCCAAATATTTTAGGATCGCATTTATTTTATTCAGAGTCAGTTGAGGTTTTAAAATTTTCGCAAGATCCCTTAATTTAGGAAAAGGTTTAATTTCTTTAATTTTAGTCAAAAAGAATTCAACGTCGTCGTCAGAAAATTCATTAGAAGCATCCAAATTTCTCTTTTTATTAAATTTTTTTTTTCGAATAGACAAATTTACAAAATTATATTAATAAACTTTTAACTAGATAAATTAATTAATAAAACAAAAAACTAATTTGCTGACAGTTATATCATTTCATCAAATATATAAATAATAACATATGAGAAAATCAAGAACCAGATAGAAATTAGGGAAAAATAGGAAGCGTAAATATCAAAAAAATGATTTAAAAAGTCTTGCAAATTAAAAAAAGAATAGCACAATATCAAAGATAATAACTAGAATGTCAGATAAATAATAAATTAAATTGTGTTATAACTCTAATAAAATAATTATGAAAATACATTAAAAAACCACACTTAATATATATTTTAATAATAGATATCCAAAATGATATTTTTAAATAACATTTAATTTTATGGAAATGGCAAATTCAAATATGAAGTAAGATAGGAGGCATCAATGACATTATCTTCTGGAACTAGAAATGAATTACTGATTTTATGGGCAATATAATTACTACAAAGATTTAAAAAATCACAACCAGTATTAACTGTCTCATTTTGTACAATACTCTGTGATTTAAGCAGAGCAGAATAAGGATTGGAACTCGATTCGGAAAAGACATGAGGTAAAAAAAAGAATCCGTCTGACATGAATATCATCAAAAATACTAAAGATGTAATAAGAGATATTGACAGTAGATTCATGATGAGATGATTTGAATAATAAATTATAAACGCATTTCCATTGATAGTGCTATTAGTTTGATTCTAACTTATATACCATAAAAATTTCTAACATAGAAATTTTTTGAAATAAACCTTTATAACAATTTAATCTAAAAAAATCAAGATTGATTCTTAATTTATGGAATTAACTTGTTCGTCTAAATCACCACATCATATAAAGAAAAGGGTATAAAAATTTATATAATATCATGAAAAATCAAAGATATTTACAAATTTGAAAGATAATGGAACGTAATAATAAAAATAAAAATAATTCTAAAAAGGATTTTGGTACTCTAATAGTAGTAGAAGGGATTGATGGTTCGGGAAAATCGACTCAAATACATTTATTGGATAGATGGCTAAGGTCAGAAGGATATAACGTATTTTTTACAGAGTGGAATTCATCCACATCAGTTAAAGAGATCACATCTAAAGGGAAAAAAAAGGCATTATTAACCCCTACAACATTTTCTCTTCTTCATGCCACAGATTTTGCAGACAGATATGAAAGAAACATCTACCCTTTATTGAGGGCAGGCTATATCGTATTAGCAGATAGGTACATCTATACAGCACTAGCAAGGGATATCGTAAGAGGATGTAATAAGAAATGGGTAGAAAATATTTATGATTATGCTATAAAACCAGATATAGTATTTTATTACAAAGTTCCAATAGACATTGCAGTAAATAGAATAATTTCAGGTAGACCTAAATTAAAATATTATGAGGCAGGCATGGATTTGAAATTAAGTAAAGATGAATATGAGTCATACAGAATGTTCCAAAGTAAAATAATTGAGGAGTATGAATCAATGATTAATCCAGAAAAATTTACAGTAATGGATGGAACAATGAATATCGAAGAGCAACAAGATATAGCAAGAAATCATGTAATGAAGCTTTTTAGATCTAAAAGGATAATAGAATGAAAAGTAATATGAAAAATGCAACAAAGTTGTCTTTAGAGAAGGAAAACGAAAAGGCAAGCAAAATAAATTTTATAGATTCTGGAATAAAATATCTTCAAGATATAGATATTAAAGGATCATTTATTGTCATCGAAGGTCCTGATGCATCAGGAAGAAGCACACAAATTGAGAAAATAACAGCAAAACTTGAAGCAGATGGGCATGCAGTAATGAATGCAGGTATTAGAAGGTCTGATCTCATATCTAAAGGGATAATAGAAGCAAAAAGAAATTACGTTCTTGGAAAAAGAACGATGGCTCTTTATTATGCTGCAGATATTGCAGACCAATTAGAAAATAAAATCATACCAGCATTAAAAGCAGGTTTTATTGTAATTTCAGACAGGTATATTTACACATTAATAGCCAGAAGTTCTGCAAGAGGGATAAATAAAAACTGGTTGCATAATTTATTTAGTTTTGCTATAAAACCAGATATAGTATTTTATCTAGATGTTGATTCATACAATCTTATCCACAGAGTTTTTCAAAAAAATTACTCTTTAAATTACTATGAGTCAGGACTTGACCTTGGAATTTCAAATGACATATTCGATTCTTTTATAAAATATCAATATATTTTGAAGAAAGAATTTGAAAAAATGCAAGGAAAATACGATTTGATCAACATAGATGGAAATAACAATATTGATCAGATATACCAACAAATTCAGGCTAAAATAGATAAATTTTTGTCTGAAGATAAATAGAAATGAGAATAAAATAGATGAAACATGCACCCTCGCATACAATTATTTTTAAAAAAATAAAAAAATAAAATAATTCATTCAATGATATAAGATATGTAGAAATATAATAATTATAGACAATAAATTACACATCTCTTCAATAATTTTGAAAATACAAGTAATCAAAAATAAACATTGTCTATCACCAAACAAAAACTGCCTTTTACACAATTTACAGAAAAAGAAAAAAAAGAACAAGTTGATGGCATACCTAGGAAAAAAATTAGAACCGCTGTAATACCCGATCAAGAAAAAATATTAATAGATAATACAATATACAAAATTAACAGTCACAATAACAAGATAAGTTTAATATATATTTTAAAAATAGTGGACAACAATAAAAATCAATTTCAGTGAAGTAAAAATTACACAGTAATTAAATATTTTTACGCGATATCGTAAGATATGAAAAGTGATTGACTTAATAAATAGACATATATTCTATTGAATTTTAATTTACTGAATTAATTTTATAAAATGGCAAAACTAAATTACAAATCAGGATAAAGATGTTTGTCAAAATAAAAGAATATTATTATACAGATTAATCATTGTTTTTATAGAGACAATAGTGACCTCTATTTCAGAATGGAAGAGATGGATATTATACAATTTAATTGGAGAGGGAACTCATAACGTATTATTTGAGGATCAAATTAAAAAATTATCTGGAAGACACTATGAAAACAATTTAGTAATTGCGTTAAATGCTTTAGTAGACAGTGGGATATTATTAAAATTAGAAACTAACAAAAGAAAAAAATTTGTTGTTAATTATGAGCGATTAAATGACGCTCAAAAAGTACTGAATGATACTCGAAACTGGGTGTACAATAAGCAAAATGAGAATAACAACAACGTAAATCAATATTTTTCGGAGCCAGAAGGATATAGCTTTTGGTTCAATATTGAGGAACAGCAACCGCGTAAGAAAAAAAGTATCTACAATCTATATTATAAAAAAACAGACAATTTAGAATTCAGTGCTCAAATAATAACCCAAAAATATTCACGTATTTTTCTTATGGGTTCGCTAAGACAAAATAACTCCATTATTTCCAAATTATGGAAAGCATGTCAAGAATTATCACAAATTAATAATGGGGAATTTATTTTACAAGACTTACAAGATAAAGAACGGAAGGCATGTGGAAACAACAGACAACGAGGCAAAATATCCTTAGCGATTTTTAAAAAATTAGAATATATTCAGGAAAGTGGCAAGAAAGGAAATTCAACATCATTCTGTTTAACTGGAAAAAACCCGCCTTTTACTACCCTAGACAAATTGATTAACACGTAATAATGCAAAATAATATAAACGCAATCATCTTATTAAATAATTTGTAATATATAATATGGAAATACTAGAGGATAAAATTTTAGCTAAAAATATATTTCAAAAATATACCGTTAAACCAAAAGATTGGAGCTTTGTAATTTCCACTACATCGATGAATGATGGTTTCTTTGATGCCACAATAACAAATCCAGATGAAGTATGGCAGTTAAAAATCGACTCACTCTACAAACCAATGCCCATAATAACAGGAACAAAAATAGACATTGAATCAACCAAAATGAAAAGAATTATGGAAAAAAATACTATCCCATTCGGATATAGGAAAATTGATCCTCCTATGATTATGAACTTGTTTAAAAAAATATCAGAAGAACAAGAAAATATTGCTAATAGAAATATTAATCAAGTAAATAAAGAAATAACATCATATTTTGGAGGACTTGAACCAACAGTACCCGTAAAAGGAAAAGATTACTTATGTGGTCCTTTTCTTTTCACGGAAAAAAACATCATTGAAAAAAATTCATATCATAAAAATGTATCAGAAAAGTTATCTCAAGATATGAAGAAAAAAATTAAAGAAAGATACCCAAGCTATGGATAATAAAATTGAAAGGCCAAGTTGAAATTTTTAAATTCAAAAGTGAGGTATTGAAAAATAATCCATTAAAAGATCCATATGAAAGAGATTTAATAGTGTACTTGCCTGAAAAATACTTGGAAAGTTATTCTAAGGGTTATCCAGCGATTTTTTTACTACCATCTTTTGGAAATAACAATCACTCTACGGTTAATAATAATCCTTTTTCCCCAACGATTTATCAAATTCTAGAAAATTTAATTGAAGAAAAAAAATGCGAAGAGATGATTATAGTTGTTATAGATTGTTTCAACAAATTAGGAGGAAGTCAGTATATAAATTCTAGATCAGTTGGAAATTACAAAGATTATTTAATCGAAGAAATCGTTCCTTTAATAAATTCGAAATACAATATATCTAAAAAAGCGATACTCGGCAAATCATCTGGGGGTTACGGAGCAATAACAATTGGTATGCAATATCCAAAAATTTTTAGTGCAATAGCAGCACATTCTTTTGATTCAGCATTCGAATATTGCTATGTACCAGATTTCCCTACAGCATTTAAAAAACTAAAAAAAGATGGTAACATAGAAAGATGGTTATCAAACTTTTGGAATAAAGAAAATAAAAGCGATAAAAATGATTTTATTACTTTAAACATAATTTCAATGGCAGCTCATTATTCACCTAAACTATCAAATAATGGCAAATCAGAAATAGAAATGCCATTTGATTTAGAAACTGGAGAATTTAATGATAAAGTATGGTCCAGATGGAAAATCAGAGATCCTATAAATATGATAGATGAATTTAAAGATAATTTAAAAAACATAGATTTATTATTTTTTGATTGCGGCATAAATGATGAATTTAATCTTTTTATAGGGACAAAAACCTTCAGCGACAAATGTAAAAGATTTGGAATAGAACATGAATATATACAATATGATGGAGGACATTTTAATACTAGTTTTAGATATGCCGAATCATTATCAAAAATATCAGAAAAATTATCCAATTAATATGAATTAAATTTATTTTAAAATACTAGATCTTTTGTCTTTTTAAAAATATATTCAAAATTATATAATATACAAATATCAACCGAAATATTGAATGTTCCCATCATTTTGAATTTATTCGATGAAAACATCCATTTAGAAAACCCCAAAACTTCCAGATATATAATAAAACATAATAAAAAAAGTTGCTAAATTTTTCGAACCTTTTCATAAATAAATAAAAAAATAAAACAATTAACAATTTAAAGAAATAAAGTTTATTTTGAAACTAAATATAACAATATAGTCATAGAAAAAACATACAGAAAAATAAGATATGTCTTGATTAAAACTGTAATTAAAGTTAAATTAAAATACACGTTTTCTAATATACATCAAACTAAAAAATGATTAGAAAGTCATTTCAGATCTAACATCCATAAAAATTAATGAATAAATCTATTTGATAAAAGTCAGCCATGAAAGATTGTTTTCTGATTTTCCTCTAACATATAAATCATAATAATTCCGTATTAGCTGAGTAATAGGACCAATATGTCCATTCCCTATCATCCTATGATCTATTTTACCTATAGGAACTATTTCGGAGGCAGTTCCCGTTAAAAAGGCTTCATCGAAATAATACAATTCATCTCTTGATATATTTTCAATTTTAAAAGGAATGTCATTCTGCTTCATAATTTCAATTACAGTATCCCTAGTTATCCCTT
>Ga0134126_10008414_pt1 | contig 12988 bp, 14 predicted proteins | sample KB31752_FD_96881 | JGI IMG/M metagenome (GOLD analysis project Ga0134126, IMG submission 96881) | Terrestrial soil microbial communities with excess Nitrogen fertilizer from Kellogg Biological Station, Michigan, USA - KB3-175-2 | ecosystem: Environmental > Terrestrial > Soil > Unclassified ...
CATCGACGGCTTCGATCCGGGCGCCTCGCTGGCCGGCGACGTCGGCCAGATGGATTCCGCCGAGCTGGCCCGCGGCAAGGGGTATCGACCGCTGGACCAGCGGAACGAGCTGGATCGCTGGATCCTGAGCGAGCTGAACCGCACGGCGGCGGCGGTGGTCGAGCGGATGGATGCTTACGACAACTTCACGGCCTGCGGCAAGATCACGGCCTTCGTCGATGCCTTGAGCAACTGGTATGTCCGCCGCAGCCGCGACCGTTTTTGGAGCGGCGAGCACACGGCCGACAAGCTCGACGCCTACTGGACGCTGTATGAATGCCTGCTGACGGCGGCCCGGCTGATCGCCCCCTTCGTGCCGTTTTTGGCCGAATCGCTGTGGCAGAACCTGGCCGTCGCCGCGACGGGCGGCCGAGCGCTCGAAAGCGTTCACCTTTGCGACTTCCCGGCGGGCGACGCGGCCGAGATCGATGAGGCGCTTTCCGAGCAGATGAACCTCGTGCGCGAAATCGTGTCGCTCGGTCGAGCGGCGCGCATGACGGCCAAACTGAAAGTGCGGCAGCCGCTGGCCAAGGTCGAAGTGGTGCTGGTCCATCCGCGGCATCAAAGCTGGCTCGAAGCCCACGCCGGGCTGATCCGCGAAGAGTTGAACGTCAAGCAGGTCGAGTTCATTCCTCGGGCCGATCAGTATATCTCTTACACGGTGCTGCCCGACTTGAAAAAGCTCGGGCCGCGGTTGGGCAAGCGGCTGCCGGCGCTCAAACAGGCGCTTGCGGCGGCCGATGCGGCAGCGCTGTTGGCCAAGCTCGAATCGGACGGACAGGTCGCACTCGAACTAAGCGATGGTCCGGTGACGCTCGACACTTCCGATATCCAGGTCCGCTTGCAAGCCAAGCCGGGTTGGGCCGCGGCCCAAGGATCGCTGGCCGTGGTGGTGCTTTCGACCGAACTGACCGACGAGTTGCTTACCGAAGGGCACGCCCGCGAGCTGACGCACGCCATCCAGACGCGGCGCAAAGATCTCAGTTGCGAGTACACCGACCGCATCGCCGTCGGGGTCGTCGCCGAGTCGGCCGAGTTGCGCGGTGCGGTCGAGCAGTTCGGCGATTACCTCAAGGCCGAAACGCTGGCCGTGGAATTGAAGCTCGGGCCGATCGCCGGCGTCGAACCGGTCGAGTTGGACTTGGCGGGATATAAACTGTCGCTCTTCGTTCAAGTCGTGTCCGCCCGATGAGCGAAACGAGCAATCTGCCGGCGCCCGCGTTTCCGCCCCGTTCGCCCTTGAAATTGGCGGTGCTGATCTCCGGCGGCGGAACGACGCTGCGCAATCTGCTGGCGAAAATCGCGGCCGGCAAGCTCGATGCGAGAGTCGATCTGGTCGTTTCCAGCAACCCGAGAGCCTGCGGGCTTGATTTTGGTCGCGAGGCCGGCATCGAGACCGTGATACTCGAACAAAAAGAATTCGCGTCGCCCGAAGCTTTCAGCCAGGCGGTGTTCGACGCCTGCCGCGCATCGAACTGCCATATTGTCGTGATGGCCGGCTTCCTGAAATTCGTCACGATTCCGGCCGACTTCGAGTGGCGCGTGGTGAACATTCACCCCGGCTTGATTCCTGCCTTCTGCGGGTTGGGCTTTTACGGCCATCATGTCCATCAGGCCGTGCTCGATTATGGCGCTAAGCTGAGCGGCTGCACGGTCCACTTCGTCGACAATCAGTACGACCACGGCCCGATCATCTTGCAGCGGGCCGTGCCCGTCCGCGACGACGACACGGCCGACACGCTCGCCGCCCGCGTCTTCGAGGCCGAGTGCGAAGCCTTCCCCGAGGCCCTGCGGCTGATCGGAGCGGGCCGCCTCGCCGTCGATGGCCGGAAGGTAATGATCCGACCTGCGGCAAACTGACGGCGTATTTCGTAGAGCAAGCGTCCCGCTTGCTTGGGTGCTGAACCGCGCCGGACAATTCGAATATCGGCTGACTGGCCGCGAATGCGAGCGGCCGGCCCGCGAGTCGGTTCCAGATTAGTCTTTACGGGCATACTCCGCCTGCTGGTAGAACCGCACCGCGGCGGTCCATTCGGCGTGGGTCTCCAGGCCGATCTGGCGATGGCCTGCGTCCCAACAGTTTTTTTCTAGCGCGGCAAGCAGCAAACGTCCGACGCCGCGGCGGCGCCAAGCGGGCAACACGGCGAGCCAGTGAATGACCGGCTGCGCGTCGGCGCCGGTTCCGCGAAAGGCCAGCGTGATCGTGCCGACCGCGTATTGCGAGGGCAGCCCCGGCTGCTGCGTTTCCGCTTCGGCGAACCATAGCCGCTCGGGCGACCACCACGGCTTTGACAAGAATTCGGCTTCAAAGTCGGCGGCTGTCCATTGCCGCACGCCGACCTTCTCGCGGGCGAATGCCCGATGGCGCAGTTCGAGCCAGACCGCCACGTCGCTCAGGCCGACAAAGTGCCGCAAGGCGACGCCCGGCAGCCGCGGCAGTTCCGGCGGCTTGTGGAGCGTGCGGTAGAGATGCAAGACATTGGCCATGAGCCGCGATTGTTCCATCCGCCATGCTCATCACGAACCCCCTTCACAGGGGATCTTCAATGAATCCTCGGAATAACGGAGCTGCCGCCGTCCAAGTGCAGGGCATAACCCCCAAGTTTCCAGCCTGTTGAAAAAAAGTCCCCCTGCTTGTGAAAGCGTGACAGAATTCTTTCATTTTAATGATTGAATATGCTTGTTTGTTGACCATTTACCGGCCATAATTAGTCCAAATCATTCAAGGATGAGAAGTTTTTGCGGAGATAGTGCTGGCAGTGCTGGCGGAAGAACGAAGAACGCGGCTGCTGGAATTGGTTCGCTCGCGAGGTTTTGCGGCCCTGCCCGACCTGGCCGGCGAGCTGCAAGTTTCCGAGTCGACGGTTCGCCGCGACCTGGAGGTTTTGGAAGAGTCGGGCAGCGCGAAGCGCACGCACGGCGGAGTGTTTTACGCCGGGGCCTCGCCGAAGCTGCCGCATTTCGACGAACGCCAACCGGCACAATGGGACAAAAAGCGTTTGATCGCCGCACGAGCGGCGCAATTGGTGGAAGACGGCGACACGTTGCTGTTGGATGGCGGAACGACGACTTACGAGGTGGCCCGGCTGCTGGTCGGCCGCTCGCTGCAAATCGTCACCAATTCGCTGCCGGTGGCCAACCTGTTCGCCTCGGACGGCAAAACGGACCTAATCTTGCTGGGCGGCTACGTTTATCCGCGGACCGGAGTTTCGATCGGTCCTTACGCGAATGAGATGCTGGCCCGACTGAACGTGAGAAAAACGATCCTCAGCGTGGCCGGCATCAACGACCGCGGCTATTTCAACAGCAACTTGCTGCTGGTCGGCACCGAACAGGCAATGATGAACGCGGCGGAAGAAGTAATCGTGGTGGCCGACAGCACGAAGTTCGGGCACCAGAGCTTGGCGCACATGTGCCCGTTGGACGCCGCCGACTATTTGGTCGTCGACAACGAAATTTCCAGCGATTGGCGCAGCAAATTGACGGCGGCCGGAGTGAATCTGCTGGTCGCCGGGACCACCGATAATGGGTAATGCGCGATGAAGCTTCAAGCAAGGGAAATCGGATATGAGCATGGCCGGCACGCTCGACCGCAGTACGGTTGAACAAATCGTTCGCGAGATCGTCTTGAAGCGCGCGGGTTCGCCGGCCGGCGAGCCGAAGCTGGCCGTAAGCATCTCGGCCAGGCATTTGCACTTGACCGACGAGCACGTCGAAATCCTGTTCGGCGCCGGCCGTAAGCTGACGCCGATGAAAGACCTGTATCAAGACGGCTTTTTCGCCGCCGAAGAGACGGTGATGGTCGTCGGACCGAAGAAAAGAATGCTGCCTTCGGTGCGAGTGCTCGGGCCGACGCGGCCCTTCAGCCAAGTCGAGTTGGCGTTTACCGACGGCATTTCGCTGGGCATCGACTTGCCCGTAAGGCCGAGCGGCAAGATCGAAGGCACGCCGGGCTGCGTGCTGGTCGGACCGAAAGGGGTCGTCGAGTTGAAGCAGGGCGTGATCCGCGCCGAGCGGCACGTTCACATGAGCCACGAACATGCCAAGCATTACGGCGTGAAGAATGGCGACCGAATGAGCCTGCGGATCGATTCGTCGTGCTCGCTGGTGCTGCGAGACTTGCTGGTGCGGGCAGACGCCACGAGCAAGCTCGAAGTCCATCTCGACACCGACGAGGGCAACGCCGCCGATTTGGACCATGCGGGGAAGATCGAGCTTTTGAAGCAGTAAGAGTTTTCAGTTTTCAGTTTTCAGTGGAGCAACCATTTATGGCAAAAGCAATGGAAGCGCTGGGCATGATCGAGACCAAGGGCTTCGTGGCCCTGGTCGAGGCCAGCGACGCAATGATGAAAGCCGCGAACGTCGAGTTTCTCGGCTGGGATAAGGTCGGCAGCGGCCTGGTCACGGCGTTCGTGACCGGCGACGTGGCCGCGGTCAAGGCCGCGACCGACGCGGGCGCCTCCGCCGCCGGACGCATTGGCGAAGTGGTCAGCGTGCAGGTCATTCCTCGCCCGCACGAAGATCTCGGCGTCGTGCTGCCGGCGACTCAGAAGGCCGCGAAGTAGTCGATAGCGGCGAGCTGGAGGCGTCAGCCTCCGGGTCGTACGCGATAGCACGGCGCGCAGCACCCGCAGGCTGACGCCTCCGGATCGCCAACGGGCGCCTCCGGCTCGCCAACGGACGCCTCCCAAGCAAACAACTCACACAGATTCAAACCAAAGAGAAAGAATTCAGATGCAAGACGCGATTGGATTGTTGGAAACCAAGGGGCTGGTCGCCCTCGTCGAAGCGACCGACGCGATGGCCAAGGCGGCCAACGTGCAAATCGTCAAAAAGATCGCCATCGGCGGCGGCTTGGTGACGACCGTCGTGCGCGGCGACGTGGGCAGCGTCCGTGCGGCGATCGAAGCCGGCGCCTCGGCCGCCACCCAGGTCGGCGAGTTGACCGCCAGCCACGTCATCCCGCGTCCGGCCGAAGGATTGGTCAAGGCGTACTTAGCGTAAGGGAATCGCCAAGTAGGACGGACCTCTGGTCCGTCTTCATGCGGCCCGCCGGACAGACGGACTGGAGGTCCGTCCTACAACAAGGAATCTCGCGTGAAAATCCTCGTCGCCAACTTGGGCTCGACAAGCTTCAAGTATCGCTTGTTCGACATGGCCGGCGAACGCCAACTCGCGCGCGGCGGAACCGAACGGATCGGTTCGTCCGAGAGCCGCTCGTTCGTCGAGATCGGAGGCCAACGGCAGGAAACGGTTTCCGCCGTGCCCGATCATGCCGTGGCGGTGCGGCGTTGCCTGGATCAATTGACCGACCCTGCTCACGGCTGCTTGAAATCGGCCTCCGAAGTGGCGGCGATCGGGTTCAAGGCGGTGCATGGCGGGGTGTTTAGCGGCGTTCAGCGCGTAACGCCGCACGTGTTGGCGGCTATGGAGTCGATGAACGCCGTGGCGCCGGCGCACAACCCATGCTACATCAAGGCCATGCGGCTGCTGAGCGAAAAGCTGCCCGAGATTCCGCTGGTGGCGGCCTTCGAGACCGGTTTTCATCAGACGATTCCCGATCGGCTGCGGTACTATGCCGTGCCTTACGAATGGGCGGAAAAATACCAGATCCAACGCTGGGGCTTTCACGGCGCCAGCCACCGCTACATTGCCGGGCGAACGGCCGAGTTGCTCGGGCGCGAAGATCTGCGGATCATCTCCTGCCATTTGGGCGGTTCCAGTTCGCTGTGTGCGATCAAGTACGGCGAGAGCGTCGCGTGCAGCCTGGGCATGAGCCCGCAGTCCGGCCTGCCGCACAACAATCGCGTGGGCGACTTCGATCCCTTCGCGCTGCCCGTGTTGATCGAGCAAACCGGCAAATCGCTGAACGAGTTGCTCAACGAGTTGGACTCGCGAAGCGGGCTGCTGGGCCTGAGCGGCGTGAGCGGCGACGTGCGAGATTTAGAGACGGCGGCGGCCCAGGACAACGAACGGGCCAGGCTGGCCCTCGAAGTGTTCATTACTTCGATCCGGCACTATCTGGGGGCCTACTTGGTGGAATTGGCCGTGGCCGACGCGATCGTGTTCACCGGCGGCATCGGCGAGAACGGCGCGGGCGTGCGAGCGGCCGTCTGCAAAGATTTAGGAAACTTCGGCATCGTGCTCGATCGGGCGGCCAACGCGGCGGCCAAGGGCGAATGCTCGATCGGCGCCGAGGCGGGCCGCACGCAAATCTGGGTCGTGCCGACGAACGAAGAAATTGTCGTCGCCCGACAGGCCAAAGAACTTCTGGAATCCAACTGAACGGTTTTTATGTTCGTCGCCAAAGTCACCGGCAGCGTGGTGGCCACGCAAAAAACGGCCTCGATGGTCGGCCACAAACTGCTGATCGTCGAGCCGTATCGCATCGACGGCAGCGACCGTGGCCGGCTCGTTACGACCGGCCGCACCTTCGTCGCCGTCGACACGGTCGGCGCCGGGCAGGACGAGTTCGTGTTGATCGTGCAAGGCTCCAGCGCCCGCTTGACGCCCGAGACCAAGAACCTGCCCGTCGACGCGGTGATCATCGGCATCGTCGATACGGTGCAGGTGGACCAGAGGGTTTTGGATTTGTAATTTTGGATTTTGGATTCGTTATCCAAATCCATGTCAAAATCAAAAATCCCGCTCCAAAATCGAAAATCCAAAATCACGAATCCAAAATCCAAAATCTCGCCATGCAAGCCACCGAAACTTTGATTCGCAGCGTCGTCCAAGAAGTGCTTTCGCGCATGGGCAATGGCGCGCCGGCGCCGCACGGCCGCGGCTTTGCCGGCCGCTATGGCGTGTTCACCTGCGTCGACGAGGCGGTCGCCGCCGCGACCGAGGCTTTCGAACAACTTTCGGAGCGTCCGATCGCCGACCGCAAGCGGATCATCGACCACATCCGCCGCATCTCGATCGACCAGTGCGTCGAACTGGGCACGATGGAGATGGAAGAGACCAAGATCGGCCGGCTGGTCCACAAGATCGAAAAGCTCAAAACGCTCGGCGAGCGGACGCCCGGAGTAGAATTCTTGCGAAGCGAAGTCTTCAGCGGCGACCACGGCCTGGCCGTGATCGAGCACGCCCCGTTCGGCGTGATCGGCGCCATCACGCCCGTCACCCATTCGCTGCCGACGATCACCGGCAACGCGGTGAGCATGATCGCCGGCGGCAACACGCTGGTCGTCAATCCGCACCCCAGCGGCAAGAAAGTCGCCGCCGAGGGCGTGCGGCGCTTCAACGAGGCGATCTATCGCGACCTGGGGATCGACAACTTGATTTGCGTGATCGCCGAGCCGACGCTCGATTCGGCCAATGGCATCTTCAAGCATCGCGGCGTGAAGATGATCTGCGTCACCGGCGGGCCTGCGGTCGCCCGTGCGGCTTTGAACAGCGGCAAGCGGGCCGTAGTGGCCGGTCCCGGCAATCCGCCAGTGGTGGTCGACGAAACGGCCGATCTCGACCGCGCCGCCCGGAGCATCATTCAAGGGGGCGCGTACGACAATAACCTGCTCTGCATCGCGGAGAAGGAAGTCTTCGTCGTGGCCGAAGTCTTTGACGCGATGCTGGCCGCCATGGAGCGGGCGGGCGCCGCGAGGCTGAACGCCCGCGAGGTCGACGCCCTGACCAAAGTCGCGATTATGCAGGTCGGCGAAGGCGAGCACAAGCACGACGCGCCGGCCAAAGAGTTTTTGGGCCAGGACGCGGCAGTGCTGGCTCGCGGCATCGGCAAGCAAGTCTCGGCCCAGGTCGAACTGCTGTTCGGCGAGACCGACGAATCGAGCCCGTTCGTGCCGGTCGAGCAGATGATGCCTTTCATCCCGTTCATCCGCGTGCGCAACGTCGACGAGGCGATCGCCAAGGCGAAGTTTTACGAGCACGGTTTCCGCCACACGGCGATGATTCATTCGACGAACGTGCGGAACATGACCAAGATGGGCCGGGCGATGGACACTACGCTGTTCGTCAAGAACGGCCCCTGCATGGCTTCGCTCGGCCTTGGCGGCGAGGGCTATTTATCGTTCTCCATCGCCACCCCCACCGGCGAGGGCGTCACGACGCCGCTGACGTTCACTCGCGAACGGCGCTGCTCGATGATCGACGAACTGCGAATTTTGGGGAAGTAATCATGCAAATCGGTTCCGTCGTCGGCATCGCCACCTCGACCGTCAAACATCCTTCGCTGGAAGGTTGGAAGCTGCTGGTCGTGCAGTTGTTGGCGGCCGATGGCAAGTCGCCGGATGGCGAGCCGGTGCTGGCCGTCGATCGGCTGGGCGCCGGCCGCGGAGAAAAGGTGATTTTGACGAGCGACGGACGCGGCACGCGAGAGTTGTTGAAGAGCGAGACGACGCCCGTGCGCTGGAGCGTGATGGGAATTCCCGACTGATGCGAATTGGAAAAGTGATCGGCACGGTGACCTTGAACCGCTCGCACCCGAGCTTGCTGGGGGCGACGTACAAGCTGGCCGCGCCGATGACGCTCGACGAGTTGGCGGAAAACGGCGAGCCGGCGGCCGAGGCGTTGGTCGTTTTCGACGAACTCGGCGCCGGTCTCGGCAGTTTGATCGCCATCAGCGAAGGGGGCGAAGCGGCCCAGCCGTTCCACCCAAACCCAAAACCCATAGACGCCTACAACGCGGCGATCCTCGACAAAGTCGATGTGACGAGAACATAGACAAAAGAAACCACGGATAGCACGGATGACACGGATTTTCGAATTTTAGTATCCGTGAAATCCGTGGTCGCTTCAACGTACTAACAGATTTGCAATACGACCTCCGGCGGAAATCGACCTCGAACATGACTCCCAATCTGCATAAGCTCAAAGAAGAAATCTGCGATATCGGCCGGCGAATCTACAACAAAGGCTTCGCCGCCGGAAACGACGGCAATATCAGCTACCGGCTGAGCGAGAACGAGGTGCTCTGCACGCCGACGTTCATCTCGAAGGGCTTCATGAAGCCCGACGATTTGTGCATCGTCGATATGGAGGGCAAGCAAATCTCCGGCCGACGCAAGCGGAGCAGCGAGATTCTGCTGCACCTGACGATCATGAAATCGCGGCCCGACGTGAAAAGCGTCGTGCATTGCCACCCGCCGCACGCCACGGCCTTCGCCGTGGCCCGCGAGCCGATCCCTCAGTGCGTGCTGCCCGAGGTCGAAGTGTTTCTCGGCGACGTGCCGATCACCAAGTACGAAACGCCGGGCGGACAGGCTTTCGCCGATACGGTGCTGCCGTTCGTGGCAAAGACGAACGTGATCATCCTGGCCAACCACGGCACGGTCAGCTACAGCGACACGGTGGAAAAAGCCTACTGGTGGACCGAAATACTCGACGCCTACTGCCGCATTTTGCTGTTGGCCAAGGATTTGGGCCGGGTCAATTACTTCGACGAGAAGCAGACCCGCGAGCTGTTGGACTTCAAAACGCGGCTCGGTTTCGCCGACGCGCGATTGCAGCCCGGCATGGAGAATTGCGACATCTGCGCCAACGACGTGTTCCGCGAGAGTTGGAAACCGCACGGCATCGAGCAAAAGGCTTTCGAGCCGCCGCCGCCAATGGTCCGCAAGCCGGCCGACGCCGGTTCGCCGGCGAACGGCTCCGGGACCACGGCAGACCAGGAAGCATTGATCCAAGCCATCACCGAGCGCGTGATGGCGGCGCTGAACAAATAGTAACAGTATTTGGAACGGAATTTAGCCACGGATGAAACACGGATCGAATACGGATGAGATAGGAGCTAGCCGATAGCGGCCGGGCGCTCAATGTCCTGATTCTCTTATCCGTGTTCAATCCGTGTTTCATCCGTGGCTTCAAACGAAAACAATCCGCCTATAGAAGGCATCGAACTCGAATCGCGGGAAGAATTCCATGAAAGTCAGCATCGTCGGCGGGGCGGGACTGGTCGGCTCGTGCGCGGCCTTCGCTCTGCAAATGGGCCGCATTGTCCGCGAGATTGCCTTGCTCGACGTCAACGCCGAAGCCGTCTCGGGCCAGGCTCTCGATTTGCTGCACGGCGCCTCGGCCACGGCCGATCAGGTCATCGCCTCGGGCGGCTACGAACACATCCCGTCGAGCGACCTGATCTGCATTACGGCCGGCCTGCGCCGCAAGCCCGACGAGAGTCGCTTGGATCTGATCAATCGCAACGTCGATCTGTTCGTCGGCATCCTGAGTGAGATCAGCCGCGTCGGCTACAAGAAGGACGCGCTGGTGCTGGTCGTCTCCAATCCGGTCGACGTCCTGACGTACCTGGCGGCCCAGCGGCTCGATTTGCTCAAGTCGCAGGTGCTGGGCCTCGGCACGCAACTCGACACGATCCGCTTCCGCAGCCTGATCGCCGAAAAGCTCTCGGCGCCGCCGACGCAGGTCGCCGCTTTGATTCTGGGCGAGCATGGCGACAGCATGGTGCCGATCTGGTCGAGCGCCACGATCGGCGGACTGCCGCTCGACAAGTTTCCTGGCTGGAACCCAAACCTGGCCAATGAGTTGTTCACGCGCACCAAAGGCTCGGGAGCCGAGGTGATCAAGAAAAAAGGGGGCGCGGGGTTCGCCGTCGGGATCGCGATCCAGGAAGTGATCGAATCGGCGGCCCTCGATCGCCGGCGGCTGCTGCCGGTGTCGAGCGTGCAGAGCGGCTGTTATGGCATTCGCGACGTGGCGCTATCGGTTCCGACGGTGGTCGGACGCAAGGGGGTCGTCGCGACGCACGAGATCGAACTCTGGCCCAAGGAAGTGCAGGCCTTGCGCAAGAGCGGGCAGGTATTGCGGCAGACGATCGACACGGTGCTGGCGCGGCTGGGCGGACAATAACCAGAATTCGACATGCAAAAATCACTCGATCGCAAACTGGCCGCGATTCACGCGGATCCGTCGGGCGCGAAGGACTTCATCATCGCCGATGCGAAAGACGCCGATATGGCCTTCGGCATCGGCGCCCCAGGCAAATCGCCGGAGATGCACGCGGGCGAAGTCCGCATGCGCACGCTCGCCGAGTATCGCGAGCAGATTCGCGAGATCGTGCGGCAAGGCGTCGTCGATATCATGCTGATGTCGGCCAGCACCAACGACGCGCTGGCGATCCAAGAGCGTCTGTTCGAGAACAGCCACGTCACTCCGGCGGCCCGGGCCAACGATACCAGCGACATCTTCGTCGTTCGCGGCGGACGCTATTTGGAAGAGCCTTCGCGGCCGTTCCGCACCGCGTCGCTCGACCATATTCAATGCGGACACCTCGATTGCGAGCCGGCCGAGCGAACGCGCGGCGCGAATCTCGGATTGTACAGCATCACGTTCAACAACCGGCTCGACGAAGACTTGCGAGCGATCGAAGAGTATCGCAAGTTCCGCATCGAGGCCGAAGCCAAGGGCTTTCGACACTTCCTGGAAGTGTTCGACCCGAACGCCCCCCTCGGTCTTGAAGGCGATCAGACGGCCAAATTCATCAACGATTCGATCGCACGCACCTTGGCCGGCGTGGCCCAGGCGGGCCGGCCAGTCTTTCTGAAGGTCGTCTATCACGGTCCCAAGGCGATGGAAGAATTGGTCGGCTACGATCCGCACCTGGTGGTCGGCATTCTGGGCGGCGGAGCGGGCACGACCTACGACGCCTTCAAATTGATCGCCGAGGCGCAGAAGTACGGCGCCCGCGTGGCCCTGTTCGGGCGCAAGATCAACAACGCCGAATGTCAGTTGGCGTTCGTGCAGTTTCTGCGGCTGATTGTCGACGGCGCAATCACGCCCGAAGATGCCGTGCGGGCCTATCATGCGGTGCTCGAAAAACTGAACATCCCCCCGCAGCGCTCGCTGGCCGACGATCTGACGCTGCAAACGGGTGTGATGAGCTATGGCGGAAGGTCGACCGTGTCCGTGCCGGCTGTCGGCGTTTCGGCGATAACCCCGGCCGCTTCCGCCCACGATTGCGGCTGTGGAGGGCCGAGCAAGGCGGCTTGCGGTTGTCAAAAGGCGACTTCGCAATCTACGCCGGGGCCCGTCGCGCCGGACTTCAGCCGCATGACGCAGGCGGAAAAGCTGGCTTACAACAAGGCCCGCCGAGACCGGATTTTCGGGTAACTCGATTGCCTTGCGGGGCGATTGCTGCGACAATACGCGGGGAAGCTTCCGGAGTTCCGCACTAAGGGCCTGGAACCGCGTGCGCAGTTTCCAAGGTCGCGCCCTCTCTGTCAGGAGTTCACGATGTCCAGCACTTGCAAGGCAGCCTCTCTGACGTGGTGTGTCGTCTCTTTGCTAGTCATCGCGACCAGCGGATGCGGAGGCGGTGATTCTTCGGCGCCGCTCGCCAGCGCGGCTCCTCAAGCCAATTCCGCTCCGATGCCACCCGGACCAGCCGCAATGCCTGGGGGTGCTGCCACCCCGACCGGTGCAGCCGCGATGCCAAGCGGGACTGCGGCCATGCCTCCCGGTGCGCCTGTGGCAGATGCATCGGCTATGCCTGCCGCAGCTATGCCGGGGCCTGCCGCAGCTACCCCGGGAGCGCCCAACGCGGCGGGCGCGGGAGGCACACCCGCCGACTATCAAGAACAAATGAAACGCCAGATGGCGGCGGGAGCAGCCGGCCCCATGCCGCCCGGAGCGACTCAACCCGGCGTCTCGCCGGAGGAACAAATGAAACGCCAAATGGCCGCGGGCGCAGGCGGCCCCATGCCGCCCGGAACGACTCAACCCGGCGTCTCGCCGGAGGAACAAATGAAACGCCAGATGGCCGCGGGCGCAGGCGGCCCCATGCCGCCCGGAGCGACTCGACCCGGCGCGGCCCCTGGTCAACCCGGCGGCACTCCCGCCGACTACGAAGAACAAATGAAACGCCAGATGGCCGCGGGAGCAGCCGGCCCCATGCCGCCCGGAGCGACTCGACCCGGCGCGACCCCCGGTCAACCCGGCGGCACTCCCGCCGACTACGAAGAACAAATGAAACGCCAGATGG
>Ga0134126_10008415_pt1 | contig 12988 bp, 9 predicted proteins | sample KB31752_FD_96881 | JGI IMG/M metagenome (GOLD analysis project Ga0134126, IMG submission 96881) | Terrestrial soil microbial communities with excess Nitrogen fertilizer from Kellogg Biological Station, Michigan, USA - KB3-175-2 | ecosystem: Environmental > Terrestrial > Soil > Unclassified ...
ATGCCCATCAGAGAGTAAAGCAATCAGCAATAAATCAATCATCTTATCCTGGCCTACAATTACTTTACCTATTTCGTTTCTGATATTGATAACCGCGTTGTTCAGTGTACTGATATCAATCCGTTGCTCATACAAATTTTCTTCCATCGGTTTTTATTTTTTTAAAATTGTCAATCTTTTCATTGAGTGCCAGTAATTCTTCATCCGTTACATTTTCCTGTAACTGAATATTTTTTATTAATTCAAATAATTCTTTTGTTTCGCTATATGTGATACCGCTTTTACCCGAAAGGGAATTCATGAAATCCTCATTGATCACTGAAGTATTGATAAAATAATTTTTGCGCAAATATTCATAAAAATAAGTGATCATTTTTTCAGAAATATTTTTGTTATTCTTTTGCTGAAAATAGAGTCTGCCCACCGTTTCAGTAAAAGCCAGCGTGGTATTGCTGTTAGGCTTGATAATCTCCATAGCGCTTCGCTTTCTTTTCGCGTTAAAAACCACGAACAATAAAATTCCTGTTAATGCGATATAAAAAGCCCATAACAATGGAGGGTTTTGTTTAATGACATTTAAGGAAGAAAAATTATCGTCGGCATTGTCATTATCCGCATTGTTTCTGTTGGCACCGGAGGGATGATTTTTATAATATTCGTCCCAATAAACATATTGAGGATCGAACCTTAGATAGGAAGTTACATATTCAAAGAAGTGATAGTTTTCATCAGTCAATAAAAAATAGTTACTGAAAACCCTTGGCGCTACGTGAAGATAAAGCCTTCCCTTGCCGGCAAAAAGAACTAAATAATTGGGAAGGTTTTTTTCATTTACTCCCAGGACACTTGCGTAGGTGGTGTCGTAGCTGCTGAAATAATTTAGAAAAGGAAAATAATAATATCCATATTTCGAAGTTTTAAAATTATCCCCATAATACATGCTCACATGTGTGTCCTGCATGTTCCCATTTACTTCATTTATAATTTCACTTTTTCTGTCCAGCGTACAATACACTGCATCTAATAGTTTGCTGTCAATATAGTCCGCGGAAATAAAAAGATCATTTCCTGCTTTCACATATTCTATCATCGCGTTTACTTCGTCAACGGAAAGAAGAAGGTTTTTCGTCACAAGAAAATAGAGCGAATATTTCTCTGAATTATTTTTTATGACAGGCCAGGTCTCGTCAAATGGCTTATCTGCAATATTGATCCAATAATCGGGGAATTCTGATTTAAAACCTTCGTATGCGATGAAAGAACCAAAAGGCAATTTGTCTGTTTTACGATAACTTTCCCTAAGTGACGGAATCCGTTTTTTATTTTGAAGATTACAACCATATAGCATCGTAAAAAACAAGATGCCCAACAAACCATATTTTAAATATCGCCTCAATTTTATGTTATACTTTTTTATTAAATAATTGATATTGCTCTTTTAAATGCTGGTACGCGTTTGCTCCAATCAGAATTTTACCATACCAGGCATATTCATAGCTTCGGGTAAGCGATTCGAATTCAGTGTAATAATGATTTGATTTCATTTCAAGCAAATATTCATGATTGGTTTTATCCGGCGAGAAATGGATCAATTCCCTGTCAGAAAGAAGCTTTAATGTTTTTAAAAATAAATACCGCGTGGCGAGATTGAAATTGGAAGCATGTTCGGCATCTGTTATGAGGCTGTCGTATTTGGATATTTCAACCAGTTCCAACGGTGCATCTTCTGACTCATCGGCGTTCAATTCAGTTTTCTTTTTCGAAAAAATCCCGTTTTTAAATAACACTTTATAAGATACAAAGCCTATAAAAAAAAGTGCCATCAACCAAAATAGTATTTTAAAAGGCAAACTGTTTAAAATACGGTTCATGTAGGAATTGTCTTCCCGTGGATGATGAAGCCTTGTTATCCTGCCGGTTTTATCGTCAAAACTTACGGTATCTGATTTGATATCTTTCTGACTTCTTAAAAGGCTGTCCATATAGTGGATATAAGAAAACTCCCTGCTGTGTTTCCACTTTGTGATTTTGTCGCTATCGCTAAAAGAGATCTTGTCTAAAGTCGCATCGTCCATCCTTGTTAACGAATCCATCCCCCGGTAAGAATGTGTATCACTTTTGTCTGAGCTATCTGCAGAATGATTCGTTTGTGCATAACAGTTACTATCAGCATTTAATAGTAAAAACAACGAAGCAATAACCATTATTGTTATGGAAACAGATCTACTTTTCATAAATGACGCCATCCTTTAATAATTTTCCATCTTTTAATTCAAATCCTGAACGGGATAACCGTATCGGATATAAAACAAAATACCACAGTACCAGGTAAAATGAACCAACCAGTATCATAATACTAAAGGGAACCGGCAAGCCTATGTCAACAGAATTTCTCTGAAAAGTGTTGCTCATTAAATGAGTAACATAACTTTCAAAAAAAGCGGCTATAATAAAAAAAGGAATAAGGCTGATACATATTTTCATAGCGTCTTTTGCAGCGCGCAAAAAAGATTGCTTTCGCGTGAAAGTTCCCGGAAACAGCCAGCCGGTACCAAGAATAATGCCGGCACAGCTTGCGATTACAATTGAGGAAATTTCAATCGTTCCGTGAATCCATATTACCAACACTGATTGCCAACCCAGGCCCTGGGAAAAAAATATATATTGAAAACAACCCAGCATTACGCCGTTTGTCCACATAAATAATACCGTTCCGATGCCAAACAAAACGCCAAATATCACGGTTCTAAATGCGACACTTATATTGTTGAAAGCGATGCGTACAAACATTGAAAACGGGTTATCATCTTTGTAAACACCAAACGGATCACCTTTTTGAATAGACGAAATGGTTTGATCATAGTAACCAGGCTGCACCTTGTGATTGAAAAATTGGCGTGCATAGTCAGGGTCATTCGTGGAAGAAATAACGCCAACTGAAACAAAGGCAACAAAAAGTAAAAAAGAAAAGAGAAATACTTTGTGATACTTTTTGAACAATAATGGCAATTCGTATTTCCAGAAAAGAATAATCCGGGAGAAATCTTGTTTTTTATTCTGATAGATGCTTTGATAAATCGTACCTGCTATTCCATTAATCCAACGCGTAACTTTACTTTTTGGATAAAATGTTTTCGCATAAGATAGATCATCCAATAAAGTAATAAAACGATCGGCCATTTCATCGGGATCTTTTGTTTCCTCATGTTGAAAGCGATTCCACTTTTCTACATTTTTTTTTATAAATCTGGCTTCACGCATACTATTCTGTTGGGGCTTTTTCTTTCTATTTTAAGAACCATTTATCTTTTTCCGACTGGTGATCCATTAACCCGGGGCGCGGGCAACAACCACCTGCATCTTGCCGTTTTAAAACGGGTTCCTTCAAAAGAGAAACAAATTAAGGATTTAAAAAAATAAAATGCCCATTTTTATTTTAAAATAATAAATTGCCTTTATGCCGCTGATACAAATAGAAACTCCATTTAATATTGACCTGGAATTTGAAATTGCTGAAACGCATAAGAGGCTTTTTGCATACATGATTGATTTCACTATTCTTCTCCTGTTTTTTATGAGCATGAAATATTTTTATTATGGCGGATTCAATCTGAAAGACACCGAAAAACTTCAAAGTCATGTGGGACTTGACATTCTAACGATTTCTATTCCCATGCTATTGTATTCCCTTGTGTGCGAAGTTTTTATGAACGGGCAAACATTTGGAAAAAAATTATTAAATATCAGGGTTATCAGCCTTGATGGTGGCGAGCCGGGGCTAAGTCAATATATGATAAGATGGATATTTAAGGTTTTTGAATGGCCTTTCTTTTTTGGCTATACTTATTTCAGCCTGCAAAGTATTTCCGGATATATTATTACTACCGGCTTTTTGGGGCTGGTTGTCTTAATAATCATTGCTATAAGCAAAAAAAATCAACGCCTCGGCGATATTGCCGCTAATACTGTGTTAGTAAATACGAAATCAGCTTTTTCGGTAGATGATACCATTTTTATGGATATTAGTGAAAAAGATTATTCTGTACGTTTCCCGGAAGTGCTCAGGCTCTCAGACCGCGATATTAATACCATTAAAAATGTATTAGACCTTTATCACAAAGAGAACAATACACAAACCTGCGACCGCGTGGCCTCCAAGGTGCAACAAGTTTTGCACATACAGTCTGATATGTACTCTATCAATTTCCTCGAGACTTTGTTGGCTGATTATAATTACCTGGCTACAAAATAAAATTACGCTCCAATCTGACGGTCTGCGCCTGGTGATTATTTAACTCGAAATCCTTGTCAAAACGGATACCGCCAGGCAAGGACTATTATGCGTTCATTGCCAATCCCAACATGGATAGGATAAATACCAACACATAAATTGATAGCATGATGATGGTAAAAATGCCGTAGAATTTTAATAGTGATTTTAAATTTAGCAGCGACTCTTCAAAATTCTCCTGGTTCGCCGAGCTTAAAGCGATCTTCATTTTCGCTGAAAATTTATTAAGGTAAAGGCTCGGGAAAAAGAGCACGACTGCAAAGCAGAGATAAAACAGGGTAATAACAACCGATGCACCTGTCGCCATTCCGGCTGGTAAACTTTGATACGCTTCCATCCTGGAATACAGCCTGGGCGCGAAAAAAGAAGCGATGGCCAATAAGCCGCAGAATATGAACCCAACCACGGAAAGAAATTTCCCCCATTTGGCAGCTTCGCTTAAAAAACTTTGGGAGGTAGAAGATACCTGCAAATCGTTGTTTAAAAGATCTAAATGCTCCATAACATTTTTTTTGATAAAGATTGGAATTCTAAAATTAAAATGCAAACTTTTTATTTACGCTGGCCTAAGATGGATAAAAATTTATTCCACAGCAGACGAACCAATAGCGCATAATTTCGTTTTAAAGAAATCGGGCCACAATCACTTTGGAAATCTTTTAGTGGATGATAAGTATATTTACATTGATTATATCTCCTAACATTCATACCCCCATAAAAAAGTATCTATGAGAATTACTATATACAGTTGTTTTCTTTGCATTATTTTATTTTCTAAAGAAACAAATGCCCAACATCTCAAACCGGGATTTGATAAATCCGAATTTATAGAAATGTTGAAAATTGGCGCCAGAACCACTGCCGACAGCGCTTACTATAATTCGTTTCCGTCTCCTGCGCATTATAAAATGATTTATCAATCTCCACAAGTCGGACTCGACAATCTATGGCAATTGTGGATGAATGACGATTCTGTGGCAGTAATCAGTATAAGAGGAACGACTAATACACCTGTGAGTTTTCTTGCTAATTTATACGCCGCGATGGTTGCAGCAAAGGGAACGTTACAATTGGAAAAAGACTTCACTTTCGATTATGATTTGTCCAATGACCCAAAAGCCGCTGTCCACGTTGGTTTCCTGGTTTCTACTGCTTATTTATCCAGAGATATTTTACCAAAAATAGATTCCCTTTATAAAACGGGCATCAAAGATTTTATCATTGCCGGCCACAGCCAGGGCGGCGCCATCACCTATTTGCTTACCTCTTACTTCGAAAGTCTGAAAGATGAAAATAAACTACCGCGCGATATAAGATTTAAAACCTGCACCAGCGCTTCGCCAAAGCCCGGCAACTTATTTTATGCATACCAGTATGAAAACCTTACCCGTGGCGGGTGGGCTTATAACGTAGTAAATGCCGCAGATTGGGTGCCGGAAGTGCCGATGTCAATACAAACCCTGGATGATTTTAATAACGTGAATCCATTTCGTAATGCAAAAGAGCTCATAAAAAAACAAAAATTCCCTGCTAATCTCGTGCTTCGACACGCGTATAACAGGCTCAGCAAACCAGCAAAACGGGCGCAGAAAAACTATGAAAAATATCTGGGTAAAATGATGTCGAAATATATAAAAAAGAAATTACCGGATTTTAAACCTCCTGTATATTTTAAAAGCAATGATTATGTGAGAACCGGGAACACGATTGTATTATACCCGGATAGCGCCTACTACAAAGCATTTCCACAGGATGTAAATAAAATTTGGAACAATCATACCCAAAAGCCCTATTTATTTTTAGCAGAAAGGATGCCTGCAAACTGACGCAATTGGCGGCATTTTAATTGCAATACCAGGGGCCTGATTTTTAGCCTGACCCGTAAATTGGCGTTATTTAGAAATATGCCAGCGTAAATCCACCTATTACAAAGAGTTCTGTTTTTTCGCACAATTTTTGTTGCGTCTCATCCATAATCAACATTAGCTTTACCTAAAGTTATAAATTGTATCTATAACCGTATAAATTTTATAGATGAAGGGAATTGAAAGATTATGGTAAATTAGATCCCTCAAATAATTATAAATTTTATCAACAATGAAAGAAAATACAAAAGATCCGGTATGGGACGTGAACAATAGCGAAGCCAGGTGTCCGTTCGTTGGCGGAGCAATCAACCATAGCGCCGGGGGTGGACCGTCAAACCACGAATGGTGGCCAAACCTTTTAAACCTTGATATCCTGCGTCAACACGCCGGTTTTTCCAAACCCGTCGGGGAAAATTTTAATTACGCCGAAGAATTTAAAAAACTCGATCTGGATGCCGTCAAGAAAGATCTTTATGAACTGATGACGGATTCCCAGGATTGGTGGCCGGCGGATTACGGCCATTATGGTGGACTTTTTATCAGGATGGCATGGCATAGCGCAGGCACCTATCGTATCAGTGACGGCCGCGGTGGCGCGGAATCGGGCTCACAGCGTTTTGCACCACTTAACAGCTGGCCGGACAACGCCAATCTTGACAAGGCCCGTTTGCTGCTCTGGCCAATTAAACAAAAATATGGAAAGCAAATATCCTGGGCAGATCTGATGATACTTGCCGGTAACTGTGCACTGGAATCCATGGGTTTCAAAACATTTGGTTATGCCGGCGGACGCGTAGATGTGTGGGAAGGTGAGAAAGATATTTATTGGGGTTCAGAAGGTAAATGGCTGGGGAATAAAGAGCGATACTCCGGCAATCATGAACTCGAAAATCCTCTTGCCGCATCTCATATGGGCCTGATATACGTAAACCCTGAAGGACCGAACGGACAACCCGATCCGCTGGGAGCGGCCATCGATACCCGCGAAACATTTGGACGCATGGCGATGAATGATTATGAAACAGTAGCATTAATTGCCGGTGGACACACTTTTGGTAAAACACATGGGGCGGCTGTTCCGGGCGAATATGTCGGCATGGAACCTGCAGGGGCGGCCATTGAGGAGCAAGGCCTTGGTTGGAAAAACACCTTTGGCACAGGTAGCGGTGCCGACACCATTACGAGCGGTCTCGAAGGTGCCTGGACCAAAACCCCCACTAAATGGGACAACAACTTTTTTGAAACATTGTTTGGTTACGAGTGGGAGGTTTCGAAGAGTCCTGCGGGCGCCTTTCAGTGGAAACCAAAAGACAATGCCGGTGCGGACTCCGTGCCGGATGCGCACGATCCTTCGAAGCGCCACGCACCGTTTATGCTTACGACTGATATCGCTTTGAGAATGGATCCCATTTATGAGCCCATCTCAAGGCATTTCTACGAAAATCCGGATGAATTTGCAGAAGCGTTTGCCCGCGCATGGTTTAAGTTGACACATCGCGACTTGGGCCCCATTTCACGATATCTCGGCCCTGAAGTGCCAAAGGAAGAACTCATCTGGCAAGACCCTATTCCGGCAGTGACTCACGAATTAATTGATGAAAAAGACATTGCTGATCTGAAAGCGAAAATATTGGATTCAGGACTGTCCGTTTCTCAATTAGTTTCAACTGCATGGGCGTCTGCATCCACCTTCCGTGGTTCTGACAAACGTGGTGGAGCAAACGGTGCACGTATTCGCCTGGCACCACAAAAGAATTGGGAAGTGAACAATCCTCCTCAACTGGCAAAAGTTTTATCTGTTTTGGAAGGCATCCAAAAAGATTTTAACGATGCCCATTCCGGAGGCAAGCAGGTGTCATTAGCCGACCTGATAGTTTTAGCAGGATCTGCGGGTGTTGAGAAAGCTGCAAAAAATGCCGGCCACGCGATAACAGTGCCGTTCACACCGGGGCGTGCTGATGCATCACAAGAACAAACTGACGTGGCATCTTTTGACGTTCTGGAACCTGGAGCTGATGGTTTCCGCAATTATTTGAAAACCCTTCACAAAGCATCGCCGGAGGAAATGCTGGTGGACCGCGCGCAATTGCTGACATTGACTCCTCCACAGTTGACTGTTCTTATTGGTGGCCTGCGTGTATTGAACACAAACTTTTATGGTTCTAAACACGGTGTGTTTACAAAACGCCCGGAAACATTAACTAACGACTTCTTCGTAAACCTGCTTGATTTAGGCACTAAATGGAAGCCGGTTGCAGGGTCTAAAAATGAGTTTGAAGGCCGCGATCGCAAGACCAATGAATTAAAATGGACCGCAACACGCGTTGATCTTATTTTTGGATCAAACTCAGAATTACGCGCGCTGGCTGAATTTTACGGATGTGCAGACGCAGAAGAAAAATTTGTAAACGACTTCGTAGCCGCCTGGACTAAAGTGATGAATCTTGACCGTTTCGATCTCGCGTGAATCTCACAAGATTAAAACTTAATATTTAAAAATTGAAAATGGCCCGGAAACGGGCCATTCTTTTTTATTTTCCACAAATTCAACTCCAAGTCTAATTGGCAGTTTTGCAGTAAAAGGACTTTTATTGACTATTTCTATTTACCAGGTAATTTCTTCATGAGAATCTTATCACAGCTACCATCAATAAGCCCTGGCAAACAAAACCCTTTCACTACTTGGTTTCCCGGTTAAAATATCTTTGCCTTCTTCTTTAGGATTATCCAAAGGAATACATCGAATGGTCGCTTTGGAAAGTTCTTTAATTTTTTCTTCTGTCTCTGCTGTGCCATCCCAGTGTGCTGAAATGAAGCCGCCTTTTTCATCCAATAATTTTACAAACTCATCCCAGGTATCTGCTTTAGTAATATGAGTATCGCGGTAACCCTTTGCTTTTTGATAAATACTTTTCTGAATATCATCCAATAAAACTTTAATCGTATTGGCAAGCCCATCCAGCGAAACGGATTCTTTTACTTTAGTATCTCTCCTTGCTACTTCAGCCACATTGTTTTGCAAGTCTCTCGCTCCTATCGCAATTCTTACCGGTACGCCTTTCAATTCGTATTCTGCAAATTTCCATCCTGGTCGCTGGCTCTCATCATCATCATATTTTACGGAAATCCCTAACGCTTTAAAATCTTGTATCACCGGGTTTATCTTTTCATCAATCATTTTCTTTTGATCCGCTCCTTTAAAAATCGGAACAATAACCACCTGTATAGGCGCTATTTTGGGAGGAAGGATTAAACCGTCATCATCACTGTGCGCCATTACCAGCGCGCCAATGAGTCTTGTGCTTACACCCCAGCTCGTGGCCCACACATAATCCAGCTTATTTTCTTTGTCGCTAAATTTTACATCAAATGCTTTGGCAAAATTTTGCCCGAGAAAATGAGAAGTTCCGGATTGCAACGCTTTGCCATCCTGCATCAAAGCCTCGATGCAGTAGGTATCTACCGCGCCGGCAAATCGTTCATTAATACTTTTTACGCCCTTTACTACCGGCATCGCCATCCATTCTTCTGCAAACTCACTATAAACATTTAGCATCTGCATTGTTTCGTCTATGGCTTCCTGTGATGTGGCGTGTGCCGTGTGTCCTTCCTGCCATAGAAATTCCGTAGTGCGCAGAAATAAACGCGTTCGCATTTCCCACCTTACTACATTGGCCCATTGGTTTACCAGCAAAGGCAAATCGCGATAAGATTGAATCCAGGTTTTATAAGTATTCCAGATAATCGTTTCAGAAGTCGGCCGCACGATCAGTTCTTCTTCCAGTTTCGCTTCGGGATCTACAATAATTCCACCTCCGTTGGGATCATTCTTCAGACGGTAATGGGTAACCACGGCACATTCTTTTGCAAACCCGTCCACATGAGCCGCTTCTTTACTCAGAAAACTTTTAGGAATAAAAAGTGGAAAGTAAGCATTCTGATGACCGGTTTGTTTAAACATTTTGTCTAATTGATCGCGCATATTTTCCCATAATGCAAAACCGTATGGCTTAATGACCATGCAGCCACGAACGGCGCTATAATCGGCGAGCCCCGCTTTTATCACCAAATCATTATACCATTGAGAATAGTCCTGTTCTCTGCTTGTAATTTCTTTACTCATTGTTTTTTATCTGTTTTATTTTCTTAAGTCTGCTTTATAAAAATCCTTATTAGCAAGGAAGCATCCATCAAAAAATTTTTGGTTAAAACCCATCTATTTTGCAAATGGAACCCGCTTTTCGGGCGGCAAGTTAATCTGATTTTTGTAAATCGCAACCCTCATTTTTATTCATGCTTTTGACAAAACTTTTGGAAAGTCCAACTTGCATGCGTGCCTTTTGGAAAGTTTCTTTGGGACATTCAAATAAATAAAACAGCTATCCAACTTTGCAAAAGTTTTTCATAAAAAAAAGTCTATTTATTTCCTGTCCGAAACCCGCCCGGATGGCCGGTCGGACGGGGGCACAGTCAGGGGGGCATCCAATATAAAACTTTCTAAAAGTCAGAATTCTTTTTTTAACTCGAACTTGTTATGATTTGGAATATGGGCAACAAACATTTTCTTACTTTTATTGAGTCCGAAACTTTTCGATAATTATCAATCAGGTTGGGCATATAAAAAAATTGCTTTATCCGGACAGCACGTATATCAAGGTTATTAATGGCATTATTATAAATTCTGCTGCATTTTTTTAAAATTCTTTCAGCAGTTCGATAAGATGCATTCTATAAATAAAATTGCTCTTTATTGTAAAATAATTTTCCGCTTTGCATTAATTTAACAACCGCTCATAAAAACAATCGTAATTAAGTAACAGATTATTCTTAAATTTACAGTACAATGACGGGAAACTAAGTTTTCATTATTAATCATTTTAAAAATCGCAATCATGAAAATAAAATATATACTACTCTTTGGTGCTATACTTGCTTTCAGCAGTTGCAGCACAGCCTATCGCTCCGCGCAAACCCCGGATGATGTTTATTATTCTGCGGCCCCTGTGCAAAGTGGTTATGCAAATTCTGAAAATGATTATGTAAGTCCTGAGAGTGACCAGGACCAAAACTCTTATGCATATCGTAACAGCGAAGAATCACAGATACGCGCCGGGATACAAGACCCCATTTATAGGAGTCCTATTTCATTAGATCTTGGATATGGATATGGCTATAATCCTTACGGAATTGGATCTTTTTATAATCCTTATTATTACGGTGGATATAACCCTTTAAGCTATATGAGCCTATATAATCCATATATGTCTTTGGGATATGGCGGCTTGTATAACCCATATAACAGTTTTTATAACCCTTATTATAATATTTATAATCCTTATTATGGTTATGGAGGCGGATCTTTTATCGGTTCTGGCCATTCATATTATCCCGGAACCGTTACAACCAACTCAGGGCCCAGAAAATTTAATCTAAACCCTTACACCAACAGAAGTTCAGGTGCAGTAGGGACGCGTGGCAATACTGGTGTAACGCCATATACTCCTTCGGCACCTATAAGGCGCACGACAGGAGTCGGAAATGTAATAAGAAGGGTATTTACTCCAAACAGAGATACTTATGTTACCCCAAATACCAACAGAACAAATAGGGTGAGAAGCGATAATTATAACAACGACAGGAATAACAACAATAATAATTATAACAGAGCTCCTGAAAGGACATTTAATAATACGCCGCAGGTGAACAATACTCCTGCGCCAAGTACTCCATCTTCCTCAGGTGGCGGCGGCGGCGGCAGTGCTCCTGTAAGGAGTTTCGGAAGATAAAAATATTAAAGGGATGATTTTTTCATCCCTTTTTAAGAAGTTGCTTAAAAGATCATTCATTAAATTGAATTAATAAATCCGTACGATGAAGTCAAGATACCTGATATTGTTTTTTTTAATTGCTGCAAATTATTCTTATGCCCAGGAGCCCGCTGACGCATTAAGATATTCTTTTTTAACCCATGATGGCGGAACTGCGCGTAACCAGGCAATCGGCGGCGCCGGCGGTGCCTTGGGTGGCGAATTTACTTCTCTGTTTATCAATCCGGCGGGATTGGGATTTTATAAAACAGGAGATTTTGCATTTACGCCGTCCTTTTCTCTTCAAAATTCCAAATCAAATTATTTGGGAAATCCTGGAAAAGCAACGAATAGCAGTTTCAGCATTGGTACATCCGGGTTTATCCTTGCATCGCCGTCGGCACAAGGGAAAAGCGTAAAAAGCGTTTCCGTAGGTTTTGGCATCAATAGGGCGGCTGATTTTAATAATCATATTTTTTATAGTGGACGAAATAATAATTCCTCTTATTCGGAGCAATATCTTGAACAGTTGGCGGATGATAAGGTGTCAGATCCAAACGTTGCAGCCAATAATTATCCTGCCGGCAGCAGCCTTGCCTTTAATACTTATTTAATTGATACGGTTCAAAACGCTGATGGTACAGTCGGTGGATACAGAACCCAGGCAAATCCGTCGACCGGGCTTATGCAGCAGAATATGATTAATACGCGCGGCGGAATTACGGATGCTGCTATTGGAGTTGGCATAAATCTCAAAGACAAATGGTATTTTGGGGGCACACTCTCCTTCCCTTTCCTGTCATATCACCGCGATACTTATTACAAAGAGTCTGACGCTTCCAATAATCCCAACAATAATTTCAATTATTTTGAAGCCAACGAAACTTTGGATACAAGGGGGGTCGGTGTCAATGGAAAATTTGGTGTAATTTTTAAACCAGTGGAAGATATAAGGCTTGGGCTTACCTACCACACTCCTACTTCCTACCAGCTAACAGATAGTTACAATAACGAAATAATTA
>Ga0134126_10008416_pt1 | contig 12985 bp, 4 predicted proteins | sample KB31752_FD_96881 | JGI IMG/M metagenome (GOLD analysis project Ga0134126, IMG submission 96881) | Terrestrial soil microbial communities with excess Nitrogen fertilizer from Kellogg Biological Station, Michigan, USA - KB3-175-2 | ecosystem: Environmental > Terrestrial > Soil > Unclassified ...
CTTGCCGGAGCCCTGTATATCCCTTTTTTGATCCTGGCCATCATGGTATCCTTGATCTGCAGCGGCGTGAATTTTCCTGATGCCCTCATGGCAGCCGGGTCACGGTAAAGCGGAAAAAGCTTCCTTGCTCCTTCGGCATCAAAGGATATCGGCGCAAAAACGTCCGGTCTGAACTCACACCATTCCCAATTCGTTCTTGCGATGAAGCAGACAAAGCCATTCGAGCCCTTTTGAGCAATATAATAGCCCTTGGCTGGATCGAGCAGATACACAGTAGCCCCAGCGCGCAGATGCGACGGCAGGGCGCTTAATGCGAGCGCTGTCTCGAGGTTCGGCGGCATCTTTTCCAGTTGCCAGTTTCCCTGAGCCTGGCTCTTTTTCGGTACCAGCAGACAGCAAATGCAGACCAGCCCAAGGACCGGTAACAGGTGGGCATTGTGCTTTGTCCAACGCATGAGTTGAGTCATAAAAAGTCTCCTTTTTACCTTAAAGACGTGGCTATTCCAAAAAACCGGACAGGTGAGATGACTTTTTTCCAAAAAAGCGGAAAAAACGCATTGTCGCATCTAGTCCGCCTTGGGAGGCCCAAGCATACTGAACATGCAAAAAAGCCAAAAAAGAATAAAAAGATCTTCCTCATGGTTTAAAATCTTTGATGATCCCCATTTCATTGAGCCAGGCTTCGCACAAATTTGTCCAAAGCTGTGTCGAACCGGGGTTATTCCGCAATGCGATGCTGTGCGCCCCCTGCGGGAACACATGAAAACTTACCGGGATATGGTGCTTCAATAAGGATTCATAAAATAACAGGCTATTCATCGGATCGACCGTCTTGTCGTTGATCGCATCGACGATAAAACAAGGTGGGGTGCTACCCTCGACCTGCAGTTGCAGCGAGAACTTGCGCTTCAGCTCATCCGAAGCATCCGGCCCCAATAAATTCCTGACGCTGCCGGCATGCGCATAAGCCGTGCTCATATCGATCACCGGCGAAACTAATACAGCAAAATCAGGCCGAAAAGCAAACCGGTCCAGACTATCCCCCACCCCCGATACATCCTCGCCGATCACCGCGGCCGAAGCAGCCAGATGGCCACCGGAGGACGAACCCATGATACCCACTTTACCCGGATCGATCCCCCATAACACCGCATGTGCCCGAATATACCGGATAGCCCGTTGCGCATCCATCAACGGCCCGACGTCGCGCCGAACAAGATCCGGCGAATTCGGCAACCGATAATTGAGCACAAAAGCATTCACGCCCATGGTATTGAACCATTTCGCCAGTTGTAGCCCGCTGATCACATAGGCAAGCCGCTCGTATCCGCCGCCGGGACAGATCACCACCGCGGCGTGCTGATTCTCCTGCGAACCGGGGAAAAAAGCATACATCCCCGGCACCATCACCCGATAGATGCGTTCATTAGCGATACTGTCCTTTAAAGGAAGATGTTTTGAATTGGGGATACGTCCCTCCGGCCATAAGGGGATAAAGTCCTGCGCATAACTCCGATCCGCGCAAGAAAAAACCGCGGAAAACAAAACAACAAGAATGATCCATTTCATTGACATCGTTTTAAGGAAGTTTTTCCACCCGAAACCAATCCACATCGGCATAGCCGGCATCATTACTGTGCTCACTCCCCGTGCAAAACAGCCCGACCTTTGCCCCGATCCATCGACCCGGCGCCGCGCTAAACGTCTCCCCGGCGTCCACAAAGGCCTGCCCGTCCAGGCTATAGCTGAACCTGCACACCGCACCGGCTCTTACCTGGACGCGTAAGTATACCGTTGAGTCGCTAAGCGCCGCGAGATCGTGCTCTTCCTCCGCCCCGCCACTTTCCGCATCCTTACACAACCCATAGCAGAGATGCAGCCCGTCTTTGGCCGATCGAATGAAGATATCTGCATAGCCCAACCCCATTACCGTTAAACCCGCCCGCTCGTTCTCCAGCTTCGGATTGCGGGTAAAGCTGAGCCTGGTCGTCACCACAAATTCATCGGCAGGAAACTTTTGCAACAATACATTCGGCACTTGCCACAGGTTTTTGGCCTCCGCCGGAGCCGGCAAAGCGTACAACCGCAGGCTGCCCATCGCTATATTCATATAATACCACCCCGCCTGAGTGTTAGCCATCCATTGCCACTGTAAACCCAATTCACGACCATTGAATTCATCGCCCTCGGCCGGATTCGAAACCGGATATGTCTTGCCGACGTTTGGTTTCCGAAAAGAGGCAACCGGCTCCCCGGTACCGTCGCCATCCTTGTCTTCGCCGATCACCGGCCAGCCATCCTTCCAGACCATGGGTTCCAGGTGCACCACCCGGCCATAAGGTCCTTTATCCTGAAAATGGAGGAACCAGTCCTCGCCCGTTACCGTACTCACCCACGCTCCCTGGTGCGGACCGTTGGTAGCACTGCTACCCTGCGCCATCACCACCTTCCGCTCATACGGCCCATAGATGTTCTTCGAACGCAATACGACCTGCCAACCGCCGCCCACCCCGCCCGCGGGCGCAAAGATGTAATAGTATCCCCGCCGTTTATAGAGCTTTGGTCCCTCGATGGTGGGATCGGCTGCGTGCCCGTCGTAAACGAGCACCCCGTCGTCCGTGACCTGTGTTCCCTCCTTGTTGAGCCTGTTGATGGCCAACACGCTCTTTATGCCCGCGCGGCTGCCCGCAAAGGCATGCACCAGATACATGGAGCCATCATCATCGATAAACGGACAGGGATCGATGATCCCCTTCCCCGGATAAACCAACACGGGAGGACTCCAGGGCCCCGAAGGCTTTGCAGCTTTCGTGAGATAGATGCCGTAATCGGGATCAGGATAATACAAAAAGAATTCGTTGTGATAATACCGGATCGCGGGCGCCCATACCCCATCGCCATGACGCGGCACGTCAAAATGGTCAAAGGGCGGTTGCCGCAGCAACGCATGGCCAATGATCTCCCAGTTCACCAGGTCTTTCGAATGCAAGATGGGCAATCCGGGGATATCTTCGAAACTGGAAGAGGTCAAATAAAAATCGCTGCCTACCCGCACCACGTCGGGGTCTGAATAGTCGGCATCGATCACCGGATTCTTATACCGCCCGTTACCCAGGTCCGGCGACCAAACCGCCGCGTCCTTCCCACTCGATGCCTCAGCCGAAGCGGCCGGGCTACCCGAAACCGCTGCAGCCCGCGGCCGCCAATGATCGACCCGACCCACAAAGGAAACAACACTATCCACGACCTGTGGGAACCACGGCTCATACAGACAGAAGGAATGCGGCGTATGGGGAAACTCTACGATCTCCGTCAACACATGATGCGCATCCATAATCGTTTTAAAATCCGTACGCCCCGCATGCATCCGCTCTACCGCGCTATTCAAAAAAAGAAACGGCGTCTTATTCGCCTCCGCATACGTCAACGGCGAGGCCTCATTCCAAAGATCGAGGCGTTCCGTTCGCGGATAACCGATCCACCACGCCGATGCGCCGATCTTGTCCGGATGTTGTGTTTCCCAGGCATCCGGGTGAACAAACGATAACGTTCCGTCAATATCGATCACCGCATTCACAGCACTCGATGCAGCCGGCACGCCCTCGGAGCCCTCGAATTTCCGCAGACCATTGGTGACGCCCATCAGCGCCGCCAGTTGACCGCCCGCCGAAAAGCCCAGCACACTAATGTGCGCCGGGTCTGTAGAAAAGCGGGTAGCATTCGCGTGAAGCCAGCGCACCGCCGCCTTGAGATCATACACCGCCGCGGGAAAGAACGCCTCGGTGGAAAGCCGGTATTCTACCGTAAAACAGGCAATCCCCCGGGCAGCCAGATGCTGCGCCAGGGGAATGTGCTGTGACCGGTCGCCAGAACGCCAGCCGCCGCCGTGCACGATCAAAATAGCAGGCGTACGCCCCGCCATTGCCGAAGGCAAAAAGGCGTCGAGATGCAATTCGCGCGAGCCGATCCTCGCATAGACCAGCCTTCGCTGCTCGGCGACACTGGCCACGGGCGAGTCCGGCACGAGCCGGATAAACGGAAACTTCTTTACATTTTGCGCATAGTCGGACCTGCTCGAATAGCTCGTGTCGCGGACACCGGTGCGCCATTCGGTGTGCTGTGCCATCGCGGCGCTAAGCGTCAAAAACAGGGAAAAGAAAGAGATTAGTTTATACATCAACACTCGTAATTTTGTTTCAGATGATCGTTGTGGGCCTGCTTTTCAGGTATTCCGTTGGCGAAACATTGAATTTTTCCCTGAAGCAGGTACTGAAATACTTGGCATCATTGAAACCTACGGCATAGGCGACGCTGGAAATATTGGTCTCACCCGCATCCAGGTATTGTTTGCTTCGTTTGAGCCGCATATCCCGGATAAACTCCACTACGGTGAGATTCGTTAGACTTTTGAACTTCTTATAAAAGGTGCTCCGGCCCATGTTCATCGATTCGGCCATCGAATCGATGCTGAAATCCACATCTCCCATCTCCTTCTCGACGATATCGATCACCCGTTTTAAAAAAACCTCGTCCTTCGATGTAACCTCGATCGCGCCAGGTTGACATTCGAAGGGGCGCGGACCTTTGGCGGCAAAAGATTCAAATAGCTTTTTCCGCCGTTCCAGCAAACCTGCCAGCGAAGCCATCAATAGGTTATTGTTGAACGGCTTCACCATATACAGGTCGGCTCCGTATTTCAAACCTTCGATCTGGTTTTCGACCGATGCCTTCGCCGATAGTAGTACCACAGGAATATGGCTGGTGACCGTATTCTCCTTAAGATGGCCAAGCATTTTGATACCATCCATCCGTGGCATCATCACATCGCTCAGGATCAGATCCGGCTGGAGGGCCATCGCCTTTTCCAAACCTTCCACCCCATCGGAGGCAAGTTCGACATGAAAGATAAGGCCGAGCTGGCCTTTTAAAAATCCCTGAAGCTCGAAATTATCTTCTACCAATAAGACCACGGGCAACCCGGGTGCGGGCAAACCACCGACCCCGTTCTTTACGATGGTCACCGCCGGTTTTGATTCAGCCGGGTACTGCCGGATTGTTTCAGGAAGATCCACCCATACCGTCTCACCGGCGGGAAAATGAGCCTTCCCGGGTAAAAGTTCGATGAATACCGATAAACCGTGCTGCTGATTATTTTCGGCCCATATTTTACCATGGTGCAGCGCCATCATTTCGCGCGAAAGCGCCAGGCCGATACCGGACCCCTTTATATTGTTCGCAGGCCCATGATTGTCCACAAAATAAAGTTCAAAGATTTCCTGCAAGATCCCTTCCGGTACGCCGCCGCCCTCATCGATGATCCCGATGATGATGTTTCCTTTTTCTCCCGCCTGTCGGACCTCAACCCGGATCTTTTTGTCCGGCGGCGAAAATTTAAAAGCATTTGCCAACAGGTTATAAACGACGATGTCGATCTTTTCTGCATCTATAAACACATAGATGACCTCCCTATCGGAACTGATCTCCAGATCGATCCGTTTATCGCGGGCCATATCGCTGAAATATTCCGCGATCCCCCTGACAAAAGAGACGATATCGACCTCCGAAATGCTCATCGTGGCTTTTCCACTTTGCACTTTGCGCAGATCCAGCAGCTGATTGATGAACCGCACCATCCGGTTGGCATTCTTCTCCACGATCTCGATATGCGCCCTACCCAGTGGCGAGAGCTCTTCCTTGCCCGCTATTTGCTGTATTGGATTCAATATCAACGTCAGCGGAGTCCGCAGCTCATGCGAGACGTTCGTAAAGAAATTCAGTTTCAGTTCGGCGATCTTTTGTTCCACCGCAATCCGCTGTCTCAACCTTAACATGGCCAGTGCATTTCTTCTTACAACCATCAGGATGACCCCTCCTAGCAACGTATAAAGCAAATAAGCCCACCAGGTCCGCCAGGGCGGCGGCAAAATGGTGATGGCAATGCTTCTTACCGGCAGATGAAGATAGGCCTCCCCGTTCTTGCTTTTCACTTCAAACGTGTAATTGCCCGGTAAAAGGTTATTATACGTGGCCCGGCGCTGACGCTGATTGCTGTGCCACATGGTGTCGAAACCGTTCAGCCGGTAAAGATAATCCTGCTTGTTCACCGTCCGGTAATCCAACACCATGTAGTCGATACTGATATTATTTTGGTAATAATGTAAAAACAGGTGGTCGACATAATTAATATTGCGGCCAAGGATCGAATCGCCGGCGCCGGTTTTCCGATCCTCGTTGTTCACCTGGAGATTCGTGAGTGCAATGCCCGTTTCTATTTTATGATCAGAGATCGTTTGCGGATTGAATTCCATGTATCCTTTGACAGTGCCAAACACCATAGATCCGTCCTCCATCCTGGTGGCAGACGCTTCGGCATACCGTGAATTCATCAACCCATCGTCGGAGTCATAACTTCTAATCTGTCCCGTTTCCGTGTTGAATCGGGCGATCCCGTTCTGGGTGGCTAACCAGAGATTGCCTCTGGCGTCTTCCAGACAGCTCAGCAGATAATCGTTGGGCAGACCGTTATTGACCGTATAGGTCTTAAATTTCAGTCCCCCGAAGACATTCCCGCCCAGGGCCTTACATAGGCCTCCACCGGCCGTTAACAACCACATCGTGTGATGTGAATCCATAAATACATACTGTACGTCATTGCTTCCCAGGCTTTCCTTGTCGCCCGGGACCCTGCCATAACTGACAAAGCGGGCATTACGCGGGTCTTTACCATCCGGCGCTTCCATGATCAATAGTCCCGATGAGGTGCCCATCCATAAATTCCCGGCCTGGTCAAAAGCCATGTGACGGACCCTGTTATATGAATTTTGCGGGTACTGGGAAAATGAATTCTTTGTATTGATGAACCTGATGTGGTGGTTTTTTGTAACGACCTGGTTCAATCCCTTATCGAAGGTGCCGACCCAGATACGTCCTTGCTTGTCCTCGGCAATGGTATAAACATCATTTCCATTGATGCTGTTCACATCCTTTTCATCCTCGAGAAAGTGACTGATGGTATATTTCGTGCCTGTATTGTCGGCCGGTTCGGCCCTGAACAAACCGTTTAGTTTGGTCCCGAGCCAGACGACCCCCGTGTGGTCCTGCAGTATGGAGTAGACCTGGCCAAATCCCTCACGCGGCTCGTTGATGAAACGAATGGGCAGGTCCCGCCCATTTTTTTGAACATACAATTTGCCTGTTTTCGTCCCTACCCATAACCTGTTCTCCCGATCGGTACAAATTCCCCTTACGTCATTGTCCGTGCGTAAGGTAGTATTATTCATCAGCAAATGTTGGTCGAAATGATTATCCGGAAAGATGATCTTATCGATCCCGCCCATATCGGTGCTCAGCCATAATATGCCGGCCCGGTCGTAATAAAGACAGTTGACCATATTGGAAAACCGGTGAGTCGCAGGATCCGGACCATTATAAAAATAGTTGAGGTTGTGGGTAGCGGTGTCATAATAACCGAAGCCAAAGTCCTTCAACGCCGCCCAAACCGTTCCCTTGTTGTCTTCAAACACCCGGGCATGCAGGCTTTTATAGGCGTACTGGGCATCCCTTCTCTGCGTATATTTATTTAACGAGCCGTTGAATGGGTCGTACCTGAATATGCCTTCCACGGATGGCTCCGCCCACAAACAGCCTGATCCATCTTCATACAGGCCATAGATGGGTTCACCCGCTTTTAAGCCCGTGGGCGTTACGCCGAGGTCGCCTTTAGCAACACGCAACACCTGGCCGTCAGTTGTTGAACAGTATACTACTGACACTCTCTTCGACACACACAAGCCATTCAGACCGCTGTTCCCGACCCGCCTGCACCTCCACGTCCGGGCAACTTTGTCATAGGCCATAAATTGACCACCCTGTGTGCCGAAATAAAGATTTCGCGCATCTTCCGCCACCGCACTGAAATTCAGTGCACTGTCCCCCGGGAGTCCAACGCCTTCATTTACATAGCAGCCAGTCTTGTCCCTGACCAGGTGCACTAATCCTTTGGGTGTACCTAGCCAGACATGTCCCAACTGATCCTCGTAAAAGAAATTGATCTGGTTGGAAGGCAGCCGATACGGCTTTTCGAGTTCGGCGCCGTAACTTAAATACCGGTGGTCCCGCAGACCGGTGTTAGGAATAAAAAAGATCCCCTGGTCATGCGTCAGGAGCCAAACCGTGCCCTTATCGTTCGAGACGATCCGGTCAAAGCGGTATTTCTGCTTGCCCTTGGTTCGGATGATGTCGGATAAGGCTATGAACTGTTCCGTTCTTTTGTCAAACCGATATACCTGCCTATCGTAATCTTTTACCCATAGATAGCATGTCTTATCCTGGACGATCTGGTCTATGCGGTTATTTTTCAGCGGAGAAAGATCACCCGGATACGATTTATAGGTAACAAAGTTATGGCCGTCAAAGCGGTCGATGCCATCCCAGGTGCCAAACCACATGAAGCCTTCGTCGTCCTTAATAACGCTTGTTATCCGGTCGCTCGACAAACCGTCTTCGGTAGTATAATGGTCCATTTTACACCTGGGCTGTGCGCGGGAGAACAGCGGCGCACAAAGCAGGAGTATTCCCCAGATGCGGAATTTCGAAATGGCAAACATTGTTCAAATATATTGAAATATCACACCGGAGTGAGGGGTAACCACAATCGGTTGCAGGGTGATGCAATAAAATACTAAAATTTAAACCATTCCGGTCATTTTTTCGACCTGGTAAGTGATTCATTACAATACGTTTGTCCTCTCTAAACGACTACTGCTTATGAAAAGGAAAAAGCTGCTGTTATGCACTATCCTGGCCCTCGCCTACTCGGTCCAGGGCTTCTCCCAAACTGGAAACTTCGTCGTGTCCGGAAAAGTGACCAACAGTCAAACCGGCAGCCCGATGGATGGCGTTACGATCGGCATCAAGGGCGGTAAAGACATCGCCTCCACCAAACAAGACGGCACCTATAAACTCACCCTGGACAGCCGGAACCCTACCCTTGTTTTTTCTTTTGTGGGTTTCGGCACCAGCGAGATCGCCGTAAACGATCGCAGGGAAATCAATGTCGCGATGACACCGGCTTCGAAAGGCCTCGACGACATAGTCGTGGTCGGCTATCAAACTAAAAAAAGACGGGATCTCACCGGCGCCGTCTCTTCGATCGGCGCCAAAGATCTCAAAGACGTCCCGCTTAATTCTGCCGCCGAAGCCCTGCAGGGCAGGCTGGCAGGTGTCCAGGTGGTCGTATCCGAGGGTGCGCCCAACGCGGATGTGGACATTTTTATCCGCGGCAGGAACGGCATTACGTCTACCAGTGCACCATTATATGTCGTAGACGGCATCCAGGTCGACAATGCGCTCTCCGTGATCTCACCCCAGGATATCGAGTCCATCGACGTATTGAAAGATGCGGCTTCGACCGCTATCTATGGCGCCCGGGGCTCCAACGGTGTCGTGATCATCACCACCAAAGGAGGCAAGAACACCGGCGGTAGAACGACGGTCACCCTGAACACCTTCGCGGGCATTACCCATCTCGGAAAGGAGCTCAAAATGATGGACCCCTACAATTTCGTTCTGTATTCCTACGAACGCGCCAAGTACACAGAGAATCCACAGGATACCGGTGTAGCCGCGCAGTATATCCGGAACATGGCAAATTTCGATACCATTCAGACCTACAAACATGTTCCCGATGTCGACTGGCAAAAAACGGCGATGGGTCGCTTAGCCTTCCAAAACACGGAAAACCTGAGCGTTTCAGGTGGTGATGCCCGCACTCAGTTCAACCTGAGCACGTCCTATAATCTGCAGCAGGGCCTGGTACTCAACTCGAATTTTTACCGCAAGCTGGTGAATTTCCGGTTCGACCATAAGGTCAGCGATAAACTGCGGGTAGGGTTCAATGTGCGATACAACGAAAATAATGTCACGGGTGCAGGAACATCGGACGTAGGCGGCGCCGGCTCCAACCGGCTGCGGCAATATGTCCGGTACCGGCCGATCCTTCTCCCGGGACAAACCGTCGATTATTATGACCCCAGTCTCGACGCCAATAACCCCGGCAACGGACTGAACCTCGTCAATCCCTTGCAGTTACAGGCCGCCGAATACCGGAACAAGATCACCACGGCCTACGATTATAACGGCTATCTCAATTTCAATATTACCCCGAAATTGACCTTTCGTAGCACCTATGGCTATGACGTCAATGGTGTAGAAGCAGACGCCTACGACGATACGCTAACGGCCAACTCCCGGACCTGGAGCAGGATGCCGGATCTCACCGTGACTAATAATAAGACGATCACCATCAATAATTCCAATGTACTCACCTATGTAAACCAGGGGATACGCGGCACTAAACACAGTATCGAATTGCTGGCGGGGCAGGAGATCTATCAGACCAACGTCAAAACCAAGACAGTCGAAACAAGATATTTCCCCATCGGCACCGCCCCCAAATTGGCCCTTTCCAATCTGGGTCTGGCGACCCCTCCCGCCGGGTTAACCGAACCCAAGCCTTCCGCCACCGAAGTGAACACCACCCAGTTCTCGCTGTTTGGCCGCATCGGCTATGACTACGATAAGAAATACCTGTTGACGTTGAATTTCAGGGCGGATGGCTCTTCCCTTTTCGGACCGGATTACAGCAGCCCGATACCGGCCACAGGCAGCAACCACAAATGGGGTTACTTCCCGTCGGCGGCGGTGGCCTGGCGGATCTCGCAGGAAAATTTTATGCAGTCGCTTAGCTTTATATCCGATGCCAAAATCCGGCTTAGCTATGGCCAGGCAGGCAACAACAGGATAACGGCTTACGGGTATACCACGGGTTATGTGCTTCCCTCCAACGGCGGCTATGGTTTGAATGACGTACTTAACTATACCTTTGCGACCCCCTCTCAACTCGGCAATCCTTCCATCAAATGGGAAACGACTACTTCCAGAAACCTTGGGTTCGATCTGACCTTATTCAACCGGTTGTCGGCTTCCATCGATGTGTATTCCATTACCACGGATAACCTTTTAATCGCGAATGCCATTCCGCCCACTTCCGGCTACACGACCCAATATCAAAACGTGGGTTCAACCCGGAACAATGGTCTCGAGATCCAGTTAGCCGGCACCATCCTGCACAGGAAGAATTTCAGCTGGAGCGGGAATTTCAATATCTCCTTTAATCAAAACAAGATCACCAGTCTGGGTAACCAACAGTCATTTACCGCCAATTCCGGGTGGTTCAGCAGTACCGCCAACCCGAACGACTACCTGATCCAGGTCGGTCAGCAGGTGGGAACCATGTATGGTCTCAAAGTGGATGGGATGTATAAGGTAAGCGATTTCGATGCGACACCGTATGTCAATGCCACCAACAATGCCAGATACCCGAATCTTACCTATCGGTACACCTTAAAGAAGGGCATGCCGAATCCCGCGGCCGTATTGTCCGATCTCGTGGCGCCGGGACAGATAAAATATCGGGATGCCAATGGCGACGGAAAGATCACGCTGGACAGCGATCGGGTCATCATCGGCCATGCTTTACCCAAATTCACCGGCGGGTTCGGGCAGCAGTTCATCTTTAAGAATTTTGACGCCAGTGTCTTTGTCAACTTCGTGTACGGTAACCAGATCATGAATGCCAATAAGCTGGAATTCTCCACACAATATGGCGTCGACGGAAACATGCTGGCTCTCATGGATAACCGTTGGAAGGTCATCGATCAAAACGGAAACCTGGTGCAAAAACAACCCGATGCCAACACGGTCATCGGTATCGCTCCCGACCAGCTGCAGGCATTGAACGCGCATGCGAAGATCTGGCAGCCGATCCGCACCACCACCGGCTTTTATCCAAGCAGCTTCGCGGTAGAAGATGGATCCTATATCCGCATCAACAATGTCACCATCGGCTACACCCTACCCAAACAGTGGACCCGTAAATTCGGCATCTCCACGCTGAGAGCCTATGTCACCGGTACCAATATCGCTACCCTCACTGGCTATTCCGGCTTCGATCCCGACGTAAGCACCCGGCGGGGTACGCCCTTGACGCCCGGCGTCGACTACGGCGGTTATCCCCGCGGCCGCACCTATCTTTTTGGCCTCAATGTTTCTTTTTAAACGCTTAACTACCTGACATGAAAAATATAACACATTTGTCAATAGCGGTTATGCTTGCCAGCATGATCCTCTTATCCACCGCCTGCAAAAAATACCTTTCCCCTTCACCCATATCCACCTTTGACCCCAGTATCGCCTTCAGCAATCTTCCCAATGCCAAAGCGGCGCTCATGGGCGCTTACATGGAACTGGCAGGTGACTATGGCTATGGGATCAGGGCCAGCTATTATTATCCCTATGACGATGATTGCATCATGGGCGGCGGAGCCGGTCTCGACCAGGCAAGACACCAGGAGGCCCATTATACGATCCAGGCCGGGAATGCCGATATCGTTAATACATTCAATCAATTCTATGCAGGGATAGAAAGAGCAAATCTTTGTATCTACTATATCCCGCTGATGAAGCAGTATAGTTCTGGCGCCCCGGCGGACCAAACGGAGCTTCAGCGCATGTATGGGGAAGCGTTGATCCTTCGGGCTCAATTTTATTTTGAGCTGGTCCGTATCTGGGGCGATATCCCCGCCCAGTGGGCGCCGTCTGCCATGCAAAAGAATCTTTTTCTGAGCCAAACCTCCCGTGATACCATCTACAACCATCTCCTTGCCGACCTCGACAAGGCCAAGGGGTTGATGGCATGGCGCACCCAGGCCAGCAGTCAGGACGAACGTTTCACCAAAGGTACGGCGATGGCCTTGCGGGCCAAGATCGCCCTCTTCGCGGGAGGCTATTCGCTCCGGCACGATGGAACGATGCAACGGCCGGCGAATTATCTCGACTATTATAAGATCACCAAGACAGAATGCGATACGCTGATCGCCCATCCTGAACAGCACAGGTTGATGCCTTCTTATCAATCCCTCTGGAA
>Ga0134126_10008417_pt1 | contig 12984 bp, 15 predicted proteins | sample KB31752_FD_96881 | JGI IMG/M metagenome (GOLD analysis project Ga0134126, IMG submission 96881) | Terrestrial soil microbial communities with excess Nitrogen fertilizer from Kellogg Biological Station, Michigan, USA - KB3-175-2 | ecosystem: Environmental > Terrestrial > Soil > Unclassified ...
CGACGCGGCGGAAGCGGGTCTGCTGGTTCATCGAGTCGATCCGGTGCTCGAGGTTGGTCTTCACCTTGTTCTCGTGCCCGGAATAGGTGTTGATCACGTACCACTGAAACATGTGTTTTCGCCCTTACTGTCCGAGGAGGAGCTTGCTCACGAGCTTGTTGAAGATCATGTCGGCGAAGTACAGGTACGTGCCCATGACGACGCACGCGACGATCACGACGACCGTGCCCTGGATCAGGTGGTTCTGCGTCGGCCACTCGACCTTGCGGAGCTCGCCGATCGACTCGCGGACGAAGTTGCCGGCCCGGGTGCCGTCCGAACGGCTCGGGGCCGGGGCCGGCGCGGGCTTGACCGCGGGCACGGCTGCCGCCTGGCCGTCGGTCACCCTGGCGTTGTTGGTGCCCGCCATCGAGCGCTCGCGAGCCTCGCGCCGCGCGCGCCGTTCCGCTCTCGTCTGGCGGGCCATCGGTTAGCGAGTCTCCCGGTGCACCGTGTGCCGGCCGCACCAGCGGCAGTACTTCTTCAGCTCCACGCGGTCGGGCGTGTTCCGCTTCGACTTCTTCGACTCGTAGTTGCGCCGCTTGCACTCAACGCAGGCCAACGTGATTTTTTCTCTGACGCCGGTCTTTGCCACGGTCTTCTTTCCTGGTCCGGTGGATGGTGCGAGGGAGGTAGCGGCGGGAGGACTCGAACCTCCGACACGCGGATTATGATTCCGCTGCTCTAACCAACTGAGCTACGCCGCCGCGCCGGACGAGTGTAGCAGCCTCGTCCGGGACGATTACTAGATTCCGCGGGCGTGGCGGTCGAGGCGTGCTGGCGGTGTGGAGCAGCGATGGAGTGGCGGCACGCGACCTGGCAGTGCCCGCTCTGTCGTTTCAAGCTCGGCTGCTGCGACGGGGAGCCGCAGGAGAGTTGCGAGGCGCCTGCCCACGAGCCCGAGGGCAGCCTCGCGGTTGAAGTCCCTCCCCAACGCCTCGATCCGATCGTCGACCTGTACCCCGCGTGACTCTGCGTCGTAGAACATCTCCACCTCCGATTCCTCCACCTGGAGTATTTCGAAGTCGAGAGACTAACAGTCGTATTTCTTGACGTCAAGAGATTCGGTGTGGAATAATCTTCGCGATGGCGAAGACGGAAGAGCGCGACCACGTCGACGACTTCCTGGAATCGATCCGGGACGAGCTGCCTGATCTCGACTTCGAGGTCGAGGGGATCGTCGAACGGATCATGGGCCTGAGCCGCAGGATCAAGCGGATGATGGAGGAGACGTGCGCGGAGCACGGCCTGACGTGGGGCGAGTGGAAGGTCCTGGGGTACCTCCACCGCAAGTCCGGCCCGACGCGCCGCGCCTCGCCGGGCCAGCTCGCCGAGCACCTCGAGCTGTCGAGAGGGGCGATGACCAACCGCCTCGACCGCCTCGAGGAGGCCGGGCTGGTCGAGCGCCTGCGCGACCCGGACGACCGCCGGGGCGTCCAGGTCGAGCTGACGGTCGCCGGACGACAGGCATACGAGCAGACGACGACCGCCCAGGCGGAGAAGGAGGTCCTCGTCGCCTCGGCGCTGAGCGCGCGCGAGAAGAAGGACCTGAATGCCCTCCTGCGGCGGATGATGATCACGTTCGAGGACTTCGAGCGGGCTCGACACTGATGGGCGCGATTCAGGCGCGCGACCTCGTCAGGACGTACAAGACGTCGACGGGGATCTTCCGCAGGCGTGGAGTCGAAGTTCAGGCGGTTCGGGGCGTCTCGTTCGAGGTCGCCGACGGGGAGCTCTTCGGGCTGCTCGGGCCCAACGGCGCAGGCAAGACAACGACGATCAAGATGCTGATCACGCTGCTGATCCCCACCTCGGGGTCGGCAAGCGTGCTGGGCTACGACGTCGTCAAGGACGCGCACGAGGTGCGCAAGCGAATCGGCTACGTCTTCGGCGGCGACCGCGGGCTGTACGAGCGGCTCTCGGCACTCGACAACCTCCGCTACTTCGCCGAGCTCTACGCCGTCCCGCCGGCCGAGCAGAAGCGCCGGATCGCCGAGCTGCTCGACCTGGTCGGGCTGGCCGGACGCGAGAAGGAGCGGGTCGAGGGGTACTCGCGCGGCATGCGCCAGCGCCTGCACATCGCGCGCGGCCTGCTGCACGACCCGCCGGTCGTGTTCCTGGACGAGCCGACGATCGGCGTCGACCCGGTCGGCGCGCGCGAGCTGCGGCGGACGATCGCCGGCCTGACGGAGGCCGGGAAAACGGTCCTGCTGACGACGCACTACATGTTCGAGGCCGACGACCTCTGCGACCGGATGGCCGTGATCGCGAAGGGCGAGATCGTCGCCGAGGGTACGCCGCGCGACCTGAAGGCGATCGTCGCCGACCGCACGGTGATCGAGATCGAGACGTTCGGCGTCGACGAGGACGCGGTCGAGCGGGTGCGGCAGGCGGACGGCGTCACCTCGGTCTCGATCGAGGAGCGCGATCAGGCCCAGGTGCTGCACGTGCAGTCGCCCGCGGGAACCGAGCTGACCCAACGGCTGCTGGCGTTGCTCGGCACGACCCGCATCGGACGTGTCGCTGTGCGCGAGCCGACGCTCGAGGACGCCTACGTGGCGCTCGTCGGCCGGGACGCATGAGACGAACCGCCCGCCTGCTCGGGATGGGTTGGCTCTTCCACGTCAAGATGCTCACCCGCTCGTCGTTCAACGGCGTGCTCGGGATCGTCTATCCGCTGTTCTTCGCGACGGTCGCGTTCTTCATGTACCGAGCGGGCAGCCCGGATGCGTTGTTCTATGCGTCGCTCGGGGCGTCGGTGATGGGAGTGTGGGCGGCGACCAGCACCGCTGCCGGCGCCGCGCTCCAGCGCGAACGCTGGCACGGGACGCTCGAGCTGCTGGTTGCCGCTCCGGCCCACTTCGCGCTCGTCCTGCTGCCGGTGACGATCGCGATGGCGACGATCGGCCTCTACTCGATGGTTTCGACCCTGGTGTGGGGCCGGCTGCTTTTTGGCATCCATATCCACGTCGAGCACTGGTTACTGTTCTGCCTCTCGGTGCCGGCGACGGTGGTCGCGATCGGGATGCTGGGATTCCTGCTCGCGGTCTCGTTCGTCCGCTACCGCACCGCCTGGGCGCTCGGCAATCTGCTCGAGTACCCGGTCTGGCTGATTTGCGGCTTCCTCGTTCCGCTGACGTTTTTCCCGGACTGGGTGAGGCCGATCTCCTGGGCCCTGGCGCCGACGTGGGGCATGCAGGCGATCCGGCAGTCGGCCCAGGGCGGAACGCCGATTCCCGATCTGCTCGTGTGCGTCGGGCTCGGCCTGCTCTACACCACGATCGGCGTGGTCGTCGTCGACCGATTCTTGCGCGCGGCTCGTGCCCGCGCGGTTCTGTCGCTCACGTGAGCTCCGCGCGCCTCTTCTTCGTCGGCGGGCTGCTCAGCTACAGGGCGCTGTTCGGCTGGCTCTCGCCCTGGATCCTGATCCCGACCTACGTAGTCGCGCCGATCTTCCAGATCCTCCTCTTCGTCTACATCGGCCGCTCGGCGGGCGTGCAGTCCGACGAGTTCTACGTGATCGGCAACGCGCTCCAGTACGCAGCGATCCCGTGCGTGTTCGCGATGACGAACACCATCGCCGGCGAGCGAGACCAGAACACGCTGGGCGCGGTGCTCGCGACGCCGGCAAAGCGGATCCCGCTGTTTCTCGGACGGTCGTTGCCGGTGATCGTGAACGGGTTCTTCGTCGCTTCGTTCGCCTTCATCGTCGGCGGCGCGCTCGTCGGCATCTCTGTGCCCGGCTCGGCCGTCCCAGGCATCGCGCTCGTCATCCTCGTCACCGCCTTCGCCTGCACCGGCCTCGGGCTGACGACCGCCGCCGTCGGGCTCCTGGCCCGGGACACGGCGACGCTCGCCAACATCGTCTTCGGGATCCTGCTCGTCTTCACCGGCGCGAACGTCGCGCTCTCCGACCTGCCCGGGTGGATGTCGACGATCGCCCAGGGGCTGCCGCTGACGCACGGAATCGAGGCAGCCCGCCGGCTCGCCGACGGCGCCTCGTTCGCGAGCGTCGGCGGCCTGATCGCAGCCGAGGCGCTGGTCGGCCTGCTCTGGGGGCTGGTCGGCTACTCGACGATCCGGGTGCTCGAGTGGCAGAGCCGCATCCACGCGACGCTCGAGCGCGCATGAGAAACGGAACCGGGGACCGGCCCATAGGGCCAGTCCGTCTCCGTGCTCATCACGTGCGCGTCTTCGCGATCGGCCTCCGCTTCCACGTCAAGGCCCTCACCCACTCCGTGTTCTTCCTGCTCACGTCGGTCTTCATGCCGCTGCTCGTCGCCACGGTCGCGTACTACATGTACAAGGCGGGCAACCAGCCGGGGAGCCTGCTGTATGTGTCGCTCGGCGCCGCCGTCTACGGGATCTGGTCGTCGACGCTGTTCGGCTCGGGCGGGGCGATCCAGTGGCAGCGCTGGCAGGGGACGCTGGAGGTGCTCGTCTCGGCGCCGACCCCGTTCGTGCTCGTGATCGCGCCGCTGACGCTCGCGACCTCGGTGATCGGGATCTACTCGCTCGCCTCCACGCTGTTGTGGGGACGGCTCGTCTTCGGGATCCCCTTCCACGTCGTGCACTGGGTCGCGTTCCTCGTCGCGGTGCCGGCGACGATCCTCGGGCTCGGCCTGCTCGGCTTCGTGTTCGCCTCGACCTTCGTCCTGTACCGGAATGCGAACGCGCTCTCGAACATGCTCGAGTGGCCGGTGCTGCTCGTCACCGGCATGCTCGTGCCGCTGTCGCTGCTGCCGGGCTGGGCGGGGCCGATCGCGTGGCTGCTCGCGCCGACCTGGGGCGTCCAGGCGATTCGCGAGGCGGCGATCGGCGGCACTCCCTGGCCGGACGCCGGGATGACGATCGCGCTCGGGCTCGTGTACCTGGCGATCGGCGCGGTCTGCCTCCGCCACTTCGAGCTCGCGGCCCGGCGGCACGCGACGCTCTCGTTGACCTGATGCGCGCCTTCGTCCGCGTCTTCTTCATCGGCGGCGTGATCGCCTACCGCGGGCTCTTCAACTGGATCCGCCCGGCGATGTACATCCCGACGATGCTGATCGGGCCGGTCTTCCAGATCCTGTTCTTCGCCTACCTCGGCCGGTACAGCAAGGTGGAGGACGACGCGTTCTTCGTCGTCGGGAACGCGATCCAGGCGTCGGCGATGTCGGCGGTCTTCGCCGGGACGATGACGATCGCGAACGAGCGCCAGTACCAGACGCTGGCGCCGCTGCTGGCGACGCCGGCGAACCGGTTCGCGATGTTCATGGGCCGCGCGGTGCCCGTGATCGCGAGCGGCGTGCTCGTGTCGGCCTGGGGCTTCCTGATGGGTTGGCTGCTGCTCGACTTCGACCCGCCCGCCTCGAGCCTGCCGGCGTTGGCAGTGATCGTCGTAGTCAGCGTCACCTCCTGCACGGCCTTCGGCCTGACCCTCGGGTCGATCGGCATGCGCGCCCGCGACGTGTTCATGTCCGCGAACATCGCCTACTACCTGATGTGGTTGCTGTGCGGCGTGAACATCCCGCTCAGCGCGCTGCCCGACTGGCTCGCGCAGATCGGCAAGCTGCTGCCGCTGACACACGGGATCGCCGCGGGCCGCGAGGTCGCCGCGGGCGCGTCGCTGTCGTCGGTCTCCGGGCTCGTCTGGACCGAGGTCGCGGTCGGCACCGCCTGGGCGGTCGTCGCGACGACGCTGGTCTGGTGGTTCGAGCGCGAGGGCCGGCGGCGCGCGACGCTGGAGACCTTCTAGGATCGCGGCCGGGCAGGCCGAGGCCGCTCGCGTCCGCCGAGCGGTCACACGCTGCCCACGGCAACGACGACCCGACCGAGTGCTTGCCGACGACGCTGTGCTGAGGCCGCGCCACCGGACTAGGCTTGGAGGGCGCTGACCACCGCGACGCCGACGGCGATCACGACCACCCCGGCTACTCCCGCACGGGTCAGTCGCTCCTTGAACAGCACGGCTGCTCCGACCGCCGCGAGCGCGGCGAACTGCGAAGCGAGCACGGCCGCGATCGCGATCCCGTGCCGCGCGCCGAGTGCGTAGGAGACGAAGCCAACGACCTCGGCGAGCCCCGACGCGACGACGAACGGCACCGCTTTCCGGGTCAGCCGCAGGCGGCCCGAGAGCGCAAGCGGAACCGTCACGAAGACGACGCCGAGGAGGCGCGGGGGCAGAACCGCCCAGGCGATCGGCAGGTCGAGGCTGGCGCGGCCGGTGGCGTACAGGCCCGCGCCGAATGCGAGCGCCGCCGCGAGCGCGAGCAGGGCCGCACGCGGATCGTCGTGCCCCGCCTCGTCCGGCTCCGCGGGGGGACGTGCGGCGAGGACGACGCCGGCGGCGACGACGAGCAGCGCGAGCGCCGTCCACGCGCCGAGCGTCTCGCCGGCGGCGACGGCGATGATCGCCGCCACCGCGCCCTCCGTCGACGAGAGCGGCGCGATCACCCCGACCTTCCCGATCCGCAGGGCGGTGTAGACGAGCAGCAGGCCGGTGATGTTGCCGAAGCCGGCGATCGCGAGCCAGGTCATTGCACCGCGGTCGAGGCCCTCCGGGCGCCCCTGAGCCAGCGCCACCGGGCCGACGACGAGCAGGCCGGTCAGCATCACCCAGGCGAGCGTCGACCACGAGCCGATCAGCGGGCTGGCGCGGGACGCGGTCAGCATCGTCGCCGCCCAGGCGACCGCCGCCCCGAGGCCGCCGAGGACGGCGATCATCGCCGTCTCCCGGCAAGTAACACAGTGTGACAAGCCCGCCGGGCCCCTGGGGAGCGCAGGTCCAGTGCAAGTAACACTGTGTTACAAGGATGCATGGCGTCCTGGCATGTCCGGCGGGAGCGTGTCCGGTTCCGCGACTGCGACTCGATGGGCCACGTCAACAACGCCGTCTACTCGACCTTCCTCGAGGAGTCGAGGATCGAGGTGCTCGGCGGGCTCGCCGACTTCATCCTCGCGCGTGTCGAGATCGACTTCCGCTCGGAGCTGCGCGCCGGTGAGGAGCTCGAGGTGCGGACGCGCTGCTCCCGGGTCGGGACGAAAAGCTTCGAGCTCGAGCACGAGATCCACGCGGACGGGCGGCTCGCCGCACAGGGGAAGAGCGTCCTCGTCGGCTACGACTACGAGGGCGGGCAGAGCGTGCCCCTCTCCGACGAGGTGCGCGCGCGGCTCGCCAGCTAGCGCGACTCGAGCATCGGCTTGACCTCTTTGGCCAGACGCTCGAGCGTCTCGTGGTCGAAGGGGGCCGGGCAGTCGACGTAGACGTGGTCGAAGCCGAGGTCGAGGTACGGCGCCCAGCGCTCGGCGACCAGCTCGGCCGGGCCCTGCAGGTCTGTGGAGTTCCGCCATTCCGGTAGCCGGTTGCGCTCCGCCCAGGCGGCCGCGACCTTCCGGGCCTCCTCGACCGTATCGCGGATGATCGGCGTCCCGCCCTGGACGGTGCGCTCGATCTCGGACTCGTCTCGGCCGACCTCCTCGCACCAGCGACGGAGCACCGAGTCCTTGTGCCTGACCCGTTCGAGGTCCCCGCCGGTGTTCCAGCCGTCGGCGTATTTGGCCACGGTGTGCAGCGTCTTCCGCTCGCCGCTGCCGCCGATCACGATTGGCAGCCGCTCCTGGACGGGCGGCGGGTTGTTCAGCACGTCCTTCGCCTGGTAGAAGCGGCCGCGCGCTGACGCCGGGCCGCCCGGCAGCATCGCGCGCATCAGCTCGACCGCCTCGTCGAACCAGTCGAGGCGCTCGCCGAAGCCCGAGCCGAACTCGATCCCGAACGCCGTGTGCTCGGTCTCGAACCACGCGCCGCCGATCCCCAGGTTCATCCGGCCGCCGCTCATGTGGTCGAGCGTCGTGATCATCTTCACGACCAGCGCGGGATTGCGGAACGTGTTCGCGCCGACCATCAGCCCGAGTCGCACCTGCTCGGTGTGCTCGGCCCAGCCGGCCAGGGTCAGGTAGCCCTCGAACATCGGCCCGTCGGGGTCACCGACGATCGGGTAGAGGTGATCCCAGGTCCAGAGCGAGTCGTAGCCGAGGCGGTCCACGAGCTCTCCGGTCTCGCGCAGCGACTGCCAGTCGGTGTACTGCGGCCAGACGAGTGCGCCGAGCTTCACCGCCCCATCCTCACACACCGCGTGTCCACCGCGTCGATGCCGCTGTTCCCTCGAACGGGGTACCGCGAACGGATCACTCCTCCGGGGGATGAGTAAGGCCTCGAAGGCCGCCGATCTCCCGTCTAGCCAGGAAAAAATCGAGCCGGTCGGGCACTCGCACACGCGACCTCGACGGCGCAACGCCTCGTGACTCGCCCCGGCGCCCTGGCTCGGTGGCAACCACGTACCTGCTCGCCGACCGGCGGGCGACAGCCTTGACCAAGGAGGAACTTGCAGATGGCGAAATACCTGACGAAGAAGCGCGTGATCGTGGTCGCGGTCGCCGCTCTGGCGATCGGGCTCGGCACGAGCGCCTTCGCGTACTTCTCGAGCACCGGGAGCGGCACGGGCTCGGCGACCGTCGGTTCGTCGACGAACGTCACGCTCGCCAGCCCGTCCGTCGGCACCCTGTACCCGGGCGGCGCCCAGGTCCCGGTCGACGTGACGATCACCAACCCGGGGAGCGGCTCCGAGTACGTGAACCATGTCTCGGGCAGCGTCGCCGACAACACGGGCTGCTCCGGCAGCTGGTTCCAGGTCGACGGCTTCGACTACAACAACACGCTGGCGGCCGGGTCGAACGCGACCGTGCAGACGCACGTCCGGATGCTCGACTCCGGTACGAACCAGGACGCCTGCCAGGGCAAGACCCTGACGATCAACTGGTCGAGCAACTAGCGACCCACCCGCGCCGGAGGGCTCGCTCGGGCCCTCCGTCGTGCCGGTGGCGGCCGACTGAGCAGGACCATGAGGCGGAGGATCGGAAGCAGGAAGACGCTGCTCGCGGTCGTGGCTGCGGCTGCGACGGCGCTGGCGCTGGCGGGCGGCGCGGTCGCCTACTACTCCTCCGCGGGCCACGGAAGCAGCAGCGCCTCGGTGGCCTCCCCCGACCCGCTGTCGATCGCAGCGCAGACGCCGGCCGCGAACCTGCTCTATCCGGGCGGATCGGGCGAGGTCGACGCGACCGTCTCGAACCCGAACCCCTTCCCGCTGCGGATCAACTCGCTCGTCCTCGGTAGCGGCGGCATCGGTGTCGACTCGGCGCACTCGGGCTGCGACACGTCCGCCCTCCACTTCACCAGCCAGTCGAACGGAGGCGCCGGCTGGGACGTTCCGGCGCACGTCGGGACGACCGACGGCAGCCTCGACCTCCAGCTCACCGGCTCGATCAGCATGGACACCTCCGCCGCGAACGCGTGCCAGGGCGCGATCTTCACGATCTCCCTGGCGACGGGGCCGTGAGCGCACTGCGTCCCGGCCGGAGGACGGCCGTGGCGGTGCTCGTCGCCGTGATCGCGCTCGCGACCGGCGGCGCCTACGCCGCGCTGAGCGGCTCGAAAGCGTCGGGACCGGCCACGCCCAAGATCACCGCCGCACCGCCGAAGCTGGCCGGCCATCCCTACGCGGCCTTCGGCTACGCCAGCAGGTCCCCGGTCGACTTCCTGTGCTCGGTCGACGCCGGCGCCTTCACCGCGTGCGGCAGCGGGATGACCGGGTCGATGTCCTACACCGGCCCGCTCAGCGAGGGCATGCACACCTTCCGGGTCGCGGCACAGTTCGGCGCGCTGATCGGGAAGCCCGCCGAGGCGACGTGGACGGTCGACACGCAGGCTCCGCCGCGGCCCGTCTTCACGAGAACGCCGGCGAACTCCACGACCGAGACGAAGGCCGCCTTCCGGTGGGGCGACGCCGAGCGCAAGACGAAGTTCCAGTGCGAGCTCGACGGCGGCGCCTACGGGAAATGCGGGCACAGCAAGCGCTACCGCAGTCTGACGACAGGGGTTCATGCCTTCTGCGTGCGGGCGCTGGACAAGGCCGCGAACGCGAGCGGCGGAGCGTGCGCGACCTGGGTCGTCACCCCTGCCTCCGTGACCTTCTCGATCTCGGGCAACCCGCCGGCCGGCGCGCTGCTCTATCCGGGCGCCGCGGGCGTGCCCCTGAATCTCGTCTTCACCAACCCCCATCCGGCTCCGATCACGGTCCAGAGCGTGACCGTGTCGGTGACGGGCAGCTCCGCCGCCGGCTGCGGCGCGGCGAACTTCAGCGTGTCGCAGCAGTTGCTGGCGACGCCGACCGTGCCGGCCAGGGCAACCGCGTCCCTGCAGCAGCTCGGGGTCGGCCAGTCGGACTGGCCGCAGCTGCGGATGCTGGACTCCGGGAACCAGGACGCCTGCCGTAACGCCTCCGTCGATCTCGCCTACACGGGGACGGCGACGGGATGACCGGCCCTCTCCGTCGATCGCTCGGGCGCCGGCGCCGGCTGCTCGTCGTCTCGGCCGTCGTGCTCGTCGCGGGTGGGCTGGCGAGCGGGCTGTTCGCGTACTTCAGCGGCGGCGCCACCGCCGGCAGCGCGGGCGGAGGAGCTGCCACGTCGGTCGCCCCGGGGACCCCGCCCACGAGCGTGAGCAGCCAGCCGGGCCGGGCGGTGACGATCTCGTGGACGGCGACGGCGCTCGCGAACGGGCATCCCGTGGACGGCTATCTGGTCACCCGCTACGACGCGAGCCCGCCGTACGCCCCTCAGATCACGCTCGCCGGCTGCGGCGGCGTCGTCGCAGCCCTCAGCTGCACGGAGACCGGGGTGCCGTTCGGAAGCTGGCAGTACACAATCACGCCGGTGATCGGCGCGAACTGGCGCGGCACGGAGAGCACGAAGAGCGGGACGGTGACGATCGGCGCCGGGAGCCTGACCCTTGCACAGACGACGCTGGGGCTGGCGGCGTTCGGAAGCGGATCCAGCCCCGCGACACTCACTGGCTCCCTGAGCGGCTTCGCCTCGAACGAGGGCATCGCGTATCGGCTCGACGACTCGAGCTCCGGCACGACGCTGGCCGGGTCGCCCACCACGGCCGACGGCGGCGGCAACGCGAGCGTCTCGATCACGCTTCCGCGGCCGGCCGACGGCTCGCACTCGATCTTCGCGGTCGGTAACGCCGCTCCCTACCCCTCGCAGGCGAGCGCGGCGATCCTCGTCGACACCATCCCGCCAATCAGCTCGGCCGGCGGCGCGGACGCCGCGTGGCATGCGAGCGACGTCGTGGTGGGCCTCTCCGCCGTGGACGGCGTCGGCGGCTCGGGCGTCGACCGGATCACGTACCAGGTGGACGGCGGCTCGACCCAGACGATCAACGGGACGAGCGGAAACGTCACCATCCCGGCGCCGGCGAACGGATCGAACGACGGATCGCACACGATCGCCTTCTACGCCACGGACGACGCCGGCAACGTCGAGGCGCCGGCCAATACGGCGACGGTGAAGATCGACGCGACGAAGCCGTCGACCTCGCTCGCGCCGACGCCGGCGAGCCCGGACGGGACGAACGGCTGGTTCCAGCAGGCGAGCGTGCAGTTCTCCCTCACCGGCTCCGACGCCCGCTCCGGCGTGGCGCAGAGCTTCTACACCGTCGACGGCGGCGCGGCACAGGCCTACTCGGGCGCGGTCACGGTCTCGGGGCAGGGCACGCACACGGTCACCTACTGGTCGGTCGACAACGCCGGGAACACAGAGGCGGTGAAGTCGGCCCAGATCAAGCTCGACAACGTCAAGCCGTCCACCTCGATCGCGGTCAGCCCCGCGGCCCCGAACGGCTCTGGAAGCTGGTACGTGACGACGCCGTCGTTCACACTGAGCGCGTCCGACGCCACCTCGGGCGTGGCCTCGACGCTCTACCGGATCGGCAGCGGAGCGACGCAGACCTATTCCGGGGCGGTCTCGATCCCCGACGGCCAGCACACGGTCACCTACTGGTCGGTCGATTCCGCCGGCAACACCGAGACCTCGACCACCACCTCGACGATCAAGGTCGACACGGTCAAGCCGTCGACCTCGATCACGATCAACCCGACCTCGCCTGACGGCGCCAACGGCTGGCGGGTCTCGGCGACCTCGTTCACGCTGGGCGGCTCGGATGCGACCTCCGGCGTCGCATCGACCTTCTACAGGATCGACGGCGGAGCGACGCAGACGTACTCGGGCAGCGCGGTGTCGATCCCGCAGGGCTCGCACACGGTCAGCTACTGGTCGGTCGACAACGCCGGAAACACCGAGAGCGCGACCACGAGCCCGGCGATCAAGGTCGACACGGTCAAGCCGGCGACGACGCTGACGACCTCGCCGGCGAGCCCGGACGGCACGAACAACTGGTTCCAGCGCTCCAGCGTCACCTTCACCCTGGCCGCGACCGACGCGACCTCCGGCGTCGCGAACAGCTACTACACGATCGACGGAGGCGCCCAGCAGACGTACAGCGGCACCGTCACCGTCAACAGCCAGGGCGACCACACCGTCGCGTACTGGTCGCTAAACACCGCCGGCAACACCGAGACCGCCAACACCACTCACATCAAGCTCGACAACGTCAAGCCGGCGACGACCCTGACGACCTCCCCGGCGAGCCCGGACGGGACGAACAGCTGGTTCAAGCAGTCGAGCGTCACCTTCACCTTGGCCGCGACCGATGCTTCCTCGGGCACGGCCACCACGCTGTACACGGTCGACGGCGGCGCCCAGCAGACCTACAGCGGCACCGTCACCGTCTCCGGCCAGGGCGACCACACCGTCACCTACTGGTCGACCGACAGCGCGGCCAACGTCGAGACCACCAACACCACCCACATCAAGCTCGACAACGTCAAGCCGGCGACGACGCTGACCACCTCGCCGGCGAGCCCGGACGGGACGAACGGCTGGTTCAAGCAGTCGAGTGTGACATTCACGCTCGCCGGCTCGGACGCGACCTCCGGCGTCGCCGGCCGCTACTACACCGTCGACGGCGGCGCCCAGCAGACCTACAGCGGCACCGTCACCGTCAACACC
>Ga0134126_10008419_pt1 | contig 12981 bp, 14 predicted proteins | sample KB31752_FD_96881 | JGI IMG/M metagenome (GOLD analysis project Ga0134126, IMG submission 96881) | Terrestrial soil microbial communities with excess Nitrogen fertilizer from Kellogg Biological Station, Michigan, USA - KB3-175-2 | ecosystem: Environmental > Terrestrial > Soil > Unclassified ...
CCGGAGACATGGGTAACACTTTTGCCGAGAAGGGATTCTCGGCGCTGGTGATGCGACATGTCTCGTGATCGAAGAAGCCCAGATCATACTGCATAAAGCTCACCAGCCAGATCCGGTCTGCGACCTGGCGGATGCCGACGTTCTGTCCGGCAAAGACGGTGCTGAGGTTGATCTTGCGGGTGCCGATGCAGATGCGCCCACAGTTGGTCACGGTGATCGTGAAGTCGTGGAAGGGATACTCAAGCTCGCCGATGCCCTGGTAGGGCCGTGTTGAGGGAGCGTACAGCTCTGCCGGGTATTGCATGTTGAGAGCCTCGTGGGGGCGCTCCTCGTTGAAGCAACGGACGAACTCATCGAACTTGCCCTGTTGCTGCAGCAGGTTGCGCGCTGCAGGCTTGGTGGCCTCCTTCTTGAGCGTCAGATGCATGCGCTCGTGGCGTCCGTTCTGCTGAGGGTTGCCGGGCTTGATGCGCTCGAGGCCGATTCCCAGCCGTAACCACCACACCGAGAGTTTCGAGAGGCCGAAGAGGGCGTGGCTGGAGGCGAAGGGAGTGCCGTTGTCGGTGCGGATCGCGCGGGGTAAGCCGAAGTCTTTGAAGAGCCGCTCGAAGACAGTGAAGGCAAAGGGGGCCTTGGTGCTCGAGAGGGCCTCGCAGCCGATCAGGTAGCGGCTGGCGAAATCGGTGACGGTCAGCGGATAGCAGTAGCGGCGATCGGCGAGCATGAACTCGCCCTTGTAATCGGCGCACCAGAGATCGTTCGGCACGGTAGGCCGGGAGAGGGCGGTGCCTTCGGCCTTGTAGCGGGGCTTGCGGGGGCGGCTGACCAAGCCATGTCGATCGAGCAGCGCGTGCACGGTACTGATGGCGGGGAGCTGGATATCGGGATGCTTGCGGCGTAGCCGCTCGCGCAGCTTGGGAGCACCCCAGCTGGGGTGCTCCCGCTTGAGCTGGACGATGAAGTTCTCGATCTGAAAAGGCAGGCGGTTCGCCTGTCGATAGGGCCTGCGGCTGCGGTCGGTGAGGCCCTCGAGCCCGCAGTCCTTGTAGCGGGCGAAGAGCTTGTAGCCGGTCTTGCGCGAGATATCGAACTCGCGGCACAGCACCGCCATCTTCTCCCCGTCCAGAAGCCGAGCCACAAAGCGCAGCCGTTCGTCCATCTTGCAACACTCCCGCCAGGGCATCTGCGTCTCCCCCCGAGGACCGCAAATGCCGGAAAGTGTTACCTATGTGTCCGGAATAAACTGTCACCTATGAGCCCGAACGCTCAATTCGCCGCATGCCTCCCGGCAGGTGTGAGCGCGAGCTATACCTTGGATGCGCCCGGTAGTCGGGCGGCGCGCGTGTCGAAGGTGGCCGTCGAGCGGCAGCCGAGTTGCCGATTGTGGGCCATGATCAAGCAGTCAGAGAATCCAATCGGGCCATCCTGCCAGTTGAATAGCGCCTCCTCCACCGCCGCCTCGTCCTCGAACGCCAACTCCCGGGCCTCTAGCGCTGCGCGGAACAGGCCCAGTATGGCCTCCGATGCCATTTCGTAGCGACTCCGGAGAACCCATTCCGCCTCGAGCAGCACGGGAAGTGAGACGAGCACTACTTCCTGCGCGGCAACGGCCGCATCAACCAGATTGCGAGCCCGCCGAGTCTGTGCGGCGTCATCCTCAATGAGCAGCCGCACCAAAACGTTGGTATCGAGACCGAGCATCAGCGGCTCATCTGCTCCACCGAAACACGCTTGCGTGTGGGCGGTTTGATGGAAATATCCCGGATACTGCGATTCTTGACACGCAGGATGATCGTTCCGTCGGCCAGGACAGTGAAATGAATCCGGTCGCCGGCCTTGAGCCTTGCTGCAGTACGCACCTCAAGCGGAATAGTCGTCTGCCCCTTGCTTGTCAGTGTTGCGAAGGTCATGTCGCGCCCTTTCAATCTTACTTTACGTGTTATTGTAAGGATACGCCCGGCCGTTTAGCAAGACCAGGAACTCTATTGTCAAGCTTGGACGCTGCCGGCGCGTTCATTGTCGGCGCCGGGAGCTACCGGCGAATCTTGGTCGCAGGAGTCCCCGGGAGTCGCTGCCTGGAAGCAGCGACTCGGGGCTTCAGGTAGGCTAGGTCGCATCTAGGGGGGCGGGCGTGGCCGAATCAGGCGGAATGTCAGGGCTTTTAGGTACGGATAGCGGGTCCCCTGCTGAAGGCACTGTCCCCGAGACCCCGACACCCCTCGACCCGACCGCCGCGGCGATTGCCGCCGAGGCGGCCAGGAGCAACCCCGAGCTGGCCGAAAACGCCTCGGCCTACTTCGTCAAACAGCGCCGCCTGGTCGAGATTCAAACCGAACACCTGCACGAGCAGCGCGCAGCAACCTGCAGCTGCTCAAACTCAAGCGCTTTGACGAAAGGCTACGAGTGGCGTTGCGCCTGTTTCTGATCCTGGTCGCAACCGTCGTTGGCATCGGTGCCTTGATCATGATCCACGACGCGATTGCGGATCATGGTCTTGTGGTGGAAGCATTCTCGGTCCCACCCGACATGGTCCGGGACGGCCTCACGGGCGAGGTGGTCGCGACTCGCTTCATGGACAAGCTGCAAGCTATGCAGACAGCGACCGTGTCCGACCGCCCCGCAGACTCTTACCAATACAATTGGGGGTCGGACATCAAGGTCGAAATTCCAGAGACCGGCTTGAGCTTGGGTGAATTCCGCAATTTGCTTCGAGACAGGTTTGGTCACTCCAACCACATCTCGGAGAAGTGATCCGCACACCGACTGGAATAGCCGTAACCGCACGCTTTCGCGATGCGCCACCCACCACCTGACGGGCCAGGAAAGTGAATTTGACGAACTCGCTGGTAAGGCGGCGGAGGCTGTCTATCGCACCAGTCAACCCTATCGGTTCGCTCAGTTTCTTTCTGGGCAGAATCGCAACGCAGAGGCTTTCAGCGTCATCTCCGACCTTGCGATCAACGGTCCGCAGAATGAGCGCGGCTGGGCCTACATTGAATGGGGAATGCTTGACCTGAACGCGAACGGCGATCTGGAGAGCGCGCGCAAGCACTGCTTGCGGGGGCTCGCCTATTCGGGCGCGTTAACCAACTCCGCCGAAATCTGCCTGGTCGGTGCGGAGGTGTGGTCCGGGCACGACGAGAAAGAACTGGAATATTCCCGACCACTTGAAATAAGTGCGCAAACACATACTCCTGGGGTAACGCAAGAATTCTTTGAGAACACCAAGATACTCTCTGCGGCGTGGCTGGAAACTCTTACCGGCGACAATCAGAAATCTGCTCAAGATTGGACTCTCGCGGAGGCAGCACCCGACTACCTGGGGTCCGCCGCGTTGTCGCCGGCCCTGGCGGCGACTGCCTACGCGGTTAATCACGATCCTGACTCCGCGAGGAGGATTGTTGAGACCCTGAAGCCCAACGACGACCCGTCGTTTCTAAAGTTGGATGCCATCATAGCGTTCAATGCGCTACCTGCGTATTGGATCGCCGCGAGTACAAGAGACTGGCCGGCAGCCTTGGCGGACGCACGGGCATGCGATGAGTGGCTCGACGTACACACGCCGTCAAACAAGCTTTTTGGACGATTGAGGGCAGTGTGGATTCAGCCGCTTGAGGCGTTAGCAATGGCTAAGGTTGGCGATGTCGCCGGTGCCGAAACGCTGGTGTCAGCGACTCCACTCGATTGCTATCTGTGCGTGCGGGTCCGGGGTCAGATCGCCGCGATCCAGCAGGACTGGGCGACGGCCGAGCGGTGGTTTGCTGAGGCGGCCCGGCAAGCACCATCACTCCCGTTTGCCTTTTCCGAATGGGGCGAGATGCGCCTCGCAAAGGGCGACATCGGCGGCGCGATCGCGAGGTTCGAAACCGCCCACCAAGAGAGTCCTCACTTCGCTGATGCGCTCAAGGGTTGGGGCGACGCGCTGGCCCGTCGGGGGCAGACGAAAACGGCACTTGCCAAGTACAAGGAGGCGCTCAAGTACGCGCCCAATTGGAAAGAACTCAAGAAAGCCCGCGAAGCCGTCTCGAAGAATGAACGCTGATTTAGTTCAGTTCAGGGCCGCTGGGACCGGTTGGTGGAGAGTTACCTCGAGGAGTATCGAGCGCGGGCCCGTCGGGCGTACGCAAAAAACGAACGGTTGGGATGTGGGAGTTTTGCGGTAGCGCCAGGCGAAGCCTGGGAGAGGAGGAAGTCCGATGTAGCGGCGGCTGGAAACCTTTCGATGGAATCCAGAGGGTTCGACTCCCTCCCGGCAAGGGCTAGCCACCGGCCGGAAGCGAGCCTTGCAGGCGGTGCGGTAACGCACTGCTTGAAGCGTAGGCAGTGGGTACCGAAGCTGCGTGATTGAGTCCCGAGATTTCCGAGATGTCAGTGCCGCGCAGGGACTGCGCCGCCTCGGTCGGGAATCAGACCCGTTTGAGAGCGCGTGAAGAGGACAAGGCCCAAGGACTTTTTCAGCGCCACAATGTGCCGCCCTCTAGGACGGCCCGGAGCCCAGACTCTGGCTATCGACATGGTGGAGAGTGAAATGGCGCGCAAGAACTCGGTTCTCATTTTGGGTGCAACTGGTGGGATTGGCGGCGAGGTGGCGCGGCAACTGCGCGACGCTGGATGGGACGTGCGAGCGTTACAGCGGCGTGCGTCGAATCCCGTCGAGGAACGAGACGGGATAAGGTGGATTCGGGGCGATGCCCTGAACGCCCACGACGTCCTGGGGGCTGCGACCGGCTGCTCGGTCATCGTGCATGCGGTCAATCCCGCGGGATATCGACGGTGGTCGGAACTCGTGCTGCCGATGCTCGATAACACCATCGCGGCCGCATCAGCTGGGGGTGCCACGATTGTTTTGCCCGGGACCATCTACAACTTTGGTCCCGATGCCTTTCCGGTGCTTAATGAGGAGTCCCCGCAGCATCCCGTTACTCGCAAAGGGGCGATTCGGGTTGAGATGGAGCGGCGGCTGTTGGCTGCCAGCAAGAAAGGCGCTCGTGTGCTCATAGTACGGGCTGGTGATTTTTTCGGGCCACAGGCGGGCAACAACTGGTTCTCGCAGGGATTGGTGAAGCCGGGCAAGCCGGTCTCGGCAGTCAGGAATCCCGGCCGCCGCGGTGTCGGGCACCAGTGGTCCTACCTTCCCGATGTGGCGCGCACGATGACCGAGCTGCTCACGCGTCGTGAATCGCTCGAACCGTTCGCCACGTTCCACATGGCGGGTCACTGGGATGCGGACGGCTTGCAGATGGCCGAGGCGATTCAGCGAGCGGTTGCGCGGCGAACTGGTCGAAAGCCTCGGATCGCTGCGTTTCCGTGGTGGGTGCTGACGCTCGCTTCGCCGTTCGTCACTACATTCCGCGAGATGCGTGAGATGCGCTATCTGTGGCGCGAACCCATAAGAATGGACAACGCTAGGTTGCGAACCGCTCTCGGCCAAGAGCCCCACACCCCGCTGGATCAGGCGGTGGAGGCCACCTTGGTGGGGCTTGGCTGCTTCACCGCGTCCGCAAGCTCCGAAGCTCGAGTGCTTGCTTAGGCGCCGCCCAGTGGCGCTGCGAAGTATCGATTGTTCCCGTAGAATTCTCCAAAGCTGACATGCGCCGAGCTCCCAACCAGACGGTCTGGTGATAAGTCGCCCGGTTTACGTGCTTGCCGGTGCCGCGTGCGCTGCAGCGCGAAGTCGCGTTCCTTTCGCAGGCTTGTACAAAGCTCGACTTGACGGCTACATTCTACGATCAGGGCGCCGGTCCATGCGTCCGATCAGGCTTGGCCGGCAGCCCGCGCGGCCCGTCCCAGAGGGAGGTTCCATGCATCGCAGATCGAGAATCGTATTGGCTTTCCTCGGCATCGCTGCCGGATCGCACGCACTCGCGGTCAGTGTCTTCGACGGGACGTGGAAAGCGGATCTGGACAAGAACCAGCAGAACGCAAAGCCAGACGTTCGGGAGCTTTCAAACGGGATCTACAAGTGCCTCTCCTGCAACCCTCCGTACGAGATAAAGGCCGACGGATCCGACCAGCCCGCCTCATCCCAGGGGCTCGACGCACGCAGCGTTCGGATCGTGGACGATTACTCGATAGAGATCGCGGGCAAAAGCAAGGGAAGGGCCGCATTCACAGCGACAGTCACAACCTCGGCCGATGGCAAATCGCAGATCTTTCGCGAAACCATCCTCAACATGGGCCCGCAGCCCTTTACGGTGACCGAGCACTTCACGCGGGTCGCCGCGGGACCGAACGGCGCGCATGCGGTATCAGGCACCTGGAAGCTCGTGAGGACCGAGGGCTCCGACAACGTGGATGTGACGACCTTCAAGGTCGTGGGGCGAACGGTGGCGCGTCGCGACGCGCAGGGATCCTCCTACGTCGCGCAGATTGATGGTCCCGCTGTGGCGCTCGTCGGAGACCCTCGATGGGACCACGTGGCCGTCAAGATGCCCGATCCTCGTACGCTCGAGGAAACGATGAGCAAGGATGGCCAGGTTCGCATGAGGTCGAGGTGGTCCATCAATGCCGACGGAGTCACGATGCATGCGCGGTTTGAAAGTGCGAAGGGCGAGGTCTTCGAGCAGAGCGGCCACAAGGTGAAGTGATCTCCCGGCATGCGAGTCCGGCAGGAAGCCGAGGCGCACCCCTCTCGCGCTAGGAAGTCACGAATAAGAGGAAGTCACAAATAACAGGCGGCACTATGCTCTCAGCCCTCGCCTTCGTCAGCTCGGACCATTCGCAGGAAGTCCGCAGTGCTGTTCGCTCGCGGACACGGCTGATCGGGGATCGGCACGCGGAGATACCGGCACAGCGGTTCCCACCCCTCGGCTAGCTCTTAGATCGGAAGCCGTTCCGCCGCCACTGTTCGGCGGACCTCCGCGTCGTGGCGCTGATAGGCTGTGATCATGCGCTCGCGATCGTGCAGATCGCCACCAAAGAATGGCACGAGCGCCGTACGAAGGAATTCGCTCATCGGGCGGTCCTCATCGCTCTTGAGCACCTCGTCGCTGAAGATCGTGGCTTACGCGGAATCGTACCAACGCCGCGCGTCGCGTATCGTCAGGATCACTTTTGCCTGTGGATATTGCGCCGCCAGCTCCTTGTAGAAATGGCAGGCCGGCCAGTCTGTCGTGGCGCGATAGCCGGCGAGTACCTCATCCCAATCGACCACTTCGCCGGCTGCTGCGCGCACCCAGGGTGCAACGCTCTCGGGATTGAGGACGAGATCAAGCATGTGGTGACACGGAGCGAATCCGAGCGCCTCAAGCGCCAACTTGAGTGACATGGTTCCCGTGCGTCCGAGACCGGCGCCGATGATCGAGAGCGACCTATTGCGCTGGAACTGTCCGAAAGTGACCGACGGAACGCGTCGCTGGGGCGACCGATTCCGCCTAACAATCGGAATTCTGGATCAAGCTAAATAGTCATTCTTCCGGAGAACAAGCGGCATGGGTTCGAAATCAAGATCGAGCGGGCGCGCCTCGGTAGCGGCGCCGCCGCAACATCCGATATCGGCCGCGCGTATCGATGCAGCGTGGTCGACGCGGTCGAATTATGAACGATTGGGGACGGAACGATCATTCCGACAACCCTTGAAGCTTCAGATTGCGGATGCGCGCCTGGAACTCCTCAGTCGTGTTGGCACGCGGAAACGGGATGTCGGGCACTGGCACATTCAGAAACTTGCAAAGCGGCTCCCAGCCCTGCTTCACCTCGTATACGAGCAACCGCTCGGGAGGAAATTCGCGCTGCACCGCTTCGTTGTGCCGGATGAAGTCGGCAACCGCCTCCTCACGCGTTGGCATCTTGCCCGGCCTGAATTGCAATCCAGTGCGCTTCGCGTGGTAGGCGACGAGCTTCATCATGAGAGCGGCCGCGGGCCCGCCCCTCACGATGCGGGATTGAACCTCGTCTGACCAGACGGTGGCCGAGGTCGACCGATACCAGCTGTCGGCATCGCGAACGGTCAGGATCAACTTGGCTTCAGGATAAAAGGCAGCGAGCTCGCTAGAAAAGAAATCGGTAGGGGTGTCAACGGCTCCGAGATAGTCTTTGTAGATGTCTTCCCAATTGATCGGCTGCTCATCGAATACTCGCTCCCAAGTCGGCCAATGCTGCGGGTTCTGCATCAGCTCGGACATGTGATAGCACGGCCCAAAGCCTAATCTCTCCAATGCCAGCTTGAGCGATACTGTTCCCGTGCGACCCCTGCCCGCACCAATCACTTTAAGCGGCATCGTTCATTCCTCGCCACTGGGGCCGGCAGGACGCGCAAAGTCCGCGGCCCTCCACACGCTTCTGACGTGAACACCATGATGCCCCTACTGCGATGGCGGTGCCACGATGAATCTGCCGTTGACCAATGGATTGCGGTCGTGCTCGCAACCGGTCTGGATCATCCGGTCGAGATCCTTCACGCGCGTGTAGCGAATGGTGAGCTGCCACGGATGGGTGAACCGAAGCGGATCCTCGATGGTCATCGCATCCTCCAGCGTGTCGGCGTCGATGCGTCGTAGACGCTCCGTGAAATGCGCCCGTTCACTCAAGTTTGCGAGACCGGGCAGGACGGGCTCGAGGGTCGGACCCAGCATGGAGCCGGGCGCTCGCGCAATGGTGTCGGCCACCAGCGTGTCTCCTTCCCAGTGGCCGATGGAGTCCCCCATCGGCGTGGGCCACAGATCCGCAGGCTTGGGATGCGGCCGGTCGGTGTAGATGTAGCGCACGTTTGCGCCCGTATCCACGAGCGTGGTCTGCTCAGGGGTCACCAACAGCTCGAACAGGGAATCGGAAAAGGGCACTTCCATGATTGCAGGAAAGCCTGGACTGGCGACGGACCGGCCGTCCTGACAGCCGCTCGCTCTTGGCGCGACAGACGCGAAGACTTCGATCAGGTTCCGGGCGGCGGCGACCGGGAAGCCCTTTGGCGCGTATTTCTGCTGCGCTGCTCTGGTGTAGGGCGGCTTGCCCCACAGCTTCGGCACCGGTGGGGGGAGCCTCTCCGCGCCTGCGAGCTCCCAGATTCCGGTCCAGTCTGGTAGCGCCGCGAAGAGGCGCGCACGGCCCGACGGATCGGCCGCACCGGCCGTGCCGCTAAAGGCGAGCAGGGCGATGCACTCTAGTGCGGTCACAATCGCGGACGAAGTCCGCGGGCCTCGACACCCTTCTGGCGCAAACATCGCGTTGCTCCTACTGCGGTGGCGGCGCCACGATCAACTCGCCGTTAACCAGAGGATTGCGGTCATGCTCGCAGCCCGTCGGGATCATCCGGTCGAGATTTTTCACGCGCGCGTAGCGAATGGTGACCTGCCACGGATGCGTGAACCGCAACGGGTCCTCGATGGTCATCGCATCCTCCAGAGTGTCAGCATTGATCCGACGCAGGCGCTCGCTGAAGTGTGCCGCTTGACTTAAGTTCGCAATGCCCGGGGAAGGGGCAATCGGACCCGGCTCGCGGGCGATCGTGTCGATGACCAGCGTGTCTCCCTTCCAGTAGCCGATGGAATCTCCTGTCGGAGTCGGCCAGAGATCCTCGGGCTTCGGATGCGGGCGGCCGTCGGTGTAGATATGGCGTAGGGTGCCATCCGCCGCGATGAGGAGCGTCTGCTCAGGCGTCACCAGCAGTTCGAACAGGTAGTCGGGAACCGGCACCTCCATGACGCCCGGGAAGCCCAACGGCTGACAGAGTTTGCCTGTCGCCTGGACACCCGTGAGGGCGGCGAAAAAGCTCTTGGCACCGGCGAGAGGAAAGCCGTTGGGCGCATACTTCTTCTGCGCTGCCGAGCTGTAGGGGGGCTTGTCCCACAGCTTCGGCGTCGCCGGGTCCATGCCGGCCTCGAGCGCTGCCGCCGCTTCGGTCTCCCAGATGCCGGTCCAATCAGGTAGCCCCGCGAAGAGGTGAGCACGCACGGACGGATCGCCGGCTGCGTGTGGCACGGTAGCGGCCTGCGGCGCGGCGCCTCGGGGCACCGCAGCGGCCACAGCGAGTGGGACGATGACGGGGATCGCGGCACGGATCGAGCGGAGTGTGTCCTGCCTGCCACGCCGCTTGAGAGTGAGTTTCATGGCGCACCTAGCGCGGCGGCGCGACGCCGTGTTGATCACCGACCGTGTCGCGGTCGTGAGCGCAGCCGCCGATGGGGATCATGCGATCCACAAGCTTCTCGCGCGCGTAGCGGATGGTGACGTGCCAGGGGTGCGTGAACCGCAACGGATCGTCGATGATCATCTGGTCCTCCATGGTGTCGGCACCGGTCCGGCGCACGCGCTCGGTGAAGTGAGCCTTCTCGCTCAGGTTCGCGGCGTTCATGTAGGGCACGATGGGACCCGGCTCACGGGCGATGGTGTCGATGAGGAGCGTGTCCCCTTCCCAGTGGCCGATGGAGTCCCCCACCGGAGTGGGCCAGAGATCCTCGGCCTTCGGATGCGGGCGGCCGTCGGTATAGATATGGCGTATGGTGCCATCCGCGGCCACCAGCAGCGTCTCTTCAGGGGTCACCAGCAGTTCGAAGATGCCGTCCTCAAAGAGCATCTCCGTGACGCCGGGAAAGCCGAAGGGCCGGCAAACCTTCACCGTCGGTGCAACGCCGTTCGTGACAGCGAAGAAGTTCCTGGCGCCGGCGAAGGGATAGCCTCCGGGCGCGTACTTCTTGCGTGCCGCCGTAGTGTAGGGAGGCTTGTCCCACAGCTTCGGTGTCGCGGGGAGCTTGCCACGGGTAATGAATTCTGCTTGTGCTTCGGTCTCCCACAGCCCGGTCCAATCCGGCAGGGTCGCGAAGAGGCGAGCCCGCGCGGAAGGTTCGGCTGCATCGCCGGAAGCACTGACCGCGAGGAGCGCCAGGAGGGGGATTGCGGCACCGACTACCCGCAGTGTCCCCCGCTTCACGGCGACCGTCCCTTGGGCGGCTTGGGTCCCTGGGGCGGTCCGGCGGCGGGGTTTCCGAGGATGTGGCCTTCGGCGTCGGTGGCGGAGACGAGTCGTCCGGAAGGTGTGCCGTCCTTGGAGGGGTTGATCACGACGGTCACCTTGTCACCGGGGTTCACCGTGTGAGGCCGCCAGCCCGAGCGGTAGATCCCGAGCGGGGAGTTCATCTCCAAGCTCCATTCGACGGAGCCGCTAGGGCGTGGCACGACAAGCTGCACGAAGCAATGGGGGTTGGTCCACTGCAGCTCCTTCACCGTCCCATGCAGTGTGATCGTCTTCGTCATGTCGAAGCTGGCGAAGGAGTGGTGTGCCGAGGCGGCCGAACTGTGCAGCCATCCGGCCAGAGTCCACAGGACGACGCAGGACGTGCCCCAGCGTCTTTTCAAGTCGCCATGTTGAGGTGCCGTGCGTACACGGGCTCGGCAGGCCGCTTTGATGTCGCAATGCGATAAGCTCATGTTCTGATCCCCGTGGCGATGTCGTGGTCGTTACAGTGGTCGGACCGTGACTCAGGGCGGCGCGATGGTCAGCCGTCCGTTCACGATGGGATTGCGGTCGTTCTCGGTGCAGTTGAATTCGATGAAGCGGTCCAGACTCATGATCCGGTGATAGCGGATCGTGATCTGCCAGGGACGGACGAAGGCGACCGGACCTTCGATGGTCATCCGATTCTCGAGCTCATTCGCGCTCACCATTCGGATTCGCTCGATGAAGTGCGCCTGATCGCTGAGCGCCGACCCAGGATCGCCGCGATGAGCGCGCAAGAGCGCCGGCCCCATTCGCCGCGCACGGTCGTCTCCCTCTGCTAAAGTGATCTCGCCTCGCTGTATGGCGAAAAGAGTGCTGCCGTACTTGAAGCTGCCGTGAAATCGCGTGATGAAATGGTGAAGATCGCGGACGCGAGGACGTGAACGCTCATCCATCCGCGGTTCCGGACCCCTCAAAGGGCCTCTTCAGGCTGGACGACCTGCTGATCGACTTGCACGCGCGGCGTGTGACCCGCGACGGCACCGAGCTAGCCGTGTCCGGCCTGACCTTTGACCTGTTGGCCGCACTTCTGCACGCATCGCCCGGCGCCCTGTCTTTCGATGCCCTGATGGAGCGGGTCTGGCCGGGCGTGGTCGTGGGCGTGGAGACCGTGTCGCAGCGCGTGAAGCTTCTGCGCCAGGCGCTCGGCGACAACGCCGAACACCCGCGCTACGTCGTGACCCTGCGCGGCCATGGCTACCGGCTGATGGCGGCGCCGGTCTTGGTGTTGCCGGAGAACGTCCCTGAGCTTCCCGGTGGGGAACCGGCTCGGCGCCCCGGGGCCGCGCCCGCTGCCGCGCAACCCGGGCGTTTCGGGGCCAAGCGCTGGCTCGCTATTGCGCTTTTGCCGGTGGCACTACTGCTCGGCATGGGTTGGTGGGAGCTTCAACATGGGCTTCTCAAGCGGAACGCGGCTTTGCCCCCGACAATTCGGAGCGCCGCAGCAGACAGCTCCATCGCGGTGATGCCTTTCGCCAACCTCACAGGCGATGCCTCGAAGGACTACATAGCCGACGGCATCGCCGAAGAGCTGATCAACGCGCTCGACCGGGTCCCGGGCTTGCGTGTTCCCGCGCGCACTTCGACCTTTGTATACAAGGGGCACAACGCCGACATTCGCCGCATCGCGCAGGACCTCAACGTGGCAACGGTGCTCGAGGGCAGCCTGCGAACCGCAGGGGAGCGGTTGCGAGTGAGCGCCCGGCTGGTCGACGCTCGCACCGGCTTTCCGATCTGGACGCAAACTTTCGACCGTCAGGCCACTGACCTGTTCCGGCTGCAGGATGATCTTGCGGGACAGATCGTCACGGCCATGCGGGGCTACCTGCAGACCGACCTGCCGCTGCCGGTCGCGGGCCGGCCGCCCAGTCAGAGCTTTGATGCGTATCAGTTGTATCTGCAGGCCCGCGCCACGGGCCACGGGACGCCCGACAGCGAGCGGCAGGCGTTGACGATCGTCAATGAGGCGATCGCTCGGGATCCGGATTTCGCCCAGGCGCTGGGATACCGGGCCTTCATCGAAGCGGCCAATGGAGGCCTCGGGGGCGAAC